>ERZ781272.719-NODE-719-length-17470-cov-3.348895_pt1 | contig 17470 bp, 17 predicted proteins | sample MGYA00375850_ERZ781272 | MGnify/ENA primary metagenome ERZ781272 (study PRJEB29790, sample SAMN06051246) | human gut metagenome | host: Homo sapiens | place: USA: Cincinnati, Ohio | collected 2013-06-21 | study: EMG produced TPA metagenomics assembly of the Gut...
GGGACGCTCTCCGGCGGCGAACAGCAAATGCTGGCCATGGGCCGGGCGCTGATGAGCCACCCGAAGTTGCTGATGCTGGATGAGCCGTCCATGGGCCTGGCTCCCATTCTGGTGGAGCAGATTTTTGAGATTATTCAAAATCTCCATAAGGCCGGGTCCACCATTTTGCTGGTCGAGCAAAACGCGCAGGCGGCGCTTTCCATTGCCGACCGGGGTTATGTGCTGGAGACGGGAAAGATCGTCACCACCGGTCCCAGCGGGGAACTGCTGGCTTCCGCCGCCATCAAAAAAGCATATTTGGGCGGCTGACGGCTCTGCGCAGCCCTGCTTGAAACACGTTTTACCATGCCGCAATCAAAACTGCGCAATTGTCCGTGTGTGAAAGATGGAAAAAATTTCTCCCGCCCACTCTTGACAATCCCAAGAAATGGGCGTAAGATACGACCCAACAATCAAATAACTTTTTAAACCGCTGAAGTGAAAGTAAAGACTGCCGTGCGCGTCCAGAGAGTCCGGGGTGCTGAGAGCCGGGCCGCAATGCAGACGGTCATAATGGGTCACTGAGGGCGCGGCGAAACCGGAGAGCTTTTCCGGCAGTAGCTTGCGACGTTGAAGGCTGACGTTATCCGGCCGGGAGTATGTTGGTACTCTGCTGAGCGCACGGCCTTTTTGCGCCGTGAAACAAGGTGGCACCGCGGTTATATAACCGTCCTTGATGACAAGATTCATCAAGGACGGTTTTTTTGTTGTCTGAAAGAAAAGAAGGGAGCTTTAACATGACCAATGCAAAAGGGCGCTTCGGTGTCCATGGCGGGCAGTATATCCCGGAGACGCTGATGAATGCGGTGATCGAACTGGAGAGGGCTTATGACCGCTATCACGCGGACCCGGCGTTTCAGCAGCAGCTCAAGTCGCTGCTGAACGAGTATGCGGGACGGCCCAGCCGGCTGTATTACGCGGGAAAGATGACCCGGGACTTGGGCGGGGCGAAAATTTATCTCAAGCGGGAGGATTTGAACCACACCGGGGCCCACAAGATCGACAACGTGCTGGGGCAGGCGCTTCTAGCCAAAAAGATGGGTAAGACCCGCTTGATCGCTGAAACCGGCGCAGGACAGCACGGTGTGGCCACCGCCACCGCCGCCGCCCTGATGGGTATGGAGTGCGTGGTGTACATGGGACGGGAGGATACGGAGCGTCAGGCACTGAACGTTTACAAGATGCGCCTTTTAGGCGCGGAGGTGATCCCGGTGGATTCCGGGACCGGCACGCTGAAGGACGCTGTTTCCGCGGCCTTTCGGGAGTGGACGAATCGGATCGACGATACCCACTACTGCCTTGGCTCCGTGATGGGGCCGCACCCGTTCCCAACCATCGTCCGGGATTTTCAAGCGGTCATTTCTGAGGAGATCAGGGAACAGATGCTGGAAAAGGAAGGGCGGCTGCCCGACGCGGTCATCGCCTGCGTCGGCGGCGGGTCCAACGCCATCGGCTCGTTCTATCATTTCATTGACGATCCGTCCGTCCGCCTGATTGGCTGTGAGGCGGCGGGCCGGGGTGCGGAGACGCTGGAAACCGCCGCCACCATCACCACCGGGCGGCTGGGAATCTTCCACGGGATGAAGTCCTATTTCTGTCAGGATGAATACGGGCAGATTGCCCCGGTATACTCCATTTCCGCCGGATTGGATTACCCGGGCGTTGGCCCGGAGCACGCCCATCTCCACGACATCGGCCGGGCGGAGTACGTGCCGGTGACGGACGAAGAAGCGGTGAACGCCTTTGAGTATCTCAGCCGGACGGAGGGCATTATACCCGCCATCGAGTCCGCCCACGCCGTGGCTCACGCGATGACTTTGGCGCCGCAGATGGGAAAAGACAACATCCTTGTGATTACAATTTCGGGCCGGGGCGACAAGGACTGTGCCGCCATCGCCCGGTACAGAGGGGAGAATCTACATGAGTAACATTGCGAAAGCCTTTGAGCGGGGCAAGGCGTTTATTCCCTTTCTCACCTGCGGCGATCCCGATTTGGAAACCACGGAAAAGCTGGTGAAGGCCATGGCGGACAGCGGAGCGGATTTGATCGAGCTGGGCATCCCCTTTTCCGACCCCACGGCGGAAGGCCCCGTCATTCAGGCGGCCAACGTCCGGGCGCTTCAAGGCGGCGTTACCACCGACAAAATTTTCGATATGGTGCGCACTCTCCGCAAAACCGTGACCGTGCCCATGGTGTTCATGACCTACGCCAACGTGGTTTTTTCTTACGGGGCTGAAAAGTTCATCTCTGCCTGCGGGGAGCTTGGCATCGACGGTTTGATTCTACCGGATATCCCCTATGAGGAGAGAGACGAATTTGTGTCCATCTGCAAGCGGCACGGTCTGGATTTGATCTCCATGATCGCCCCGACCTCCGCAGACCGTATTGCCATGATCGCCAAGGAGGCCACGGGGTTCCTGTACATCGTTTCGTCTCTGGGCGTCACCGGCGTGCGCAGCGAGATTCAAACGGATGTGGGCGCGTTGGTGGCTCTGGCGCGGGAGAACAGCGGTTGTCCCTGCGCCGTGGGCTTTGGCATTTCCACGCCAGAGCAGGCAAAGCAGATGGCCGCCCTCTCCGGCGGAGCCATCGTGGGCAGCGCCATCGTAAAACTGGTGGCGCGGCATGGCCGGGACGCGGCTCCCTATGTGGCGGAATACGTAAAATCTATGGCCGACGCGGTTCATTCCGCGTGACGGCGGATACAAATTGAATGGAAGGAATGACCGTATGAAACACGTTTTAAGTTTACTTGCCGTAGCGGCGCTGGTCTTGAGCCTCTGCGCCTGCGGCGGTGCGACTTCTTCCACCGCTTCCGGCAGCGCTGCTTCCCCGGCGGCTGCCTCCGGCGCAATGGAGGGCAAAAAAATCTCCGTCATGACCCCGTATCTCAGCTCTGTTACCACCAATCAGATGGTGGATGCCCTGCAATCCGAGTTGGAGGCGGAGGGAGCGGCCGTCACAGTGATCGACACCGCCAACGACTTTGCCGCCCTCGCCAGCCGCATTGAGGATGTGGTGGCGGCCCAGACGGACGCCATCGTGCTGGTGAGCGCGGACCCCTCTCAGGTAGAAAACCAGCTTCAGGAGGCATTTGACGCGGGCATTCCGGTGTTTGGCTGCGACAGCGGCTATATTGACGGGATGCAGGTCAACGCCACCGGCGACAACCACCAGATGGGCGAGCTGATTACCAATTACCTGTTCGACGACCTGATGGGCGGGCAGGGGACCGTGGTGGCGCTGACCCACCGTCCCCATCCCGGCGTTGTGAAGCGGTGCGAAGCGTTCGACGAGCTGCTGGCGGCGCAGAAGGGCATTACCCTGATTACCGAGCAGCATGTCCCCGCCGAGCAGCCCATCAACGACGCGCAGGACATTGTGGAAAACCTGCTGACGGCGAACCCGGAGAAAGGCTCCATCCCCGCCATTTGGTGCGGATGGGACGAACCCGCCATCGGCGCGACGCAGGCCTGTCAAGAGGCGGGACGAGATGAAATCTTGATTGTGGGCGTGGATGGAAACGAACAGGCCGTCTCCCTCATCAAGGATGACACGAATCTGAAAGCCACAGTGGCCCAGAACTTCCAAGGCATGGTGGATATCGTGGCGGAACAGATGGGCAAGCTCTTCGCGGGGGAGAACATCCAGACCGGCGACCTGTATGCGGAAGCAACGCTCATTATAAAGGAAACCGCCCCTTAAGGCGGAAACGGACACAAAGAGGAGGGACGGTCATGCTGCTGGAAATGAAACACATCTCCAAGAGCTTCCACGGTGTTCAGGCGCTCAAAGATGTTGATCTGTCGCTGAAAGCCGGGGAGGTTCGCGGACTGGTGGGCGAAAACGGCGCGGGAAAATCCACGCTTATCAAACTCTTGACCGGGGTATATCGGCGCGGGAAGGGGGAGATTCTTTGGAACGGGCAGGCCGTCGCCCTCTCTTCGCCCGCTCAGAGTCAGGCATTGGGTATCCAAGCCATCCATCAGGACCGGACGTTAATTTCCACCTTTGACGGTATTGAAAACGCGTATCTCGGCCTTTCATATCCTATCCGACACGGAAAAATTGACTGGAAGACCATGGAGAACCGGGTGCGGACAACAATGGAGTCGCTGGGCTTGGAACTGGATTTGCATAAAGCGGCGGCAGAGCTGCCGCCGCCCCAGCGAACGTGTTTGGAGATCGTCCGGGCACGGATGCGGGAATGCCGGCTGTTGATTCTGGATGAGCCGACTGCCGCCCTGACGGAGCGGGAGGCGGAGCGGCTATTCTCCGTGGTGCGGGCGCTGAAAGAAAGCGGCGCGGCGATTCTGTATGTGACCCACCGTCTGGACGAGATTTTCCGCCTGACGGATCGGGTGACGATTCTGCGAAACGGCGCGGTGGTGGACACCGTGGAGACGGCGGAGGTGAATCGGGAACGGCTGATCGCCATGATGACGGACGGCGCTTCCGTGCAGGCCCCAAGCCACGCAATCGCGTTCGGCGACGTGCTGCTGGAGGCACGGGATGTGACCTCCCGGGATGGAATTGTTCGCAGGGGAGACCTTTTTGCCCGGAGCGGGGAGATTTTGGGACTGTTCGGACTTGGCGGCAGCGGGCGAACGGAGCTTTTGGAGTGTATTTACGGCAGCCGCCCCATGGCCAGCGGAACGGTGGAGCTGTGCGGTGCGGCGCAGAAAAAGCCCTCGCCCGCGTCCTCTCTGGACCGTGGCGCGGCTCTGATCTGCGAGGATCGGCGGGGGAAAGCCCTGATTGGCAGTCTGGACGTCCGGGATAATATTCTCCTGACCTCCATCGACCGCTTTGCCATGTGCGGCGTTTCGTGCCGCCGTGCGGAAAACGCCGCGGTGCAGGCGCAGATCGACGCGCTTGGAATCGTGTTGGCGAGCATGGAGCAGCCCGTTGCGGGGCTGTCCGGCGGCAACCAGCAAAAAACCGTGTTTGCAAGGGCCATGATGACCAATCCCCGTGTGCTGCTGTGCGACGAGCCGACCCAAGCCGTGGACGTGAAGACGCGAGGGGAAATCCACCGGCTGCTGCGCCAAAAGGCGGACGAGGGCTGCGTGGTGGTCTTCGTGTCCTCCGATCTTGGCGAGGTGCTGGAGGTGGCCGATACCGTACAGGTGATGCGGCGGGGCGAGACAGGTCCGCGTATAGAAAATAAAAATTTGACGGTGCGGCAGGTGCTCTCCTGCTGCTATGAAACCTGAGAGGGGATGCCTGTGAATCGGAAAACAGACGCGCTGCGCCGGGGAGCGCAGACTTATGGCACGGCGGCGGCCCTGCTTGTCATCGTGCTGGCGTTCAGCGCCATTCGTCCCAGCTCCTTCTGCACGCTGACAAATTTTATCAACATCACCCGGCAGATGTCGCTTCTGGTGGTGATCTCGCTGGGGGCCACGGTGGTGATGAGCGTGGGCGAATTCGACCTCTCCGTGGGTCAAATGGCCAGCCTTGGCGGCGTAGCGGCGGCGCAGCTGGCGGTGGCGGGCGTGCCGCTGGCGCTGTGTTTCACCTTACCTCTCCTCGCCGCCGCCGCAGTGGGACTTGTCAACGGCTGGGTGGTAGCCCGGTTCCGGGCGCTGTCCTTTATTACCACACTTGGCATGAGCACGGTTCTCTCCGGCGTGGTATACCGTCTCTCCGGTGGGGCCACGGTGTTTGAGAATATACCTAAAGGCTTTTCTGTGCTGGGGACCGCAAAGCTGGGCCGCATTCCGCTGCTGTCGATTCTGATGCTTGGCTTTGTGCTGCTGTTTTGGTTTTTGATGCGGCACACGCCCACGGGCCGAAAGTTCTATGCCATCGGGGGCGGTGAAGAAGCCGCCCGGGTTGCAGGTATCCCGGTAAAGCGGTGTAAGCTGTTGGCGTTTGTCCTCTGCGCCGTGATGGCCTGTGTGGCCGGAATGCTGATTGCCTCCCGGGTCGGTTCCGCTAACACCACCGCCGGAGACGGGTATTTTCTCAAGTCCTATGCGGCGGTGTTCATCGGCTGCACCGCTTCCCGGCGGGGTGTGCCCAATGTGCTGGGGACGCTGCTGGGTGCGGCGATTCTGGGTGTTCTTGCCAACGGATTGACCATGCTGCAAATGCCTACTTACATGCAGGATATTATCACCGGAGCTATTATCATTCTCGCCGTGGTGGCCCAGCGGCTGGGCCGGGAGGATGGACAATGATGGGAAAAATCAGGTATATCGCCGCCTTCGACGTGGGAACTACGGCCGTGAAGGGCGTTTTGGTGGACGAAATGGGCCGTCCTGCCGCCGCCCGTTCCATCGACATTCCCACGCTGTTTACAGGGGAGTGGAAGGAACAGAACCCCCAAAGCTGGTGGGACGCGTTTCAGAGAATCTCTTTAGAATTTACGGCGCTGTTTCCTCCCGGCCAAATTGAAGCACTGGTCATGAGCGGACAGATGCAGGATTTGATTCCACTGGACGAGGCGCTGGACCCGGTGTGCAATGCGATTTTATATTCCGACGGACGGGCGGAGCCGCAGACCGAGAGGCTGAAAGCCGCCGTTGGCCCGGAGCGGATTCTGAAGATCACCGGCAACCGCTGTGACGGGTCGCTCCCTCTGCCAAAGCTGATGTGGCTGAAAGAAAACTGTCCGGAGCTGTACGCCCGGACGCGCCACATTCTCATCAGTTCCAAGGATTATCTCCTCGCCCGGCTCACCGGCGTGTGCGCCGGGGATGTGACTGCCTGCTCCACGGCGGGCGCCATGGACCTTGCACAAAAATGCTGGAGCGAGGATCTGCTGGATGCTGCCGGAGTTTCTCCGGAGCTGTTTCCCCGGCTGTTTGCCGCCCACGAAAAGGTAGGGGGCGTGCGGCCGGAGGCGGCAATGGCCTGCGGCTATCTCTCCGGTACGCCGGTTTTCGCCGGAACCGGGGATGCCGGGGCGACCACTCTTGCCAGCGGCATTGCCGCGCCGGGGCAGTATAGCGTGAATCTGGGGACTTCCGGCTGGGTGGCTGCGATGTCCGGCGGCCCGCTGCTGACGGAGGAGGGCGTTTTCAATCTCGCCGCCATGCCGGCGGGGCGGTATATCAACGTCGTACCGTTTTTAAACGCGGGAAATGTCCATGGCTGGCTGACAGGCCTTATGGCTGAATTTTCTGGCGGCGCGGCGGATTATGGCGTGTTGAGTGTGCTCCGTTGGGGCAAGGGACAGGAGAAAAGGGAGCCGGGAAGCGGCGGAGTGTTGTTTCTGCCGTATTTATTGGGAGAGCGGTTCCCGGTGCTGGACCCCAATGCCCGAGGCTGCTATATCGGGTTGACGCCCCGGACGAGCGCCGCTAATCTGGCCCGGGCGGCGCTGGAGGGCGTGGCCTTTTCCATCCGACAGGGGTTGGAACGGCTGGACGCAGCGCCGCAGAGAGTTTCACTCATCGGCGGAGGGGGACGGGAGGATGTGTGGTGCCAAATTTTGGCGGACGTTCTGGGCCGGGAAATCGCGGTGTTCCGGGACGGGTCGCTGCTTCCGGCCATGGCCGTGGCCTCCGCGGCGCTGCTGGGACTTGGAAAAATCACCTGCTATGAGAAATTTACCGCATCCTTGAGCGGGGCGAAAAACTGCGTGCCCTATGCTCCCCGGCCTGATTGCGGGGGAATTTACGGCCCGCTTTATGAAAAGTTTCGCCGCCTGCACCCGGCTCTTCAGACCCTGTGGTAAAACGGGGAAGGTAATGGAAAAAAGAGTAAAATTGTAAAAGCCGGAATCGCTGCAAATGGACCGGGAAGCCTGTTTGACAGCCGGAAGCCCCCTCGGCGCTCCGCGCCGAGGGGGCTTTTTTGCATAGGAAACGTACTTTCCTGCTCTTTGCATCAAAAAGTGTAAAATATTACGTCAACCGAGGCGTTCCACCTCTTGCAGACAATGGAAAATTGAAGTAAAATAACGATTGTACGACTGAATGTTTTTACAATTTTTGCCGGTTTTTTATGTTTGCCTTTGGCAGCTGAGAAGGCAGCGGAGCGCCCAATGCTTGCCGCGAAAGCTGAGAGAGAAAAGAGTGAGACAGGACTGGACGTTCTGCGGGAGATCAGAGAGAACGGAGAGAAGGCATGACGACACAACAGAGAGAATGGGCCCGGCACGATTTGCGCAATCCAATTGCTGCGCGGGTGAAAAAGGACTGTGGCGAAAATTGCCGTGCTCAGACTCCTGTTGAAGGGAGGGGGCGCTGATGGCCAACTGCAACGTTTTGCTGGTGGTGGATGACATGCAGATCAACCGCATGATCCTCCGCGCGTTGTTTGAGGGGGAGTATGAGCTTCTGGAAGCGGAAGACGGCGAGCAGGCTCTGACGCTGATGCGGCGGAACCAGAAGCGGATTGCCGCTGTGCTGTTGGATCTGATGATGCCGGTGAAGGACGGATATGCGGTGTTGAAAGAAGCTGCGGCCGACGAGGCTCTGTCCCGCATCCCGATTGTTGTCATCACCGCCGACCACACGCCCGAGAGTGAAGTCCGGGTTTTTGATCTGGGGGCGTCGGATATTATTACAAAGCCGTTTGAGTCCCGGTCAGTCAAGCGCCGGATTCAAAATGTGGTGGAGTTATATCAGCACAAGCTGCATCTGGAGGACTTGGTAGAAGCGCAGGCCGCCCAGATTCGGGAGTCCAACACCGCGCTGATCGACGGCCTCTCCTCTGTGATTGAGCACCGCAGTCTGGAATCCGGCCAACATATTCGCCGCATTCGCGGCTTTACCCGGATTCTGCTTCGGGAGGTTGCGCGGGAGCACCCGGAGTATGGGATGACGCCCCAGACCATTGAGGTGATTGCCAGTGCCTCCTCGCTCCACGACATCGGTAAAATTGCCATCCCAGACGCCATTTTGAACAAGCCCGGCCGCCTGACCTCTCAGGAGTTTAAGGTCATGCAGACTCACACCCTGCGGGGCTGTGAGATTCTGGTGGGTCTTGACCGGATGCGGGAGCCGGAGTATTTGAGCTATGCCTATAATATCTGCCGCTACCACCATGAACGCTGGGACGGCAAGGGCTATCCCGAGGGCTTGCGGGAGAATAACATTCCCATCTATGCGCAGGTGGTTTCTGTGGCGGACTGTTTTGACGCGCTGACCACCGACCGGGTGTACAAAAAAGCAATTCCACAGAATGAAGCGTATAACATGATCCTGCAAGGAGAGTGCGGCGCGTTTTCCGGCGACCTTTTGGAATGCTTTAAAAATGTACAGCCGGAATTTTTTGAGCTGTCCCGGGAATATGCCGACGGGCTGCGCCCATCGGAGGACCGAACGCAGATCGAGGTTCGGCCTGCGCATGCCTATGAGGAGAAGCGAACGGCACAGGGACAGGATAAGCTGTTTGCCCTGCTGCGCTATCTGGATGCCACGGTGCTGGAATTTGACCGGAATGCGGGAACCTATCATCTGCTGTATCAGGCGGATCGCAACTTTTCTGTTTTCCAGCAGAAAAAAACGGTGGAGGACGCGGAAAAGCTCTTCGTGCGGACCCGTATCCACCCAGACGATCAGGCCCGTGCGCTGGAGCGGCTGGATGGGGTGTATGAGCGCTTTTTTGCCGATGGCTCTTTGGAGATTTCCAATCGCTACCGGATTAAGGACGGGAACTCCGGACAGTACGCATGGTATCGGAACACCGTTTTGCGCTTGGAGTCGGAGGACCCGCGGCACTGCCGCGCGCTGGCTGTCTGGCACAGGGAACGGGATATTCCCGAACCTGAAACGGCGGAGCGTGAGCCATCCATTCTGCGCGAGGACTTTTGTATGTTCTGCAACCGCCTTCCTGTTGCGGTTTTGCGGCACGGAAATGACCGGGACCTCACCATCATCCAGATGAACGGGGAATTTCTGCGCTTGGTGGGATACACGGAGGAAGAGCTGGAGAGCCGATTCCATAACCGTCTGGCCGCTCTGCTGGTGCCCATGGATCGGGAGCGGACGCTGTCCAAAAGCCGCAGGCAGATGGCTGTGGGGCGGGAGTTGCAGCTGGAATACCGCATCGAAACCGGAGATGGGCGCACGGTCTGGGTTTTGGAAAACAGCATTTTGCGCAGGGAGAGCGACGGACACGAATATTTTCAGTGTGTTCTGACGGACGTTACCGCCCAAAAGCGCGTGCAGGAAGATCTGCGTCAGGATCTGGAACGCTATCGCATCGCGGTTCAGCAGGAGGGAGAGGTGATCTTCGAGTGGGAGGTTGCCTCAGATCGCTTCTGGGTTTCCGGCAACTGGGAGCTGAAGTTTGGATATCAGCCGCTGGGTTATCTCACAAAGGCGCTGGAGACGGGAACCCACATTTATCCCATGGACCTCAAAAGCATCCAGCGGGCAATCCGGGCCGTTTGCAGCGGCGCTTTGCGCGAGGAGACGGAGTTCCGCGTTCTCGCCGCCGAGGGACAGTACCGCTGGCAGAGGGCGAGAATGACGGTGCAGCTGGGCGGCGACGGAAAGCCCTATCGGGTGATCGGTGTGATTGCGGATGTCGAGGTGGAGAAGCGGGCCATCGAGGGCCTGATGGATAAGGCCCAGCGAGACAACCTCACCGGACTTTACCACAAGGCGGCGGCACAGGAGCGCATTGATTTCTATCTGAGCCAGATGGGAGAAAACGAGCTTTCTGCCATGCTGTTGGTGGATGTGGATGATTTCCGGACCGTGAACGATCAGTTCGGGCATATGTTCGGCGATGCGGTATTGGTGGAGTTGTCTGACATTATCAGAAGGATTTTTCAAGAGGGCGGCGTGGTCGCCCGCGTGGGCGGCGACGAATTTCTTGTTTTTATGTCGGTGGTTTCTTCGGAGTCCGCTGCCGTTAACCGTGTCTGCCAGCTGTTGGAGGGCTGCAAAAGCGTCACAAGGGGATCGGGACGGGAAATCTCATGCAGCGTGGGCGCTGTGCTTGCCCCGCTCCATGGCCGCGACTGCGAAACGCTGTTCCAGCGATGCAGTCATGCGCTCTGTCAGGCAAAGGAGGCAGGTAAGGGCGGGTATGTTGTATATAGCGAGGCGAAAACGCTGGCCGAGCTTGCGGAACGGCGTGACCGCCAGCAGACGAAAATTGATCCCGAGGTTGATTTTCAGCTGGCGCTGTCCCGAATCATCAGTGAAATGCTGCGAGGATTTTCCTCCGAACAGGATTTTGAGCGGGAAATCAACGGGATGCTGGAGAAAATTGGGCAGCTGTTCCATGTGAGCCGGGTGTACATCTTTGAAGACTCGCCGGACGGCGAGCGCTGCAGCAACACCTTTGAGTGGTGCGGGGACAACATCATCCCCCAGCACGCGGCGCAGCAGAACATCTGCTACCGGGACTTGGGCACGGACTACCATGCGAATTTCGACCAGCAGGGTGTTTTCCTGTGTCAGGATGTGGAGGCGCTGACGCCCGCGCAGCGAAAGCTGATGACGGGACGCAGGACGCTCTCCGTTCTCCAGTGCGCGGTAACGGATAACGGCCGGTTTGTGGGCTTTATGGGGTTTGACGACTGCGAAATCCACCGCTTTTGGACGCAGACGCAGGTGGAAGCAATCAGCTTTGTCACAAAGATCACGTTCATGCTCCTGATAAGGGGACGAGCGGAAAATGCCGGGAATGCACCGGAGAAACTGAGGATAGAATAGAAGACAAAAGACCCACGGGCCGCTGCTCAAGCGGTCCGTGGGTTTTTAATCTATTTTTTCAGGACTTCTTGGCGAATATAAGAAAAAGCGGCGTCCTCTCCCTCATCCCGCAGCTTGACCAGCATGGATTCCAAAAGCGCAGAGGTCTTTTCATTCAAGATGGTGTGAGTTTTGGAATGCTGAAAGAATTTCCAAGGGTCCGCGTTTTCAAATGCCTTGCCCCGATAGACCCGGCTGGCGGCGTATCGGTCGCAAAACATCTCCGCCACATACTTGACGGGCATCTCAACGCCCACGATTCCAGAGGACCCGTCAGGCTTTTGCCCATAGTCCGTCCAGTATTCCAAATGGTGGCGGTTGTGCCCCTTGTGATGGAGCCACGCGGAGGAATACCCCTTGCTTTTTCGCTCCGCGTCGTTGGGGCTGCGGTCGCCCTGAAAATATTGAGCGCCCACCCAAAATTCCTGAGGCGCATATTTGGAAAGATCGTGCGTCAGCCCCTGCCAATAAAGGCCCAGACGAAAACAATATTTGCAGACAAGGGCGCGGTGATGATTTACGGTATGTAAGTGGGCGAAAAAGTGCAAAGCAGTCACCTCGGAATTCTGAAGACAAATTGTTATCCTCAGTTTAACACGATTCTCTGAAAAAAACGAGGGAAATTTTCGCATAAACCTGCCGCCTCGGCAAACACTCTCACAAGAAGGGAGGCGCAGATATGGTGGATGCGGCGTTTTTTGGGGGAGGCGCGGCTCCGCCCGTGCCGCTTCCGGCGGGAGTGGAGCGGCCCGAAACCGGCCGGGAGATGACGGAAAAGCGGTGGGAAGTTCTGGCCCTGTCGGCAGAGGGCTGCCAATGCTTGGCGAATAAGCCGGAGGCGGTGTGCGCCTGTGGGACCGTCCTGCTGCCGGGTGATTGGAGCCGCCTGACAGCGCGGCAGATACGGGCTGAACGCGCTGTGAGCTGCGGGCTTTCCTCCCGGGACAGCCTGACCTTTTCCAGCTTGGGGGACAGCGGCGCGGTGGTCTGCGTCCAGCGGGCGCTGGGAAGGCCGGACGGGGGACAGGTGGAGCCGCAGGAGCTGCCGCTTGGACCGTTGGAGTGCCCCACTGAGGACCTGCTGGCCGTAATCGGACTGGGCCTTTTGTTGTAAATGCCACTGACAGGGGCGGTGAAGCTGTGCTAACAATAGAGAAAGAAAGAAGGTACGGCGATGGAATATTTGATTTTAATTCCCGTGGTTGCGGCCACCGCCGCCCTCTGGGCACTGGTGAATCGGGACCGCCGAGGACCGGGCCGGTGCATAGGCTGCGGAAAGTGCGATAAGACCGGAATCTGCATCCTCACCGGAAAACCGTTGGGCGGCGGAAAAAAGAAAGCGGAATAAAAGACAGCATAAAAAACCCGGCGAAAGCGTTTTAAAACGCTTTCGCCGGGTTTTTAACTGTGTTGAAACGCAGACATTCCCGCAGAGGGATTCCGCGCGGCGGGATAAAAAGGAGGAATTACCGCTGATACTCAAACTCGAAGTCGTAGAGCGAAACGGTATCGCCGTCCTGAATACCCATGTCTTCCAACTGCTGATACAGACCCGAGTCCCGCAGGGTCTTGTCGAAGTACATCCGGCTCTCGTAGTCGTTTAGATTCACGTTGCCGATCAGCCGCTGGAGCCACGGGCCGTCCACGACCCAAGTACCGTCGTCCAGCCGCTGAATGTCCAGAGGCTGAGAATAGTCGATAACCGGCGGCTTGGGAACGTATTCCGGCTCGTAAACAACAATGGGCGGCAGGGTGGAAAGCGTCTCACTGACCTTGTTCATCAGCTGTTCCACGCCCTTGTGCGCCGCGGCGGAAATCTCAAAGAGCGGATAACCCAGCTTTTCCACATGGGCCCGCAGCCGTTCCAGATTTTCCGGGTCCTCCAGAATATCCGACTTGTTGGCGGCCACAATCTGGGGCCGCTTTTCAAGATCCGCGCTGTACTGGCTCAGTTCGGCGTTGATGGCGTCGAAATCCTGCACCGGGTCCCGCCCCTCGCTGCCGGAGACATCCACCACATGGATCAGCAGACGGCAGCGGTCGATGTGCCGCAGGAAATCGTGGCCAAGGCCTGCGCCTTCGCTGGCTCCCTCGATGATGCCGGGAATGTCCGCCAAAACGAAGGAGCGGCCTTCTCCGGCGTATACCACGCCCAAATTGGGGGAGAGGGTGGTGAAGTGATAGTTGGCGATTTTCGGCTGCGCACGGGTCACCACGCTCAAGAGCGTGGATTTCCCCACATTGGGGAAGCCCACCAGACCCACGTCTGCCAGCAGCTTTAACTCCAGCACCACGTCGTGGCTCTCGCCGGGAAGACCGCCCTTGGCGAACCGGGGAACCTGCCGGGTGGGAGTGGCAAAGTGGGAGTTGCCCCAGCCGCCCCGGCCGCCCTTACACAAAACATAGGGCTCGCCGCTCGACATATCTTGAATGATCTCGCCGGACTCCGTGTCCCGGACCAACGTGCCCCGGGGAACCTTGATGATCAGGTTTTCTCCGTCCCGTCCGGATCTGCGGCCGCCCTGACCGTCCATGCCGTTGGGGGCGGAATATTTCCGCTTGTAGCGGAAATCCATCAGGGGGGGGGGATTGTTTTACACCTGGAAAATTACGGAGGCGGCTGGGCGGCCGTCGCCGCGGTCCGGACCGCCCGCCGCCACGTATTTTTCCCGGTGAAAAGAGACTACGCCGTTTCCGCCGTTGCCCGCACGCACGGTAATGCGGGCCTTGTCGATAAATGAATTTGCCATCGTGTACCTCGCTTTCTCGTTGGCTGGTATGCTCCCCGCGCCCGGCGCGCACCGATCGTCGGGAGCAGATCAGCCTTATTTCCTAGTATGTCCCATTCGGGGAGAAAAAGGGCCTCGAACGCTTGCGTTCGAGGCCCTTCCATCGTGCTTCAGTTACTGCGCCTCGTAGACAGAGACCTGCTTGCGGTCCTTGCCGAGATGCTCGAAACGGACCACGCCGTTGGCGGTGGCAAACAGCGTGTCATCGCTGCCCTTGCCCACGTTCACACCGGGGTGGATGTGGGTATCGCGCTGACGCACCAAAATGTTGCCCGCCAGGACCTCCTGCCCGTCCGCGCGCTTCACGCCCAGACGCTTGGCGTTGGAATCACGGCCGTTCTTCGTAGAGCCGCCGCCCTTTTTATGAGCAAAAAATTGCAAACCAATGTTCAGCATAAGGAAAACCATCCTTTCCTTTAAAATTTTAGATGGGGAGGGGATCAACCCTCCAAAACTTCAATGTTTTCGGGATACTCGTCGTGGAGCTGGGCGAAATAGACCATCAGACCCGTCAGCATGGACTGACAGCAGCTCTCTGCCGCGGCGGACAGTCCGCCGGGGAGACGAAAGCTGATCTTTGCGGCGTCCTCGTCCACCTTCACAGAGGCCGCAAGGCCCAACACGTCGTTCACCGTGGCATCGACCAAACGCACAGCGCTGGTGACGGCGGCGCAGACGATATCGTACCCGGCCTCAGCATATCCGCTGTGTCCGCAAGCGGCGAACCCACAGATGCGGTCGCCCTCCATATGGAACGTAACGGTAGTCATACCTTAGACGGAGATCTTGCCGATCTCAACCTTGGTATAGGGCTGACGATGGCCCTGACGCTTACGATAACCCTTCTTGGCATTGTACTTGAAGATACGAACCTTCTTGCCCTTGCCGTTCTTAACGATGGTAGCCTCCACAGAAGCGCCCGCCACAACGGGAGCGCCAAAGGTGGCCTTGTCCCCGTCAAGGATCGCCAGAACCTGATCGAACTTCACGGTGTCGCCGGCTTCGTTGTCCAGCTTCTCGATGAAGACCACGTCGCCCTCTGCGACCTTGTACTGCTTTCCGCCAGTCTCAATAATTGCATGCATATGTTTCAACTCCTTCAATACGGGCTCGCTGTCGGGGGCGGCGCACAAATGCGCGCACTTCTGCCCATTCAAAGCGGCTTATTAAGTATAACGGCCAAATCCGCCGTTGTCAAGCAGATTTGACCGTTTTTTTTGCATATTTTCTGATTATACAGCACTTACCGTCTCACCGGGGCGGAAAATACGAACGATTTGCTCCTGTCTGATCTCCCAGATGTTGCCGCAGACGGTGGGACAGGTTCGCTCCACCGGGTCGAACACTCGCATCCAGCTGTCCCGGACCCGCTGGGTTTCCTCCGGGTATTTCCCGGCGTACCGCCCCTCGAAAAATTCAAAGGAATTTGCAGCGCCGATATCCTGCAGGTGCTTGCGGTAGGCGGCCTCGTCCGCGTCGTTTGCGGGGAGATACCGGTGGTTCAGCACATAGTCCCACTTCGCGTCGTCAAAAAACACCACCTGCTCCTCCGGTGCGTCCACCGCGTATACCACCGTACCTTCAATGGGAGGCAGACAGTTTTTCACATTTGGTGTACACCAGATGGACAGCTCCGCTCCCTCCGGTTTTGGGACTCGCCGGGCGGCCTGCGCCGCAAACCAGTCGTAGCACTCCAGATAGTGCTTGGACATGTCGCCAAAATGGAGCTGGACGTAGACACGCTGGTTGACAATACGTCCGCCGTGCTCCAGCATCAGCAGAGTTTTGTCGCTCTGGCGGGTATAAAGACGGATGGTATCCATATGCGCCCTCCTTATTTTAATTCAGACAGTGCCTGAGCCAGAGGCAGGACGACCTTTCCCAGATGTTGGACCGCCTGCCCAAAGTCAAAATACTCCGCCGTTTGATTATCCGCAAACAGGTGATCGGACACGGATTTCAGCGCCGCAAATTTCGCGCCGTTGCGCAGGCAGACTTGCGCAACGGCGCAGGCCTCCATTTCCACCACCAGAGGGTGAAAGGTGTCCACGATCCACCGGGCGCGGTCGCCCTTCACGGCGAACCAGTCTCCGGTGGCGACCCGGCCCTTTGCGGCGTCAACACCCTGACCCCGCAGAAGGGACAAGCATGTCTCCGGCTCCCAAGCGGAAAACTCCGTCACGTTCACGGTGGACACAAGGCCGATGGGATCGCCCACGGCCGTGGTGTCCACATCGTGCTGTACCAGCGTGTCCGCCAGAACCAAAGATCCGGTGGGCAGGTCTGTACAGCAACCGGCCACGCCCGCGTTTAAAATCAAGTTCACGCCAAATCTCTGACAGAGGATTTCGGCGGTGATGGCGGCGTTTACCTTGCCCACGCCGCCCGCGCAGGCGAGAATTCCCGGCGCGGCCTCAAAAAACGGCACGCCGGAGATGGTTTCAAAAGGCTTTAAATCCTTTGCGCCAGGCAGGGCGTGGAATTCAAAGGGCATGGCAAATTGCAGGGCGACTTTCATGAGGTTCCTCCATTTCTAATGTGGCGGGGTGCGTTCCGCGGCTGGCAGGGAAGATCAGCAGGACGGTAATGTACCTGATTGACAGCCCAAGACCGCAGATTGGAATTAATTCATATTATATATTGTAGCACACCCCTTTTACCGGGGCAACCGAAAAAACCCGGAGGGCGTACCCTCCGGGTTTTATGTGGTTTACAGGTGCGGGGAAGCGGGAAAACTTACTTGCACAGAGCCGCGGTGTCCTTGGCAATCATCAGTTCTTCGTCGGTGGGGATCAGCAGAACCTTCACCTTGGAGTCGGCGGTGGAGATGACCGTTTCCTTGCCGCGAACGTTGTTGGCGGCGGCGTCCATCTTCACGCCCATGAACTCCAGATCGGAGGCCACGGCCATGCGGGTGGCAGCGTCGTTCTCGCCCACGCCGGCGGTGAACACAATGGCGTCCACCCCGCCCATGG
>ERZ781272.720-NODE-720-length-17468-cov-3.900190_pt1 | contig 17468 bp, 13 predicted proteins | sample MGYA00375850_ERZ781272 | MGnify/ENA primary metagenome ERZ781272 (study PRJEB29790, sample SAMN06051246) | human gut metagenome | host: Homo sapiens | place: USA: Cincinnati, Ohio | collected 2013-06-21 | study: EMG produced TPA metagenomics assembly of the Gut...
GCCCCCACCCCCCCCCCCCCTGTGAAGAGGGCCCCTGTGTTGCCAGCCGCCGCAGACAACCAGACCTCTGTTGAGGTCAATGTCCTGCAGGGCGAGCGTGAGATGGCCGCGGCGAATAAGTCTCTGGGCCGTTTCCATCTGGACGGCATTGCCCCGGCTCGCCGCGGCGTGCCTCGGATCGAGGGCACCTTTGGTATCGACGCCAACGGCATCGTCAACGTCTCCGCCAAGGATTTGGGTACCGGCAAGGAGCAGCATATCACCATCACCTCTTCCACCAACATGAGCAAGGACGACATTGAGCGCGCCGTGAAGGAAGCGGAGCAGTATGCCGCGCAGGACAGTAAGATGAAAGAGGAAGTGGAAATCCGCAACCAGGCCGACCAGATGGTTTACCAGTCTGAAAAGACGCTGGGCGAAATGGGCGACAAGATTCCCGCTGACGACAAGAGCAAGGTGCAGGCCGGGATCGACAAACTGAAGGAAGTGCTCAAGGGTACTGATACCGCCGCCATCAAGTCCGCCACCGAGGAGTTGACGCAGGCGTTCTACGCTGTCAGCGAGAAGCTCTATCAGCAGGCCGGTCCCCAGCAGGGTCAGCCCGGCGCAGGCCCCGACATGGGCGGAAACGCCGACGGCCAGCAGGGCCAGTATTATGACGCAGACTATAAGGTCGTCGATGACGATGATAAAAATAAGAACCAGTAAGATGCGCTGAAGTTCCAATGGGACGGGGAGTTTCCCCGCCCCATTTGGAACGTTTTAGATCAAGATTCAGGGGACGGACGTTTTTGCCCGGAAAAGCGCGGCAAGGGCGGTTTCCCTCCCCACTGACAGAAGTGGTGAATGTATGGCAGAACAAAAACGCGACTATTATGAAGTCTTGGGCGTTTCCCGCGGCGCATCGGATGATGAGATCAAAAAAGCCTATCGGAAGCTGGCCAAGGCGAACCATCCCGACCTCAACCCCGGCGACAAGGCGGCGGAGGCTCGGTTTAAGGAGATCAACGAGGCATACGAGATCCTGTCCGATTCGGACAAGAAAGCCCGGTATGATCAATACGGACACGCGGGCGTGGACCCGAATTTCGGAGCGGGCGGCTATGGCGGCGCGGACGGCTTCGACTTTGGCGATTTAGGCGATCTCTTCGGCAGCTTTTTCGGCGGCGGCTTCGGCGGCGGACAGCGCCGGTCAAATCCCAATGCGCCTGCCCGGGGCGAGAGCATCCGCCAGTCCGTGGCCATCACCTTTGAAGAGGCGGCTTTCGGCTGCGAAAAATCCATCACAGTGGATCGGTACGAAGCCTGCGAAACCTGCAAGGGCAGCGGCTGTGAGCCGGGGACGACCCCGGAAGTCTGCCCCGACTGCCACGGAACGGGAACGGTGCAGGTCCGCAAGCAAACGCCCTTGGGCGTCTTTGCGTCCACCGGTCCCTGCTCCCGCTGCGGCGGCAAGGGACGCATCATCCATCAGCCCTGCAAGGACTGCTACGGAACCGGTATGCTTCGCCGCCGCCACACCATTGAGGCGAAGATTCCCGCCGGAATCGACGATGGACAGACCATTTCTATCCGGGGTCAGGGCCACGCGGGCAAAAACGGCGGCCCTGCCGGCGACCTGCTGATTACCATCACGGTGAAACCGCACGAGCTGTTCCGCCGGGAAGGCAGCAGCGTTTTGTGCGAGGCGCCTATCACCTTTTCTCAGGCCGTTCTGGGCGCGGAGCTGGAGATTCCCACCATTGACGGCAAGGTGAAATACACCCTCCCGGAGGGAACCCAGACCGGCACCACCTTCCGGCTCAAGGGAAAGGGAATTCCGGCGCTGAACGGACGCGGGCGGGGCGATCAGTATGTTACCGTCTACATCGAGACACCCCGGAACTTAAGCAAGGCACAGAAAGAGGCCCTCATGAAATTTGCGGAAGCCGTTGGCGATAACAATTACGAGGACCGCAAGAAATTTTTCAAGAAATTTAAAAAGTGAGGAAACCCATGTATCTTGCCGATTACCATACCCATTCCCGCGTCTCCCCGGACGGACATGTATCCATGCTGGAAATGGCCGCTGCGGCCGCCGCGGCAGGACTGGATGAAATTTGCTTGACCGACCATTTCGAGCCCGTAGAGCCGCGCACCACCATTCTGCGCAAGACATTTGACTGGTCGGCTCAGACGGCGGAGTATGCCGACGCGGTTGCCAAGTGGGACGGCGCGGTGAAGCTCCGTCTCGGGCTGGAGCTGGGAGATCAGCCGGTGGACCCAATCTTGGTGGAGCAGTTGCTTCGGGGAATGCCGGAGATGGATTTTATCATCGGTTCGGTCCACATGCTGTCTCCCAAATTTGATTCGCAGGATCTGGCGTGGATTCAAGAGCCGGATGAGAAGACCTGCTACGCCGAGCTGGAAGATTATCTGGAGACGATGCTGCAAATGGCCCGCTGGGGAAAATTTACCGTGCTGGGGCACATGACCCTGCCGCTGCGGTACATGAACGACAAGCGGGGCTTTGGCGTCAGCATGGACGGCTTTGGCGCGGAGATCGAGACAATTTTACGAACGCTGATTGAAAACGGATGTGGGATTGAGGTCAACACAAACCGGGGCAACCAGCCCCTCCCCGGCGAAAAATGGCTGAAGCTCTACCACAGTCTCGGCGGCGAACTGATTACGCTGGGCAGCGACGCCCACCGCCCGGAGGATGTGGGCAAGGGCATTCGGGATGGGCAGGCGCTGCTGCGCGACTGCGGTTTCACCCGGTTTTGCACGTTTGAAAAGCAGCGCCCTATTTGGCACGCCCTGTAAATAGAAATCTTGCAAATTCCCCGCAACAAGAGTAAAATAAAAGCAAATTGGGATCTTTGCGCCGTTTCGGCGGGAACAGCCTGTCGGGGTGGAGAATGGACGCCTGTATTTTAAAGGCGGAACGGGGAAAACCGCGCCGCAAAACCAATGAATGAGAGGGCTTTATCATGAAGATCGCGTTGGGCTGCGACCACGGCGGATTTGAATTGAAAGAAACCATCAAGCGCCAGCTGGAGGAGGCGGGCTACGACTGCAAGGACTGCGGCTGCTTCTCCACGGAGAGCTGCGACTATCCCGTGTTCGGCGAGGCGGCGGCCCGTGCCGTGGCCTCTGGGGAGTGCGAAAAAGGAATTGTGATCTGCACCACCGGCATTGGCATTTCCATTGCCGCCAACAAGGTGAAGGGTATCCGCTGCGCCCACTGCGCGGACACGCTGGAGGCCCAGCTCTGCCGCCAGCACAACAACGCCAATATGCTGGCTTTGGGTGCCGGGTTCACGGGGCCGAAGCTGGCTTCGGAAATGGTGAAGGTCTTCCTGAATACCGAGTTTGAGGGCGGACGACATGCCCGCCGCGTGGCTCTGATGGACGGCATCGAGGGCTGAGCCGGGAAAACTTCGGAGGAGGGACGCTATGGCAGGTCCGAAAGGATACAGCAGCTATCACGGAAAGGGTTCCAAATGGAAAATCGTGGTGGCAGTGCTGCTGGTGCTGGTGATCATAGGGGCGCTGGTGGTAATCCGGATGCAAAAATATGTGGTCTATGATGATTCCGGTCGTCCCCGTCTGGATCTGCCACAGTTTTCGGAGAAGCAGCCGGACAGCTCACAGAGCGCCCCGGCAGATGGCTCAGGCGACACGAATCTGATTATTGAAGAACCGGAGCAGACCGCGTTTCAGGCTGTTGCGCTGCCCGTTGGCCCGCTGACCGACTGGCGCAGCGCGTGGACCGCGGCCAGCGCGGGCGGAACGTATCATGCGGCGGTTTACACCGTGAAGGATACGGATGGCTTCGTGTATGTGGACAATCAAGCCGCCCCGGCGGCAGCCGTGAAGACCGTGGAGGGCGCGGGCGCGGCCGTGGGCGACATGCTCAAGGACGACAGCGTCTATACGGTTGCCAAGATTGCCTGCTTCCGGGACCCCATTGCTTCCAGCGGTGATTTGGAGGGTATGGGCCTTAAAAACACCGGCGGATATATTTTCTATGACGGGAACAACGACCGCTGGCTGGACCCTGCCAAGCCGGCGGCCCGGCAATATCTCATTGATCTGGCCTCCGCTTGCGCGGCGGCGGGATTTGACGAAATTTTGCTGACAGACGTCAGCTACCCATCGGTTGGAAAGCTGAATAAAATTGACTATGGCGCGGTGGCCACCGGTTTGCCAAACAGCTTGCAGGAGGAAATAACCTCCTTCCTGACGCAGATAAAAACGGCTTTGGCGCAGTATGGCGTGAAGCTCTCCATTCAGCTGCCTTTCAATTTGATTACCGCTGGGGAGACGGCGGTCAGCGATTCCGGACAGTCTCTGGCGGGTATCGTCCCTCAGGTGGATCGAGTCTATGCCGATGCAGAAGGAGATCCCAGCGCTTTGGATCTGCTGAAAGCAAAAATGGCCGCCGTCAGCAAGGATACGGAGTTTATCCCGGTTCTGACCGGACTGGATGGAATCTCCAGCGAGTCCTATTTAATTGCGACGTGATCCCAAACAAACCGCAGAGACGGCTGTGCCGTCTCTGCGGTTTGCTTTTACCGGATAAAACAAAAACCATTGAAAAAGCGATTCCGAATTTTAAGAACTTTTTCGTACTTTTCAAGACTTTTTCAAGCAACTTTGGTAAAATGAAATCATTGAAAGATTGGGGAGGGATTCGTGTGCGTATTTTACTGGTGGAAGACGAGAAAAGTCTCTCCGCAGCCATCTGTCAGGTGTTGAAGCGAGAGCATTTCACGGTGGACCCAGTCTATACCGGACCGGAGGGTCTGGACAACGGACTGTCCGGAATTTATGACGCCATTGTGCTGGATGTGATGCTGCCGGGAAAAAACGGCTTTTCCATTTTAGAGGAATTGCGCGCCGCCGGTGTCACGACCCCGGTGATGATGCTCACGGCCCGGGGCGATCTGGAAGACCGGCTTCGTGGCTTGGATGGCGGTGCGGACTACTATCTTCCCAAGCCGTTTCAAATGGCGGAACTGTTGGCGTGCCTGCGGACGATTACCCGGCGGCGGGAGTCCGTGCCCATGGAGGAGATGGTTTTCGGAGACGCGCAGCTTTTAAGCCGGGAGGGCAAACTCCTGTGCCGGGAGACGGGCCAGTCCGTGAAGCTGGGGGCCAAGGAATTGCAGCTACTAGAGCTGCTGTTTCGCAATCCGGGTCAAATCTTATCCAAGGAAACACTGATTGAGCGGGTATGGGGCTTTGACAACGAATCGGAGTATAATAATTTGGAGGTTTATCTCTCCTTTATCCGCAAGAAATTGGCCTTTGTTGGCTCCCAAATTAAAATCAAGGCGGCCCGCGGTCTTGGATATTCTCTGGAGGATACGGTATGATCCAAAAGCTGCGGCAGAAATTCACGCTGTTGGTACTGCTGGTGCTGCTGCTGGCTTTTGGCGGAACAGTCTTTGCCATCAACTATGCCAATTGGAACCGTCTTGAGCGGGAATCCCATACTTCCCTGCAAACGCTTCTTGCCGGTGATGGGCAGCGACCCACCTTCCAGACACAGGGAGGGCAGACTCACAATCTGCTGGCTCCTCCGCCCAGCGAAGAGACAGACGACGCTGCGAAGGGCGATATCTCCCAAGAGGAAGATGCGGATGATGAAGCTGCTAACGCCGAGGTGGAAAGCAACGCTCCCAAAGAGGAAACGCCGGACGAGAAAGTCGCGGCTTCGGCCAAAAACGATGCCGAGGCAAACAACGACGACGCTGTGGAGAGCGATTCAGACGTGGAGAACTATGCAATAGAGCGTCAGAGCGGCTCTGAGACGGACGAGAGCGATTCCAACACAGACGACGGCAGTGGGGCGGAGTCCGACGCCGAGGACGCGTCTGAAAATGATGCCGAGGATGATGAGGGCGGGGCAAGCGAAGCCGGTGTCTCCCTCAACACGGTGTCCCCTGCCCCGCCTGCGGGCAATTCCCAGTCGGTTGTGGAAAACGGGAGCGCCGCCAGCGGAGAGCAGACAAAGCCATTTGTTGCTCCAAACGGCACGGCGGTTGCCGGGGACACCGTAGACCAAACGCTTCAAAACGGAAAGATTCAGCACCCACAGCAGATGCTTTCGCAGGCGAATCTGTCCAATTTCTACACGGTGCGGCTGGACAAATCGGGTAGCGTACTCAGCTGGTTCAGTGATCGGCCGGAGCTTTACTCCGATCAGCAGATCGCGGAGAGCGTAGCGCAGGTTTTGGAACTGGGAGCGGATTCCGGCCGGGTGGACAACCAGTTCTTCATGATGGGAAAGCGGCCTTATGGAACGCTGTTGGTCGTGTTGGACGGACAGATGGAAATCGAGAGCGCACGGCAGCTCCTGACGATCTCTAGTCTGGTGGGCCTTGCCGCCTATTTGTTAATGAGCGCCGGGGCGGTGGTGCTGATTCGGCGGATGACCAAGCCGGTGCAGGAGTCCTTTGACAAGCAAAAGCAGTTTGTCTGGGACGCCAGCCATGAGCTGAAGACGCCTCTTGCCGTGATCTCCGCCAACAGTGAGGTGTTGGCAGGAGAAATCGGAGAGAACCGCTGGCTGGGCTACATTCAGTCCGAAGTTCAACGCACAGACCAGCTGGTGAAGAATTTGCTGACGCTGGCCCGGATGGACCGGACGGGCCACCAGATTGAAAAGCACCCCTTCGACCTGAGCAGAGCGCTCCTCAGCGTGACGCTGCCCTTTGAAAGCATGGCATTTGAGAGCGGAAAAACTTTGATAACCGATATTACGCCGGAAATTCGGTACAGCGGTGACGAAGAAATGCTCAAGCAGATGACGGTCATTTTGCTCGACAACGCCATGAAATATGCCAACGACGGCGGAACAGTGACCATTTCCCTTCTTGCAAAGGGAGACAAAAAGGTCCTGCGGGTCCACAATACCGGCGCGGGAATTGAGCAGAAGGACCTGTCCCATATTTTTGAGCGGTTTTACCGGGCAGATGAGGCCCACAGCCGGGAAAAAGAGGGCAACGGGCTGGGTCTTGCCATTGCAAAGACAATTGTTGCCGCCCACAAGGGGAAAATTACGGCAGAAAGTGAGCCGGGACGCTGGGCCTGTTTTACGGTTACGCTGTAACTATATGATTTTCTGCCGAAACCCCTTGAAATCTTGAAAGTAGTATAGTATAATACTTCCGTTGCACCTGCCGGTGTGATGGAATTGGTAGACGTAGTGGACTCAAAATCCACCGCTGGCGACAGCGTGCCGGTTCGAGTCCGGCCACCGGCACCAACCGAGAAGAACACCCCAACGGGGTGTTCTTCTTTTTTGATGCTCTCACAAGTGCAGGGAGGCCGTTTGCACACGCACAAAAACTTACCGCTGTGAATGCAAAGCTACTTGATCGTGCGTTCTCCGGGTTTCAAATCAAGGACTCCCCTTCGCGCGTTACCCGATACTTTTCATAAAAGTCCTGTTTCGTGACTGGAGGCAGACAGCTGTGATTCTGGCAGACGTAAAAAGCAGTTTGACCGTTGAGCAGCGGATACCTGCCATCCTCCACATCTGAAATGCGGACAATGCTGGAAGAAGAGACGACAAAAGGAAGTTCTTTTAATTCGTCGTCTTCGTGGCTCCGGGAAACTGTGATGATCTCCGGCGGTTCAAGATAATCAGACAGCGCCATCAAGAACATGGCGTATCCGGCGGGGTACTCTTTTGCTTCGCCCGACATAAAATAAAGCTGCTTTTGCAAAATTTCATTGGTTTTTTCATCTAAATCCAGATGGTTCCGCCGCACGAGGTTATAAGCCATCAGCGAATTGCCGCTGGGAACAGCGCCGTCATAGCTTTCCTTCGGACGGAAAATTAATGTTTCATTTTCCTTGCCGGAAAGATAAAAACCGCCGGACTTATGATCGAAAAAAGTCCGGATTGCCTTTTGAGTCAATTCTTCCGCACGGAAAAGATATGCCCGGTCAAAAGAAACGTCATACAAGGACAGCAGTGCAAAAATATAGCACGCATAATCATCCAAAAAGCCGTTTTCATTTCGTTGTCCGTTTCGCCAGCTCACATAGAGCGCGTCGCCATCGCAGAGATTTTTCTCGATGAATTGCCGCGTTCGCTTCGCCGCCTGTAAATACGCGCTGTTTTGGCTGATCCTGTACAGAAAACACAGCGCCGCAATCATCAGGGAATTCCAAGAGGTCAGGATTTTATCATCCGTGTGGAGTGCGGTGCGGGTTTTGCGGTAATGGCGGAGCGCAGGCAGGTGTTTGTCGAATTGGTCCGTGAAGTCCGCTGCGTGGAGAAGATTTGGAATGCTTTTTCCCTCAAAATTGCCGCGATCCGTAATCCCGTAGTACGCGCTGAATGCCGCCCCGTCACCGTCGCCAAGGACATTCCGGATTTCCTCCGGCGTGAAGACGTAGTATTTTCCTTCCTCGCCGTCGCTGTCCGCGTCCTGCGCGCTGTAAAATCCCCCGTCGGCTGAAGTCATTTCGGACAGAAGGTAGGATGCGGTTTTCTCTGCTACCTGCCGATAAAGCGGCTGACCCGTCATCTCGTATGCGCGGCAGTAAGCGAGGATTAGAAGCGCGTTGTCGTACAGCATCTTTTCAAAATGAGGAACGAGATAATACGCATCCGTGGAATAGCGGCAAAATCCGTAGCCAATATGATCGAAGATTCCCCCGCGATACATTTGACGCAGTGTCTTCTCCGCCATTTGCAAGGCGTTGCCGTCGTGGTGCTTTTGCGCGTGCTGCATCAAAAACAGCAGATTGTGAGGCGTGGGAAATTTTGGCGCGGGTCCAAATCCGCCCCAGCGTTCATCAAAGCTCTGTTGATACAGTTCTACTGCCTGTTCCGGCAATGTTTCATCTGTATCGGATGGGTGCGGCTGGCGGTTGTTTATCATGTCCACGATCTCATTTGCCGAATGCAGCAGGGCCTTGCGGTCATTCTGCCATTTGTTCTGCACCGCCAAGAGAAGCTCTTTAAGACCTATGGAGCCGTACCGCGCCGTTTTCGGGAAATAGGTTCCGGCAAAAAAGGGTTTTTGCCCCGCTGTCATAAAAATGCTCGTGGGCCAGCCGCCACCGCCGGTAAACGCCTGACAGACAGCCATGTAGATGCTGTCGATGTCGGGGCGCTCTTCCTTGTCCACCTTGATTGACACGAAGAATTGATTCAGGATTTCCGCAATTTCTTGATCCTCAAAACTTTCGTGTGCCATCACATGGCACCAGTGGCAGGTGCTGTAACCAATGCTGAGAAAAACAGGCTTATCTTCCGCTGCCGCCTTTTCAAAGGCCGCCTGCCCCCATGGATACCAATCCACCGGGTTTTCGGCGTGTTGAAGGAGATAGGGGCTTGTCTGCCCCTGCAAATGATTCCTCATTAAAATCCCTCACTTTTTCAGATCTCCCGCCGCCGGGTTGTCAATCAGACGGCCGTCCTTGGTGAACCGCGAGCCATGGCAGGGACAGTCCCACGTATGCTCAACCGGGTTCCATTTCAGTGCGCAGCCGAGATGGGGACAGCGCTTTGCCGTGGGCGTTAAAAGCGTGGCCACGGCCTCAAATGCGTTGACAGCCAACTGCGGGCGCAAAATGGTTCTTGATGGGGAGAACACCTCGGCACAAGGGTTTTCTCTGCCCTGCACCATGTCGCATAAAATTCGCGCCGCAGCCATAGAGGAAGTCATCCCCCATTTGTTAAAGCCCGTGGCAACATATAGATCCTTTGTGCCGGCGGAGTAAGGCCCGATATAGGGAATGCCGTCCAGCGTCATGCAGTCCTGCGTTGCCCAGTGATATGTTTCTTTCGCGTTCGGGTAATACCGGGCGGCAAACTCACGCAGTTCCCGCCAGTTGCCGCCCTTTTTTCCCGTGCGGTGGTCGCCGCCGCCGACCAACAGAAGATTTCCATAATTCCGAAAGGACATTCCCTTCTGCGCCTCGTCCACATACATGCCGTTCACATTCGGCGCGTTCTCCAGTGCGATCACATAGGAACGATGCTGATACATTTTAAGAAAATAGTTGCCGTGTTTATTGAGGAATGGAAAATGAGTTGCCACAATCACGTTCTTTGCAGCGATTTTCCCGGAATCGGTCACCGCTGTTGTGCCGACCAGCTCCCGCACCGCCGTATGCTCGTAAATATGCAGGTCCGACGAAATGGCTGCGATGAATTTCAGCGGGTTGAACTGCGCTTGATGCTCGATTTTTGCGGCGCCTGCCACGCCAAAAGAAAGCGGAAGCTGCTCTGAAAATTCGGCGTGCAACCCCAGCTTTTCAAGCGCGGCTATTTCTTTCTCAATTTTGCTGCGATTATCCAGTGAATAGACATAGGCGTCCTTTTCTTCAAAGCTGCAGTCAATATCTCTGCTGAGTTCACGATATTTTTGCAGAGCCTCTTCGTTTGCGCGCAGATATTGTTTCGCCTTTTCCGCACCAAACTGATGGATCAGTTTATCATAAATCAGTCCGTGCTGAGAAGTGATTTTTGCAGTTGTGTTTTTTGTAATGCCATTGCAGATCGTCTCCGCCTCCACAAGCATGTAATCCACGCCTGCCTGATGCAGCATATACGCACATAAGATTCCCGCCATTCCACCGCCGATAATCAGGACGTTTGTATTTTTATTTCCATTCAAACTTCTGAATTTCGGGCAAGTTGCGGTTTGTTCCCACAATGAAGTCATGATCTACCTCCGCATAACGCATTTGCAGATATTATTTCTTGTAGAGCAGACGCTATTCTGCGGGGAAAAGAAGAGCTTGGTATTGAAACACAGGATGCAGGTTCTTTGCAAGCGTTCTTGCGTTTTATACAGATGTATACTGCGATAAAAACAACAAGGAATAATCGGAATTTGATAGGAGGGAAAGAAGAATGGAACAGTAAGAAATGGAATATGCTTACTCCAACGCTAAAAAAGGAAAACACTCTGCCTGTCCGTGAGCTGCGGATATCTGGGCGGCTTTTACCGTATGTGATCGGTGAGCGGGAAAGCGGCCGATTCGACACGAACCACCGCGATTCCTCTTCAAAAAGCAGCGGCACGAATTTCTGAAAAGCCGGATGCCTTGACAGATATAGCGCCGTATGTTATAATCAAGGCAACTTAATAAAAAAGAACCGTCCATGCAGTACGCATAGAAGGGCTTTTTAGTATTTTTACTGTGAGGTAAGCGTATGAAGAAAGCCGCTTCTATTTTTTTGCGCCCGGAGATCCGTACATGTGACGTGACACAGTTGATCCGCTGGATGGAAAATCCCCATATTACCCGATATCTCAATGAGGACGAGGAGATTGCCGACGAGCTGTCCGCCATGCTGCGAGAGGTTCCCGAACCACTCCTCTCTCTCCAATTCAACCGTTACGGTCGGTTTTTCCTGATCTGTGAAGATACCGGACCGGCAATCGGCTTTGTCAAACTGAAGGAACAGGGCACAAAGGGATGCTATGAAATTGTCTTTGCCATCGGCGAAGAAGGCCTCTGGGGAAATGGCTATGGATGCAGCGCAATTCGCGCCGCCCTAGGCACCGCGTTTTTGGAATGGCGCGCCCAAAAGGTTGTGGCAAAAATCCGTGTGGAGAATAAACGCTCCATCAATTCTGTTCGTTCCTGCGGGCTGACCTGTGAGTATCGGGGAGAAAAGCTGCATTATTTCAGCACGACCGCAGAGGATTACTTAAACCATCTGCTGTGTGGATAACTCTTTCGTCCGCCGGTAGCGGGATGAAAGAGGACGGATCGCCCTTTTGCAGACAAGGCCGCGGACTTCGCAGCGCTCATGCGCCCTTTTGCGGATGCCGCGGGAGATATAAAACAAGCAACGACAGGAACAACTTGCAAAAAAAGGATAAAAACTTAGGCTCCATGAAATTGTGTCATAGGGCACATTCGAAAGTGTATGATATTTTGCACAAAAAGCGGCGGTATTTTTGTTGACTGCTTTAAAAATATTTCGTATACTGGGGTCAATCAGGTGAATAAGAGAATCAACCCCGAAAGCTGCCCTGAACTGCGCGCGCAGAACAGGCTGGTGATGGAACTCTGGAGAATCTCAGAAATGGGTGCCGAAGGTGCAAGGTGTGAAAACGCCGAAACTCTCAGGCAAAAGGACAGAGGATATGGATAAATGCCCGGACGCGGGTGTATTCTGCCCTTTCTTCAGAGCTGCCCTTTTTTGGGGACAGCTCTCTTTTTTTCGCCCGAAAAGTAAAAGAGGAAAAGGGGAAATCGAGTATGGACACGATCAGCGCCATTGTGGCAAATGTCAACGGGGTACTGTGGGATAAAAACATTTTGTTGTTTGCTCTGTGCGGTACAGGCGTATTCTTCACGTTTCGCCTGAAATTTGTTCAGATTACGCACTTTGGCGAGGGCTTTCGAAGAATGTTTGCCGGGCTGTCCCTCAACGGGGCAAAGGCCGACAAGGAAGGCATGAGCTCCTTCCAGGCACTGGCCACGGCAATCGCCGCCCAAGTGGGCACCGGCAACATCGCGGGCGCGGCTTCCGCCATCGCCTCCGGCGGTCCGGGGGCCATCTTCTGGATGTGGGTTTCCGCGTTCTTTGGCATGTCCACCATCTATGCGGAAGCCACCGTGGCCCAGAAGTATAAAACCACCGATGAAAAGGGCGTCACCGTGGGCGGACCCGCGTTTTATATCCGCGCCGCATTCAAGGGGAAAGTCGGTGCGTTTTTGTCTGGTTTCTTCTCCATTGCGATCATTCTGGCACTGGGACTGATGGGCAACATGGTCCAGTCCAACTCCATCGGTACGGCGTTTAAAACCGCCTTTGGCGTTTCCCCCGTGGTGGTGGGCGTTGTGATCGCGGCGGTGGCGTTCTTTATCTTTGTGGGCGGCATCAGCCGCATTGCCTCCGTCACGGAAAAGGTGGTGCCCATTATGGCCGGCCTGTACATCATCGGGTGCGTGGTGGTGCTGTGCATCAACCACTCCACGTTTATGGAAGCGTTCCGCCTGATCTTCGTCTCAGCCTTTGCACCGCAGTCCATCGCCGGAGGCATTATCGGCGTCACCGTGCAAAAAGCCATGCGGTACGGCGTGGCCCGCGGCCTTTTTTCCAACGAGGCCGGTATGGGCTCCACGCCCCACGCCCACGCGGTCGCCAAGGTGAATCATCCCCACGAGCAGGGTGTGGTGGCCATGATCGGTGTGTTTATCGACACCTTCATCATTCTCACTCTCACCGCGCTTGTCATCATCTCCTCCGGTATGTGGGACAGCGGCCTTACCAGCATTGAGCTGGCACAGGCGTCCTTCAATGCGGCGCTGGGTTCCTTCGGCAATATCTTCATTGCCGTGTGCCTGCTGTTCTTCGCTTTTTCCACCATTGTGGGCTGGTACTACTTCGGCGAGACAAACGTAAAGGCCCTGTTCGGCAACAAAATGGTGAAGGTCTATGCCTGCGTAGTGGTGGTATTCATCGTGATCGGCTCCGCCTTGAAGGTGGATCTGGTGTGGAATCTGAGCGATATGTTCAACGGACTGATGGTTCTGCCCAACCTGATTGCCCTGCTGGCTCTCAGCGGCGTTGTGGCAAGGAGCTATCAGGATTGGAATTCCGGCGAACGTCTGAAAGAGCCGCGGTGATTTGCCTGTTTTGGTCTATTACGGACATTGTGCGGGATTGCCTTATATAGAGTCCGGGAATTTATAAGGATTGCGCAGGGCTTTGAAAACGCCCGTCAAAAGATTGGCTTTGCGAGGCCGCGAATAGGATAAAGAGAAGGATAGTTTTGCAGTCGTGATTCCTGCGAAGAGTAACTTTTTCTTGCACCCGGGTAGGATTGTCCACTGCTCCGCAGCTCACAGAACGATGCGCAGAGTGAACACCCCGTTCTCCGCCGAAAAGGAACATAAGCCGCCGTGACGCTCCACGATGGACGCCATGCTCTTCACGCCGAAGCCGTGTCCGGCCCGACGGGCTACGGGCAGTCCGTTTTCCAGCCGAACCTCTCCCGCATAGGGGTTTTCCACCAAAAGCAGCAGCTTGCCCGCCTGCGCGCGGCATTCCATGCGCACTGCTTTTTCTCGCCCATCCTCCACCGCCCCTGCGGCGGGGAGCGCATTTTCCAGCGCATTGGACAGCAGAGCGCACAGTTCCGTGTCTCCGATGGGAAGGGCGGACGGAAGCGCGGCATCCACATCCAAGCGCACACCCCGAGCCTTCGCTTTCCCGGAGAAGGAGGATAGAATGAGATTGACCGTTTCATTTTCGCAGTAGCGAACGGGCGTAATGGCCGCCACATCCTTTTGCACGTCCAGCAGATATTCCCGCAGCTGCTCCGTTTCTCCGGCCGCCAGATAGGCGCTGATGAGCGCCAGATGATGGCGGATGTCGTGACGGTAATACCGCGCCTGCTCCTGCGCCAGCTTCAGCTCGTCCATGTGCTGGCGGGACGCTTTAAGCTGCAAGGATAAAAGCCGCTTCTCCTGTTCGCTGTCGCCCCGGCGGCGCAGTTCTCCGCAGTAGAGAACGGCAAAGGCCACGTAGCACAGGCACACCATGCTGGGCATAAACTCCACAACCACCCGCGCCCCGCTGTACAGCGCTTCGGTATAGACCGTGGCGGCGTAGTCAAAGAGATAGTAGCCTATGGGAACGATGCCAAAGAAAAGCAGAGATCGTCTGGACAAACTCATCAGCTGGTAAAGGGCGGGAGCGGCAAAGCGCCGCAGCACGACGTAGAGCGGAATGAGCAGAAGGGCGTTTGCCGCGTAGTAGGCGAACTTGCTGTCGAAAAGGTAAAGCGCCAGCGTACCGAACCAGTTGGAAAACTGACAGCAGAGGTAGGCAGTGAAGACGCTGACCAGCGAAAGCAGAGGCGGACGCTTGCAAACAAACATGAGATAGAGCGTCAGCGGCAGATGGACGATCAGAGGATAGAGCTTGAAGGTGGCGTCCAGCCCCAGAAGAATCCAGCCGACCAACGGGGCCGGGACGCAGAAAACCGCCAGCAGGAGCGTCCGGAGCCAAGTGGAACCGCTCTGCTCCACGCCCGCGAAATGGAGACTTAAAAAGACCCCGAATAGCAGCAGCAGCCCATAATTTACAATCCCAAGCGTCTCCAGCATAGCCCGTCACTCCTTTTTTTTAATTATAGCAGAACAGGTGCTTAAAATGGGGATTCAAACGAAATTGTAAAAATCACGGCCACCCTTTTTCGGCTGGGCATTTTCAAACGCCGTTCCGTATGGTACAATTATCAACAAGCAAATGTTTGACAAAATCTGTACAGTTTCTGCCGCGGGGCTTTGCGCCTGCGGCATGATCTAAGAGAGGATAAGCCGAAGGAGGCGAAGAACGATTAGAGGGAGAAAACGAACGCTGGCGGCGGTGCTGACGCTGCTGCTGGCCATCACACTGACCCTTCCGGTCTATGCCGAGGACGTCGAGCCGTCCCCGGAGCCGCCTTCGGTTCAGACCGAGGACCCCAGCGGCGAAACGGTGCCAGATAAAGGGCCGCCCGAAACGCCGCCGGATGCAGACTCGTCTGAAACGCCGCCGGATGAAGAACGGACCGAAACGCCCCCGGGACAAAATCAGCCATCCATGCTGGAACCGGGCGCGAACAAACCCAGCGCCGCAGACCTGTGCTTTTCTCTGTCGGAGGAGCGGGCCGGACAGGGACAGGTTCTGATGGGTGCGCTGTCGGGAATAGACGATCTGCGGGATTTGCAGGCGCAGTCCGCGCTTCCCTACTACTCGTTAGACGGCGTTACTTATTTTCACCCCTGTGCGGAGAATCCGGAGATGGCGGAGAGCAGGGACTGGGTCAAGTTGGGCGGCGGAACTTTAAGCCGTACCTGCTTTGCACCTGAGGACGAACCGTACAAGAGCTTTTTGGACGGCGCAATTGATCGGTTCTATGTGCGGCTTCATATTATGGGCGGGCCTTACGAGGGAGACACCGCCGCCGCCCTGCTGGAGCGAGCAGACGGAATGCCGCAGCCCCTGCCGGAGGGCTTTACCGTCTATCCGCTGCGCTATCCCGGCTCCATGCGGGTCAGCTTTCGCGGTCCAAATCAATACTGCGTTACCGTCAGACAGGGGGCCAGCGAAGCGGAGCTTCGGGCGCTTCTGCCCGAAACGCTGGAACTGGAGTCGCAGATCGACGCGTCTACCGGCTATCCGTTCCCAGTGGAGGCAGTGCGCTGCGCGGTGACATGGGATTTGACGGAAATCCGCACGGATGCGCCGGGTGAAACGACCGCGGCGAATGCCGCCGTTTGTACGCCGCCGCCCTTTGCAACAGCCACCATCAATCAAAGCAGCTATACCTATACGCCAAAGCCGGTGGAAACACCGCTCAATCTTGTCGTCACCGTGGTGGAGCAGACCGCCTCGCAGCTCCAGCTGGAACGGGAGGGACAGGGCCTTTGCTTCTCTATGACAAAGCCCAGCGGGGCTGAGGCCTATCAGGGGGAATACTCACTGGACGGCGGTGAAACCTGGTTGGCGGGAGAGAGGCTTGTTCTTGACGACGAGACGGTCAACCAAGCGCCAAAGCAGAAAACTTTTTCTGCACCCACCGGCTTTACCGAAGACCAATCCCCCATGAAAGAGCTTGCAGACGGAGTGTTGGAGGGCTTTTACGTGCGTATCCGGATCTTTGACGGCGCACTGGACGGCTATACACAGCCTGCCGTCTGGCCGGGCACGTATCAATATGTTCCCACGCCGGACGTGGATGACAACGGCGGCGGCGGCAACAAGGGCAACGCAGGCTCCAACAACAGCGGCGAAGACAGCGCCGGAAGCGGCGGTCAACGCCCCGGCCTTTCGGAAGAAACATCCCCGGCGGAGGAATCCCCGATTCCAGCTCCAGTTCCAACCCCGGATCCAGTTGTTCAGGAACCGGCGGCTCCCCCTCCCGCAGAGGCACCAGCGGTGGAACAAACGTCGCTTCGGGATGCAAAACCGACCGCCCAAGCAGACTCCTCAGTGGAAAAGCACGCGGGGACAACGCCCGCGCCGTTGCCAGAGACGCTGGCCGCCTTGATAAAACCGGCAGAGCCTGCACCCATTCCGCCCGCGATGACAGACGGGACGCAGGAATCTGACGAGGAAGCGGCCCCGGCGGCCGCGGTCGTTCAAAGCGCCGAAGAAAAACCGGAGCGGGCAAGCGCCTCCATCACCCCGGCGGCGACCGTCGTTGCGGTGGTTTTGCTGGGAGGCGGCTCTGCTGCGGCAGTGAGCGCGGCCACTGCATCTGCCGCGTCCGCCGCAGGAACCTCCGCTGGCGCCGGAGCTCTTGCAAAGCTGCTGCGGGCGTTGCGCGGGCTGCTGCGCCGATAACGGCGGCGTTCCCCCAGCCGCGAGACGGCTCTGACTGCGGCGGGAAAAATGAAATGACAAGCAAGGGAGCGGCGCGTTATAACGCGCCGCTCCCTGATCGTTTTTAGTTCGCTCAGATCACAATCCGCACCGTAAAACGTCCGTCTCTTGCTTG
>ERZ781272.721-NODE-721-length-17451-cov-4.395666_pt1 | contig 17451 bp, 19 predicted proteins | sample MGYA00375850_ERZ781272 | MGnify/ENA primary metagenome ERZ781272 (study PRJEB29790, sample SAMN06051246) | human gut metagenome | host: Homo sapiens | place: USA: Cincinnati, Ohio | collected 2013-06-21 | study: EMG produced TPA metagenomics assembly of the Gut...
TGTGACCCTCTGCTTGTAAGGCAGATGCTCTCCCAGCTGAGCTATGCTCCCACACACGCCGCTAAAAGCCTTTCTGGTAAACACCAGTTTGTTCAGCGACGTATGTTATTTTACTATACCCCACGCCCAAAGTCAATAACTTTTTTTCTTTTTCTCATAGGTTCTTTACTTTCGCCCGGTTGCACAAATTGATTCCACAGTTTTCCAAATTGGATAAGCAAAAGTACCGGCACAATCCTATTGTATTGCGCCGGTAACTTTTTTATGCTTAGTAATCGATTTTATTTTTCTTGTTCCTTACAAACAGCAATGCTGCTCCTGCTACAATCACCGCACCGACAACAACCCAAATCCACCAGCTGGAGGAAGAGCTGTTTGCGGCGCTCCCATCCGCGCTGTCCGTACCAGACACAGTGGACTGTTGGTTGCTGCTGGAAATAACCTCTGTCCACAGCGCGTCAATCTTTTTGTTGGTGTCCTCATCCAGGTTCAAAAAGACCTCGGTATTTTCCAGCACCTCATCGCTCGGATAGGCAATTTCGCTGTTTTTCATTTCATCGTCCAGCAACTCATAGGCCGAGGTATTCGTTGTGGAATACCCGATGAATTCACAGTTGTCCTTCGCAATTTCCGGGTCGCACATGAAGTTGATATACATCTCCGCAGCCTGCTTGTTTTTCGAGCCTTTCGGAATGCACATGACATCGACGAAACGATTGGTACCCTCCTTAGGAACCGCAAAGGCTAGGTCCGGATTTTCATCAATCATGGTGATGGCGTCGCCCGCATAGTACGGGGCGATTGCCGCTTCCCCACCCTCCATCTTGTCAAAGATTTCATCCATGACATAGACAGTGCCAAGGGATTTTTGCTTTTTCAGCTCCTCTGCGGCCTGCTCGAGCTCCGACTCATCCGTTGTATTCAGGGAATATCCCAGACGCGCAAGGGAAATCGCAAAGGCATCACGGGAATTGGAAAACATCAGCACATTATTTTTGTAATCTTCATCCCAGAGTGCATCCCAACTGTCAATCGTTTTATCCACCATGGTGGTGTTGTAGATAAGTCCGACAATGCCCCAGGTATAGGGTACGGTGTACTCATTGGTCGGATCATACTCCAGATTGCGGAACTGCTCATTCGTGTACTCAAAGTTCGGCACATTTGCAAAGTCGATTTTTTCGAGCATATCCTCTGCAATCATGCGCCCGGCCATGTAGTCGGACGGGACGATGACGTCGTAATCCGCGCCCCCGCTTTTCAGTTTTGCATACAACTCCTCGTTAGTTGCAAAGTTTGTATAGTTGACCTTGATTCCGGTCAGCTTCTCAAACTCCTCGTTAACGTTGACGCCGCCGTCCGAGCCGTCTGAGATATACTCGCCCCAGTTGTAGACATTGATGGAAATATTCTGCCCTTTGAGCGCTTCATAATCATAATCCGCGTCCTGTACTTCGGCCGCCGCAGCCGGTACGCTTGTCAGGGCAAGCAACCCTGCGAGCAGACACGCAATTCCCTTTTTCATTTTTTTCATCCGTACAATCTCTCCTTCTTTCTATCACGTTTCTCCTGTCTTAAGCTTCTGATATTGATAAGAATCAACAGTGCAAAAACTGCTATGAACAACAAGGAGGACAGTGCGTTGATTTCCGGACTGACCTTTTTCCTCGTCATCGCAAAGATGGCAATGGGAAGCGTCTGGGAGGTCGGGCCGGTAGTAAAGTAGCTGATAACGAAATCGTCCAGGGAAAGGGTAAACGCCATCAGCAGCCCGGAGACGACGCCCGGCATAATCTCAGGTAGTACGACCTTCCAGTATGCTTTGAGAGGATTGCAGCCGAGGTCGAGCGCCGCCTCGTAGAGATGGGAATCCATCTGCCGCAGCTTTGGCATGACGTTTAAAATAACATATGGAAGGTTAAAGGTAATGTGCGCAATCAGCAGCGTCGACATGCCGAGTTTCATATTCAAAAACACAAACAGCAGCATCAGTGAGACGCCGGTGACGATTTCCGGGTTCATAACCGGAAGATACGTTGCATTCATGACAAAGGAACGCAGGTATTTGTTCATGTTGTTGATACCAATTGCCGCAAGTGTGCCGAGCACCGTAGCAATCAGGGAAGAGAGCACTGCAATAATCAGAGTGTTGACAAGCGCACTGATGACGACATTGTTGGTAAAGAGCTTTTTGTACCAGTCAAAGGTAAAACCTGTCCAGAGGGTACGGCTTTTCGACTGGTTAAAGGAAAAGACAATCATGATCCCAATGGGAAGGTATAGAAACAGGTAGATAAGCCCCATGTAGAGCTTGGAGAAAGGAGTGGATTTCGTTCTCATATCATCATCCCCTTCGATTCTTCATCGCCGAAGCGATTCATGATTCCCATGCAGATAAGAATTATCACCATCAGCACCAGGGACATTGCCGCTCCCAGGTTCGGGTTATAGGCGTTGCCTAAAAACTGAAGCTCGATGAGGTCGCCAACGAGCAGGTTTCCGCCTCCGCCTAGCATCTTAGAGATGATGAAGGTGCTGACTGCCGGGACGAACACCATCGTGATGCCGGACATAACTCCCGGAAGACTCAAAGGAAAAATCACCTTGGAAAACACATGGAAAGAATCCGAGCCCAGGTCCTGCGCGGCCTCTATGACACTCTTGTCAATCTTTACCATGACAGAGTAAAGCGGCAGAATCATAAACGGCAGATAGTTGTACACCATGCCGAGTACAACGGCTCCCTGCGTGTTTATCATCTCAAACGGCCCAATGCCGAATATCCCCAGAAAGCGGTTGATAAGGCCATTTTTTTCAAGCAGCGTCATCCACGCATAGGTGCGCAGCAAAAAGTTCATCCACATTGGAAGCATGACGAGCATGAGCATCATCTTCTGGCTGCTCGCCTTCGAATGCATCAATATCAGCGCAATCGGGTAGGCGATTATCAGGCAGATAACCGTGGAAATCGCCGCTAGTTTGAGGGAACGGAGCAAAATCGGCGTGTATTTGCCAAGTCCCGCGAGGTTTTCCAACGTAAACTGGCCATCCGAATTGGTAAAGGCGAAAAAGACAATCATCGCCAGAGGTACGATGATGAAAATCGCCATCCAGATGAGATAGGGATAGGAGGAAGCTTTTGATTTCATCATGCATCCCTCATCTTTCTCATGATATGGATATCGTCCGGCCCGATGAGCATCCCCACTTTCTCACCCGGTTGGCTTGCATCCGTGGACTGCACCATCCAGGTAAAATTACCGTCGTCAATCATCATCTCGTAGTGGATGCCCTTGAAAGTGGTCGTCCGGACGGTGCCGACAAGCTGTCCTTTGTCCGGCGATGTTATGTCGATGTCCTCAGGACGGACAACCACCTGAATCTCCTCGTTTTTGGAAAAGCCTTTGTCCACGCAGGAAAACTGTTGGCCTGCAAACTCCACCTTGAAATCGTCATGCATGATGCCATCGATAATATTGCTTTCCCCGATGAAATCCGCGACAAAGGCGTTGATCGGCTCATTGTAGATGTCCTGCGGCGTGCCAATCTGCTGAATCGTCCCGTTGTTCATCACAACAACCGTATCAGACATCGTCAGGGCCTCTTCCTGGTCGTGCGTCACATAGATAAAGGTAATTTCCAGCTGCTGTTGGATTTTTTTGAGTTCTATCTGCATCTTCTTGCGTAGTTTTAAATCAAGTGCACCCAAAGGCTCGTCGAGCAGCAAAACCTTTGGATGGTTGACAAGGGCGCGCGCAATTGCGACACGCTGCTGCTGCCCGCCCGAAAGGTTCGCGATATTTCTCCGCTCAAAGCCCCGCAGGTTGACAAGCGAGAGCATTCCGAGCACACGCTCTTTAATTTCCTGCGGCGGCCGCTTTTGAATCCGCAGGCCAAACGCCACGTTCTCAAAGACGTTCAGATGCGGAAACAGCGCGTACCTCTGAAAGACTGTATTGACCGGACGCTTATACGGGGCAAGGTCGTTGATACGCTTGCCGTCAAACATCACATCCCCTTCATCGGGTGTGAGAAAGCCGCCGATAATCCGAAGCGTTGTCGTCTTGCCGCAGCCGGACGGTCCCAGCAAGGTCACGAATTCCTTGTCGCGTATGGTCAGGTCAATGCCTTTGAGTACACGCTCGCCATCAAATGCCACGCTGATGTTTTGAAGATTGATTAACTGATTGCCACCCACTATACATCCCCCCTTTGCGGATTTAAGCCGGCCGTGCTCCCGTTCTCGTTCGCACCGGCGGGCTCCGTAGAGGCTTTTGATACCGCTTCCCGCAAAAGGATTGATCATAGGCCGTTCCTGGTGAATACCGGGAACCCCCCCTAAGGCGGTACATACGACTCCACGCAATTGATGTGTTATTTTTTTCTGTTTGAATGCATAACAAAAGCCCCCCAGCCAAATCTCAAAAGATTATGGCCAGCAAAGGGCGGGTTGCAGCTAGCTGCAATAGATTACACACACGAAACAACAATACCTAATATAGAGGTTTTTTTGAAAATGTCAATGTTTTTTCGGAAATTTTCCGAAAAAAACACGATTTTTTTGAAATTGCCCTGATTTTCCCCGGTTTCTTTGGTGTTTTGCTTAAAAATTCTCTGTTTTCCTCTGAAATCCTTTACCTGTTTTCCTCACCATTTCTCTTTAAATTTTATTTTCAGCAAAGTAAATCCCACTCAGCTTTTCCAGTAGCCGAGTGGGATTTTAAAATCAACGGATGCCAATCAAGTTTATTTAAACTTATTTTGCTGTAAACTCCTGGGAATAAATTTCATTTCCATCACTGTCTATATATTGTACAACTACTACCGGATTCTTTACATTTACTTCTTCCTTCAAAGTAGATGCAATATCTTCAAAGGTGCTGGCTTGCGCGGTCAATCCGGCTTCCAGCTGTTGGGCCATGCCGTCTACTACATAGGAGCTGTCAATCGTATAAACATAGATTAACTTTTCGCCTTCCCCTTTTAATTCAATATTCATGCCAGCACTCTGCACACTGTCCTTCAGGGAAGAAATCTGGCTCTGAACTTCAGAAGAATTCGCATAATCTTGCATAGTTTTATACTTACTAGAACACGACACAAAAGAAATAGCCATTAAAACTGCCAACACACAAACAAATAATTTACCTACATACTTTTTCATAAAACTACCCTTTCATCAATTTTTTGTAACAAGTTATTATTATATAATTTCAGAATCACGATGTCAACTTTAATCTGTTCTTTCATGGTACTTCCCCTCCACTGTGAGATATAAGTTTTCTCCCGGCAAAAAGACAACGTCCTGATGCAAATGCAACAGGACGTAAATTACAGTACGCGGTACCACCTGAATTCAGATAAAACTATTTAATCCGCGCTTTGCCGAAACGGAACACCAAAGCTGGCTTCGATTTCGCTTCCCTTGTAACGTGTGGAATCCACGTCGGAGTCAGAATGTTCCCTTGTTCGGTCTGTGACTCTGAGGCTACTTTCAAACAGATTCAAATGCGGCATTCCCACCAACGGTTGCTCTCTTTGCTTTGAGGTTCCGTTTTACTTCTCCTCTTCTTTGTCTTTTGCCAATCTTGTTTTGTTTATCAAAGCACTGTGAAAAGGGATGTCAATTCCTTTTACACAGCCAGAGGATTTTATTCCAAATTTTCTTCCACTTCTTCCAAATTTGCCAATGCCACGCGAACGGCTTCAATGACAAACGCTGAGAAAGTGCAGTCCTTTCCCGCAATTTCCTCTTCAATTTTATCGACCATCGGGATTGGAAAGCGCACTGTCTTTGTCACGGTTGGCGGTTGGGATGGGATCCTGAATTTTTCCATCTGCTTTCTCCCCTTTCTTTGTATTCTATTATGTCACCAAAACAGTCGGCTATTATAGAACACAATTGTCTTGTAATAGAAATAATTTTATTTGCACATTTGTCTTGCTTTATGAAAATGGGAGTGATATAATGAATTTGTCCAATCGCAGAACGGCCGGTATCCCTCCCTATGATGTCGGCTGCAGCGGTTGGTTGTGCCAGTACCATTTCTGGTTTTTGCATTATTCCAGTTGTGGGATGGCTAAATGGTTCTGTCCGCCAGTCAGGTACAAGCTGGCGGCAGCTTCCTCACCAGCATGCCGGTTTTCCCATATCTCCGGCATGCTGTTCTTTTCTCTTGAAGTTCAAGCTCAGTATCACATTCCACAAAAAGTCCTCATCGGGGATCGGTCTACACCCCGAAGAGGGCTTTTTATTTTCTATTGCAGCAAGCTTTGATATTCCTCATGGGTATGAAACCATTTAATTGCATAGGAACAAGTTGGATGGATTTTCACGCCATGTTCTTTCGCATACTCTGCAACTGCCAGCATCAGCTTGCCGGCCACACCCTGCCCGCGCAGAGATTCATCCACAAACGTGTGGTTGAGATTGACAACACCGGGCGTTTCCTCCTGAAAGGTCACTTCTGCAATCGTTTTTCCGGTTTCGTCTGTCTGATAGATTCTGCCGGGTTCCTGTTGAAATTCCATGGAATATCCCTCCTGTTATTTGAGTTCGACGATGGTGACGCCGCTCTCACCTTCGCCGTAGGTGCCGAGGCGGAACGTGCGGACATGCTTGTTGCGGCGCAAAAATGTCTGTACCGCTGATCTGAGTACGCCGGTGCCCTTGCCATGGATGACGGTCACCATATTGATGCCAGTCAGCACCGCATTGTCCAAAAACTGGTCGAGATCCAGGATGGCCTCTTCCGCGTTCATCCCACGCAGGTCAAGCTCGGTGCTTACCTTGCGGGTGGCCTTGGATTTGGAGGTGGTATAGCCTCCACCCCTGTTCTGCTTCGGTTTCTCCGCCTGCCCCTCCACCAGTTTGAGATTGGATTGTTTGACCGTCGTGCGGATAAGCCCCGCCTGTACGAGCACATTTCCGCTGTTATCCGGCAATTCGAGTACCGTCGCCTTTTTGTTTAAATCCACAAGCAAAACGGTGTCCCCGATTCTGAGCGCACGCGGGAGGACATAGCCCTCGTTGGTGCGCTCCGCCACCGGGTCGGCTTTGGAGGACAGCTCCTTTAGCTTCTGCCTGGTCTTGCCGCGTGCCATTGCAGTGAGCTCCCCAAACTGCTCCTTATTCTTCTGCTTGCGGATTTCCTCAAGCTCCTCAAGCAGCTTTTGAGATTGAAGCTGGACGTCGGACACAATTTTCTTCGCCTGTGTCCTGGCGCGCTCCATTTCCTGCTCGCGGATGGATTCTAGGTTTTTGCGCAGCTTCGCGGCTTCTGCTTTGAGCCGGGCGGTCTCCCGCTCCTGTTCGGCTATGGCTGCGCGCTCGTTTTCAAGCTTCTGGCGGGTAGACTCCAGACCTTCTACGACGTCCTCAAACCTTGCGCTGTCAGATGAGACAAGCTCCCTTGCGCGCTCGATAATTGCGTCCGAAATGCCCAGCCGCTTGGAAATGGCAAAGGCGTTCGAGCGTCCCGGCACACCGATGAGCAGCCGGTAGGTCGGGCGAAGGGTCGCTACATCAAATTCGCAGCTGGCGTTTTCCACGCCCGGCGTCTGTAAAGCAAATATCTTCAATTCCGCATAGTGGGTCGTCGCCGTAATCTTGCAGCCGAACACCCGGAGCTGTTCTAAAATCGCGGTCGCGAGCGCCGCGCCCTCGACCGGGTCTGTTCCCGCGCCCAGCTCATCAAGCAAAACAAGGCTCTGATCATCCGCTTGTTCCAAAATTGCGCGGATGTTGGTCATATGCGCGGAAAAGGTCGAGAGGTTTTGCTCGATGCTCTGCTCGTCGCCGATGTCCACAAGCACCTGAGAGAAATAGGAGATTCTGCTTCCCTCCGCAGCCGGGATCATCAGACCGCACATCGCCATAAGTGTGAGCAGGCCCAGCGTTTTGATAGAGACCGTCTTGCCGCCGGTGTTCGGTCCGGTGATCACGAGGGTATCGAACTCCTCTCCCAGGCGAATGTCTGTCGGGACGACCTGATTCTTCGCAATCAAGGGGTGGCGCGCCTTTCTCAGCTCGATTTTTCCCTCATTGTTGAGTTCAGGGAGGACGGCCCGCATTTCATCCGCGAGCTTTGCTTTTGCAAAGAGCAGATCGATTTCCAAAATCGTGTCGTAATCCACGAGGATTGTCTGCGCGTATATGCCGACCTCCCCGGATAGCTGCCGCAGGATACGATCGATTTCCTGCTGCTCCGCCTGCTCGAGCACACGGATTTCATTGTTTGCCTCCACAACCGCCATCGGTTCGACAAACACGGTCGCGCCGCTCGCGGAGGTATCGTGCACAAGGCCTTTGATTTCTCCCCGGCACTCCGCGCGCACCGGAACCACGAAGCGCCCGTCGCGGATGGTGACAATCTGATCCTGCAGAAATTTTGCATAGGTGGACGAGTGGATAATCCGGTCGAGCTGGTCTCTGGCGCGCGACTGGGCGCGTTTTATTTTGCGGCGGATGCTGTACAGCTAGTCCCACGCGTCGTCTGCCATCTCCTCCTCCGAGAGGATACAGCTCGTCAGGTGAGTCTCCAGTGGCTTGTTTGGCGACAGGGAGGAGAACATCTCGTCCAGAATAGATTCCTCATTTTCGTTCTTGTTGCGGTATTGTGTCAAGCCGCGCACGGTGCGCAGCACCTCCGCGATGCGAAGGAGTTCGAGCATGGTCAGCTGCGCGCCGGCCTCGGCGCGTTTGAGCGAGTTTACCGGGGACTTGACGGCGAGCAACGCCGGCGCGGAAAAGCGCTTGAGCATGCTGTACGCCTCATTTGTCATCGCCAGTTCCCGGCAGGCCTGCGCATAGGATTTCGCAGGCTCTATTTCAAGCGCGCGCTCCTGTGTATCCGGGCAGATGGCCCGTTCAGCCAGGCGTTCAAGGATTTTATTTAGCTCGAGCGCCCGGATGGTCTTTGAGTTGTCATACATTTCTCTGTTCCCCCTTATCATCGGCCTTTTCCCTCTCGCCGCGGGGATATGTAACATTATTTTGTGCGAGCGAATGGTAAAATTCCAGTGCAGGGTAGCTGCGTCCGGTCTGTGCGAGCATAAATTTCTCACAGACCAGGGAAAGTCCCCTCACCGACTGTTCCGGAATGGAAAAGGCAAATAGTTTTGAAAAATCACTGTAAATGATGTGGCGCATCCCGGCAAGGACTGTACGATCCACCGCGATACGGTATCCTGCCTGCTGGCGGGAGGCGTTGATGTAGCACCGGTCACAGAGCATATCGCCCTGTACCGGGGAAACATAAAAGCGTTGGCTCTCAAAGTTTCCGCACTGCGTACACCCTACCAAATCCGGCATAAAGCCGGAGAGAGCAAGCAGGCGCAGCTCAAACACCGCCTTGATGAGCGCGGGCGGGCGCTTGTCCTTCTCTAAATAGTGCAGGGCGTTGAGCAGCAGGCGCAGCGGTTCTTCCGCCGGTTCCTCCTGCGGGATCATTATGTAGATAAGCTGGGCAAAATACCCGCCGAGCGCGATTTTTTCAATATCGCTACGAAGGCCGAAGAAAATTTCCTTCACCTCGGCAGAGTTTACCGAATAGCGCTCCTTGTTGTGAAACAGCTCGAACTGGGAGTAGCAAAGCAGATCGGTCGCAGTCCCAAGCTTGGATCTCGCGCGCATGGCGTTTTTTGCCCAAACCGAAATAACACCCTTGTCACGTGTGAGCAATGTGACAAGGATGTCGGATTCACCTATACTCTGTTCTTTGATGACAATCCCATCGGTTCGAAGCTGCATCTCCTGTATCCTCTTGTCCGTTGCCTACCTGAACCGGATGCTCTGCTTCCCGGTACGCAAGATAGGCGTTTACGCTCCCGGTCCTCTCAAAGATTTTCCATGCTGTTTTCTCTTCCACAGCATATCCTCCTCCCCGGTTGTTTAATAAAAATGTCCGTAACAAAATTGTGTGCAGATATTTTCATTATATGACCGGGAAAAGAAACCATTTCCTATAAAAGCAACCAAACACAATTTTAAAATTTATGGATTGCGCCTGTCCGCGAAAGTTACATATAGCCGAGCGAACGGATAATCCCCTCTTTGTTGCGCCAGTCGTCCTTGACCTTGACCCAACACTGTAGGTTTATTTTTACGCACAAAAACCGCTCGATATCCGTTCTGGATTCACTTGCGATTTTTTTGAGCATTCTGCCGCCCTTGCCGATGATCATGCCTTTGTGGCTGTCTTTTTCGCAGAAGATCGTCACATCGATATCCATCATGTCGGCGTTTTCCCGCTCTTTCATCTTTTCCACGGAAACAGCGGTGCCGTGTGGGATTTCATCGCGCAGGTTTCGAAGCAGCTTTTCGCGCACAATTTCGGAGACAATGACCCGCTCAGGCTGGTCGGTCAGTATGTCGTCCGGGAAAAAATGCGGCCCCTCGCACAGATAGCATTTTACTTGTTCGAGCAGCTCGTCCACGCCCTCGTGTGTCAGAGCGGACACAGGAATCACCGCGTCGAACGGGTACAAAACACTTAACTGCGCGATTCTCGCAAGGAGCTTGTCCCGCTCGCGCAGCGTATCGATTTTGTTGATGACAAGCACCACCGGGATTCGCAGTTTATCAAAGGTATCGATAAGGTCGTGCTCCGATTCGATGAGCTGCCCTGCTGGTTCCACCACAAAAAGGATGGCGTCGACATCCGCTACCGAATCGTTCACCTGGTCCACCATAAATTCCCCGAGCTTGGTTTTCGGCTTGTGCAGACCCGGCGTGTCGATAAAGACGATCTGGTCTGCACCATCGGTAAGCACTCCAGTGATGCGGTTTCTTGTTGTCTGGGGCTTTGCCGAGACAATGGCGAGCTTTTCGCCCAGAAACTGATTTAATAGCGAAGATTTCCCAACGTTCGGCTTGCCGACAATCGCGATAAACCCGCTGCGTGTCTTTTCCATGTTATTCTCCCTTTTTTCTGCGTTCTCCCGTATAAAAGCGGTTTGGCAGAAAGATAAATATCAACGCCGCCGCCACTGCGGCCACAAGCAGAATCCCGCGCAGCGGTGAGGTAAAATGATACTCCCAGATAAAGCCGATGACTGCGGGATCCCAGAACAATACAACCCCCGCAACAATGGCGATTAGCGCGGAGAGCAGGACAGCGCCCGCCGCCGCATCCTTTGCAATGCGGGCGTTTTCCCGGTATTCCTTTGTGCAGAGATTGACTGTGGCTTCAATGGCAGTGTTGAGTGCTTCGCACACCAAAACAAGGGCTATCACTCCGAGCAGGAGCAGATATTCCCTGCGGTCAAAACCGTAAAATTTTGAAAAATACAGGACAAACCCTGCGGCTACCAGATGAAAGCGCATATTGCGCTCATGCACGATACATTCTCCGATGCCACGCAGGGCATATCCAAAGCTCTTTAGAAAGGCAAGAAACGACCGGCCCATTTTTCTTCAGTTGGGGTCGGAATAGCCTTCGAGTCTCGAAAGTCCCAGGCTTTGCATAACCGCTTCCTCTTTTTCCCGCATCTTCATGGCTTCAATATCGTTATTCACATGGTCGTAGCCAAGCAAATGGAGCATCGAGTGCGCCGTCAGGTAGCCGATTTCCCGGCGGAAAGAGTGCCCATACAGCTTTGCCTGGGCATTTGCCTTTTCCAGGGAGATGACGACATCCCCGAGCATATAGGCGCCTGTCTCATAATTTTTGTCATAGATCCCGTTTTCCCCCAGAGGGAAGGAGAGCACATCCGTGTCGGAATCGACTTTGCGGTGGGTACGGTTGAGTTCACGAATCTGCGCGTTGTCCACAAAGGTGACCGTCACTTCCGCCGGCTTGCCGAACTCTTCCATTGTCAGCACGGCATTGCAACAACGGCGGATAAGCAGTCTTGTTCCAGTCGGTACTTTAAAGGCCTTTTGCTTGTTGATAATTGTTACTTTTAACCCGTCCATTTCGATCAAATTCCCCTATCTTGTTTATTCCTTTTTTCGAAGGCTCTTTCGTATGCCTTAACAATCTCCTGTACCAGGTGATGGCGAACAACGTCCTTGTCAGTAAAATAGACGATGGAAATGTCGTTGATTCCCTTTAAGATCTTGGTCGCATCGACAAGTCCGCTTCGCTTGGAATCAGGAAGGTCGATTTGAGTAATATCTCCCGTGACAACCGCCTTGGAATTGATGCCGAGGCGGGTCAGGAACATCTTCATCTGCTCGGGCGTCGTGTTCTGCGCTTCATCCAGGATGATGAAGGAATCATCGAGTGTACGCCCTCTCATGTAGGCGAGAGGGGCTACCTCGATATTTCCCTTTTCCAAATAGCGCTGATAATTGTCCGCTCCTAACATGTCGAACAAAGCGTCGTAAAGTGGGCGAAGATATGGGTCAACCTTGTTTTGCAGATCGCCCGGCAAAAAGCCGAGCTTTTCTCCCGCTTCTACTGCAGGCCGGGTCAGGACGATCCGATTGACCTCATGCGCCCGGAACGCTCGCACTGCCATCGCCACGGCAAGATAGGTTTTTCCTGTACCGGCAGGACCCACTCCAAACACAATTGTATTTTTTCCGATGGCATCAACATAGCGTTTTTGCCCTAGGGTTTTCGGCTTGAGCGGCCGTCCTTTTGCGGTAATGCAGATACAGTCGTCGGAAAGCGTTGAAATTTTGTCCTCATTGCCTTCTTCAACCAGGCTCATTACGTAGCGAACGTTCTGTTCGTTCAACTGTTCGCCCTTGTTAATCAGGGTAAGAAGCCCCTCGATACATTTGACAGCCTGGGAAATCTGCTCCTCTTCGCCGGTGATTTTGACGTCGCCTCCGCGTGTGACAATGCTGACTCCATATTTTTCTTCGAGCATTTTCACATTTTCGTCAAAGCTTCCAAACAAATTGAGGGCATGCTCCATTCTGTCAATTGTAATCGTGTGTTCTTGCAATGTAAACACCACCTTATCCCTGAATTTTAATGAGTAACCGGGCTGTTAACTACACTCTGCCTTAAATTCGATATTACTCCATCGTATTGAAGATATTATACCATATTATTTCGGAAAAGTCCTTAATCTTTTGTAAAAATTTCTTGCTGCACGGCAATATTTTCTTCGCAGTCTATCACAGCGCACAAAACGAGCTCCCCATTTTCTATTTTTGTGTCAATTTTCTCATCGATGATCGTCGCTTGAGAAAGCTCCTGCGTCTTTTTCTCCTCAAGCTGCTGTAGGGCATTTTCCTTTGCCTCTTCTTGTGTAAAACTGATTTGTTCCTCAGTATACTCGCTGTAGGTGAGTGTGTAAAGGGTCATCGGCAAATGAAATCCAAAGATTGTCACAGAATCGGTTTTCTGCTCTGTTTCATACATTCCCTGCATCCTAGTCGCAATGAAGAGTGGAATTTTTGTACCGAATACGCCCAGATACCTTCGGGTAACTACCTTCCCAGTATACTCCCGCTTGACCTGTTCGAGCGGCACCCTGATTTCATAGGTATTTTTGGTTAGTGCAATAACTTTGCCCTGTGCATGGCGAAGCATCGTCTGTCCAAGGGAATCTGACATGATTCCGCTAACCAGTAAATCCCCTTTCTTGACCCCCTGGTTAATTTTAACGGAAGCCTGCCCGTCGTAGGCCTCAATTCTCCTGATTTGCCCCTCTTTGGAAGCAATCAGGTTACAGGGCGTATCGAGCGGAATCATATCGGGTGGTGCCACCCGCTCTTTGAGCTGGATGACCGCCTTTGTACCATTCAGGTGGATGGCAATCCAGGACACCTCCGGCAAATCCAGCATCGCCTGCTTTTGCAGTTTTCCCGGGTCTACCTTGGAGCGCAGGATGCCCGGTTTGATACCATACCCCTCGAAGAGCTCCAGCACCTCCTGCGTACTCAGATTTTCATTGCCGACTACCTCGACATCCCAGACAAAACAGGACATCACCGCAATCAGGCATATGGCAAGCAGCGCCCCAACTAAAATCCCCTTTCTGCGGCGATACCGGCGCAGCAGGACGGGAAGGCCGTGTTTTGCAACTACATGCGCGCTGACACCGGATCTGCGTACGCTCGGCCGGATCCGCTTATAATCCCGGCGCGCCATACTCATGGTAATGCAGAAGCCGTTGCGCCTTAAATCCCATACACTAATACCTTCTTGGTTGAGGAGATTCAAAAACCGTTCCGGATAACCGCCCTGTATTTGAAAATCCACTGTACCTGTCAGGCAGCGGACAAGCTTTGTCACTATCATGGTTTGTTTCACCTCACAGGGAGAATTCAATCGAGGTAAAAAAGCCCTCGATTTCCGCATTTTCACCGTTCATACAGCGCAGGCTGAGATTCCTTCCGGTGAATTTGACCATCATCTTGCCAGTACTGATACGAATCCGGTCTGTTTCATATTCCAAAATCCCCTTGCATCCTTCTATCAGCACACGGGTATTGCCCGCAATTTCAATGTGGGAGAGATTCCCGATAGTATCCTGTGGAATATCTAAAACATGCGCAATTCGCACGGATAAGGGACGCTTTTCCTCCTGTTCCGGTTCGGGTTTGTTTTTGGGAGCTCTTGCCACAAACATCGATCCCCTTCCTTGTCTGTTTTCCCTCTATCCTTATGCTTTCATGAGGCAAATTAGTAGTGATGAGGATGCTGTCCATCCGCATAGGAATAGAGGAGAAAGGATGTGGATATCCATGAACCCTGCCAGTGCTCCACACCGCAGAGTGTTTCCGGTCATTGGGCTGTGTGCAGCGGTCTGCCTGTTGACCGTTTTGTTTTTATTTTACCCGGATATCGTCTCCGCCGGGGCTTTGACCGGGCTTTCCCTGTGCTCGCAGGTGCTCATTCCCTCCCTGTTTCCCTTTATGGTGCTCTCCTCCTTTGCTTTAAATTCCGGTGCAGATTATCCGCTCGTCAAGATATGCGGGAAGGCTGCCGTCAAGGTGTTCCGACTGCCTGCACGCAGTATCAGTATCTTTTTTTTCAGCCTGCTTGGAGGGTATCCTATCGGACCGAAACTGATTGCCTCGGCAGTCGAACGCGGAGAACTCGACGAGCATCAGGCACAGCGGATGCTCACCTTCTGCTCCAATGCGGGTCCGGCTTTTGTAGTGAGTGCTGTGGGCTTCGGGATTCTCGGCAACATCACCGCAGGGTTGATTTTGCTCGGTGCACAGATTTTGTCTGCCCTGCTCATAGCATTGGTTTCCTCCCTATCCGAACGTCACAAACCTGTCTACCGCCCGATGAAAGCGCCCCGTACCCCAGTAAGCCTCGCCTTTGTCAAGGCAGTTACGGACAGCGCCTCCGCAATGATGGCGCTGTGCGCCTTTGTCGTGGTGTTTGCCGTAATCCTGCGGCTGCTCAGTGGGTTCGGTGTGTTTGCATGGATTGCGGGAATCTTGCATATGGATTCCTCCTTCATCACAGCAATCATCTCAGGATTTTTGGAGGTTACTTCCGGCTGCAAGGCGGCAGCCTCATGCGGTGGAATGACATCGGTGCTCCTCTGCTGCGCTTTTACCGCATTTTCCGGGCTGTCGGTGCTTTTTCAGGTTCGTGCCATTTTACAGGATGTCGGCATCAGGTTCGGCCCCTATGTTCTCTCCAAGCTTGTCCACTGTACGCTTTCCACTGTCCTGGCCTTTTTACTGTTCAAGCTGTTTTCCCCGGTGGTCAATGTCTTTGGGCCTTCCCAGATTCCGGTGCAAAGCGAGATTCGTACTTTTTCCTTCTCGGCACTCACATCGATTCTGTTTTTCCTCGCATGCCTAGTCTTGGTGGCGGGGGCAAAAGGAAAGTCTCAACAAAAAAACGGCCGCCTCCACCTTTGCCGCAGGAAGAAATAAAGGTGGATTTACAGCTTCCTCTGGCTTTTTTCCTGTCGATTTGCTATGATAAAAAGCGAAAGGGGAAATCCATCATGTTTACTAAACGTAAGTTTTTCGGAAATACAATAGAGCCCTCCTGCGAATACTGCGCCAATGGGACAAAAAGTAAGGATGGGGAGAGTATCCTCTGCGAACGCCAGGGAATCGTCGCTCCCTACTATTCCTGCCGTAAATTTGTCTATGACCCGCTCAAGCGTATCCCAAAACGCATGCCAAAGCTCCCGGATTACGACGAAGAGATGTTCAAGCTTTAAAAAATAGACCGCTGTTCTGGTAACAGCGGCCTTTTCTATCAGGCTGAGCAGGAAGTTTTTTGCATTCAAAAGCCCTTCGGTCCAGTTTTCTGTACCGGAGGGCTTTCACTTTATTTCTTTTGGCCGAACTTGTTTTCCGTTCCGTTGGCAAGGCGCACAATATTGCTGCGATGCATGATGATGACGAGCACTGCAAACACCAGCACACACAAAGCGTCAAGCAAGGCATGCTGTGCCCCAAGCAGCAGCTGAGAAACATATGTAATGATGGGTGCCGCAACCGACGCGCAAATGGAAGCAAGTGAGACGATTTTGGAAAACAGCACCACCACTAGGAACACCACGACGACCCCGACAAACACAATCGGGTCGACCATCAGCAAAACGCCCGCCGAAGTGGCGATCCCCTTGCCGCCGTGAAATCCGTAGTACACTGGGTAGATATGCCCGAGCACCACGAAAATCCCCGCCAGATACAAAAACATCGTCAGGAATTCCTCCGGCACCTGTCCCCAGTACGTCAGCAGCAGGCGGCTGAGAAGCACTCCGACGACTGCCTTACCGAGATCGCCGAGCAGGGTCAGGGCCGCCGGGCCCTTTCCCAAAGTCCTCAGGACATTCGTCATCCCCGCGTTTCCGCTCCCAAATTCCCGGATATCCTTTTTGGCAATACACTTGCTGACAATAATGGCAAAGCTCAGGCTGCCAAGCAGATAACAGACAAGGATGGATACCAGCACGGACAGCACCAGCGAAACGGTGACTTGCATAATGATTCCCCTTTCTTACTCCCCGCGTTCACGGACAATCATACGAATCGGCGTACCCTCTAGGCCAAATGTGGCCCGAATCTGGTTTTCCAGATACCGCTGATAGGAAAAATGGAACAAATCCGCACGGTTGACAAAGGTGACAAACGTCGGCGGACGAGTACTCGGCTGGGTCATGTAGTAGATTTTCAGCCGGCGGCCCTTATCCGATGGCGGCTGCACTCTCGCCGTCGCGTTGGACAGCAGGTCGTTGAGCATACCGGTTGAGATACGCATCGCATTTTGTCCATTAACATAGTGTATGAGTTCAAACAGCTTGTTTAGACGCTGTCCGGTCTTTGCAGAGAGAAAGATAATCGGGGCGTAAGACATAAAGCTGAAATCGTTTTCCAGTTTCTTCCTCATCTCGTTCATGGTCTTGCCGTCTTTGTCTACCGCATCCCATTTGTTGACCGCGATGATACAGGCCTTGCCCTGTTCATGCGCATACCCGGCGACCTTGGAATCCTGCTCGGTAAAGCCCTCGGTCGCGTCAATCATGATGACGCAGACTTCGGCGCGGTCGACAGCCATGTAGGAA
>ERZ781272.725-NODE-725-length-17426-cov-3.442692_pt1 | contig 17426 bp, 16 predicted proteins | sample MGYA00375850_ERZ781272 | MGnify/ENA primary metagenome ERZ781272 (study PRJEB29790, sample SAMN06051246) | human gut metagenome | host: Homo sapiens | place: USA: Cincinnati, Ohio | collected 2013-06-21 | study: EMG produced TPA metagenomics assembly of the Gut...
GACAGCATATGATATACTGTTTTCATCATAAAAAACTTTATCTAAATGACATTGATAATTGATTACCGACCATGGATTATAAATTTCCTCATTTCCAAATAAATAACCATCATACCAGACTTTCAGTTCTGTTTCTTTATCCAGAAAATCATAATATCTCAGCATTTCATGAACTTCTTCATTTGTAAATCCAAAATATTTGTCATATTCCTGATCCATTACAGAATTTACAGTCAGATTATTTAATCCGCTAAAAATGCTCTCCTGTGCAATACGAAGAATACCTGTTAAAAATCCATAGGAGAGATTTTTGTTATCCTTAAATGCGCCGGAAAAAAAATTGCGCATAAACCCTATGATTTCATCATAAAAATCCTTCGAATAGCCCTCCTGAATCGGAGTATCATATTCATCAATAATGATAATCGGAGCCTTTTCATAATGTTCGGTAAGCATTTGTGATAATTTTTCCAATGCCGAAGTCAAATCAACTTCCGAAGCGTTTCCACCTAATACTCTTGTAAAATATTCTTTTTCATATGCTGCAACACGTTCGCTTTCCAGCAATTCCTGATGTCTTCCATACTCTGTCTGAAGAATGCTGCCGATTTTATCAAGCGTAGCATCCCAGGAATCAAATTTTACATCCTTAAATGTAAGAAAGATTACCGGATATTTTCCCTGATGTATGCGATAGATATCGCCGCACTTCCAGATTTCCTTATCAGAAAAATACTTACTTGTATCTTCATCCGATATTTCAAAGAAAACCCTCAGCATATCCATATTCAAAGTTTTTCCAAATCGTCTCGGTCTGGTAAAAAGCGTTACCAGCGGTTTCTGATCCAGGAATTCTTTGATCATCATTGTCTTGTCCACATAATAATATTCAGACTGTGCACGCACATAATCAGAAACACCAATAGGCAATGCCTTTATCGTATTTTTTATATTTTTCTTCACGTATCGACCGGACATAACACGACCATCGGCCGGTTTCTTTGCATCTTCCGGTATCTTCCAGGTTCTTCCTTCCTTTATCGCCCCTGGTACTTTACCCGATTTACATAATGTAGTCACTGTTCGTTCTGAAACATTCCAAATCTCTGCCATTTCTTTGCTTGACTTCACCATTGCTCATCTCCGATCCTGCACTTACACGCTTTTCTATTGTTTATTATAAAAGATTAGCGGAAGAATATCAATTTAATTTTGGCTTTCTTCCGCTAATTATCATTTTCTTATTTTTACTTTAACTTCTATTGCTTTACTTTTCCTGTATCTCTTTTCCGCTGATGTGTTCGATTGTGATTTCATAAATACGCACGGCTTTTCCGTGATCCGCAATTTCCTCATCAATCAAAGTCTCATTTGGATAATACTTTTCTGCAACCTTTCTCACAAGTTCAAGTGTCATATCCTGATCTTCTAAAATCTTACATCTTCCAAATACGACGGTACTTTGCAGGTATGGTGCCCATGTCTCCTCTTCTTTTATCGTCTCGTTTCCGTAAACGGTAAAACATACCTTATCATCAACCTGAAGTGCATCCACCTTATGTCCCGCTGCTGCCCCATGAAATGCAATTTCCGGTTTCCCGGTGATTTCTTCCACCACCGGCTGTTCCTCCAGAATATCCAGCACGCGGTTTCCCGCCGCAAACGTATTCTGCAAAGTGCTGCCAAGCGCCGCCAGTGCCACACACGGACCGAACGAACTCATTAACGCGATGGTCGGGATGAGCACTCCGTCATAGCCTACCGCATGGTTTCGGTACAACAGAACCGACACACACAGCATCGCCAAATCAAACAGCAGAATCACGGTGTTGGTAATCGCTGTATTCCTGCCGGAAACCGCCTTCATCTTCTTTTCCTCGGCACTCAATGCATCGGTCTTTTCCATCATGCCATCCAGCCGCATCCGTCCCTGTCCATACTGGATTGTTTCCTGCAATCCCCGCAGGCTGTCCAGCACATACCCAGACAATTCGCCCGATCCGTTGCGGAATTTCATGCCATGATCCCCACTTGCCTTGGAAATCGCAAGCGGTACAAAAATGCCGACCGTCACATAAGCCGCCAATGCCAGCAGGCCAAGCGCCGGGTGAAAACTTCCGATAAACCCGCACAGGATCAGGATAAACACAAAAGCAATTGCTGTTGGAGAAATGGTATGCGCATAAAATACCTCCAGCAATTCGATATCTGAGGTTATCACAGAGATCAGATCTCCTTTGCCCCTGCCCTCCAGCTTCGCCGGACACAGCCTGCGCAAAGCCATAAATACCTTGTCGCGGATCAGTGCCAGCAGTGGAACCGCAATAAACACCTGCTGCAGTGTGATCTTCTGCTGCAATCCCAGTACCGCCAGCACAGCATAACCGCCCAGAATCGTAATAAAAGCCGCGCACAGATGCCCCAGCACTCCCGCTACAATGGCAAGACACATATAGCCGGACAAAGGCTTCACCAGTCCGATCAGTTGTGCCATAACTTTAAAACCACTGCGTTTTTTGCCGCTTCCTGCTGTCGGCTGCATTGTGTTCTCTCTCATCTTGGCGCACCTCCTTTTTTATAATTTTCAAGACTTTGCTGTGCATTCCACAGCCTTGCATAAATCCCGTTTTGCGCCAGCAGTTCTTCCTGTGTTCCCTGCTCTGCCACAGTTCCGGCATCCATGACATAAATCCGATCCGCTTCCACGACATTTGCCAGCCGGTGGGAAATCAACACGATCGTCTTCTCCCCGCTGGCTGCCAGCTCCCGGATCAGCGCCATAATATCATTTTCACTTTCCACATCAATGTTGGATGTTGCCTCATCAAAAATATAAACCGGACTGTCATGCAGCAGCGCTCTTGCAAGTGCCAGCCGCTGACACTGACCGTCGGAAAAATTGTTCTCTTTCTCTGGCTCCGGCGTTTCCATCCCCTGTTGTTCCTTTAGAAAATCTGCCAGCCGCACCTTCTTTAATGCCTGCCACAATTCTTCCTCCGAAGCCTCCGACCGTCCCATACACAGATTTTCCCGCACTGTCCCGCGGAACAGATAACTCTGATGGCTGACATATGTGATATTTGTCATCAGATCTGCCTCCGGAATCCGGCTCTAATCCACAGTACCAACCCTGACGGAACCAGTATATCCACAATTTCTTCCCATAAGAATCCCTGAAATTGTGGATTTGCCACAGCCGCTCTCTCCCACGATAGCGGTCAGTTTTCCTCTTTTCAGCACCAGATCCACACCGTGAAGGATCTCACGGTCCTCCTCATACGAAAAATGTACCTGATCCAGACACAGATCTCCGGCAGCCGGAAACGGTTCCTTTCCGCCATTTCCCGCCTTAAGGCTTCCTTCTCCGGCAGATCCAGCAGGTGAAAGATCTTCTCACTGGCTGCCATGCCGTTCATGGCAATGTGGAAAAACGAGCCAAGCTGCCGCATGGGAATGAAAAAATCCGCCGCCAGCAGAATGATCAGCAGACATCCGGCGAGATCCACTTTCCCTGCCCGCATCTGGCTGACCGAGAGAATGATTCCAAGCGCCGCACCGCCATAGGCAATAAAATCCATGATCGTGATGGAATTTAACTGCATTGTCAGCACCTTCATGGTGATCTTCCGGAATTTTTCCGATTCTTTATTCATTTCCTCATTTTTAAAACCATCAGACTGGTAGATCTTAAGCGTCGTCAGTCCCTGCAGGTTTTCCAGAAACGTATCGCCCAGTGCCGTGTACTGTCCCCAGTATTTTGCCAGCAGCTTTTTCGCCCAGGTCTGCACGGCAGCGATTGCCACCGGGATTAACGGTACACAGATCAAAAGCACAACTGCTGACGGCACATTGATAAAACACAGATAAATAAAAAGCGTCAGCGGCGCCAGCATCGCATAAAAAACTGCGGCAGATAGGCACCAAAATAGGTTTCCAACTGATCCACGCCTTCCACCACAACCTGTACCACTTCGGACGTTTTTGTCTGTTCCTGATAACCGGCTCCCAGACGCAAAAGTTTTTCATAAATCAGCCTTCGCAGCGTTTTTTTCACTTCTTTGGAAGACAGGTAGCTCATTTTCGATGCAAAAAGGCCACAGCAAAAACAAACAGCCAATGCCACAACAATCGCCACAACCGTCCCCGTCAGCAGTGCGTCCGTTTCCGTGTGTGTATAAAGCGCCGCCAAAAGAGTCGTAATTACCGTCATCATCACAATATTTGCCGCCAGAGACAGCCATTGCAGGATCACATTTCCCGCAATATATTTTTTGCTCTCCGGCACAATATTGATCAGTCTTTTGTTGATCATCATATAGATTCCATCCTTTTCCTCATAAAGTTATCCGAATATTTTGTATGCTTTTACTGCACACTGCAAATTCTGCTGTAAATAAAAAACGCGCGAGCAGTTAGCGTTTTCTAACTGTTCGCACGGTCATTTTAACGAAAATAATTTCCAATGTCAAATGGTAATATTTCTTATTTATTTACATGAAAAATCTGCATAGCACCATAAGTGTGCGGCAATGTCGGAGCCGAAGCCTTTCTGGACGGGCAGGAAAAATTCTTGCAGTTTTCGCAGGTATTACATAATTGTTTGACATCCGCATGTATTTCTGTATCCAGATGCAGGATGAGTGTTGCTGTCTTAAGCGGGCGAAGCATCTGCCCTTCGGTAAGCTGAATTGTATCTGGTGCAAGGTGCTCATAAATCTGGGGAAGCAGGTCCAGGGAATAAGTATCTCCCAGAAAAGATAATTCTGTAAGATACAGACCGCTTTGTTCTTCTACCACATGTGCAAACTCTTCATAGGCTTTTGATAAGAGCATAAGACTGATGCAATCCACAATATAAGCTTCCTGAATCTGCTCGTGATTGAGATATAATTCCGACAGTTCATCCATGCCGTTGCCAAGTGTCACAAATCCATAAGCATAATGCGAAAAAGATACTTCCTTCAAATCCTGATTCAAAGAGTAATACGCATAAGATTCCATCAGTGGAAGAAGTGCCTTATAAATTGCCTGAATATTCGGCAACTCCTCCAATGGGAAATGAAATCGACTGCAAAATTCTTTCCAGTCACCGGAAGATACTCTGGGATTAAGTTCACATTTCATCCGATCCATCCTCCTTATTTGAAGCTGCCATAAAATCTACAATTTCCTGAAAACGGCTTGTAATCTTATCATAATTCTTACGGTGATGTGGAAATCCGCAGTTCATACAGGATTTGACACCATTTTCTAAAAATTCACAGTTTCCACCACAGGATTTTCCAAGCGTATAGAGCGGACAATAGCAAAACAGACAATTGAAATCCTCTTCCGGAATTCCTTTGTGACATGGAAAATATTCACATTTTTTATTTTGAAAAAATTTATAATATTCACTCATAATGCTATTGATATCCATTTATTTTAATTCGTCTTCCAGAAATAATGCTGCATCCTTTACACAGTCAATGCATTCTCTCCTGACAACCCCATCTGCAATTCCTTTGAGTTCTTTACAGATAACGGTGCCATTTTGTTCTTTGAATCTGCTGATGATTCTTCTTGCGCTCTGCATGGTTTTCTGCGGATTTTTATTGATCATGCCCAATACATTTACTGCTCCAATGATTGCTCCGCATGTTGCTTCCATACTGCCACCCATACCTACTGCAAATCCTTGCGTAAGATTTTTGGCAGTTTCTTCATCCAGGCCTGCCTGTTCGCAATAAGTGCATGCCACAGCCTGCGCACAGTTGTAACCACACATTTTTCTTTGAGCCGCTTCTTTTACTTTTGATACCATCTTTTTCTTTCCTTTTCTGTCTGTATTTTGTTTTTATTGTAACTATCGTCTGCCAATTCCATATTCTAATAATTGGCAACCACATATTCGTCAAAGAGTGGCAACGTAAAATACACATACCCTCTCGTCTCTCCTGATACAATGCCTTTTCTTATGAGACGCTTACGATAAGGATTAAACTCATTTGTCTCCATTCCAAGAGCTTCCCTGATTTCTTTTATTTTTCCACTTTTTATATCAGCAATTCCCTTTGCAACCATACGATCCTTCTGCGAGAGTTCTGACCAGATTTTGTCATACACAAATTCGCTCAGATACTGTTCATACTCTCCTAGAACACCATTATAATCGCCATCATTGTTCCATGTCAGATACCCTAATACCTGAAATGCAAACGGATATCCTTTCGTCAGTCCGGCCATCTGTGATGCCTGCTCCGCTGATATGCTAAAAATAGTTTTGTACTTATTGATTATTGCTACATTGTTTAATGGTTTGAGCTGGATTTTAGGTGCTCTGTACAAAAAAGTAAGGCTTTTCTCATTTTGAAGTTCCTCAATGTTTTCATACAATCCCGTTCCCAGTAAAAATACCGGCAATTCCTGTCTTACAAATATCTGAAAAGCCCCTGCAAATACTTTCATGTACTCGCTATTTGTCATTTCATCTATCGTAACAAGCAATCTTTTACCACTCTTTTTAAGCTTTTCCAATATTTTGATAATAGCTGTCTCAGCATCAGTAATCGGCTGTGTTCCCTCAATCGATACTCCAAATCCAAAAAATGACAGGTCGATCTTTGCTGATTTTATGAGTCCTAAACAGATCTGATCACTGTTCAATTTCGACAACATTGCAGACAACAGATCTGTTGCCGGATTAAGTTCTATAACCACCCAGTCCTCATATTTCCTTAGTTTATGCGAAATTTCTGTCATCATTACTGTTTTTCCAGAACCTCTTACTCCGGTAATTATAAACATCTGCTGGTTTATTGTATCCGCAGTAAATGTTTCTATGATCTCATTAATCTGTACCGGACGATCTACTGACTCGAGTGGACTTCTTCCAAATGTAAGTGTAAATGGATTTTGCATACCCGTCTCCCATTTTTACTGTTGTTTACTGTTTTCGATATGTTTTACTGTCTTTTACTATATTTTACTGTTTTAAATTTATTTTACTGTTGTTTACTGTTTCTGTCAAGAATATGAAGTAACGAGAATTTTCATCTTTTTTCATAAAATAAAACCCAGAGCATATTAATGTGCCCTAATAGCATATCAATATCACGCTCTGGATTTTTATTTACCATTAATTTAATTTAAGAAGTTCTGGATAATAACTTCCTCCGCTTCTTCCTCGGTAAGTCCAAGTGTGCGGAGCTTAAGAAGCTGCTCATCATTGATTCTTCCGATTGCTGCCTCATGGATGATTGCAGCATCAATATTTTTCGCTCTGATCTCCGGGATGGAACCAACCTCAGCCTGATCCATGATGATCGAATCACACTGGATATGAGCCTGACATTTACTGTTTCCGATTGCATTCGGATGGAATGTCTGGACTGAATTTCCTTTTCCTACGGATCTAGAAACAATCTGTGCGGAGCTGTCCTCTCCATTTAATTTCACTTCAATATTGGACTCGGCTTTCTGTTCTCCGTCTGTCATCAGGCGCTCTGTGACATAGAGCTTTGCATCTTTTTCAAGCTCTACATTAGTCTCACGGACGGTAGAATCCACGCCCTTAATCTGTGCTGTATCGAGTGTGAAAACAGAATTTTCTCCCACAAATATATTGGTTACGGGATTGAGCACTCGCGCACCTGTTCCATTTCCTTCACCATAGTGCTTTTCCTCATAGCGGACATTCGCATTTTTGCCAACATGGAAGGTGTGGATTCCATCATGTCGGCTCTCATTGCAACCGCTGTTGTGAATTCCGCAACCTGCCACGATTCTTACATCCGCGCCATCTTCCACATAAAAGTCATTGTATACAAGATCTGTCATGCCGGATTTACTTAATACTACCGGAATGTAAACTGCCTCTCCATTTGTTTTTCCATCAATATAAATATCAATGCCCGGCTTGTCCGTCTTTTTCTTTATCTTGATGTGCTCACTGTCTCCGTGGCAGATTGATGTGCCGTTTTCACGCAGATTGAAAGCACCTGTCTGACTGAATTTATTATCATTTATGACGTCTAATACGCCTTCTGTTACATTATCAAGCTTTACCATCTTAGGATCTTCCCTCCAGTCTCTCTACACATTTGTGGCATTTCTGCACACCATTAAGGTAAGGCAGAACCTCATCTTTTGTGCCGATTTTCTTGATTTCTCCATCATCAATAATCATGATACGGTCTGCCATGTTGATGATCTTTTCCTGATGCGAGATTACGATAAGACTCTGCTTTTTCTCGGTGTGAATCTCCTCAAATTTCTGGATCAACATAGAAAAGCTCCACAGATCAATTCCTGCCTCCGGCTCGTCAAAGATACAAAGCGAATGTTCTTTTGCAAGCACAGATGCAATCTCAATCCGCTTCATCTCTCCGCCGGAAAGAGTTCCATCGATCTGACGGTAAATGTAATCCTTTGCACAAAGACCTACTGCAGTCAGAAGATCACAACATTGCTTGTCCGAAAGCTCGTCCTTTGCCGCAAGCTTGAGCAGCTTCATGACGGTCATTCCTTTAAATCTCGGTGGCTGCTGAAATGCATAACCGATTCCTGCATTTGCTCTATGATTGATATCAAAATCTGTGATATCTTCTCCATCAAGTATAATCTTTCCACTGTCCGGTGTCTGGATTCCTATCAGTGTTTTGGCAAGCGTTGATTTTCCGCCTCCGTTCGGTCCGGTGATCACGAGCATCTCCCCGTCATCTACCTGAAATGATATATCTTTCAGAAGACACTTTTTACCGCCTTCATCATCTACATTAAGAGTTAAATTTTCCGCTTTAAGCACGATTTTCACCTCATTTTTTCTATTTTCTTTGCCCATTATAGCACAACTGTAAACGTTTACATAGCATAAAAGCCCTGGTATTCACTAAAATACATAGTGTCCCGGACTTTTGCAGAAACTTTATTTTGCAATATATAATGGCATTTTATTATTTGGAATTATACGATTAATGATTCCCTGCACATCCATGCTTGTTCTCGCCGCAATGATGTCCCCCGCATGAGTGGCCTTCTTCATGATTGTGATGTGTACAATGCACATCAGGATTGTATGCGAGATTTCCTTCAATATATGACTTTACAGCTTCATCTGCATCCCCTGATACACCTCCAAACAGCTGGATTCCTGCAGCTGCAAGTGCAGTCTGTGCACCTCCACCAATTCCTCCGCAGATAAGTACATCAATGTCTGCAGAATTCAGGAAACCTGCAAGAGCGCCATGTCCCTGTCCATTTGTATCTACAACCTGGGTATTTACAATTTTATTATTCTTGATATCGTACACTTTAAACTGCTCTGTGTGTCCAAAATGCTGAAAAATCTGTCCGTTTTCGTATGTTACTGCTACTCTCATTTTATCATTTCTCCTTCTACTTATACTTATGATATGCTCATGTAAATAAATTTGCTAGTTATAGGGCATAATAATGCGAATCAGTTTCTTATCGAGCATAATCGTACGGTTCCACGGATTGATAATAATCCCCTCTATCTCCGGCACTGTGAGTGCTGTCTGAAAAAGCTTTCCAATATCCGATAGAAAGGTAGACTTCATAGTATCTGCCCCTTTTAATTCCTCTTCAAAACTGGTAAAAGCGCACCACCAGGTCTTTCCACCCGATGTCTGAACCGCCTGTAATTTCAGTTGTTCCTGTCCAATCGATGGCTCGACTGCCACGATCAGCTGCCCGTTTTCACGCATCCGCCGACGAATCACCGTAAGTGTATGTGCAAGCTGTTCCTGCGTGGATTCGTGCTGCAAAGCCAGTATGGCTTCCTCTATTTTTTCATTTCCTTTCAGGCCTTCGTCCTGATTATCCTTCTGTTGTTTCATCACAGTTTCCTTTCACAATTACGGTTGTAAGATATCCCTTTGCCGCTTCCAGTTCCGAAAGTCCCCGGTAAACTTTCTCATTGTCCATACCACAATTCGACACGCCATACACTTCCAGTGTCTTACCATCCTGTTTTTCCTGCATCCGTAAGATTTCTAACAACTCCTGCAGCTTTTTGCCGGATTTCATATAGACGCGCGTTCCCTGATATTGCAATGTGTTTTGCACCTCATAAGCCCCCGGAATAATATGAATCTCTTCTTCTTTTTCACCGAGCGGAATTCCTAACCGGGCAGCTACCGCACAAAAAGCCGGAACCCCACTGATGATTTCTGCCGGCCAGCCCGCTTTTGTTGCACGCTTGTGCATATAAATATATGTGGAATATACGCTCGGATCTCCGATCGTAAGCAATCCCACTGTCTGCCCCTGCATCAGATAATCCTCGATGGCCTCGTAAATACGCTCATGCGCAAGTGCTAATTTCTTTTCATCCCTGATCATTGGAAACGTCATACAAAGCAGGGCTTTTTCATCTATTTCCTGACAGACTTTTTTCACGATCTGATAAGCATAACATTCCTCTTTCGAAACTGCTGGAAGAACGATCACATCACATTTTTGAATGGTTTCAAGCGCCTGCAATGTCATAAGTTGCGGATTTCCCGGTCCAACTCCAATGCCATATAGCATTCCCTTTTCCGGCTGCTGCACTGTGTTTTCACAGTCACATGCATTGTTCTCTGAAAATATTTCGGATGTTTTGCTGCGCAAATGCGCCATATAAATTTCACGTATCGCCGGATACTCTCCGATTCCACGGATGATACAATCTGGTGCATACCCTGCGGCCTGCAATTTTCCGGCAAAGGAATCTTCCTCCGGTTCCCCATCTTCTGCCTCCTGCATACCGCCTGCCATATCATTGTTGGCATGGTCACCCGCTACAAGCATGAATGGTGTGACAACCACTCTCCGATTGCCCATTTTCTTATTTGTCGATGACGCATACTTTTTTTGCATGCGCACAATTACCTCTTCGATCGTAACGGAACCTTCGACCGTTGCAATATAAATCTCATGGTCTGCATAGTTACGAATGGCAGTTTCAAGGATTGCATAACTTCCATCCGCCGCATGCTCCGTTCCATGTCCCATAAGAATCAGGGGTGCATCTCCTACCTCATCCTTTAACGATTCCCACAAAGCTTTTGCTACGTTTTCATAATCTTCTTCCGTCGCAAGCAGTGCATCTGCCACTGCAATCGATGCAAAATCCTTCGCACATTCCTGCACCACCTGTTTCATACGGTGGTTCTCAATTCCATCAATAATATGGGTAGGAAGTACAACCACATTTGTTGCACCTTTTTCTTTTAGTGCCTCTAATCCTTCTGCTGGGCTTTTTGCCTCTATATCCTCACGCGTCCGCATTGCTTTTCGAACAATCGTACTCGACACCGCTTCCTCGATCAGCACATCCGGATACAACGCCTGCACCTGCTCGCGGATCGCTGTAATATTCTTCTGTCTGGTTCCCGGATAAGTCGTTCCGAAACTTACAATCAAGATTGCTTTTTTCATGCTTTACACCTGTCTTCTCTTTTCTTCCATTTTTTTGCTTCTCCGATAAACTGTTCCACAAAAGCCGGATTGGATGGGTAATACAAATGTGGATAACCCCACCAGAAATTTTCACCCTCGTGGATACATTTCCATTTTCGTCCTGTCGTCGGCTTGACAGCCTCACAGGATTCTCCATTGTTATCACTGTCGTAATAATGAAATTCATGCGCCCGGATCACTTTTTGTGATAGAAAATGTGCTTCCTGTTCTGTCACATTCACATAACCAAAACGCACCAGTTTTCCCGTATTATGACATCCGCCGCGAATTGCGCCGGCCATCGGATACGTCTGTCCCTTTTCATCCGTCAGCGTCTCATGCAAATACATAAATCCACCGCACTCTGCCACCGATGGCATCCCCTGCGCAATTGCCTCGCGAATGGATTCCCGCATCGAAACATTGCCTGACAGTTCCTCTGCGCACAGCTCCGGATAGCCTCCACCAAGTAAGATCCCCTGTACATTCTCTGGCAGTTGTTTGTCATGCAAAGGCGAAAATGCAACAAGGTCCGCCCCCGCTTCGTGCAGCATCCGCAGATTATCTTCATAGTAAAAGCAAAATGCCTCATCTTTTGCTACCGCAATCCGTATGGTGCTTTTCTCATCCGCATCAAAAACACTTCCGGCTGCGCCTTGCTTATCCTCTGCCTCTTCTTCCTTCCAGCCTGCCATTTCAAGAAGCTTTTCCACATTCACATTGGCTTCAAGCAATTCTGCCGCATGCGCTACCTGCGTCTGTAACTGAGCAATCTCATCCGGCATTTTCAATCCGAGATGTCTGCTTTCCATTTGCAGATCGGTCGCTTTCGGGAAAAATCCAAGCACCGGTATATGCAGTTCCTCCTCGATGAGAGGTGCAATGATGCCATAAAAGCCCGGGGTAATGCGGTTTAAAATAACACCGGCAAGCCGTTTGTCCGTATCATAGGACTGTATTCCTGCAAGAAGTGCAAGAAGCGTTCTTCCCATTCCATGTGCGTCCACCACAAGAATAACCGGCAGATCCAGCGTCTGCGCCAGATGATATGCCGATCCCTCTTTTTGCGTACCGCCAAGGCCGTCATAAATCCCCATGGCACCTTCAATTACAGAGAACATCCCTTCTTCCCCATAATCATATAGCTCCTGAATCTGTGACGCTTCCGAAAAGAAAGTATCCAGATTACGCGATGGAATTCCAATCACTCTCGAATGAAACATCGGATCGATATAATCCGGTCCGCTCTTAAAACTCCGTACCGGAATATTTCTTTTTTTCAATGCTGCCAAAAGCGCACAGGTAATGGTCGTCTTTCCGCTTCCACTCCCCGGCGCAGCCAGCAATATGCCTCGTTTTCTCATGCTAACTTCCTTAATGTAAAAATCATCACCGGATTTTCTGCCTGCATCAGATGATAAGCTCCCGCCTGTTTTCCCCGGCTCACCTGCATCTGGATGACCTCACTTTCCACGTCTTCCCGGTGTTCCTGCAAAAAGGCTGTAACCTCGGCAATCGTCTCTAAGCTGATGGCATTGATTACAACTCTTGCAAGCGGATTTTTCTGCCACACAACCTCTAAAATCTGTTTTAAATTTCCTCCGCTGCCACCGACAAATACATGCGTCGGTGCCGGCAACTGCTGCATGGAATCCGGAGCCTCCCCTGCAACAACTGCAACGTTTTTCAAATGAAATTTCTCTATATTCTGCTGCATCAATTCCAAAGCTGCCTCTTTACGCTCCATCGCATATACCTGAATATTCGGCGAAAGCTGTGCTGCCGCAACTGCAATCGAGCCCGTGCCACTTCCGATATCATAAAATACCGCATCCTCTGTCAGATGAAGTTTCCCCAGAGATACATGACGGATCTCCTCTTTTGTCATAGGAACTTTCCCGCGGGTAAAAGCATCATCCGAAATGCTATACAACAGTTCGCGCTTTTTCGGCGAATCATTCCGGATCAGACAGGTATATAGGCCTTCCTTTGTAATCTCCTTTGCTTCTGCCGGCACAATGGTCCGAATCTCTGACGCTCCCCCAAAATCTCTGCCGCAAACGATTTCACAGGAAATCTCTGCCTCCTGCAACAGTTTTCCAATCTTTTGTACATCTTCCACTGTTGAAACCAGCAGATACGTCTTCGCATGATAATTTACTGCGTCTAAAATTTCTGCCGGCCAGCTTTCCTCTTTTCTTCCGTGAATGCTCAGAAGTTTCGCATCCTGCCAGGTCTCTCCCATGGCTGCTGCAAGGTAGGATATCGAACAGATTCCAGGATAAATGCGAACCTTTGTAAATCCGTTTTTCTCCAGCTCCTTCTGCATTTTGGTACAACCACTGTAAAAGCCGGTATCGCCGGAAAAAAGTACAGCTGCTTTGATTGCATGCTTGCCTTCTTTTTCTCTTATGACCGGAATGATATCTTTTGCCAGATAATAGGGATAAGTTTCTTTTTCTCCCGGAACATCCGCGATCATTCGCTTTGCGCCAAAGACAAGATCTGCCTCTGCAACCGCTTTGGCCCCCTCCTGTGTCAATGTCCGTTCCGACATGCCCAGTCCGACCAACGCGATTTCCGTCTGATTTGACGCCGTATTCTCTGCGTGCAGTGCATGCGTTTTTCCATATTGTTCATACAACGCATCCACCACTTCCTCAAAGGTCTGTCCCTCTTCTTTCGGCGCACGGATCACAAAAGCACGCGCTCCGGTTCTTCCTGCCGCTTCCAGCTTTTCCAGATACCCTCCGCTTTTTCCACTCTCCTTGGTCACAAGGCAGGAAATGGAAAACTGACGCAGTATTGCCTCATTCAAATCTGTGGAAAAAGGCCCCTGCATGGCGATAATATGCTTTGCGTGGATTCCTTGTTTTTCACAGATTTCAATGCTTTCCAGTCCCGGAAGCACCCGGACATACAGCCGTTCCTTTAAGCTTTCCATTCCACTGTAGATGCCAAGCTCTTTGCTTCCGGTTGTCAGAAGAATATTTCCCTCGACCTCCTGTAACGCTTTGGCACAGGATTCGTTATCTTCAAAATAAGTGATCTTTGCCCCGCTTTCTTCCGCTTTCGCATCACTACAACCGCGGAGCAGACGAAAATAAGGAATATCCAGCCCCTCCAGACTTTTTCGGATATTCCCGGATACTTCTGTCGCAAACGGATGCGTACTGTCTACCACCGCAGCAAATACGTTCTCATTTTCCGCTGTCATCTCCGATGCCAGTTGCCGCATCTGGGCAATATCAAGCCGACCGGTCGTAACTTCCACTCCGTCCATTTCCGGCATGACAAGCTGGCCATATGCCGTTGCCACACATACATGACACGGGATATGTTCTGCTGCCAGCTGCTCCGCAAGCATCCTTCCTTCTGTTGTTCCGGCATAGATTAAAACTTTTTTCATACGATATAGCCTCGTTTTGTAACCAACTTATCTCCAACAATTTCCGACTGGGAATTTCCGATAAAAACCGTCGTAAACATATTTACCTTTGCGTCCCGCAACTCGCCAAGTGTGCAGGTAACTGCTTTGGTTCCTTCTCTGCCGATATTTTCCACATACCCACAGGCGCGGTCTTCTTTTGCCCCATGGCTCAGTAAAATATCGCAGGCGCGCTGCAGATAATCCGCACGCTTATGACTCGAAGGATTGTAGATTGCCATGGCAAAATCGCCTTCCACCGCCGCGATCAGACGCTTTTCAATGCGCTCCCACGGTGTGAGCAGATCACTGAGACTGATCACACAGAAATCATGGTTGAGCGGTGCTCCAAGCACTGCTGCACCGCTGCTTGCCGCGGTAAGTCCCGGAATGACAACAACCTCACAATCCGGATATTCCTTCCCGATTTCGAGCATAAGACATGCCATACCATAAATTCCGGCATCCCCGCTGCATACCATAGCGACACGCTTTCCTTCCATCGCCTTCTCAAAACACATGCGACAGCGCTTTGTCTCCTGACGCATCGGTGTAGATAAAAATTCCTTATCCGCAAAACGCGCACCCAGCAAATCCAGATAAACGGTGTAGCCAATGATCACATCACATTTTTCCAGTACTTCAATTGCCTGCCCGGTCCTCATGGACTCTTCGCCCGGTCCCATTCCTACTACATAAATTTCTTTACTCATCAAATGTCACACTCCATTTTCGATTTGCAATTGCAAAAGTCACACCATCGGCTGCCTGCTTTTTGACCCAAAGTTCATTGCCTGCTGCAACGGCTGCCCGCTCACATACATTGTCCACGCCGACCTTCTCTGCAACAAATCCGGATGACGAATATTCTCCCGGCACTTCCCGCAACTGTCCGGCCGTAAACACATAAAACGGAACACGCATCTTCTGTGCCAGCGCAAGAATTCCCTCTTCATTCTCCTTCACATCGATCGATGCGATCGCTGCAATTTCTTCTTTTGTGATACAGATATTTTCCTGCTCTTTCAGCCGTGCCAGCATTTCTTCCAGCCCCTGTTCGATTTCCATACAGCTTTTGCCCTTCCGGCATCCGATACCAAGCACATATTTCTTCGGAAAAAGCCCCAGTACTGCCTGCTGCAGAAGTTCTTTTTCTTCTGTCACCACGATCATGGCATCCTGCTTTTTCTGATGAAAGTCTTCCCAATCCACCGGAAGCAGTTCCTTCGGCATTCCCAGTTGTTCGAGCTGTTGCGCGCTGTAATGTTCCACCGCGACCGATACGGTGTTTCCCTGTAAAATCCGCGCAGAAACGGCTGCAATTCCGTGGGTATCAAACACGCGCAGACAATTTTTCTTTGCAAACAGATCCACTGCAAAACGCCCGGCACAGTCTGTCGCCGTGGTCACTACTGCCTGCCCGTGCAAACCTTCGGCAAGCTGTCTTGCAAGTTCATTTGCTCCTCCCAGATGACCGGAAAGAACCGGTACAACATACTGCGCATTTTCATCAATCACAAGCACCGGACTGTCCACGTTCTTTTTCTCAATAAAAGGCGCAATCGCGCGCACTGCAATCCCTGCTGCACCGATAAATACAAGCGGCATTCCCTGCATGAATGCAAGATCTACCCACACATCCAAAGCCTCCTTTTCCCGCAGATATACGATTGTCTTTTCCTGCACCTTTTTTCCTTCACAAGGCACATTCCCGTAATCCACAGATAACGAAATCTTCTGGATTTTTTCTGCAAGCGCACGCCCTTTTTCGCTAAATGCGACCATATATATTCTCATAACTTCCTCCGGATCTATTCTTTTGCTTTACGGAATTCCGTCTCGAAATCAGCCGCATACAAACGCGACTTTGCATAATGCTGATGCGCAATAACATCCCCGACCAGCACCAGCGCCGTCTTTGTAATTCCATGCGCTTTCGCCACTTCGGAAAGCTCCCCGATCGTACAAATATATGCCTCTTCTTCCGGCCATGTTGCCTTATAAACCAGCGCAGCCGGTGTATCCTTTTGATAGCCCCCGGCAATCAGCCGCTCGCTTAACTTTTCTAACATTCCCGTACTCAGATAAATCGCCATGGAAGCCTGATGTGCCGCAAAACGCTCAATACTCTCCAGCTGTGGAACTTTTGTCCGTCCCTCCATACGTGTAATGATCAAAGACTGCGATACATCCGGAAGTGTATACTCCAGATTCAGCGAAGCCGCTGCCCCAAAGCAGGCACTCACACCCGGACAGCTCTCATATTCGATATCCTTTTCATCCAGCAGATCCATCTGCTCGCGCACCGCACCGTAAATGCTCGGTTCTCCTGTATGCAGACGGACGGTCATCTTCCCTTCCTTTTCTGCTTCCTGCATGATAGCAAACACTTCTTCCAGTGTCATGGTCGCACTGTTATAGATCTGACATGTTTCTTTCGCATAATCCAGAAGCGCCGGATTCACAAGCGATCCCGCATAGATAATCACATCCGCTTTCTGTAAAAGGCGCATACCTCTGACCGTGATCAGATCTGCCGCGCCCGGTCCTGCTC
>ERZ781272.726-NODE-726-length-17413-cov-3.264431_pt1 | contig 17413 bp, 14 predicted proteins | sample MGYA00375850_ERZ781272 | MGnify/ENA primary metagenome ERZ781272 (study PRJEB29790, sample SAMN06051246) | human gut metagenome | host: Homo sapiens | place: USA: Cincinnati, Ohio | collected 2013-06-21 | study: EMG produced TPA metagenomics assembly of the Gut...
ATCCTAAGAAGCATGATTTCCATCTGGTTTTTTGGGTTTTTGGTTTTTAAAAAATAAAACTCAGGGGTATACTTAGATTGGAATCAATCTAGTAAGGGAGGAAAAACATATGCTATTGGCAATGGACGTATTATCGCTAGCTCGTTTTCAGTTCGCGATGACGACCGTTTTCCATTTCTTCTTTGTGCCGTTTTCAATTGGCATGGGGCTTGTTACCGCCATTATGGAAACGATGTATGTGCGCAAAAAGAATGAAACATATAAGAAGATGGCCAAGTTCTGGGGCAAGATCTTCTTACTCAGCTTTGCGGTTGGGGTCGTTACAGGTATTATTCAAGAATTTCAGTTTGGCATGAACTGGTCTAATTATTCACGGTTCATGGGTGACATCTTTGGGGTGCCACTGGCGATTGAAGCGTTACTGGCATTCTTCATGGAATCGACTTTCATTGGTCTGTGGATGTTCACATGGGATCGTTTCAAACCGGCTGTTCACGCTATCTTTATTTGGATGACATGGCTAGGCACCACGCTGTCAGCCATTTGGATTCTGTCGGCGAATGCCTTCATGCAGCATCCAACCGGTTTTGCGATTAATCAAGCAACGGGTCGGGTTAAACTAGTCGACTTTGGGGCCGTGATCACGAATCCGCAACTGTGGGTTGAATTTCCGCATGTTATTTTTGGTGCCTTTACGACGGCTGGCTTTGCTGTAGCCGGCATGGCCGCATGGCGTTTGCTTAAAAAAGATCAAGTTGACTTTTACAAGAAGTCTCTTAGAGTTGGCTTGATTGTTGGCACCATCGCTTCTGCATGCGCAATCGGTTTTGGTGATTTGCAGACACAATTCATCATTAAAGATCAGCCGATGAAGTTTGCGGCAACTGAAGGAATTTATAAAGATACCAGTGATCCAGCACCGTGGACGCTTGTCGAATTAATCAATACTAAAGATCATACGACCACTGGCAATATTGAAGTGCCATATCTATTGAGTTTGTTGTCGTATCATAAAATGAACGGCGCAGTCAAAGGTATGGAGACAGCTAATAAGGAGCTTCAAGCTAAATATGGCAAAGACAGGGACTATTATGTGCCGGTTAAAACCTTGTTCTGGAGCTTCCGGGTCATGGCTGGCGGTGGCGTTCTTCTGTTCCTGCTCGGCGTTCTAGGTCTCTGGTTTAGCCGAAAGAAGAAAGATACCTTGCTTAATCAGCGTTGGCTATTGTATATTCTCGGCTTTGCGCTGTGGCTCCCATTCATCATTAATACGGCTGGTTGGTTTATCACTGAACTTGGTCGGTATCCATGGGTTGTTTACGGCCTGTATTCAATTGCCGATGCGGTTTCGCCGACAACGACAGCTGGACAGTTACTGTTCACTAACATTTGCTACTTCTTGATCTTCACCTTGCTCGGCGGTGTCATGATTTATTACTCACATCGCGTGCTTAAGAAGGGTCCTGAAGGCGATCTGAACACTGACTACGGGGTCAACAGTGATCCGTTTGCTAAGGAGGCGTTCGCAAAATGAGCTGGTTACAGATTTTGTGGTTCTTCTTATTGTTTGTCCTTTTCAGCGGCTTCTTCGTTCTTGAAGGCTTTGACTTCGGGGTTGGTATGTCAACCAAGCTATTGGCGCGTAACTCTGACGAAGAAGATCAACTCGTTGCCACAATCGGCCCACATTGGGATGGAAACGAAGTTTGGCTGATCACAGCTGGTGGCGCGATGTTTGCCTCTTATCCAATGTGGTATGCCAGCCTCTTCTCAGGGTTTTACATCATGTTCTTCCTTGTGTTGTTCGGTTTGATTGTTCGCGGCGTGTCGTTTGAATTTGCTGCACATGCCGAGACCAAAAGAGGTCGGAATATCTGGCGTTGGGCTTTGGCTTGCGGCAGTTTAATCCCACCGTTCATCTTAGGGATGATTTTTACCGCGATCATTCAACCGTTACCAATTACCAAGGCTGGTGATGTTTATCCTACTTTAGGTAATCAAATCAACCTTTTGACAATTGTCGGCGGAGTTGCGGTCACTTTGATGATGCTCATGTACGGTTTAAACTTTATTCGTCTGAAAACGACTGGCGACTTGCGCAAGCGTGCGCGTGACTGGAACAGCAAGTTGTACTACTTGTTGTATGCTGGTGAAGTTGTCTTCGCTGTCCTTCTATTCTTTATGACCGACTTCTTCAAAGAACGCCCAATCAGCACTTTGTTGATTTTGGTAGTGATTGTCGGCTCGACAGTTGCCGCTCATGTTGGCGTGCTTAAAGATAATGAAGTGTTGTCATTTGTTGGCAGTGCCCTAGGGCTTGTCGGGGTTGTCGGTGTGATTTTCAACGGCTTGTTCCCACGCGTTATGATTGGCCAAGATGCGGCTATGTCCATTTTGGCAAAAGACGCCAGTGCTAGCCCGTTGACGCTGACCATTATGACGATTGTCGCTGTGATTCTGCTGCCAATTGCCTTGGCATACTTCATCTGGAGCTATGTGGTCTTCCACAAGCGGATTCAAGCAAAAGGAGCGGTTAGTGAATGATCGATAAGACGCTCATGCGCCTTTCGGGAATGAAACGAATTATGACAATGCTTGCCGGGTTTGCGCTCGTGCAAGCTTTTGTTATTTTATTACAAGGAAAATTTCTTGCTGAAGGGATCGTTCATTCTTGGAACCGGCAAAGTTTAGCTGGCTTATGGCTTCCGTTAGGACTTTTTGCGACTGCCTTTGTGATTCGTCAGCTCATTGTTTGGGTGCGCAATCGCATCGGGGCACGATTTGCCATGACTAGTTCGGCCTGGCTACAAGCCCAATTGCTCAAGCACTTGTATGCGTTGGGGCCGGCTGCCGTTGCCAAGGAAGGAACCGGTAATTTGGTCACGATGGCGCTGGATGGCATTCCCGAAGCCGAAAATTATATTGAACTGATTTTGAACAAAATACTGAACATGAGTATTATTCCGTGGGTTTTAGTTGCCTATATTTGGTACGAAAACTGGCTAACTGGCTTCACCTTGCTGATCATGTTTCCAATTATCATTTTGTTCATGGTGATTCTTGGCTTGGCAGCACAGGATAAATCTGAAAGCCAATATGCTGGGTTTCAAAAGATGAGCAATCATTTCATTGACTCCTTGCGTGGTTTAAAAACTTTGCAGTTGATGGGGATTAGTCGGCAATACGCGAATAATGTGTACGATGTGTCGGAAGACTATCGAAAACAAACCATGGGCGTCTTGCGCATCGCGATGCTCTCAACGTTTGCGCTAGACTTCTTCACCACCTTGTCGATTGCAGTTGTTGCGGTTTTCCTCGGGATCAAATTGATGGATGGCGCGATCCCACTCTATCCAGCAATGGTTGCGCTGATCTTGGCACCGGAATATTTCATGCCGATTCGTGATTTTGGGACTGACTACCATGCCACCTTGAATGGCAAAAATGCGATGAAGGCGATTTGGCAAGTGATTGATCAGCCATTACCTACTGATACCAATGTGTTACCGGCTTTTTCAAGGTGGCAGGCTCAGGATACGGTAACCATTAACCACCTCGATTTCACCTATCCAAATGAACGCGCGGGCATTCAAGATGCTAATCTGCAGTTTACCGGCACGGAAAAAGTGGCGATTATCGGTGCTAGCGGGTCAGGTAAATCAACATTACTCAATTTGATTGGCGGTTTCTTGCAGCCGCAAAAAGCTGCCATGACGGTTCGAGGAACGAAGGTACCGCATATGACCCAAGCAGCTTGGCAAGATCATTTGAGTTATATCCCACAAGATCCGTATCTATTTGCGGATACGATCGCTGCCAATATCCGGTTTTATCGGCCGGATGCGTCAGATGAAGATGTGAAACAGGCAGCTGAGGCGGCGGGGTTGAGTCATTGGATCGAAACTTTGGCAGACGGCTATGCAACGAGAATCGGGGAAGGCGGTCGTGGTATTTCCGGCGGTCAGGCCCAGCGAATTGCGTTGGCGCGGACTTTGATTGATACGAATCGCTCGATTTGGTTGTTTGACGAACCAACTGCCCATTTGGATATTGAAACTGAAGCCGAGTTAAAAGAAACGCTTGTGCCGCTGTTCAAAAATCGGCTCGTGATTTTTGCGACCCATCGGCTACACTGGCTCAATCAAATGGATCGCGTGATTGTGGTTGATGGCGGCAAGATCATTGCTGAAGGGACCCCAAGTGAGCTGGCGGCACATTCTAAGCCGTATCAGGCCCTTGTGCACGAAATGCGAGGTGAATTCAATGCATTGGTTGAAAAATGAGCACTGGGTTCGCCCAGACTTGAAACGCTATCGCGGCTTACTCTTCTGGTCGTTAATTCTGGGGATTATGACTTTTGTCTTTGCTGGTGCCTTGATGTTCACGTCAGGTTTTCTGATTGATAAAAGTGCCACGAAGCCATTGTTTGCAGCTATTTATGTCACGGTTGTCTTGACCCGCGCTTTTGGGATTGGGCGACCGGTGTTTCAATACATTGAACGGTTGACCAGTCACAACTGGGTGTTGCGCATTACTAGCCACATGCGGCGAAAATTGTACAAAGTGTTGGAAACTGATGCTGCCTTTGTGTCCGAACATCATCAAACCGGCGATATTCTAGGCTTGCTCGCCGATGACATTGGTCACATTCAGAATCTATACTTGCGGATGATTTTCCCAACTGTGGTCGGCGCTGGTCTAACGGTTATTGCCACTTTGTTGCTAGGCTGGTTCAACTGGGGCTTTGCACTATGGATTATGTTGTTGCTGTTGTTTCAAGTATTGATTCTGCCTTGGTGGGGACTGGTAGTTGAGCGTTTTCGAAAGGCAGAACAAAAGCAATTGAATCATGATGCCTATGTCTCATTGACGGATTCAGTGCTCGGTTTGTCCGATTGGGTTATTACTCATCGTGAAAAGGATTTTATGTCTCAAAGTCTGGCGGCCCCTAAAAAATTAGCCGCATCGACGGTGAAGTCCAAGCGATTTCAATGGCGCCGAGACTTTGTCGGCCAACTGCTGTTTGTCTTAATTGTCATTAGTATGTTGATCTGGACAAACCTTGAGTGGACCGGTAATCAAGCGAGTGCTAACTGGGTTGGGGCGTTTGTACTGGTTGTTTTCCCACTCGATCAGGCGTTTTCCGGCATCGCACAAGGGGTTGGCGAATGGCCGACATACCGCGATGCGATTCGGCATCTCAACGATTTGCAGCCGGTCACGCGACAATTACCGCAACAACAAGCAGTACCGACTCAGTTCAAAGAGATGACATTGCAGCATCTCAGTTTTCAATACACGCCAAAAGATCCTGAATTGATTACCGATATTGATCTAACCGTTCACAGCGGCGAGAAAATTGCGATTCTCGGACCCAGTGGCATGGGCAAAACCACGTTGTTGCAACTGGTCCTTGGTGACCTAACGCCGACAACTGGCAACGTGTTGATCGACGGTCAAGATGTCCTGACTTATCAGCAGCATCGCACCAATCTTTTTGCGGTGTTGGATCAAAGTCCGTTTTTATTCAACACGTCGATTGTCAACAATGTCCGCTTAGGCAATGAGCAGGCCAGCGATGCTGATGTTGCCGCTGCTCTTAAGGCAGTCAAGCTAGACCAGCTCGTAGCCCAATTGCCGAATGGTATTAACAGCAGTGTCGAGGAAGCAGGTTTCGGCTTTTCAGGTGGTGAACGGCAACGTTTGTCGCTAGCTCGAATTCTTTTACAGGATGCGCCGATTGTGCTGTTGGATGAACCGACAGTCGGCCTTGATCCAATTACGGAACAGGCTTTGCTGGAGACGATGTTCACAGTATTGCAAGGCAAAACCATTCTTTGGGTGACGCATCATTTGCAAGGCGTCAATCAAACTGATCGCGTCATTTTTCTTGAAGATGGCCGTTTGACGATGAATGATACCCCTAGTCACTTGGCTAAGAACGACGAGCGGTATCAGAACTTGTATGCTTTGGATGCGGGGCTACGGTGAAATTTTGATAAACCAAAAAGGGTGCTTCTCATGACGAGAGGCGCCCTTTTTTGGCGATGTTGAGTGGTTAATCAGGAGGTGATAATTTTAATGCCTGTGTAGATGTTGTAGACCACCATCCCAATGTCAACGACCATGGCAACAAGTAGCAAGATATGTGAAACGGCGGATGTTGCATTGATGCTGTTCGTGAAGAACCCGACCCCGCCAATGATCATAAAGATAAAAATGCTCAATAGGGTGGGAATAATATGCAGCCAAAGTGCGTGTTTAGCTGTGTCCCGTGTGACGGAACCTTGCGGGGTGAAAATCCAAACGAGAATTGGAAAGAGAATGGGGGCAAAAATGACCGAGATATAAGACAACCCGCGTAAAACTTTGTGTTCATTCGTCATAATAGACATCTCCTTGTAAATGTGTTCGCTGGCGCAGAAATCTGCACATAAGGGCCACAAGCCCAATGACCAAAATCGGGTCATCGCACTTGTGCCAGCTTATGCTTCGGTTTCTAACCGCTCCAGCTCATACTCTGCTTGTAAACGTTTTCGCCGGCGCGGGTTTCTGACCGCGCCAGCGCACCTTTTTTTAATAGCGATTTAATTTTGCTAAAGCTGCTTTAGGAACCTTTTCCTTTGGTACGGCTTCCCAACTAATCACTTGGTTTCGACGCGTGCTGTAATCGAGGCGGAGATAAGCTTGCATTTTCAAAGGCCGAGATTTGTGACCGTTGAAATCAACCTCTGTACCGTGGCCTTTTTCATCATAGGCCATCTGAGTATAGGCATAATCAATATCCCGCGGAGCACCGGTCTCATCATCGATAACATCAAACTTCTTGCCTGTCGTCGTAATCTGGGTGTAATAAGGGGTGCTTTGAGTATACCAAGCGTAAAACCCTGCACCACCAAGAATGACCAGGCCAATGAAGATGCCAATACCAATCAAGATTTTTTTCATATTCATATCCCCTCCCAAACGGTGTATATGCAACTTATTGTATAAATTATAACAATAATATCATTCATTCGAACATTAAAATGACTCGATTACCTTATAAGGAAACCTTATTAAACAAAAGGTCATGTGATGCGGATCAGAAGCAAGGTTTGCTATAATGATGACATTGATATAACGATTATAGAACGTGAAGGGTGAACGTATTTTGAATAGGGATGGGAAGAAAAAATTGAGTCGCCAAAATCTCATGATTTTGATTGTCGATTTGGTACTCATTATCATTTTTATTGGCGGCTTTGGCTGGGGGATTGGGACGGTTAAACGTTACCAAGTTGAGCCGAACACGTCACGGACAGAGACCAACACTGACAGCTTATATTCAGAAAGTCGCTTCGAAAAAACGCTGAAAAAGTTCAAACGCTTGGATTTAATGGTTCGATTAGGCCCGGTTAAAGATGCTAAGACATTTAACTATACGCCAGACGAATTCAATGTTAAATATAGCAGTCAGCCGATAGTACCTGATCTAAAGGCAACGAAAACACTCAATGCTGAAACCGGCGAAGTTGAAGTTTGTACAACCATGACCCCACAAGGCGTTACGGTGGCCGGTGATTACTTATTAACCACAGCATATGATCATGACGGTTTTCATAACTCAGTGATGTATATTCAGGATTTGAAAACCGGTAAGTTGCTTAACACAGTGGTATTGAATGGCCGTCCCCATGTTGGTGGGTTAACTTATGATGCCAAAAACGATAACATTTGGATCTGCGGACGCCGGAACAATGCGGCTGAAGTTTTTGCAATCAAGCTAAAAACAGCCTTGACTTACAATGTTGATAAGAAAGCCAAGGTTGTGGCTTATTCTCAACGCGCCCAACTTGGCAATATTAGCCGGGCTTCTTTTGTCACCTATTACGAAAATGCGTTGTTCGTCGGCTTCTTTAATCCAACCGGAAAAGGGAACATTCAACGTTATCCTTTAAATGATAAGGGGCAGGTTGTTGGCAAAAGCCTCACCTCCAGCATCTCGAATCAATTTGACGTGTTAACACAATCCGTTTTGCATCAAGACATTTTATCGAAAATCCAAGGGATGGCCTTTTATGGGGATTATACGATTCTGTCGCAATCTTATGGTGGTGGCAACTCGACGTTATATATCTTTAAAACCGATCCTAAGAAGACCATCTTCCGCGCTAGTGATGCGATTGACACGTTTGATATGCCTTCGCACTTAGAACAGATCAGCACGCATGATGGGCGGATGTACATGATGTTTGAATCGGCGGCGTATGCTTATCGGCATCGCAGTACCAATCAATTAGACCGGGTCCTCTCAATGAACTTGGAAGGCTTCGTTCAACTTGTGTTAAAGGAGGAGAAATAATTGGAAGCAACAAAATTAGCTAAACGCAAACAATGGCCAGTTCCTTTTAGTCAAACTGAACCGCATTTTACGTTCAATAACTGGCTGAAGTTCTTCTCGGTTGTTTTGTTTACCTATCTGCTCTTTTATACACGCAATCCGATTGGCGGTTTTTTCAACATGTCCGGCACCACTTTTCTGAATGTTGCTAATGGCTGGACTCGAGCCGTTGTCGTGTTCGGCGGCGTTCTTTACTGTGCCATCATTTTTGCTGGCGCTGTATGGGCAGCCGGCTGGGATGGCTCGAGTCAGCTTTTTGCAAGTTTTCGTTGGCGGGATATCTGGTATGTTTTCGCTTATGGCATTTTGTACCTGATTGCGACCACACTTGGCGGGATTCTTGGCGACTTGGTGCCAATTCGGTTTGGCGTTGATTTTGTCAATACGCTGGAGGCCGCCCAGTTTGGTAACTTAGGTGCTTTTAGCCTCATTAGTTTCCGCGCCTTTTTCATGACGCTTGCAACGCAATTAACGGCGGTGATGATTTTCCTAGCTAGTCAACAGTTATTTAGTCGATTGGCGATTAAACATCGGCGTTGGGCATTGTTTTTAACTTATCTCTTGGCGCTGACCGTAACGGCTGTTGTGACAACTACACCGCTTGCACCGCATGTCTTTGTCAATATCGCCAGCGGGTTGGTCGCACAGCTGCCACTATACTGGGTCTATCGACGTTCGCGTAACATTTTGGTGGTGACGCTGAGTGCATTTATTTTGATGCACGTCATGATAGGGCTGGCAGTGATGTTAGGGTAGTGATGTTATCGACCGGTATTGACTGGTGATGACGGTTTTTTTGACTGATTTTTATGATAAATAGGTGATTATTAGAACTTATGAATTGAAAACGATTACAACAATCGCCATACTAAAGATGTTTCAACTATTGACTGGAGGTCTAAGCATGACAAAGTTAGGTAAACCATATGGCATTGGAGTCGATATCGGCTCAAACTCGATTGGATTTGCGGCTGTGGATGAGAACAGTCATCTGATTCGATTGAAGGGAAAAACGGTTATTGGGGCAAGACTGTTTGAAGAAGGAAAAGCAGCAGCGGATCGCCGAGCAAGCCGCACCACTCGCCGTCGTTTGAGTCGAAATCGTTGGCGGCTCAGTTTTTTGCGTGATTTTTTTGAATCGCATATCACGCCTACTGACCCGAATTTCTTCATGCGGCAAAAGTACTCGGAAATCTCGCCGAAGGACAAGGCCCGTTACAAGTATGAGAAGCGGCTTTTTAATGATCGGACGGATGCTGAGTTTTACCAACAGTATCCAACGATGTACCATTTACGCAATCGGCTTTTGACAGATCCAAGCAAAGCCGATGTTCGCGAGATTTATTTTGCCATTCATCATATTTTGAAAAGTCGCGGGCACTTTTTGACGTCTGGGTATGCCAAAGATTTTAATACAAACAAGGTCGCGTTAAACGAGATTTTCCCTGCATTGCAGGATGCCTACGCTCAAGTTTATCCGGATCTGGACATCACTTTTGATGAGAACAAGGTGAATGAGTTTAAAACAGTTCTGTTGGATGAGAAAGCGACGCCAAGTGACACGCAACGAGCTTTAGTCAATCTTTTGTTGGCTGAAGATGGCGACAAGGATATATTGAAGCAGCAGAAGCAGGTTTTAACTGAGTTTGCTAAAGCAGTGGTCGGACTGAAAATGAAGCTCAATGTGGCGCTAGGGACCGAAGTTGATAGTTCTGAGGCCACTGCTTGGAACTTTTCATTAGGGCAGCTTGACGATAAATGGGCAGGCATTGAGTCAGCCATGACTGATGAAGGTACCGAAATTCTGGACCAGATTCGTGATCTTTATCGAGCTCGGCTCCTTAATGGTATTGTGCCCGCAGGAAAGACGCTTTCTCAGGCTAAGGTTGATGATTATGAACAACATCATGAAGATCTCGAATTGTTCAAAGACTATCTAAAACAACTTGAAGATGATGGAATGGCTAAAGTAATCCGACAGCTTTACGATCGCTATATAGACGGTGACGATGCTAAGCCATTTGTACGTGAAGATTTTGTTAAAGCGTTAACTAAAGAAGTGACGGCTCATCCAAACGCCAAGTCTCCTGAACTGCTTGAACGTTTGGTGCAACCGGACTTCATGCTTAAGCAACGCAACAAAGCAAATGGGGCTATTCCGGTCCAAATGCAGCAGCGGGAATTGGATCAGATCATCAAAAATCAGTCTGTTTATTATGACTGGCTGGCTGCGCCAAATCCGGTGGAAAAGCATCGACAAAGTATGCCTTATCAGTTGGATGAATTGCTTAATTTTCGAATTCCGTATTACGTTGGGCCACTGGTGACGGCTAAAGAGCAAAAGGCAGCACAAGGCGGGGTTTTTGCTTGGATGGTTCGGAAAGATCCTGATGGTAATATCACGCCTTATAATTTTGACGAAAAGGTAGATCGCGAAGCTTCGGCTAATACCTTTATTCAGCGGATGAAGACGACCGACACTTACTTGATTGGTGAAGACGTGTTGCCTAAGCAAAGTTTGCTGTATCAGAGTTATGAAGTGCTTAATGAGTTGAACAATGTTCGGGTTAATGACAATAAATTAAGCTTTGACCAGAAGCAACAGGTCTTAGGTGAACTTTTTGAAAGGCATAACACCGTCACTATTAAACAGTTTGTTGACAATTTACTCGCTCATGGGGATTATGACCGCATTCCTGAAGTTCGTGGTCTGGCTGATGAGAAACGCTTTTTGAGTTCGTTGTCTACTTATAATCAGCTTAAGGGGATTTTGCATGAGGCAATTGACGACTCGGACAAACAAACTGATATCGAAAAAATTATTGCTTGGTCAACGATTTTTGAGGATAAGGCGATTTTTAAAACGAAGCTTAACGAAATCAGTTGGCTAACTGCTGGGATGATTAACAGTTTAGCCAATATTCGTTACCGGGGATGGGGACAGTTTTCTCATAAACTATTAAATGAGTTAACGCTCAGTACTGGGCGCACAGTTTTTGAAGAACTACTTATATCTAGTCATAACCTGATGCAAATTTTGACAGACGAGGTACTGAAGCAGAAAATCGCCGAGTTAAATGCTCATGAATTAAAAGCATCAGGTATTTATGCCGCGATTGATGATGCTTATACGTCACCGAGCAACAAGAAAGCTTTGCGTCAGGTACTTAGCGTTATTGATGACATCACAAACGCTGCTGGGCAAGCTCCAAATTGGCTCTATATTGAGACAGCGGACGGAGACGGAGTACCCGGAAAACGGACGAATTCGCGGCAACGAAAAATTCAAGAGATCTATGCAAATGCTGCCCAAGAACTGATTACCGGCAGTGTTCGGGGAGAACTTGAAGATAAAATTGCCAGTAGAGCTGACTTTACGGATCGCTTAGTGCTTTATTTTATGCAAGGCGGCCGTGACATCTACACAGGCGAACCATTGAATATCGATAATCTAAGTAGCTACGATATTGATCACATTCTCCCTCAATCGTTGATTAAAGATAATTCTTTAGACAATCGCGTTCTTGTTCATCCCCTCGTCAATCGCGAAAAAGATACAATCTTCGCTTCGACGCGATTCGCCAAACAAATGAATGGAATGTGGCGTCAATGGCATGCAGCGGGATTGATTAGTAGCCGGAAGCTGCGAAACTTACAGATGCGGCCTGACGAAATTGATAAATACGCGAGTGGATTTGTTGCTCGGCAACTGGTCGAAACGCGACAAATTATCAAACTCACTGAACAAATTGTGGCGGATCAATATCCAGACGCTAAGATTATCGCTGTCAAAGCGGGACTTTCATCTCAGTTACGCAAAGAACTGGACTTTCCAAAGAATCGCGAGGTAAATCACTATCATCACGCCTTCGATGCCTTCTTAGCTGCGCGTATCGGGACGTATCTGCTCAAACGGTATCCTAATCTTGAACCCTTCTTTACCTATGGAAAATTTAAAAAGACGGAAGTAAAGAAATTAAAGAGCTTAAAGAGCTTCAACTTTATTCGTGACATGACACATGCAAAAGATAAAATCGTTGCCAAAGAGACCGGAGAGATTGTCTGGGATAATGCAAGTGATATCAATGAGTTGGATCGTATTTACAATTTCAAACGTATGTTGATTACGCATGAGGTGCGGTTTGAGACGGCAAGTCTATTTAAACAAACACTTTATGCAGCCAAAAATTCAAAGAATCGCGGCGGATCAAGACAACTAATTCCAAAGAAAAAGGGGTATTTAGTTGATATCTACGGAGGATATACGCAAGAAACGGGTAGTTATTTATCTGTTGTTCGACTAACAAAAAAAGCGATGTACGCTGTCGTGAAAGTATCGACGAGAGATGCTGCTAAATTGGCAGTTGCTAAGAGTATTTCTGAGCAAAAGGAAAATGAAACGTTAAAAAAGATTATTGATGGAAAGCTTTCAAAGACAAGCAAAAAGGGAAAAACCACACATCAATTATTTGAGATTGTTTTACCTCGGGTGGGGCAAAAGACCTTATTTAAAAATAGCAAATACAATCAATTTCTAGTTAATTCGGATACCTACATGCACAATTACCAAGAACTGTGGATGCCACGTGAGTATCAGAGAATGTGGAAAGATATTTTGCTATCTAATCACGGTGATGCTCAGTTAGAAGGCCAGTTAGATCAAATTTTCAAGTTTATTGTTTCTCAAGTGAACAGCTACTTTAATCTATATGATATTAATCAATTTCGTAAAAAAATAGCCGACGCAACTGATAAGTTCGCTAAACTTCCAACGCATGATACAGATAACGCACGAGGGAAAATTGCGACAATAGGTCAATTGTTAATTGGCCTTCAAGCAAATGCTATGAGAAGTGATTTAAGGAATCTCGATATAAAAACACCTTTCGGATTATTACAGATTGGTACAGGAATAACCTTAGACTTGGACACCTCCATTATTTACCAGTCTCCAACAGGTTTGTTTGAACGAGAAGTTCCCTTAACCGATTTGTAAGCAAAAAAAGCCACCCGAGTTTTCCCGGATGGCGTATGTATGGCCCAACATGGGCTCAAAAATTGAAACTCAGCCGAAGCTTTGTTTGATCTCAACGTGTAGATGTCGAATCAATCAGTTCAAAACGTTGGGGATGTCGTCCCAACACTTGTATTAAATCATATTGGGGAAGCGATTACAAGGGGGTATGCAGAATGGGATGGCGATCATTGATCGTGACGCAGCATTGTAAGGTGACGACCAAAAACCGAACGCTGGTTGTTCAAACTGATGGTGAAGTGAATAATGTGCCGATTGAAGATATCAATCAGGTTGTTTTCACAACAACTCGAGCGCTACTATCAGCTGATGCGATCACAACACTAGCAGAAGCTAATGCTAAGGTTATCTTTTCTGGAAGAGATGGTCAGCCGGTGACGGAAACAACGAATCTGTATTCTGATCGAAGAAAAGCTGACTTGGTTCGCTTACAAGTCAATTGGCCAAAAAGCTTGGTCGAAAATTTGTGGACGAAGATTGTTGCGGCCAAGGTGAGCAATCAAGCTCAAGTGACAAAACTGTGTGGTTTCGATAACCAATCATTGTTAGACGATCTTGATACGTTAGAAATCAATGATCGTTCAAATCGTGAAGCGACTGCAGCTCGAAAGTATTTCAAACTCATATTCGGAGATGACTTTTCACGCTCTGATATCTGTGCAACAAATGCTGCTCTTAATTACGGGTATTCGATCTTGCTTTCTACAACGAATCGAGCAATCGTAAGTGCTGGCCATATCACAGAAATAGGGATGCACCATAGCAGCGTTGCCAATCAATATAACCTTGGCTCAGATTTAATGGAACCATTTAGACCGGCAATTGATTACTGGGTGGCTAATCAAAAGTTCACTGACCTGACGCCAAACATCAAGTATGGTTTGATAGCACTTCTGAATCTAGAAGTGACATTTAATGGCAAGAAAGCCCTTCTTCAAAACGCATTGGACGAGCACGTTGAAAACTGTCTAGCCTATTTAGACGGCAAGCGTAACAATTGTCGAATTGAGGTGGAATTTCCGAATGAGGTATCGAGTGATGCGTTTAATGATCATGTTTGATCTGCCGGTTTTGACTTCTGAGAATCGACGAAATTACCGAAAATTTCGAAAAGCGTTGATCAACGAAGGATTTTTGATGATGCAGTATTCAATCTACGTTAGGGTGTGTTCAACAAAAAAATCAGCAGAATTTTTGGAACATCGAATAGCTGCCATGAAACCGCCGATTGGGACTGTGCAGACGCTAATGGTGACGGAGGCTCAATATCAGGCGATGCACTTCTTGGTTGGTGAAGCAAAACAAGACATTCGCAATTCGGCAGATAGGACGGTGATTATTTGAATCTTGCCTACTATCCGTTCCAACTGATAACAACAAAACCTTCTGAAGTAACTGTTATCGACACAGCATCGCCCAAGGTGTTGACGGATTTAATTGAAGCGCTGCGCAATGATCTTGATAAAGTTGTGCTTAGCAATGATCAACTTGAGCCACAAGAGATTCGCAAAGCTAGTTTGTGGATTGGCGATCCAATGCTAGAGCTTGATCTAGATAAACTTTTTCAACGTCTAATCTATAAGAAGATGGGGTTGTTGATTGAGAATCAGCGGCTTGTCGAACTGATCGATCAATCGCAACAAATGGCGATTGATTTACTCCAAGATCCATTCTTGAGCGACTTGCCAGTCACGGTTGAACCAGGCGGAAAGCTCGATCAAATCATGAAATACTGCAACGTTCATTTTGATGAGGCTGTCACGTCAGAGTCAACCTCGAAGATTGAGGCGCTTATTCAAACGTTAACTAAACTAGGGGAAAAGAAACTTGTCATTCTTACAAATGTCAGTCATTATTTAAGTGCCAGAGATTTCTTTGCGGTGACTGAACAGATCGGCGATACAGAACTTCAGGTTGGTCTCATTGAGTTCTCAAAAGTGAACCGAAAGAAGTACTTTGAGAAATGCCAGTATATCTATATTGACGAGGACTTTGTTGATAGTCGCGAACTAGATTGATTAGGAGATTGTGTGAAAACACCGGTCTCAGGTAGATGTCGAATCAATCAGTTCAAGAGCTCCAGCCCGTGAAGTCGCCCGATAAATTCTGTCTCAGGTAGATGTCGAATCAATCAGTTCAAGAGCCCTAGTGGGTTTTCTAACTTGAATGCCTAGGTCTCAGGTAGATGTCGAATCAATCAGTTCAAGAGCTGCAGAATTTAACGCCTACGTTAAATCACTGTCTCAGGTAGATGTCGAATCAATCAGTTCAAGAGCGGCCAAGGGGGAAATGAAAGCCAGCATTATGTCTCAGGTAGATGTCGAATCAATCAGTTCAAGAGCCACCTTTGTAACGCTCGCCGCTAGGCGTCCGTCTCAGGTAGATGTCGAATCAATCAGTTCAAGAGCTGCAAACCGGCCGTGGCCGGTGAAGCCATTGTCTCAGGTAGATGTCGAATCAATCAGTTCAAGAGCGCGAGGTCAACGACAGCCTCCGCAGCAGTTGTCTCAGGTAGATGTCGAATCAATCAGTTCAAGAGCCACAAAGGTTGCAACTGCAAAACGTATCACGTCTCAGGTAGATGTCGAATCAATCAGTTCAAGAGCGGGTCACACTTACACCGAGTTTCATGATGTGTCTCAGGTAGATGTCGAATCAATCAGTTCAAGAGCAACCACTCGCGTTTTTTCGCCGTTTCCATAGTCTCAGGTAGATGTCGAATCAATCAGTTCAAGAGCCCTTGCAAGTCTTTTCAGATGGCGCCTATGGTCTCAGGTAGATGTCGAATCAATCAGTTCAAGAGCCAACAAAGTTGTATGGTGAAGGCGTTCACAGTCTCAGGTAGATGTCGAATCAATCAGTTCAAGAGCATGGTTGCATTAAACTGGAGGTGTTTCACGGTCTCAGGTAGATGTCGAATCAATCAGTTCAAGAGCAATTATGGAAACTAATGTGAAGCATACAACGTCTCAGGTAGATGTCGAATCAATCAGTTCAAGAGCAGTCGGCAGCGGCAGCAAAGTCATTGATTGGTCTCAGGTAGATGTCGAATCAATCAGTTCAAGAGCGGTTGACGCGCTGAAACAATCATGTTATACGTCTCAGGTAGATGTCGAATCAATCAGTTCAAGAGCGACCACAATACATTGTTATGCCATAGTAAGGTCTCAGGTAGATGTCGAATCAATCAGTTCAAGAGCCTGCCGGCGTGTATCGTTTGTAGAGTTCGGGTCTCAGGTAGATGTCGAATCAATCAGTTCAAGAGCAAAGAGAAGCGTTCGCGAGATTTTGGTAACGTCTCAGGTAGATGTCGAATCAATCAGTTCAAGAGCTTTTTCCGGCGCGGCGCGTTGCCTTATGGCGTCTCAGGTAGATGTCGAATCAATCAGTTCAAGAGCTCTTCTCATAGGCACTCGCGATAATTGTGTGTCTCAGGTAGATGTCGAATCAATCAGTTCAAGAGCGCTGAAGTATCTTGGCAGGAGGCATGGCTAGTCTCAGGTAGATGTCGAATCAATCAGTTCAAGAGCAGGGGATTTAATTGGGCATGTGGTCACTCGGTCTCAGGTAGATGTCGAATCAATCAGTTCGAGAGCTGATTCGGTGAAAGTAGGTGCTCGCCTTGTGTCTCAGGTAGATGTCGAATCAATCAGTTCAAGAGCAAGGACGGGCAGAGTTAGGAAAGAAGCCATGTCTCAGGTAGATGTCGAATCAATCAGTTCAAGAGCCAGACGAGCTCGGGATCAGCTACAATGCCTGTCTCAGGTAGATGTCGAATCAATCAGTTCAAGAGCACGGGGGTGTACATGCCGACTCTGATGCTAGTCTCAGGTAGATGTCGAATCAATCAGTTCAAGAGCGTGGATCTTGCCGCGAAGTACCCGCGTTCGGTCTCAGGTAGATATCGAATCAATCAGTTCAAGAGCCGCACACGACAAAGAAACCTCCTAGGATAAGTCTCAGGTAGATGTCGAATCAATCAGTTCAAGAGCGAA
>ERZ781272.728-NODE-728-length-17314-cov-5.151689_pt1 | contig 17314 bp, 19 predicted proteins | sample MGYA00375850_ERZ781272 | MGnify/ENA primary metagenome ERZ781272 (study PRJEB29790, sample SAMN06051246) | human gut metagenome | host: Homo sapiens | place: USA: Cincinnati, Ohio | collected 2013-06-21 | study: EMG produced TPA metagenomics assembly of the Gut...
ATTCATTCCGTTTTTCTGCGCTTTTTTCTGTCTATTTTTTCGGGAAGGGCTCACTGTCTGCCGCAGATAGTGCATTGATAGTAACCATACCGAGCGAAGGCATACAGTCGATTAGAATATAATCGTATTTGTCCTTCACTTCGCCAAGATAATTCTTCAGTGCTGTTTCTCTGCTCATTGCATTAACAAGGTTAAACTCCATTGCTGAAAGCTCAAGGTTAGCCGGAACGAGGTCAACACCTTCGTCGTGGTGCAGAATACCGGTCATAGGGTCATTCATCGTTTCATTTATTACATCTGTGAGTTTCGTTGCAAGCGTGATACCCAAGTTGTCTGTATCCTGCCAACCGAGTCAAGTTGTTAAATCACCCTGCGGGTCTGCGTCAATGAGCAATACTTTCTTTCCCTGCATTGCAAGACCGACTCCGAGGTTTACCGTAGTGGTTGTCTTTCCAACTCCGCCTTTTTGATTGCATATCGCAATCGTTTTGCAGTTTGACACTTTGTGCGTCCTCCTTTCGTAGTATTCATAGCCATTACAGTATGGCTATGTACTTGACCGGCTCATTTCCTAACCGGTCGGGCAATATTTGTTCTCAACACCCCTTGCCAAGCTTAAAAGCTCAAGGGAAGTCACTAAGGAACAGACTGCTTATCTGTATCATAGGAATCTCACCTCTGCCGGGTTCTCCGCCAGCTCCGTAGAGAAGTATCATTATCATCCTGACTGTCATCGCCGTAACAGGAGCAGCCTGTTACTTATACCGGGGGTTCTCGCTATTCTGAATTGCAGAAGTCTCGGCGTACCCGATAAGGTGGCTAAAATCATCAGGAATAAAGTCTTAGTGACCTGTATATTCAATTTTCAAAGTACAGGTGAAAGGCTTCCGTTTTCGTCGTTCGGAATTAATCCCTTCACTTGTTTGAACTGGGAGAGACGTTTTGCACCCCCTCAAATTAAAAAAAGTTGAAAAAATTTTAGAAAATAAAAAAGCCACCTGTTCCGAAAGTTGAAACAGATGGCTTATGTAGATTTGCTGATGTTAATGTGGTATAATCATATTGAATTTTTATTTATATTTTGGGGAATAATAGGAGGTTGAATGAAATGAAAAAGGCAGAGGGTATTGGCGCAATTATTGGTAGTATTTTAGGTGCAGTTGGTACCGGAATTGCCATTTATTATACTGAAAGTCCTCTTTCGTCTATTATAGGTCTACTTGGATATTTGGTAGGCTCACAGATTGGCAAATCAATAGATAAAAATAAATAATTTATCCTAATGATATAAATAAGTCCTCTGGTTGGTGTGAACCCAATCAGAGGACTTATTTTACTTTGAATCTTTTCTTTTTAGCTGACACAAATTTTATCAATACATCATCAACACCATCGGTATACTTACCTTGATTGATGAGTGCATTCTTTAAATTGATAAGAGCATTTACAATGCTGTTGTATTCGGAATCGGTTAAATATAGATGATATTTAGAGCTTCTCATAACAACACCTCCTGATGACTTTACTATATGTCATCTGTGGAAAATGATAAAGTATGCGATTTGATTATAGTATTTGAGCAGGGCATAACTCTCCAATTAGAAGCAAGTAATATAGGTAAAACCTAGTTGTCAACCGCCTTGTTTGTTAGCAAGCATTTTGGGTCTAAAAATGGTCGTGTTAGCAGACGAGCTGATTTTGTTAGCAAAACGGCAAAAATCTTGCTAATTTTTGTTAGCAGACCAACCGCCTGAAAGGTGAGTGTTACAAAGTTAATAAAAAACCGGCTTGCTAACATTTGCTAACAGGATTTTAGCTGAAATTGAAAATGGGTAAAAATCAAAAAAGCCTGAAAACCCAGTAAAATCAAGGCTTTCAGGCGTTGTTGGTGGCACCCCCTGCGAGAATCGAACTCACAACTAACCCTTAGGAGGGGTTTATTATATCCATTTAACTAAGGGGGCATTTGGAAAATCTATAATAATATTAAGTTGTAAACGAACAGATTGTCAATCGCTTTTCCTCCAAAGGCGGATGTCAAAACATATTCTTAGGAGGCTGTCGCTCTATCCAGCTGAGCTATAGCGACATTTAATAAACCTATTAAATTGTACTTATAATCCGAATTTTTGTCAATCGCCTTTTTCCCTTAGGCGAAAGATGCAATGTAACCTTAAGAGAGTGGCGCTCTCTCCAGCTGACTTACCGGCGCGTCTCTTTTTTGAATCATAGGGCTTTCTTTATCATATTCATTCTTTGCAGTTTCGTCAAGTCCCAGCCGCCAATTTTTCATCGGGACGCCCTTCCGGATAAGCCAGGTTTGGACCGAGGGCGTTTTGCTCGCACAGCGCCATGCAAGGTGTTCATCATTTTCCTCGAAGACTTTCAGCAGCTTTGCGGGCAGGCTCTGCGGCACCACGCGGGAGTAAATTCCCATATTCCAGGTCGATTCACATGCCCCGCCTTATAAACAAGCCAGATGTCAGATAGCGCTCGTTCATTGACTCGGAACAGGCCGGAGCTTTTTTACAATTCCTTAATGCGGGAGGAGAAGGGAATTTCTCAAATCACAGTCTTTTTCTATTCATCCGGCACCCACTCCAGCAGGTCACCCGGCTGGCAGTCGAGGGCCCGACAGATTTTGGAAAGCGTGTCAAACTTGATTGCACGGGCCCTCCCGTTTTTTAAAATCGAGATATTGGCCATGGTAATGCCGACGCGCTCGGAAAGCTCGGTGACGCTCATCTTGCGCCGGGCGAGCATGACGTCGAGATGGACAAGAATCATCGGCGGTCCCCCCTTAAATCGTTAGGTCGTTTTCCTCTCTCAGTCGGGCTGCCTGTTCTACCAGCCGGCTGAGGACGAAAAAGACGATGGCAAGGGCAAGCCCTCCAAAGAGGATAAGTAGGGAGGCGAGCAGAATTGCCGGATGGCTCATGTTCATGCACAAAAGCACCAGATCGCCGGCAAAGAAAAACAGCACATCCCCTGCCACAAGCAGGGCGATTGATTTGAGCAGGGAGGCGTTTTGAAAGCTGAACGTGTCGTTTTTGCCAATGCTGCGGGCAATTTTCAGCCCACAGCACAGTATTGCCAGACAGGGCAGGGCGGTCAGGCTTAAAAAGATGAGCCAGGGGAGATACCAGCCGGAAAACTCCGGATAAAAGCGGGCGAATCTGTTCCCGAAATAGGGCACGGCAAAGCCATAGACAGCTACAAGGCAGCAGAAGACCCCGGCGAGCACCGCAATGAGCAGACGGGATAGTTTTTTATGTTCCATACAAAGGACCTCCTGGAAAGATTCAAAATGACATTCAATGTATCTGTCCTTAGTATAGCATCTGTTTATTGAAAGTCAATCTATTTTTATTGTATTACGATAAATAATAGAAAAAATACAGAAAGCGCAACATCGGGCTCAGATTTTGAGAAAGACGGTTCTGAGCACCTTGCTTCGAAAAACTCAAACCACAAAACAGGGTTAGGAGAAAAGCGGGATACAAACCGGCGAGCAGATGTACAGAAGGCGGAACCCTCCGCTTTGACCGTCAAGAAGCTTGTTGGAAGCAGAAAAAAAAAGGGCAGTCCGCCGCATATGCGGCGGACTGCCCAGAAGGTACCCATTATTTATGGAAGATATTTTGAAACAGCCGGGTGGATTTGAGTGCCTTGATAAACAACGGAGCCAGCAGGCAGGAACCGGCAATAGCAATCAGGGAGTTGATGGAGGAGGTAATCATCTTCGGAGCGGTCGCTACTACTGCAGCAGGGAATGCACTGCCTGCCAGCATTAGCGTGATGACGCTTTTGCCGATGTAGAGCAGGAAATAGGCAGCACAGCCGCAGACAGCGCCGACGATGTTAAACAGAGTCTCTTTTCCCACCCGCTTGCCATGTGAGGAGATGATTCCGCACAAAAAGGCCATCATAAAAAAGTTGAACAGGGTAAACGGTGCACCTGCAACAAAGGCCGGGTTGGTCAAATCGAACAGGCAGGAACCAATTCCCGCAGCAAGACCACCGCGAACACCTCCAAAGAGCATACCCGACAGCAGGCAGATAATATTTGCCACTTTAAGCATGGTTGGGCCGGTCGGGGTTGGAATCTGAATTTTAATAAAACTGGTGGTGACAAAAATGATTGCCGCCATGAGCCCGACTACAACGATATCGCTGACGGAGAATTTTTTAGAAGAACTGGACATGGACGATGACTCCCTTTCTAAACAGGAAAGCTAAGTATGTGCGGAAGGTCAAAAGGCGCTGTAACCATGCAGAATGTCGTTGCGCAATAGTTCGGGCAAAACCTTTTCAAGCATGATGCCATAGCGGGTATCACTCGAATAGCTGTAGGTAGTCTTAATGGCTACCTCCAGAAAGCGGGTCGCCCGCTCAATCGCCATCGGGAGACTGTCTCCGGTAAGCAATCCGCCGACCAGGATGCTTGCAAATGCATCGCCCGTGCCTGGATAGGAGACAGGGACATACTCGCACTCAATGGACCAGAATGCGTTTTTCTCCCGGTCATATCCCAGATTTGCGATTTTCCCCGTCGCAAGCGGCGCACCGGTAATAACGACGATTTTCGGCCCAAATTCCGACAGGCGGACCAGCATACTTTTCGCCTGGGAGTGAGTCAAAGGCTGTGCAGAATAATCCTGCGAGAGCAGGATGGAACATTCCGTGACATTCGGGGTGATGATGTCCGCCACCTGCACCAGCCGTTTCATCCCGGCCTGGATGCTTTTATTGCAGGTCCGATAAGCCTTTCCGTGGTCTCCCATGACCGGATCGACGACCGCAAGTGCATTCGGATAGGCGTTGAAGAAATCGAGACAGTGCTCAATTTGGTCATCCGAACCCAAAAACCCGCTGTAAATGCACTCGAAATCGATTCCAAGCTGTTTGTAGTGATTCAGGCATGGCTCGATATAGTCGGTCAGATCGCGGAAGACCGGGTCAAGCAGGCCACCGGTGTGACTGGATAACACAGCGGTCGGCACAGGGCATACCTGAACACCCATGGCGGAGAGCAGCGGCAAAATCACAGTCAGAGAACAGCGCCCGAATCCGGATAAGTCGTGGATTGCGGCAACGCGGCTTGGTCTTTGCAGGGTCATAGTAATCGTTTTCCTTCCATACAAAAGTGAGCTTCCCTTTTGTATACCCCTATTATAAAGAGACCGGGGTATTCTTTCAAAAAAGGGCAGCCGTCTTGTTTTTTTGGCTTCTCTAGGCTTTTCTTACAATATTTATAGGATGATCCTCTCGTATATTGGCGATAATGACGTACAAAAAGAGTGTTTTCCATTTGTTCCAGATGATTGACAAAAAAAGAGACAAAAACACATAGTAAAACAAGAGGAATTTTGCATAGTTCTTAAAAGATGAAAAAAGACAGAAATCTTGCTGCTTTTTACAGCAAGATTTCTGGAATCGCTTCATCTATTTTGCAATCGTGATTGTCAGCTTTTCGCCATCGATCTCAATGGTCTTTTCCGTAAGCGGATTGGATAGTTCGCAAATGGTCGCTAAAGCCTCTTGCTCGATATTTGCCGTATACTTTTGAATGACAGAGCATACTGGCTCACTGGCGGCAATGAACCCGATCTTTACTCGATCGGCCACCTCAAACCCTGCCTCTTTACGCAAAACCTGGCAGTTACGCAGAATTTCACGATAGATGCCTTCCGCTTTGAGTTCTGGGGTGATAGTAATGCACAAAGCCAGAGGATTTTCACCGGAAAGGCGCTTAATCCCCGGCTTATCTACCGTTGCTGAGGCCAAAATATCCGCGGAAAGCGTAAACTCTCCCAGTTTCAGCTCACCATTGGCTTTCAGCGAAGCAACCGCCTGCTGCATTTTCATTTCCGTCAGATTGCCAAGGAGCCCTTTCACGGTGTTGACATCCCCTTTGAGTACGCGTCCGGCTTTCCTGAAATCAAGAGATAAAACAGTATTGCCAAGGCTATCCCAATCGGAGATAATCGTAATCTCTTTTACATTCAGCTCATCCTTGATGGAGGAGGCGTATTTTTCGCAAATTGCCGACTGGGCCGCGTCAACATACAACACGGAAAGAGGCTGGCGAACTTTTATCTGGCTCTCGTTTCGGAGCTTCATGCCGCCTGCAATGATCTCACGAACGGATTTTACTTCATTCAGTAAGTCGGCGTCAACAGTCTCCGGCTTTGGAAAATCGGATAAATGCACGGACAATTCCGCTTTTCCGAACCGTACAATCATCGTTTGCCAAATAGTTTCCGTCATAAAAGGAATGACAGGCGCCATTACTTGGCAAATCAGTTTCACCGCGTGATAGAGTGTGTTATAGGCCTTTTGCTTATCATCATCCATCGCGGTCTTCCAAAAACGACGGCGGCACAGCCGGACATACCAGTTCGAAACATCATCGACGCAAATCTCAAACTCCCGAATTAGTTCAGCGGTATTATAGTTCTCATAGCTTTTCACAGCTTTGGTGACAAAATCCTGCATACGGCTATCCAGCCACCGGTCCGTCAGATTATCCGATTTTTCATCGGTTATCGTTGGATGATCCAACTCGGCATATGTCATGAAAAAGGTATAGATGTTCCAAAGACCCAGCAGTTTTCGACGGGCTTCGTCACCCAGATGATATCCGAAACGGACATCTGTTGAGGGGTTGGCGCCTGCATAAAGGTAACGAATTGTGTCAGCACCTATTTTTTCAGCGGCTTCATCGAAACGGATCATGTAACCGGATTTGTGGAACTTTGACCCGTCCTCCTGTACGACACTGCCGTGTGTCATAACCTGCTCATAGGGGGCTTTTCCTGTTAAGGTGACGCTCATAAACAACAGGGAATAAAACCAGAGGCGAATCTGCTCGTTCATCTCAATTACCCATTCAATTGGGAACCACTTTTCCCATTCTTCCCGATTGCTGAAATAGCCCAGCGTGGAAAAGGGAGTAATGCCAGCATCCAGCCAAACATCACCTACTTCCGGGATTCTCGATACGGTTTCCCCGCATTCGGGACATTTAATTGTGATTTCATCGATCCAGGGACGGTGCAATTCGGGTAGAGAATCCACTTTTTCGCCGCCCAATTCCCGCAGCTCTTCTTTTGAACCTACAACAGTCAAATGCCCACACTTACTGCAGTGATAAAAGGGCAAAGGAAGTCCGTAAAATCTTTTGCGGGAGATATTCCAATCTCCCATATTAGCAAGCCAGTCCTGCATCCGTTTGCCGGCGAAAGGCGGGTTCCATTTTACTCCTTCCGCAGCTTTGATCAATTTGGGGCGGATCTCATCGGTTTTAATAACCCAGGAACCGACAAGGCGGAACAGGACTTCATTTTTACAGCGCCAGCAAACCGGATAACTGTGCGTGTACTGGTGAGTCTTAAACAGTTTGCCCTGTTCCTTTAGTGCATCGAACACCAAAGGGGCGGCCTCACTGGCTGTTTTTCCGGCGAGAAAACCGTAATTATCAGGAAACTTTCCGGCCTCATCGACGGGACAGATTTCAGCAAGGTTTTCTCTTTTGCCAAGTTCAAAGTCTTCAACACCGCAGCCGGGGGCAATGTGTACTACGCCGCTTCCTTCGTCTGCGGCGACTTCTTCCCATGCGACAATTCTATGCGGCAGATTCTTCTGGACATCCAAAAACGGGAAAAAGGTCTCATAAGTAAGGCCAACCAGTTCCTGGCCTTTCATAAATTTCATTACCTTGCGTTCGCCTTCGATCACAGAGAGGGCGGTTTTTGCAAGGACAAGAGGGCGAGAAGATTCCGGCAATTCCACAACCGCATAGTCCAAGTCAGGATTTACCGCTAAGGCAACATTGGCGGAAAGAGTCCAGGGGGTAGTAGTCCATACCAAAATATCCAGGTCTTGTTCTTTCAACGGAAGCTTTGCAAACACAGCCGTATGGGTAACATCCTGATGGGAACCAGTCATTTCGTGTTCAGACAGAGACGTTCCGCATCGAGGGCACCAGGGCATTGGCTTATGAGACTGTGTGATCCATCCGTTTTTATGGCATACTTTAAGAAAATGCCAGATTGCGGTGATATTTTCGTCTGTATTCGTATAATAAGAATTATTCCAATCCATCCACTGGCCCAGACGTTTTGCCTGTTGTGTAATAATACCGGAATACTTTTTCACACGTTCTACGCATCTGCGCGTAAAGTTTTCCGTGCCATAGTGTTCAATATCCTTTTTGTCCTGAAAGCCCAGTTCCTTTTCGACTTCCACTTCAACCCAGAGCCCCTGCGAATCAAACCCGTTGCGATATTGGCAGGAATATCCATTCATGGCTTTGTAGCGCAAAAAAATATCCTTAATACTGCGGCCCCAGGCATGATGGATTCCCATGGCATTATTTGCCGTAATCGGTCCATCGAGAAAGCGAAACGGTTTCCCGTCTTTGTTTTTTTCTCTCAACTTATCGAAGCAGGAATTTTCTTCCCAGAACGTGAGGATATCATGCTCATTTTTAATCAAATTGTTATCCATTGCCGATTATCCTTTCCACTATTAATCTTGCTTGCAGTTCAAACATTAGTTATGAAGGTTTAAACCCCATATAATCATGGGATTTCAAACAAACAGGGACAAAATAAAAAACTTCCGTCCCAAAACGAAATATCGCATTGGGACGAAAGTCATGCTTCCGCTGTACCACCCATTTTACACTATACTAGCATATGCGCCCTTATTAACGGTAGGAAGCCGTCATACTCTACTTGATTACTCTTTCGGTATGCAACTCGGGAGTGATATTCAACTGATCCTTAATCGTACCGGGTTCGCACCTTTCCCGGCTCACTGGAGCTTTCAGGATAAGCTTACTGTCTCCGTCAAAGTCTTTTTTATAATATATCACAAGAAAGAAATTTAAGCAACTATTCTGCACGTGATTCTTGTAATTATTTTTTTGCTCGAAGAAAATTTGCCGGCTCTTTTTTCTTCAATATGCAGTCGTCAGTAGGATTCATTTCTGCAATGTTTGCATTTTCATCGGTAGGAATCGCATAATGTGTCAGAAGGATATGGTTATCATTTGATTGCAATAAAAAATAAATTTTTATGCAATACAATAGATTTTTATCAGGCATCAAAAAAGCCTGCCAGAGGCAGGCTTTTCACTTTAAAAATTTGCGTTGTTCCAGCCCCAGTCCATGGACGCCAGATACCGGACATAGATATCTTTCGGGTCTACGCCGAGTTCCTTTTGGAAAAGCTCACATACGGCTTTGGTCATCTTCTGAGAGCCTTCTGAGTCAACTTTGTTCCCGAATACTTTCACTTCCACGATCGCCATTGGACGGCCGGATTCCCCATGGAACCAGATGCGGCAGTTGTCCTCCAAAGTAACCATCAGCCATTGCTCTGTCTTCTCAGGCAGGAATGTGATGGCCTTTCCAAGTTCATGTTTGATTTTCTCCGCTTTTTCAGCATTTACAGTTGTATTTGTCTTTATTTGAACGCAAGGCATATTCTGCATTCTCCTTTGCTTTTTCTAATTTTTCCATCCCAGCAGGAAAACCGGAAAGGATGGTATTTTTCCTACAGCTATATTATAATAACATACATAACAACGATTGTCGAAAGAAAAGAGTGTTCCCTCATGAAAATTACCCAGACAAAGGATATCCGTACCGCCAACCGCTGGGAAATTATCAAGCAGGTTCTCCATAACTACCCCATCAGCCGAGTGGATATCTGTAACCTGACCGGATTGAACAAGGCAACTGTCTCCACAATTGTCAAGGAATGGATTGACGCAGGACTGCTCAAAGAGACAGAACGCGGAACCTCAGCCAGCGGAAGGCGCCCGATTTTACTTGAGCCGCTCCTCGATGTGGGTTATGCCGTCGCTCTGGATATTGATATCCGCAATGTCAGGGCGATTTTGACCGACCTTTCCGGGGAAAACATCCTTTCCAGAAACCAGTTTTCCATTCAAAACACGGCTTTCCCTTCTGTTTACGAACAGATCTGCCGCTGTCTGGACGAACTGCTCAAAGACCAGCCATCTGTGCGCTATGGCCTGGTCGGAATCGGTGTCTCCGTACACGGCATCGTCGATTTATCCGGGCTTATCCGGTTTGTCCCAAGCCTTGGATGGAGAAATATTGATATCTGCACCCTGCTCAGAGAACGGTATCATGTTCCAGTCTGTATCGACAACGACGGAAATCTCGCCGCCATTGCTCAACAGAACATCGAAAGGAACACCTTTGATTTAAACGACGGCCAGTCGGCTAAAACCCCTTATCAGAGCCTTGCCGTGGTCAATATCAGCGATTCCATCTCAGCAGGATTAATTACCAATGGGGAACTGATGCGGGGGTACCATGGTTTCGCAAACGCCATCGGGCACCATACCATCAATTTTGATGAACCGATACAGTGCCACTGCGGAAAGTTCGGCTGCTGGGAACAGTACTGTTCAGACCGAGCAGTCATCGCCCATGCCAACACCTTACTGGAAAAGCCTATCCACAGCATTCAGGAATTAGTAATATTGATTCAGCACCAAGACCCTTCCGCAAAGCAGGTGCTTGACCGCTTCCTCTCCAATCTGGCAGTTGGGCTTACCAACATCATCTTTATTTTTGACTGCGAAGCCATTGCCATCAGCTCTGAGCTTTTGAATTCCCTGCCCTATTATCTACCCGAAGTCCTGCGCAGAATGATTCTCCCCATCACCCATTCCGAGCAGGTGATGCTCTCCTGTCTTGGGAAAAATGGGGCGATTCTCGGGGCTGCAAGCCAGACGATTGAGCATTTTTTCCGAGAATCCGCTTCTTCCGAGTCATCCGCATCCTGATATCCTTTGATGAAAAAAGGAGGAGCCGAAACAGGCTCCTCTTTTGATACCTTACAATCAGGGGAGGAACGCTTCAAGAGCCAGCTATGATTCCCCCAAAAATTATTAATCGTACAGCAGTTTGTGGCGGAAATAGAAGAAGTGGTCGCTGTGACTGTGGATGGAGAGAACCCTGGTATGCGGATGATCTTTGGAACCAAACTCTTTTCCAAATTTTCCGATGGTCAGGGCCTGCCCGCCGACATAAATGCAGGAGTAATTGAAAAACAGCTCGTCCATCATCTTCTGGGAAACCAGATAGTGCATATAGGACGGGGTCTCCACCAGCAGGCGGTCAATTCCAAAGCGCTTGAGGATATACAGAGCCACCTTGGAATCCGGCGCCGTATCTCCTGTGCCGATAACCAGGACCTTGTCTGAATTTTCCTTCATCTTTACAATCAGCTCGTCCGTGACTTCTTCCACAGAGGAGGCGGTGACGACAAAGTACTCATTTTTGATTTCCTTTTCCACCAGTTCCACACCTTTTTTCGAGGTGCTGATCATGACCGGGACTTCCGGGGTATTGAACAGAACATGGTCAAACGGGATATCCGTAGCATCCAGAGAAGTGATGATATTCCAGGGAACCGGGTTCTTGCCGGCCTCGATGCGCATATCTTCCATATCCTGGTCAAAGACATGACAGGTATAATCGTGCTCGGCGTTCATGGTGCCGGCACCTAACATAACGCCATCGGAAACCGCTCGCAGCATATTGAGGATGAACCAGTCGGTATCTGCGCCGGCCGCGTCATATTTGTTGAGCTTTGCAATCAGCGGGCCCTGCGGGGCGTCGGTAAAAGCAATTCTCCCATCAATGGAAGTAACCAGGGAGGTGTAAGTACAGGGACGGTCTTCATGAAGTTCTGCAAACTTCAAATCCCCATAAATGCTGCGGATTTTGTCACAGCTAAGGGTTTCTACCGAGCAGTTGTCCAGTTCCTTGCTGGCATAAATGCGCTCCACCTTCAAGCGGTCTACATCAAAAGGCATTTTAAACAGAGATGTTGCCATAGATTCGTCCTCCTTTAAATTAAGCTTCCGCCGCAGACGTTCATAATCTCGCCGGTGATAAAGCCGCTTTCCTCGCTGGAAAGGAATTTGACAGCGTTCGCCATATCAGAGACTTTACCCATCTTGTGCAGCGGATACAGGGAGGCATAGGATTCTTCCAACGCCTTCGGATCGTCAGCCTCTTCAAAGCGCTGCTCAATCATCGGAGTGCGGACAAGGCCCGGAAGGACGCAGTTGACACGGATATCCGGAGCATATTCGAGTGCAATACACTTGGTGAGCATGATCACTCCGGCTTTGGACGGGCAATAGCCGATTCTCTCGGGAATCGGACGGACGCCGAGGTCAGAACCAATGGTGACAATGGAAGCGCCCTCCTGCTTTTTCAGTTTCGGCACAGCGGCTTTGCACATATTGAACACGCCGCCGAGGTTGATGGAAATCTCCCTCATAAAGGTCTCATAAGAGGTATTTTCCAGGGAGCCAATAAAGGTGACGCCTGCGCAGCAGACCAGCTTGTCCACCTTGCCAAAGGCTTCCACTGCCTTTGCAACAACATTCTGAGCCTGCTCAAAATGGGTCAGGTCAGCCTGTACATAGACGGCGTTGCTGTCCTCAATTTTCATAGCGGGTTCGATGCCGCAGCCGACGACTTTTGCGCCTTCGGATAAAAACATCTTTGCAACGCCTTCGCCGATGCCGGAGCTTGCCCCGGTGACGATAACAACTTTATTCTCAAATTTCATAGGTGTTCCTTCCTTTCCCAGAGCTTAGATACGTTCAAAGCGGCTGTAACGGTGAATGCCAAAATTCTCCTCGTTCTGCACACAACGGGTCAGCTTGTACGGATGCTGGAATTTGGACTCAAAGCGTGCAATCAGGGCAGCTTGAAAATCCTTATCGTCAACTTTTCTCCAGCTCTCAAGGCTCTCCCATACAAAGATGAAGTGCATTTCGCCCGGCTTATTGTCGTTGACCCAAACCTCTTTGTACAAAAACGGGATATGGTCGAACAGATCACTCTCCGCCTCACCCAGGGTCCAGACCTCGTGGTCGACTTCCAAAAACTCCTGGACAAATTCCGGAGCGGTCTCAAAAACCAGATGCTCTACTGGATAATGTTCGCCTTTTACATAAGTGTAACCCTGCATAATAATTTCCTCCTTATAAAGTATCATTATTTTTTATAATTGGAATGGTTTTCATTCCCTATTTTGCTTCATATGCCGCTTTCATCTTTTCGGCTAGCTCTACGACCTGCTGTGCAATATCTGGGCGAGTCTCCAGAGAATCACGGTCACTGTTAGGCAGACATACCTCTCCAAGGCATTCCGTACTCAAGTCATTCAGTAGGTTCTTAAGAACCAGTTCGCCGCCCAAAAACTGGTTTGGAAAGCTCGGTGCGCCTCCGACCATCAGGATTGCGCCTTTACGCAGAGGCTTTTCCGGCATATCGTTTCTCACATGGCCAGCCCAGTAGACCTGGAAACGGTCGATAAGGGTTTTCATTTTTCCAGTGACAGAGTGGAAATACATGGGAGAGGCCAGGACTATGTTATCCGCCTCTTCCAGCTTCTGATAAATTTCCTGCATACCGTCTTTGATGGCGCACTCTTTTTTCTTCCAGCAATAGCGGCAATCAACGCAGGGACCAACATTTTTGACACGATAAGCGTCGATAATCTCATACTCGCCTCCAAGCGTGTCCAAAAACAGTTTTACCATCTGGTTGGTGTGGCCCTTACGGCGGGCAGCACCGGTAATTACGAGTGTTTTCATTTTCATTGCCTCCAAAATAATTTTAAAGACTAGTTCTTTTCCTGTGCAATTTCCGCATTAACCTTTTGGGCGGCTTCCAAAATAGCAGTACGTTCCGCAGCCTTCTCTGCCTCAATATCTTCCTGATGCGTCTTGGTATTGAATTTGATAAAGTGCAGGATAAGGAACGCCACAATCAAAACAGAGTAAGCGGCGATAAAGCCCAAATCCGGTGCATAGGTATCGGTAAAGAGCAGACCGGGGGAGTGGATCATCCCGATTGCAGTCAGTCCAAGACCTACCATATTTGTGATAGCGACTTTCAGCCAGCTATTATCAATGATGAATACAAACACACAGCCGACAATCAAACCAACGAATGCAGAACCCGGGTCAAAGGCCAGGAATCCCTGAAGTTTCCCTTCTGCGATGTTATCCACGACAAAGTCCATGACAACCGGGAGGGACGCCATGATAACCGCCGGATAGTACTTCTTTTTGACGACCTCAAACGCCTGGGAGTAGCTGGAAATCCCGACGAATACCAGGATTGGCAGGACAACTGCTTCCGGAATAAAGGCGGTGATGATTGCAGAGAGGCCGGTCAGGCCGACGATTGCATAGAGGACGACAATCCCCAGATGGTAGCCGGTACCGGAGCCCATCTTTTTCCATCCCGGATAACCCCAGTAAAGGCCAACAGCCAGCGGGCTTCCGAAGAGGGCGCCGATCATGCTGGCCGCACCTGCTAAAACCAACGGTTTTGTCGTAGTAAAGTGGGTGTCGCCGCACTCTTTTGCCTGTTCCACCGCCTGGATGCCGGTGATAACCTCATTGAGGGAGAACACGATGATAATCGGCAAAAACGGGATGGTGTTTGCAATGACGTCGGAAGAAAAAATCCAGAAGGTAAACTTCGGGAGATAAAAACTCAGATTGGACAGGGATTCGGTAACAGTGGAAAAGCTCATTGCACCGGTAATCCAGGCAATGCCCGCACCGATTACAATGGCAATCAAAGCTGCCGGGAGCTTGGTGTTGACCTTTCCCAGATAGATGACAAACAGCACAATCAGGGATAGCCAGCCGACCAGCGGCATTTTCAAAGTACCGTCCATGGATTGTAAAATCAAAAATGCCATAGCTCCGCCCGCCAGGGAGCCGAACAGAGCGCCGGCCGGAACGATTTTCAAAATTTTCGGTACCAAAAAGGCGCCGATGATAAAGACCGCACCGCCGATGAAGTGCGCCAGCACGCCGACTTTAAAGCCCATCATAGCGTCGCCGGTGGCATTGAAGACCGGCAGCATGATGCTGAACAGCCAGATAAACATACGCCCAGCTTGGAGCCCGGCAGGAATTGCGGTCAGGTTTGCATCCCCGCGCTGTTTTGCAACATGGCGGTAATACAGCCACAGCCCTCCGTTTAATGCAAGGACGGAGACAAGCACGCCCGGCATCATTGTGCCAAAAACTGTGCTTCCGCCAAGTCCAAAGGTACCTACTAGAATCGCGATTGCTACAATGACCTTGGAAAACCCATCAAAAAATACGCCGATGGAAGCGTCCAAGTCTGCTTTTTTGAACAAAGGGATTTTTACGTTACCCATGTTTTTGTTTCCTCCTCATATTGGAACTTCATGTTTTTTAGATAGAGAAAAATACGCCCTGTCCGCTTCACCTGCCTTGCATATAGAAAATTCCTATAAACCTTAAGATTAAGGCGCTTCAGGCGCAGGTTCTACCTTCCGGGCCGTATTCCGGAATAAAAAGCCCTTAACCGCCAAGAGTGCCGCAACAACCAGATAAATCACTCCAAAGGTCACGCCAACCGGTGGGAACAATGCCACGGAATCCGCATGGATCATGCCGACAAAGGAGCAGAAGGCCAGAGCCACGCCAAACGCCGCAGAGAGAAAATATTTCTTGTCCAGCACGTAGGCTAAAAGTCCCGCAATCAAAAGGCTAGATAGAAATGCCCCGTTGCCCAGATACTGGATCCCTTGTATTTGGACAGAAAACTCCGCAAATTTGGCCGCCCCAATTTCTGCAACCGTGGTACCTGCTGCTTGTGCCGTCGAGTTGATGAGTGTCTGAATATATTGGAAAAGGATCGGGATTAAGGAGAGCAGTACCACATTGGTGTATTTGCGGTCAAGCTCTTGGAACGTACTTGCTGTAACGGAGAACCCGACAAAAATCAGCAGCACCATAACCGCTTCCGTGGGAATCAACGCCATTAGCACTCCGGTCAAACCCGTCATGCAGATGAGCAGGTATGCTCCCGCATTGGCCAGGGAAAATCCGGCCCTTGCCCCAATCTCTTTCCAACCCGGATGCCCAAAGTAAACTGTTGTCGGGAATGGATTGCCAAACAGGGAACCGAGAATGGTAGAGCAGCCGTCCATTACCATAGAACGGCGCTCTGGATAGACATCCCCTACTGACTTTGCAGCTTCAATCCCTTGCAGCGTGGAGAGGAAATTGTTGAGCTGCAAAGGAATGATAATCGGCAAAAACGGAAAGATCCCGCGGAATCCCTTGGCAATATCCAGTCCGCAGAATGTTGGGGGATAAAACCCAAGGTTTGAAAATGCAGAAATAAAGTTTTCCGGTGTCAGATAGCCCGTAGCCCAGGCAATTGCCGCACCCAGGACAATGGCAACCAGTCCGGAGGGGATTTTCTGAAACCGCTTATCCGCTTTACCTAGATAATCAATAATAATGATAAACATTGGCAGCAACGCATAGATGGGGCGGTCGAATACCATTGCAATACCAACGAAGGACAGCCAAACAATCGCAGAAGAAGCCATATTTCCCATCAATGCACTGTGGGGGATCACTTTGACAATCCAACGTCCGACAAACCCTCCCAGTACTTCAATGAATCCGCCAATCAACGCCGCGGCAAGACCAATCTGAAAAGCCAGCTCTGCATCGCCGGTCTGCCAATAAATAGGCCCCATAATCAGGTAAAGCCATCCGGTCAATTGGGAAGCGCCGATTCCAAAAGGCTGTGCAGTGACATCCTGGCGTTTTTCCTTTTTCGCTAAAGCCCTTGCTTCATAAAAATACCAGAGGTTGCCTGCAAAAATTGCAAGACCAATACCGGGTACAATTTTTCCCAGTACGATGTCCGCCGGCATCCCAAAGACAAACATCATAATTCCGGTGGCCGAAAGGATTTTGGAAAACCCGTCAAAAAAGATACCGAAGGACGCATCGATATCCCCTTTTCCCCACCATTTGTATTTGAACTTCATTTCCCTCACTCCAATAATCCAGATTCTTCCGATATCCCGCGTCCGGGGAGAAGAATCAATTGTTTAAGTCTTAAACAATTATCATTATTAGAATACTACCCAATGGTTTGATTGTCAATCTTTTATCACTCTTTACAATTATTTCGTTATTTCGACTTGATTTTTATTTGATATAAAAATAATTTTATCCATTTTTGCTAAGGAACTTGAGACAATCATGTTATGGGAAAAACATAGCCATAAGTGCTAATAGAAAAATTTTTTCATGCATAGTAACAGTATTGGGAAAGGGGGATACAGTTATTCCAGTAATAACAAATCGTTTGGTGTTGTACGGAGTAGGACTATAGCATGGGAACGAATCTATCTGGAAGAGGGAGCGGCAGGATTTCAGGTGGAGCGG
>ERZ781272.730-NODE-730-length-17286-cov-12.953630_pt1 | contig 17286 bp, 17 predicted proteins | sample MGYA00375850_ERZ781272 | MGnify/ENA primary metagenome ERZ781272 (study PRJEB29790, sample SAMN06051246) | human gut metagenome | host: Homo sapiens | place: USA: Cincinnati, Ohio | collected 2013-06-21 | study: EMG produced TPA metagenomics assembly of the Gut...
CAATACTACGATTTACAACACGGCGCTTTATATGAGATTGAGCCGGGACGATGAAAACTATGGTGACAGCGTAAGCATTGAAACACAGCGGACAATCCTGCAACAGTACGCAAAGGAACAGGGACTTCATGTAGTCGGTGAGTATGTGGACGATGGCTGGTCGGGGACGAACTTTGAACGCCCGGATTTTCAGCGCATGATGGACGATGTGGAAGCCGGAAAAGTAAACTGCATTGTCACGAAAGACCTTTCCCGTTTCGGGCGGGAACATGTGATGATGGACTACTATCTGGAATTTCTGTTCCCGGAAAAACGGGTGCGCTATATCGCCGTTGCGGAGAATGAGGACACAGAGAAAGGGCTTTCCGATTTTGTCCCGTTCAAAAACCTGTTCAATGAATGGTTTGCGAAAGATACAAGCCGCAAGGTAAAGGCCGCTTTCAAAGCGAAGTTTGCCACAGGACAGCGTATCGGTGCCTATGCTCCCATCGGGTACAGGAAGCACCCGGAAATCAAAAACAAGCTGATAATCGACGAGGAAACCCGCTGGATAGTGGAGAAGATTTTTGACCTTGCCATTCATGGCAGAGGGGCAGCCAGTATCACAAGAATACTGATTACGGAAAAGGTTCCCACGCCGGGATTTATCAACTTCCAGCGTGACGGGACTTTTGCAAACATCTATGCGGGTGCGCCGGAGGAAAAAAGTTACGCATGGACGATAGCCCAGGTCAAGAGCATTATGAAAGATGAAACCTATATCGGCCATACCATCCACTACCGGGAAACGAACATTTCCTTTAAGAACAAGCGGAGGGTACGCAAGCCCCAAAGTGAATGGGTGCGGGTGGAGAATACGCAGGAGCCGATTATCAGCGAGCAGGTTTTCCGGCAGGTACAGGAACAGATAGCAAACCGCCGCAGGAAGTGCAAGGATGGTACAACGCAGATTTTTTCCGGATTGGTAAAATGTGCGGATTGCGGCTGGTCGCTGTCCTATGGGGAGAACAGGCAGAACAGCAAGCCTTACGGCCATTATCATTGTAGCAAGTACGGACAGGGCACACGCCAATGCTCCATGCACTATATCCGCTATGATGTGCTTTACGCCTATGTCCTCTCCCGTCTGCAATACTGGTCGGGGCTGGTACAGCATGATGAAGAACGGCTCTTGAAGCGGCTGTTAAACGCCAATGACAAGGGACAGGCCGCCGCAAGAAAGAAGCAAGCCGCAGAGTTGAACAAAGCGGAGAAGCGGAAAGCCGAAGTCGATACCCTGTTTGCCCGGATGTATGAGGACTGGGCGGCGGGGCGTATCACGGAATACAACTTCTCTATGCTGTCCGGGAAGTACCAAAGCGAACAGGCTGAACTGGACGAAAAGATTGAGCGGCTTCAATCCGCTATCGCCACTGAAAGCCAGAACGCCGCAGACGCAGAAAAATGGATTGCCTTGATGAAAGAGTGCGTCAATCCAACAGAACTGACCGCTGAACTTTTGAATACGCTGATTGAAAAAATCGTTGTCCATGAAGCGGTCAAAGGTGAGGACGGAAGCCGGGAACAGGAGGTAGAAATCTTCTATCGCTTTATCGGCAAAATTGATTAAATGACACCAATATCTTTAACTATGTGATACCGGTGAAGGTTTTCCAGATATAACAATTTTACCAGTATTAGCAGAGGCTCTTGATATTACTGTTGATGAGTTGTTGGATGGAAGCTCCTTAAAAAACAATGAAAATTTAAAAAGAGATGATATGGAGTGTACAGAATATTTGATGGATAAAACAATATTAAAATTTAAAAATAGTTGCATTTTATCAGTAGCATTTTCTATTTTTGGTGTGATGGCATATTGGATTCTTTGGTATGAAACTCATAATAGAGTGTCATTGCTTATCAGCCTTGTATTTGGATTAGCTAGTGGGTGTGTGGGATTAATTGGATATAATGCATTGCAAATGCAAATGAAGAAATTTAATAAATTATTTCCTAATAGAAAGAAAAGTTTATATGAAATGAGAAAATATTTGGAAAAATTGATTTATGTTTGGATGATTTATGTATGGGTTGCTATAGATTTTACAATTGTAAATTGTTATGGTAATTATCATGAAACTATACGAGCTTTTATTGGAGGATTAGCTTATGGATCTATTTGTTTATATTTAAATAGTAAGTTAAAAATGAAGGTTAGAATATAAAGAAAATTGGAATTAGCAATAAAAAACATGAGTTTTTGATATATTTAACTTTGAGTATATTTTGGTTATCAACTCAAAATTTATTAAAGTACCAACCAAAGAGGTTGGCACCTTTGTATATATAATTAAGTCGCGGGAAATTTAAAAGTAAAACAGGTCTTAACATATGGCTTGCTAGTTACATCTATAATTACGTTGTGACGGTGAGCTATCTGTTTTGCAATGGCGAGTCCAAGACCCGTTCCGTTTTTGTTTTCATGACTATTTGATTTATGAAACCTATCAAATATATTAGGAAGATCGTCTTCTAATATTCCGCATCCATGATCTACAATTGACAACTCAATAAAATTTTCTTTGTCAACAAGATTCACTTCTATAGCGGAATTGTCCTGAGAAAATTTAACAGCATTATCTAACACTATCATAATCATTTGACGTATACGACTGTAATCACCATTTATAGGACAGCTCTTTGATACTTCGTTTAAAAATATTTCAATATTACGCTGGCTGGCTATTCTATTCATACTGTGAACGACTTCTTCAACTATTAAACAAAGATTTAAATTATCCATTTCAATTTTGAAATCAATATTTTGAAGTTTTGATAAATCTAAAAGATCATTGACCAGACGTTGAAGATGAATACTTTCAGTTAACATCTGATTATGATATTCAGACACCTTATTTGAATCAGTTATTATTCCATCACACAATGCTTCTAAAGATCCCCTAAGAACTGTAACAGGGGTACGTAGTTCATGAGAAATATTCGATATAAAATTGTTTCGCATAGTTTCAAGTTTTTCACTTTCTAATGATGACTCGTAAAGTTTTTCTGATAGAATGTCTATTGCAGATGCAAGTTCTCCGATTTCGTCAGACTGGTGAACTTCTGTTTTAACTGCATAATTTCCTTTGGAAAGTAAAATAGCTGTATTTTTCATTTTATTTAAAGGTCTAGTAAAACTTAAAGACATAAATATACTAATTATAATAGCTATAATTAAAGCAGCTCCTATGCTTATGGCTAGAATTTTAAATCCACCATTTACAGAAGAAGATATATCTTCCACTGGAGAATGAAGAAGTACAACACCTATAGGAGTATTGTCAGAATTTTTTATTGCAGTTCCTACAGTTAGAGATTTTACATTTAATATATCACTAAAACTTTCACTAAAGGATGTTTTGCCTTGGAAAGCCTCTTCTATCACATACTCAGCATCATTAGGAAGCTCGGAATAACTTAAATTCATATTGCCTTTTCCACGAGAAATAAGCTGAGACTCTTTATCTACTATCCATACATCACTCATTGCTATTTCATCTATGAATTTCATATAAGCACCATAGCCTTTGCCTTTTCCAGAAGAGAACTTCATAGATTCAGAGTCGGAATAATAGTCAGATAATGTTTTTGATATTGTTTCAGCTCTTTTCTGCAAATCATTTTTATGAACTTTCATTGTGTAATCAGAAAATAAATATGAAAACATCATTCCTATAATTATGGAAAAACATATAAGTGATATTGAAAAATTAATCATTAGCTTAGTAGAAATTTTATTTTTCATTTTGTAGCACCTCAAATTTATATCCAACTCCCCATATGGTCTTAATAAGCCATGAGTTATGCTCATACAAATCAAGCTTTGAACGAAGACGTTTTATATGAGAATCTACTGTACGGTTATCTCCAAAATAATCATATCCCCAAAGGCTGTTCAAAAGAGAATCTCTTGTAAAAACTTTATTTGGATTATTAGCTAAGGTCCACAAGATTTCAAGTTCTTTTTTCGTAAGAGATATAGGATTTTCATTTATTTGTGCAGTAAAGTCAGTTAAATTAATATGGAGATTATCAAAGGAAAATTCTTTGATATTTAATTCATCTAAAGAATTTGTATTAGTTGAAATTCTTCTAAGAATAGCTCTTATTCTAGCCATTACTTCACCAGGTGAAAATGGCTTTACGATATAATCATCAGCACCTATATCAAGTCCCATAATTCTTTCAAAATCTTCTCCACGAGCTGTAATCATTATTATTGGGACATTAGATTTTTCTCTTATTTCTCTGCATACTTGAAAACCATCTTTTTTAGGCATCATTACATCTAACAAGATTATTTCAAATTCATTTTCATTAAATTTATTTAGAGTATCAAAGCCATCAACGGCTGTAAATACTGTAAACCCTTCCTTTTTAGCGTACTCACCTAAAATAGAAGATATTGTTACATTGTCATCTGCAATAAGTATGTTACCCATTGTTTTTTAACTCCTTAAAATATATTTTTCAAATATAATGCTACCAAATAAATTTGTCTTTTTTGTGTTATTAATTAAGATTTTAGCACAAAAAAGCATATTGAAAAACATACTTTTGACACACATTGTTGTTAGTATATAGCTAAAGAAAATAAAAATTTAATTGGAGGTAGTAAAATGAAAAACATAAAGAAAGCGATCTTAATAGGTACTATGGCAGGAGTAATAGGTGTGACATCAATAACAGCATTAGCAGCAACTAGTTATAATAGTCCAGCAGAAGCTGTAGCAGGATTAACAGGACGTAGCGTAGAAAGCATAAGAGATGAAAGAAAAGAGACAGGAAAGACTTGTGGAACTATTGCAAAAGAAGCAGGTGTTATTGAAGAATTCAAATCAGCAAAGCTTGAAGTTGTGAGAGAAAGGCTAAAGGAAAAGGTTTCGTCAGGATCTATGACACAAGAAGAGGCAGATAAAATTGTAAATGAAATTCAAGAAAGACAAAAAAATTGTGATGGTAGTGGACAACGAGAAGAAAATAGAATGAAATTAGGCTTAGGTAATAGTAGTAAAAATGGTAATGGTATGAGAAAAGGACAAATGGGAAAAAATAATTAAATACTATATAACTTTAAGTTCAAAAGAATAAATTAAAAATCTTAAACTAATAAGAATTACGGATAGTTTGGCTATCCGTAATTTTTTTTGAATATAAGGGCAGACTTATATTATTAAAATAAAAGTAAATAATTATTAACAAATTTCAGCTATTATGATTCTTATAAAAAACTCCGTCTATGATATAATTGTTATTACTGTAATAAATTTTGTCATGATATGGAGAGTTGTAGAGGGAAATGAATTATATGAAAGATCCAAAATTTAAATCAAATTTAATGCTATCTACATACATAGTTGTTTTAGCATTTATATTTTTAAACTTAAAGTCAGTAGGTGGGGTTATAGGAGGGGCACTAAGCATATTAAAACCATTTCTTATAGGTATAGCCATTGCTTTTATTCTTAATCTTCCTATGAAGCTTATAGAAAATAAAATCGTAGAACCTATTTTAAAAAAGGTTAATATAAAAAGTGGAGCAAGAGGAATTTCTCTTATTTTAACTATTGTTATAATAGGAGGACTCGTTACAGGTATTATAGTTTTTGTAATTCCTCAACTTATAGAAAGTGGATCTACGTTAGTAAAAAATATACCGGATTATTTGGTGTCATTAGAAGATTTCTTGTTCAAATATGTAGGAAATACAGATGTTTTAAATGAAATAGTAAACAGCATATTGTCTATGGGAGAAAGTATATTGAAAGTTGTGGGACAAATAACAGGAAATGTACTTACTCAGATTTTGCAGGTTACTTTTGGAGTTACAGCAGTTATAGCAAATTTCTTTATGGGATTTTTAATAGCTATTTATATATTATTAAGTAAGGAAAAGCTTGGTCTTCAAGCAAAGAAGATGCTTTATGCTTTTGCAAATGTAGATAAAGCCGATAAAGTTATGGGAGTAGCCAAGATATCTCATTGGAAATTTTCTAAGTTTATAGCAGGACAGTGCATTGAAGCTATAATACTAGGATTACTATGCTTAGTTGGAATGAAAGTTTTAGATCTTCCATATGCTGTTCTTATAAGCACTATAATAGGCGTTACAGCACTTGTACCTATCTTTGGAGCATTAATAGGAACTATTCCAGCCGTATTTATAATATTTATGATAGATCCAACCAAAGCTCTATGGTTTATAGTTCTCATAATAGTTATACAACAGTTAGAAGGGCATTTAATTTATCCTTTTGTTGTTGGTCACTCTATAGGCCTTTCTGCATTATGGGTACTACTTGCTATAACCATAGGTGGAAGCACTTTTGGAATACTTGGGATATTGATAGGAATACCACTACTTGGTATTATATATAGTATAATGTCTACAATAATTAATAATAGACTTTCTAAAAAAAATATTAATGAAGAAGAACTTGAAAATAAATAGAATGGGGTACTAATATGGATAATAATTTTACAAATGCACTAAAACTTGCAGAAAAATTAAAAGTACATCTTAAGATTGCTACATCAATGAAGTCTTTTGATACTTATAACAGCTTTTATAATATTTACACGGAGTCAGATGAACCATGTAGGAGAATTGCTGTTCTTACACCTTACGAAGAACTAGAAGAAGTTTATGATGAATCTCCAGAAAAGGCTGTAGAGGATGTCTTAATGATAGATGGAAATGTATGGCTTAAGGAATATCCTCTAACTACCAATCCTAAAAATATAGATTTAAGTGAAATCTATGTAAGAGAAAATAGAGTGAAAGAAATTGAAAAATATTTTCAAAAATAGGAGGTACATAAAATATGAATGTACAAATTTTTGGTATAAAAAAATGTTTTGACACCAAGAAAGCAGAGAGATACTTTAAAGAGAGAAATATAAAGTTTCAATTTATAGATTTAAAAGAAAAAGCTATAAGCAAAGGAGAACTTACAAATATAAAAAATGCTATTGGACTCGAGGAGCTTATAAATAAAAAGTCTAAAGATTATTCTAAGCTTAACTTAGATAAGATAAGAAGTGCAGATATGAGAGAAGAGATACTTCTTAAGAATCCTTCACTATATGTAACTCCTATTGTTAGAAATGGAAAGAAAGCTACTGTTGGTTATAAGCCTGAAATATGGCAGACTTGGGAATAAAATTAAAGGTGTGCTGCAAATAATCATATTGCAGCACACCTTTTTATTTACAAATCTATTGATTTATTTCTGCCATAAGAATTTCTTCTTTAAGTTCATTCATTAATTCTTCTACAGAACAAATTTTATTTATCCTAGAAGCATTTTCTCCACAAAATATTAATCCTTCTTCAACATTTCCAGATACGGCGTTTATTAAAGCTTTACTTATGCAATAAGGTGTAGAGGCAGGATTACATGGAGCCAAACAGTTATAACATTTTGTAACTTTAATATTTCCAACTTGAGTTTTTCTTACAAAATCGTTTAAAATAGCACGTCCAGGCATTCCCACAGGACTTTTCACTATTACCACATCTTTAGATTGTGCATTTATATATGCGTTTTTAAATTCTATAGAAGCATCACATTCATGTGTAGCTACAAATCTTGTAGCCATCTGAACTCCATCAGCTCCAAGCTTTAGATATTTTGCAATATCAAATCCATTGAAAACTCCTCCGGCTACTATTACAGGGATGTGTTTTGAGTATTTTTCACTATAGAGTTTTACTTCTGATATTATATCTAATATGGTATTATAAAAATTTTTATTTTCAATTTCAAGGGAATCTTCTTTAAAGCCAAGGTGTCCACCAGCTTTAGGACCTTCTATGATTACCATATCAGCAGTTACATTATCATGTTTATCCCAAAGTTTCAAAATGACTTTTGCTGCTTTTAAAGATGATACTATAGGAGCTATTTTTACATTAGAACCTTTCACAATCTTAGGGAGAGCAGTTGGAAGACCAGCTCCAGAAATTATCAATTCTATACCAGCTTCGATTGCAGTCTTTACATGCTCTTCATAAAAGTTTGTAGCAACCATAATGTTAACTCCTAATATACCATTATTACATTTGTTTTTTGCAGCTATTATTTCTTTTTTCAATGCTCTAAGATTTGCAGCTAGATTATTAGTTTCAAAATCCTTTTCTTTATAGCCACATTGAGCTGCTGAAATCACTCCTATACCTCCAGCATTAGTGACACTTGATGCTAGATTTGACATGGATACACCAATTCCCATACCTCCCTGAATTATAGGGAGTTTGCATATAAATTCTCCTATTTTTAATGGTTTTATATTCATAATTTTAAAATCCTCCATATGTTTTGAGTATAAAATATTTTGATTATCAAAATATATGAGTTAATTATAGTCTATTAATCATTTTCACACAACAGTTTTATAAAAAAAATTAAAGGAAGGTGTAAAGTTAAATTAATTACACCTTCCTTTAATTCAAAGGGTTTATATCAAAAATCACCAGTTGCCGGAAGAACCACCACCGTTAGAAGAACCGCCTCCAAATCCTCCAAATCCACCGCTATTTCCGCCTCCGGGACCTCGTCTATTTCCAATATTACTCCAAAATGCTAGTTGAAGAATAGTAGATGAAACTCTTCCTTTATTTAGAAAAACATCTAAAAGAATCAAGACAAAAAAAACGAATACTGCAACTTTGCCTATATTAGAGTTAGATGAATCTTCTTTAGGCAGCATTATTTTTAGAGATTTATCAAGAGTAATTCCATAATCTTTAGCAATATAATCAGAAAAAGTGCTATAGCTGTTTAGTATTCCATCATCGTAATTTCCATCTGCAAAATTTGGTTTTGCTAAAGATTCCATAACTCTGTTGCTTAAGGCATCTGGTACTACGCCTTCAAGACCTCTTCCTACTTCAACTCTCCAAGTCCTATCTTTTACAGCTACTAATATTAAAAGGCCGTTATCCTTTCCTTTTTCACCTATTCCCCAAGATCGGAAGAGCTTGATAGAATAATCTTCTATAGGTATACCTTCAGTGGAATCTATTACAACAGCTACTGCTTGAGACCCAGTTTTATTTTCCAGTTCACGGCCTATAGAAACGATCTTTTCAGCATAGTCATGGTTAATGATACCAGAGTAGTCGTTTATATATTTGTAAGGGGTTGGAGAAGGTAGTTGTGGAGAAGCTCCTGCACTGGAAGAAAAAAGTAATACTAATATTAAGAGAGAAAAAAGAAAAATTTTCTTTTTCATAAATTATTTAGTAAAATCTACTGAAGGAACATCTTGACTTCCTTCGCTAGCTTTATAAAGAGGTTTTTCGTCGAAACCCAAAATTGAAGAAATCATGTTTGTAGGAAATTTTCTTCTCTTAGTATTATATTTTGTAACAGCAGTATTATAATCCTGTCTTGCTACTGCAATTCGATTTTCTGTACCTTCCAGTTGAACTGTTAAATCTCTAAAGTTTTGATTTGATTTTAAATCAGGATATCTTTCAACTATCACCAAAAGTCTAGACAATGCCGTTGAAAGTTCACTATCTGCATTAGCCTGGTCTGTGACATTAGTAGCACCAGCTAGTTTACTTCTTGCATTTGCGATATCAGTAAAAATATCTTTTTCTTGAGATGCATAACCTTTTACTGTATTTACAAGGTTAGGAATTAAATCGGATCTTCTTTGAAGCTGGGTATCTATGTTTGATTCTGCAGCTGCCGTATTCTGCTCAAGAGAGACTAAACCGTTGTAACTGTTAACTATAGGAAAAATAATCAAGGCTAACACTATCATAACAACTAACCATATTTTTGCGTTTCTGCTCATGCTATTAAAACCTCCTTTCTTTATAAGATTATTATTCCTATAAATTATATAAAATAAACAAATAAAAGCCCTCTGAAAACATTTATAGATTTCAGAGGACTTTTATTTTTATTCTAATTTTTCTCTTCTAATAGAAGATTCTCTAAATAAATTCATGAGAAGATTTTTGTCGTTTTCTATAAGACCATTTTTTAAAAGTGTCAGTTGTTTTTCAAAATTATCAATAGATTTTAGAAGGTTTTCTTTGTTGTTAAGGAATAGCTCTGTCCAAAGTTCTCCATTTATATTTGAAATCCTAGTTAGTTCTCTGTAGCTGTCACCTATAAATTTTCCTGTTTCATACTTTTCATCATCGCTATTTATTAGAGCTACAGCAATAATGTGAGGGAGCTGAGATGTAAATGCTATGAGAGCATCATGTTCTTTTGGATGAACTTTCGTAACTCTTTTAAATCCTATATCCAAAGCCAGCTTTTCAACTATATTAATAGCATTAGATGAAGTCCGATTTGTTGGAGTGATTATGTAATTAGCACCTTTGAAAACTTTGCTGTCAGCATATGCTAATCCTTTTTTCTCTCGTCCAGCCATAGGATGTCCAAAAACAAATTCAATATCATCTCTTAAGATTTTTTCAATATTAGAAACTAAGGAAACCTTTATACCAGTGGTATCAGTTAACACAGCTCCTGACTTAAAAAAAGCTTTGTTTTTAGTTAAAAACTTTACTACAGAATCAGGGTATATGCTTAAAATAACTAAATCACAATGATTTAATATTTCTTTTCCGTCAGTAAAGCCTTTCTTTATTATACCCTTGTTTTCTGCAATATTTAATGCAGACACATCTGTATCGATCCCATACACATCATTATAACCGCAATTTTTTAGTGCTAAAGCATAGGATCCACCTATGACTCCTAGACCTACAATAACAATTTTCATTTTTTATCCTCCTACCATACTGCTATGCTACTTTTGAAGTGACACATCACTTCCGTTATTTTTGATTATTAGGAATATTATATCAAATAATTATAATTTTTAATAATTAAATATTATAGCTTAGTAAATGTAAAAATATTATGTATAAATAGTAAAAAAATTAAGGTATAATTATAGTGCATATAAGGATGCAATAAATATATTATGAGAGGTGACAGGATGAGAAGAAGAGAAATTGATTGGATCAGAAATATATGTATATTAATGCTGTTTATATATCACACAGCTGTGATATATACAGATCTAGGAGATTTTTATGTAAAGTCTGAAAGTACAAATCTATTTTCAAACTTATTTATAATATTCACATTTTCTTGGTATATGCCATTATTATTTTTCTTAGCAGGAGCTTCAACTTATTTTGCTTTATCAAGAAGAAACTGCAAAGAGTATCTAAAAGAAAGAACAAAGAAGCTGCTTATTCCATTTATCTTCGGAATTGTAGCTTTGGTGCCTCCTCAAACTTACCTTGCAAGGGTTTGGAGAGGGGAGACTAATGTAAATTATATTGAACACATGAAGTATTTCTTTACTAATATAAATGATTTTATGGGATTTGATGGAGGATTTACCCCAGCTCATTTATGGTTTATAGTCTTTTTATTTTTCATATCATTAGCAGGAACAGGAATAATAAAGATATTGAAGACAAAGGCAGGAGAAGTATTTTTAGAAAAGTTCCAAAAAGTATTTTTGAGTAAACTAGGACTTTTTTGGGTTGTAGTATCTATAATAATTGTTGATTTAGCTCCTAATATAGGGGGTAAAGGATTTGTTACTAATCTTTTGATTTTTGTATTAGGATATATAGTCTATAGTAATGAAGTATATTTAAATCACTTGGTAGTTAAAAGAAAAAAATTTATAATTTTCAATGTAATTTTCAGCATATTAGGTATTACCTATTTTATATGGTTTGAATCTATGGATTTGGGGATATTAGCCTACGTCATAGAAGGTATATTAAAAAATTCAGTAATGATCACTATGATTTTAGTTGTTGTTTCTTATGGAATAAAGTACTTAAATAAGAATCATAAAATATTAAAGTATTTAAATGAAGCGACTTTTCCAGTTTATATACTTCACCAAACAATACTTTTAACCATAGCATTTTACATCATTCCATTTATGCTACCTCACTGGCTTTCTATGATAATAATAATTTTATCGTCATTTGTGATAAGCTTCGTGGTTTATGAGTTGTGTAAAAGGGTATCACCTTTTAAAGTACTGCTTGGAATAAAATAATTTTAGGAGATAAATATGAAAAAGTTAAAGGAATTTATTTTAATAAGATATATTATGATAGCGGCAATCCTGTTTCAGCTTATTGTAAATCATAAGGATATGAGTACTTTAGCTACTATAATAATGGGATTATTTATACTGAACAATCAGCTAAGGCTATTCTATTTTAAAACTAAGCTTGGATATGTTTCTGTTGCTCTAGAAATAATGCTGGCATTTTTATCTTATAGCATATATTCTGGAAAACTTATTTTATATTTGCTGCCATCTATTTTAGATTGTTTTATCATGCTTAAGGCAAGGTATTCAAAATGGCTTATAGGAATTATTTTTATAGGAACATTTTTAGCATCTTTAATAAATGGGGATGGGGAAGGTACATTAAATTTAGTGTATATATGTACAATGATTATACTTCTATTTTATGTTAGTAATGAAAACAAAGAAAAGGTGAATGCTCAAGTACTTTATGACAAGCTGAGAGTAAAGGAAAAAGAATTAAAAGAAGCAAATATAAATTTAGAAAATTATGCTTCATCTATAGAGGAACTTACGCTTTTAAAAGAAAGAAACAGAATTTCAAGAGAAATTCATGACAGCGTTGGACATGCTTTATCAACTGCAATGATTCAGTTGGGAGCTATGGAAAGAATAGCATCAAAAGAAAATAGCAAGCTAGAGCCTATGACAAAGAATTTACGAGAGTTTATAAATGAAAGTCTTAAAGATGTAAGAAGAGCAGTAAAAGAGTTAAAACCAATAGAATACAATTCTTTTGAGGGAATATTTAAGGTAGATGAATTGTTGAAAAATTTTAGTAATCTTACAGGAGTTGAAGTGGATTTTAAAACTACTGGAACACCGTGGGGGATGTCATCTAAGCAAATTTCAAATATGTATAGAATAATACAAGAAGCTTTATCTAACAGTTTAAAGCATGGAAGAGCGACTAAGGTTAAGATTAGCTTTAACTTTTCAGAGGATGGACTTGCTGTCGTAATATCTGATAATGGTATTGGAACGGACTCCATAGAAGAAGTTGGATTAGGACTAAAAAGCATAAGGGAAAGAATAAATGAATTAAATGGAGAGGTGAAATTTTTATCTAAAGATAATGAAGGATTTAAGATATTTCTTTCGGTAGTTCGTGAAAAAGAGGAGGAATTTTAAATGAAACTGCTTATTGTAGATGACGAAAAACTTATAAGAGAAGGATTAAAAATAATGTTGTCTACTTATGATGATATTGAAGTTGTAGGCATGGCTAGTGATGGGTATGAGGCTTTAGAGTTTTGTAGATGCAATACTGTAGACGTAATACTTATGGATGTTAGAATGAAGAACTGTAGTGGCGTTATGGGAACACGTCTTATAATGGAACAATTTCATAATATAAAAATTCTTATACTTACTACATTTAAAGATGAAGAGTATATAAGAGAGGCATTAAACTATGGAGCTTATGGATATCTCTTAAAAGATAGCTCTCATGACGTAATATATGAAGGCATAAAGAGTGCGTATAAAGGAAATATAGTGGTTCATCCAGAAATAGCTAATAAGATGATACAAGGTATAAAGGAAAATATTCACGATGAAGATATGGATGATTATGGACTTACAGAAAAAGAAATAAATATAATAAAAGCTATTGCTGCGGGATATAGTAATAAAGAAATATCTGAAAAATTATACTTATCTGAAGGAACTATAAAAAATAACATTACATCCATATTAGGAAAGTTGTCTCTTAGAGATAGAACCCAAATTGCTATTTTTGCATTTAAAAAAGGAATAGTGACTTAAGTCATTTTAAATTATGACCTAATGGTATTCATTACCTCTCTAGCATGTATTATTATTAATACATAAGATCTAGGGAGGTAATTTTTTTATGAATATAATAGAAGTAAATAATGTAACTAAGAGATTTAAAGATAAATTGGTTTTAGACAATATTTCTTTTAAAGTAGAAGAGGGAGAGATTTTTGGACTTTTAGGCCCTAATGGAGCAGGAAAATCTACATTAATAAATATAATAAGCACACTTTTATATAGTGATAGCGGAACTATTACTATATGTGGGCATGATATAAATAAGGAACCTGTTGAGGCTAAAAAATATATCGGAGTAGTCCCTCAAGATTTAGCTCTTATGGAGAATCTTAGTGCATATGATAACTTGGAGTTTTTTGGTGCATTATATGGACTTAAAGGAAAAGAGTTGAAAAATGGAATACTTGAAGCATTAAGGGTCACAGGACTTGGAGATACGAAAAAAGAAAAGGTTAAAAAGTTCTCTGGTGGAATGAAAAGAAGACTTAATATAGCAGCAGCTATAATGCACAATCCTAAGGTGCTTATAATGGACGAGCCTACCGTAGGTGTTGATCCTCAGTCAAGAAATCATATATTCACTTTTGTAAAAAATATATGTGAAGAAAGAAAAACAACCATAATTTATACTTCTCATTATATGGAGGAAATAGAGGAACTTTGCAAAAGGGTATTTATAATGGATTTAGGACAAGAAGTTGCCTATGGAACTCAGGAAGAGGTAAAGTCATCAGTATTTAAAAACCACAAAGTCATAATAAATCTTTCAAGAAAAAATGCAGAAGCCATTTTTGAACTTAAATCATCAAAGGGAGTCATAGACATAAAAGAAGATGAAAAAAATATCATATTAAATATTGGAGATGGATTTAAGCTTGGTGATACTCTTAATATACTTGAAAAATATGATTGTATAATAAATAAAATTAATTATGAAGAACCAAGGCTTGAAGATGTATTTCTAGCACTTACAGGAAAAACTTTAAGGGATTAGGAGGAAGTTATGAAAGGATTAACCTATATTAAAATTCAGCTTAAAAACTTATTTTCTAATTTTCAAGTAAGCATATTATATTTTATAGCGTTACCTCTTATAATAGGGGGTGCTATGGGATTTATGAATAAGTCACTTCATGGAGGAGAATTCAAACTGGATACCATAAAGATTGGAATAATAGATGAAGATAAATCACAATTATCTGAGAACCTTGTAGGCTTTTTGAGAAATGATATAAGTAAGGATATTTTAGCGGTTGTAGAGGATGATATGGATGGAACTATAGTGATTCCAAAGGGCTATGATGAAAGAATAAGGGATTTTCAAAATGTAGATATAACTATAAAAGATAATGATACAAGCATAGAAAAATTGAATACTGTAAAATCCATAATTGATAGTTATCATAAGGCCATTTATGACAGTACAAAAGGCATAAATAGGGAAGAAGCCGTAGAAAAGGTAAAATTAGAAGGTAAACAACAGGAAGATCCCTTTGCTTTCTATTCTGTAAGTCTTATTGGTCTTGTATGCAGCATGATAATATTTGGTCTTTCAAGCATAAACGCTGAACGGAATGAGAAGAATTTCGATGAAAGAATTCTATCAACTCCAAATAGCAAAAGTAAAATTTTAAATTTGAAGTATGTAACTTACTATATATATAGCTTTTTAAGTATATTATCTTATTGTTTTGTTTATAGATTTTTAGGAAAGGCATTTATAGGAAATATTGAACAGCTTCTAATTATTATAGCTATAGCGAGCCTATTAATAACAAGCCTTATAATATTTCTCATAACTATGTTTACTGAAAAGTATGCAAAAATTGCAGCTATGGTCTTATTTATGATACCTATACTTGGAGGGGGGATGTTTACCCCAAATGTAAGTATTATTTCTAAGATTGCACCAACCTATTATATATCAGAAGTTTTTAGCAGTTATGAAAGAAAGGGAAACATGGAGGAAAGTATATTTACAATAGTTATAATAATTATTGCAGCAATACTTTTATATTTAGCATCTATAATAAAGATAAATCTAAGGAGGAATAAAAATGAAGCTATTAAGCCTAACCTGGGTTAATATAAAAAGACTAATTAAAAATCCTCAGATATTATTGATGCTGCTTTTAGTGCCATCCGTAATGATAGTGAGTATATTTAGTGGAAACTTATCTCAAAAGGATTCTGAAAAACCTGCATTGTCTATAATTGATGAAGATAAAAGTGAAAAAAGCAGAGAGCTTATAAGTAAACTTGAAGAAAGTTATGAAATAAACTTTATGAATGATAAAGAATCTGCTTATGAAAAAATAAAAGATGGATCCTTGGCAGATGTGTTTTATATAGAAAAAGGATTTGAGGAGAAAATTCATAAAAAAGAAAATCCAAAGGTTAAGATAGTAAGTGCATCAGAAGATACAGGAAGATTTACTGCGAAAAATATCATAGATGATTTTGTAAATGGAGAGATCAATGGCAATCAGGCAAATCAAGTACCTGAAGCCAAAATAGAAATGGATAAAAAGGATAATACTATGAACTTTATAGTTATGATTCTTATGATGTGTTACTTTATGATAATTTCTGCATCTGTAATAGGAGAAGACCTTATAAAACTAAAGAAACAGAATATAATTAAGAGGGCTATAACAACTGCCAATAAGGATTATGAAGTTTTAGGAGGAATATTTTTAGCTATATTCATATGCCAGTCTCTATCAACTTCTTTAATATTTACGGCTATATATAAATTTGCTGGGATAACACTAAATATACTTCCTCAAACTATATTAGTGATACTTTTATGCAGTTTATTATCTACAGCAGTTGTGTTAGCAGCAGTTAGATGGATAAAAAATGCTACAATGGTTTCACTTACTGTTGTTGTTTATGACCTTATAGCATTTATAATATCAATGGTTAATCTTAATTTGAGTTCTTTAGGAGAAGTTACATCAGTGATAACAATTCTAGATAAATTAAGTCCATTTTATTGGATGAGAAATATTCTTGGAAGTACAGATATTATTCTTAGTATAGGAATGATTTTATTGATGTCAGCATGCTTTTTTACAGCTGGAAGTTTCAAATTGATGGATTTTGTAAAAGATAATTAATTTAGTCTACTATTTAAGAGGTGAAATTATTGGAAGGATTAATACAGATACTAACAGCATTGTTCATGACATTAGTAATTATAGGTTTCTTTGATAAAAAGAAAAAGGATAAATAAGAATAATATCTTTATATTTTTATTAGTTTATATTAAAAGGGAGTGTTTTTTAAAGTGGAACCTATGTCAAGGACACTAAAAAAAGAGAGCTAGGCTACTAAAAG
>ERZ781272.731-NODE-731-length-17275-cov-3.895180_pt1 | contig 17275 bp, 20 predicted proteins | sample MGYA00375850_ERZ781272 | MGnify/ENA primary metagenome ERZ781272 (study PRJEB29790, sample SAMN06051246) | human gut metagenome | host: Homo sapiens | place: USA: Cincinnati, Ohio | collected 2013-06-21 | study: EMG produced TPA metagenomics assembly of the Gut...
GCGCCGGATGCGGCCATAGCTGCGGCGGTTCCCCCCCCCCCCCCCCCCCCAAAAAAACAGGGGAACCAACGGCGGGCCCGGCCCGCCCTTCCCCCCGCCGCAAAGCCCGGAGACGCGCCGTATTATACCAATTCCTCCCACTTGCCGGTGGGCTATACCGCCGACCTGTTCGACGCGCTGTCCATTCAGGACGAACTGCAAACGCTTTACACCTCCGGCACCGTGTTCCACGCCTTTTTGGGCGAAAAGCTGCCGGACTGGCAGTCGGCGGCAGCTTTGGTTCGGAAAATCGCGGAGAACTTCAAGCTGCCCTATTACACCCTCTCCCCTACCTACTCCATCTGCGCGGAGCACGGATATATTGCCGGGGAACACTTCACCTGCCCCAAATGCGGAAAGAACGCGGAGGTATACAGCCGCATCACCGGCTATTACCGTCCCGTGCAAAACTGGAACGACGGCAAGACGCAGGAATATAAGGACCGCAAGCTCTATGATCCGGGCATGTCCCATCTGGAAAGCAGCCGGCCCGACGACCGCGCCCGCAGCGAGGCGCTGCCCGCGTCCACCAACTCTCCTTTGTCGTCTGTGGAGCCGGACTCCACGGCGCAGGCAATGCGGGATGCGGTGGAGGAGTTATTTTTGTTCACTACCAAGACCTGCCCCAACTGCAAAACCGCTAAAGAGGAACTGGAAAAGGCAGGTCTGCTGTATACGATCATGGATGTGAGCGAGCATTTGGATCTGGTGCGTAAATACCGCATCATGCAGGCCCCCACCCTGCTGGTCCGCCGTGGCTCTCAGGTGGAGCTTGTCACCAGCGTCCCCAGCATCACCAAATAGGCCGCCGCACTTTAATTGCAAAAAACCCGCCGTCGCATTGCGACGGCGGGTTTTCCTCTCTTGCGCGTAAGTCTCCTTCCCTGCATTTCACCGGTTCAATTCTCCTCGTCGGTATGGTCCACGGCAATCTTTTCCAGCAGCGTCTTGATTTCACTGAGCAGCTCATTCTGATAACTGAGCGCACAATGTATGTATTGCAGCGTGGTTTCCGTGGGCGCGGGGACATAGGACTGCGGAATGGGGTGCGGCCACCGGTGAACATCAGGCTCGCATATCTCCGCCACAGGTGCGGCGTTAGACTCAGTCCGCCGGCGGTTGGAACGGTTTGCCATAGTATATCCCTCCAATTTTTCAACTGTGTCATATTATGCGCGTTGTCCGATTCGCGTCACCGGTGTTCATGCAGGTATTTCTCCTTGGTAGCGATGCCGCCGCGGATATGGCGCTCTTGCTTATTCACATCCAGTACCTGTCTTGCCTGTGCCGCCAGCGCCGGGTTCATTCTGGGTAACCGCTCCGTAATATCTTTATGTACGGTTGTCATCAATTAGAACGGTTTCGTCTAAGCCTAAATCTCCCAACAAACGCAGGTAAATGTCCACATTGCCCTCTTGATCGACCTCGATCTTTTGAATAACCTGTTTGAGCTGGGCGTTGGTAAGCTGCCGCACATCGGTAATGCTTTCAATGGTGTCAAAGGTTTTCTTAATGATCCCCTCTAACTGCTCGCCTTTGTCGATGTTAAAGGAAACCAGCTTCAAATCGTTCTCAATCCGGGCAATCTCATCTTTCATGCCGCCGATCCGGTCATTTAGCTCCTGCCGGGTAATCAGATCATCGGCGTACATATCCATGTACTTCTGGCGGGTTTTATTGAGCTTAGAAAGGCGCTGCCGCAGCTCCTTTTCATATTCCACATTGTCACTCTTGGCTTTGTAGAGCCGGTTAAACTCGCTTACAACGTGGTTAATAATATTTTTCTTGGATTGCAGCACCTCGGCAAAATAGCCTTCCAGCGCCGCTATCAGCTCGTCCTCGTCTACGGCAATACGGTTGGGGCAGCTATCAGCCCCTTGCCCATTGTGGCCGCTGCACACCCATCGGATATAGGTATTCTTGTAGGTGCGGACGGTGCGCCGGAACGACCAGCCACATTCCTTGCATTTAATCAGAGTAGAAAACAGATATTTGTTGCTCTGGCGCTCCCGGTCAACGTGAAACGCCTTGCCACGCTGTACCATGAGCTGCACGGCCTGTTCGTACTGTTCCGGCTCAATGATCCGAAGATCGGGGCGCTCGGTTACAAGCCAGTCGGTTTCATCCTTTTCTTCCCGCTGGCCGGTGAGAAAGACGGTGACTTCCTGCTTGCCGTTGATGATCTTGCCGGTGTATAGCTCATTGGTGAGAATACGGCACACGGCATTTTGCGACCAGATACAGTCACGCTTTGTCCGCAGCCCCTTTTCATTCAGCATTTTGGCAATCTTGGCAGCGCCGTAGCCCTCCGTCAGATACCATTGATAAATCTGCTGCACCACGGCGGCTTCCTGCTCATTGATTTCAAGATTAAAGTAGTCCCCAATGGTTTTATCATAGCCGTATACGATATTCGGCACACGGCCTTTCTCGGCGTTCATCTTCTTGCCGAATTTTACACGTTTAGATGTGTTGGCGCTTTCTTCCTGCGCCAGAGCGCCGAAGATGGTCAATACAAATTCACTGTTGCCAAGCACCGTCATGTTGGCGGTCAAAAAAGTAGTTTCAATCCCCAACGCCTTGAGCTTGCGGGTGCTTTGCAGAAGATCCACCGTATTGCGGGCGAACCGGGAAATGTCCTTGACTACCACCATATCAAAAAGGCCGCTTTCAGCGTCTTTCAGCAACCGCAAGAACTCCTTGCGGTTTTTAATTTTTGTGCCGGAAATGCCCTCGTCCGCATACAGGCGCACCAAAGTATGACCGTTCTTTTCCGTAAACTCGGTAAAGAACCGCTTTTGTGCGTCCAAGCTATTGAGCTGATCTTCCTTGTCGGTGGATACCCGGCAATAAGCTGCTATATTCATAGGGCGTTACCTCTCGAATAAATTAGTACCTGTCTGTTACAACTGAATTATATACTGTATCGGTTTCTTTTGCAAGTATGGACAAAAAGAAAGAGAGCCATTCACGCAGAATGGCTCTTGGCTGTATCCGGCTCGGCGGGGCAAGAGGGCGTCGGTGCTGTTACCGTAACATCTGTTGCGGCTTGTATGGCCTGCTCCACCTTTTCGCGATTGGCTTCTATGAACATTTTCAATATGTAGTCGGCGGTCGCTTCCGCCGCATTCGGGTTGTGAAACCGAAAGTTTAATTTTTGTTTTGCCACGGCAGCGAACCACCTCCTTTTGCTTGTCCTTACGTTTCATGTGTATGTAATCTTTAGGGAAGATAGCACAAGCGGTTTTTGTAAGAAAATCAGTTTTCTTTCCGAATCATCTTCACAAGACGTTCGGAGCAGGCTCGCTTCACATCAAAATAATAGTGCTGCAAATCTTTTATATCCTGCTCGTAAATACTGCGGGTCTCGTTTGCCCGTAAAGCAATCTGATTGATACTACGGGCAAGGTTAGAAAGCTCGTGCGTCAGAGATTTTAGCTCTGCAAAATCCCGTTTAATCACATAACCGTCAATACACATCTTCCGGGCATACATGGCAAAATTTTTCGTGCCAATCTGCGCCATTTTTTGCTGGATCATCTGATATTCTTCTTCGCTTACTCGTAAAGTTAATCGAATCCCACGTTCAAGATTTGCCAAGGTCAACACCGCCTTTTTTCTATTCTTCCGGCATAGCCAGTGGGGTTTGGGGCAACGCACCAATAAGGGAAAATGAGAAAATTGCAAGTAGCAATTTTTTCGATTTTTAGCAAGATGGTGACATCTTGCAATGCTTGCTACACTTCGCTCCGCTGATAAAAAGGTATTACATTTTTAGAAAACTCTTGTTTACTACATAGCATTACAAATTAATTTTGAAAATCTGCCGGACGAAAAGACAGCAAGGACTAATAAAAATGTATAGAGCAAACTTTGGAAAAGTACATCAGTAATATTATTTGCTGATAACGTATTGACTGGTATATTTGCGACGAATGCTCCAAAAAAATTGAGGATAATGTAGATGATTGCACCTTGAATGCTCACCGCCGCAAATCCTTTTAAAAAGTTCTTTCCTATTGAGCTTAATTCACCACCACCCAAAGTGGCAATTGGTATTGCAGCAATTGCTGTGTAAATGTAAATTTCAATCATACGCGCCAGCGTTATCAGGGTAATCATCATTGTGGAAAATTTGAATGCGATCCAAATTATTGTAATTTGGACACAAAGCATCATTTTAGACATGAATCCACCTAAAGTCTGAACAGACGCTTTTAATTCGTCCATATCTGCACCGGTTGTGAATTGTGTAGTTTCTATTTGTATATTGCCAATAATACTGCTACTGATCTGAAAAATCGCATTGAGGATTTGAGGTGTCATATCCACAGCAATTTTGCAGAGTACAAATTTAACCATAACTCTAAAAACTATTTCTACACCGAGTGTCGTACCACCACCGGCTCCGTCAATTCGGGTACTTGCATTATATAGCTCTAAAGTAAAAACTATTGCTAATATTACATACGCAATTGGCATTACAGCAAATTGGCAGATATTTGTAACCAACGAATAGATAGTGGGATTAAATTGTGCGGGTGTTTGGGTTAAAGCTCCACCAATTCCGCCTAAATTTGTAACTCCATTTACAATTTCTTGAATTATATTAATTATGTAATCGTCCATTGGTTACCTTCCTCCTGTAAGCGCTTTAATCTCTTTCCAAATAAAACGGATATCCCAGATAAGGCAAACCAGTACACTTGTGGATAGAAATAGCTGCAACACAGCGGGCATAGCGTGCCCGAAATAAATAATATCCTGGGTTACAACTACCGGATAAACCATAAAAATAATTTTGTGTAATCTTTTCATATTTCCCCCTGCTACTACAAGCCACTTTGATGTAAATCAGCGTACGCGGAAATAGAACCTGTTTGCATAGCGTCCCATATACAAGCTTTCATATATTGCAATGGGTTTTTGATTTCACTTTTCTTTGATCCGCAAATAAAGTTATCCATAGCCGGCTCGGAAAACTCCGATAGATCGACATAGTTATTCTCAAAGATGGCAAGCTGGTTTATTTTGTCAATGACTCTTGCACAGGTCACATAGCTGCTCTTTAAGGTCATGGGCTTATCGGTACAGCACATATCAATCAGTGCTTCGTTAAAAAGGTTGTAGACGCGCTGCTGAAAATCGTCTTTGTATCCAGAAGGATAAAAGGTACTCCATTCAGTCATGAAGTGAATAGCTGCTTCCATGCGTGGGCGATCGCTCTTGTATGAAGAGGAAAGCTTTCTCATGGAGCAAAGCTCTTTTTTTACTTGAAAGGCTAGTTTATTTTCACTCAATCCCTCTCTCTGTTCCGGCTCTGCCGGAAATTGCGGCAAAGCCGCTTGTTGATTGAGAGAGTGTTCATAGTAAAGATTGTTTTTAGTAAGATTGTTTTTATTAGTGTCCTGTTTTACCGTGTCCTGTTTTACCGTGTCCTGTTTTACCGTGTCCTGTTTTTTTAAGTACTGTTTTTTAACTAGAAAAACAGCTTTCTTAGCGGCACTTGCTTCATTGGGGATATCTACCAGATAGTAGTCGTTTACGCCCAATCTGCCGCTAATATGGCGCTGTACGGCGGTGATATAATTTAAGTTGGTGAGTAGGTTATAGTGCTTGTAATATGTTGGTTCAGTAATGCCCAAATGAAAAAGAATCTTTTCTTTTTTGGGAAAAGCATTGTTCCCTGACCCTGTGAAACTGCAAAAGTAAGCATAAATACCCTTGGCTTTGATCGGCAAGCGTGGATCAAGCATAACTAATTTTGGGATTGTTCCATAACCCATTGCCTGCAAACCAGAAAATCTAATTCGGCTATATTCAAGGCCGTGTTTACTGTCCGCTGGCTTTTCTTTAAATTTTTTAGGGTTTGCTACCAGAGTATAGATATTTCTTCCAAATGTAGCGTTTTTCCCTGTTTCCTGTCTAACCGAAATATAGCCTTGATCGGTGAGTTGCCGGAAGTGCCTATAATAAGAATCTTTGCTTATTAATAGATCAGATAGGATTTTATCTCGTCCCGGAAATGTGGTGTTGCCATTTCCGGCAAAACTGCAAAAATAGGCATAGATTGTTTTTGCTTCTATTGTTAAATCAGGATCGAGCATGACATATTTAGGCAGAACCCCAAAGCCTTTACATCGTATGCCTTCTACGCATAATCTATCTTTCAGGCTAAAATTGAAAGAACTTCTTTTACCTGCATCTCCTAAGCCCATTGGCAATCACCACCTCCTTCCTGCTCCTATGGGACCTTTAACTAATTTGCGGCCTGATCATCCAACCATGTTATAAAAGCAGCTTTCGGAATTTTAATTCTCCGACCAACCCGAACAACCGGGAAACCATTGCTTTTTACTAACTCATAGGCCGACGCTTTACTGATCATCATTATTGTTGCAACATCATTGACATTGAGAATTAAAGGTAGATCATCAAACGTAGTTGCTATCATAGTTGTATTAGTCATATTAACACCTCTTGCTTTGTAAAATAAATTAACCAATTGTTGACCGAGTTGGTTTTGTTTGCTATACTTAAAATATCATAGAACACAATGCAATACAATCAAATTTAACATAAAACGCAAATGTGCAATTCTAATTTTACAAGCAAGGGGACAACTATGAAAAAAGCAAAAGAAACACAGCTTAATGTAGCTGAAAAAGCAAATGCTCCTTTTCCGCTAAGGCTACGTACCTTAATGGAAAAAGAGCAAATGAAACAGAAAGATTTAGCCGCTCTATTGAATGTCACTCGTCAATCTATTAATCAGTATTGTCTGGGCCTATCTACACCCGACCTTGACAAGCTATGCAAGATTGCTAGACGTTTTGGTGTGACAGCAGATTATCTATTGGGCTTATCAAATGCAGAACGGCAAGAGAACGATGGTATTAACCGAGAACTGGGCTTGAGTGATGCCGCCATTTCAGGAGTTAAAGAGCTGCTAAATGACAAAAGATATGGTTATATTGTCCCTTGTAGATTGGTCTTTTCAAAGTTGGTCGAAAGTGAGCATTTTGTTGAAGCGCTCCGTTGGATATTTAAGGCAGTTGATGAAACAGCTAATTACCTGCCGTGCGAGTCGGCAGATGAATTTTACATGGACGATACCGTTGCAGGTTTGGATATTTCCCCTCGAGATGTTGCCGATACTTACTTTGTGCGAGCGCAAAACGCTTTTTTAAAGGCGATTGAAGACATTTCCAACGAGATTACCTTGAAAACTCTCAATGATCCTGGAGAATTGTTTATAACGCTTTTACATAACCTCCCTAAGGAAGATAAATGGAAACTTAGCAAGTATATTAAAGAACAATATTTTTCGGCTGAAAATGATGAGGATCTGCTATACACCGCAAGTGGAGAAATGAAAAAATCCCTTAAAGCTGCTAAAGATTATCTTTTAGCAGAAATAGAAAAATAGAAACACTGTCCCACAGTCAACAGCGCTGCTATTTTTCAACTTCTAAAAATTTGCTGGGTGCTATGTGCAGGGTGTCAGCAATCGCAAACAAGGTTGCCAGCGACACCGGCTTCACAAAGCTGGGTGTTTCCACCTGTGAGAGATAGCCAGGGCTGCAGTCGATCTTGTCGGCAAGCTGCTCTTGCGTCAGGCCACGCAATTTGCGGTAAAAAGTTATCTTTAGGCCAGTTTGTATGTATCGGCTCTCGTTTGGATCACTCATTTTATCACCACCACATAAACAAAACGTATATTTAATCAAGAACAGGGAGATGAACACATGAAAAAGATCGCAATACTGGCGGCAGCGTTGCTGCTAATTTGCGGATTGGTCACCGGCTGCGGTGCTGGCAGCTCCATTGTCGGTACATGGTACAGTGATCGGGACGATGAAGCAGCCCTGGTATTGAACAAAGATGGTACATACAGTGACGGCCAATGGATCACCAACGGAAACTATACGGTAGACGGCAGCACCGTCATTCTTACTGGCACAATAGACGGCCAAAACAAGCTGACGATCCAGACGGAAAGCGGAAAGACCACATTATTCTTTGGGAACGAAAGCTATTCACATACTTACTATGGCAGCGCAGAAGCCGCAAAAACGGCCAGAGAAGCCCGCCAAGCCGCCGAACAGTCAGCAGCAGAGGAGCAGGCTGCAAAGGAGCGTGAAGCCCTGCAAACGGCTCTTGTGGGCTATTGGTACAACATGAGCAGCTACCCGGTAGAGTTTACCGCCGATGGAACATATATTAGCTATCCGCAGGGGGAGCAGCAGGAAAGCCAATATGAAGTCGTTTCTGGCAGTATGCTTTCTGTGACGGCCGCAGACGGTACAAAGCAGGAAGTCCCTGCAGAGGTCAATGGTGATGGACATTTGCAGTTAAGCATCTGGGACTATATCAAGGCCACGCCCCTTGACCTCTCTCTTGACCTGTTGGCTGGAGAATGGACGGACGGCACATTGACAACCGTTTTCACAGCAGACAGCACCTACATTGAAAAGAGCGCCTTTGCGGGCTTTTTAGACGATAAGACAGTTGCATTTACTATCACTGGCAGCAATACGCTTGATGTGCCAGATCAGAGCGGCCAGCAGTGGGCATTTTTAAGCAAAACAGAAAACGAATATCAGCTACTTATGACCAAGACCAAGAACGGCGCAAGCTATACCACATTTATGACGAAAGCAAAATAGTCCGAAAAACGGTTTAGCCCATAAATAATCGTACTTTGTTTTTCAGACGGGTTTTCAGACGTTTTGGTCGAATAAGCTCAGTCTGTAAAACGGTGTCTGGTAAACATCTGAAAAACGATCGGTTTCCAGACTTCGTATGTTACTATAGTACTTTACATTTATGGTATTTTGGTACGATAAATGTTTGGCTGCAAAAAATGAGAAAATATCTTGTAAAAGCAAAAACACATGGTATAATTATGATTAGGATACATCAGACAAAAAGGGCGTATAATAGGGAGAGTTCCTACGCCAAAAGCCTTGCTGTGTATCCAAAAAAGCAGTCTGAAAAAATGTTGTTCGCTTCCTGATATGCGGCTTATAAATGGTCAGGATCAAAATGTTGTTCGCTCCCCGGCAAGCGGCTTATAAAAGGCTGGGATCAAAATGTAATGTCAGCGCAACGCCCACAAGGACGCTATAAACTGTGGGGCTGTCAAGGCACGGAAAGACAGCTAAAATATGTGCCGGTGCCTCACCGCCGCAAGAGTGAATGATAATGTTAGATGGCGGCTGCGCTCCCTGTTATGCGGCAGATGAAAATAACAGGGAGCGGCGTAGTGGTACTGCTCCCAGCCCCCGCAAACAGCAGGCACAAAATTTTTGAAAGTTAATATTCAAAGTCAAAAGGATGGGCAAGTGCCTGTCCTTTTATTGTTAATCAGAGAGCTTAGGAGCAAGATGTTCGGTGAGCTACAAAAGTACTAAAGTACTATGACTTTTTAGCATTTAAGGAAATCACGCCCCCGTGATTTTTGCTTTTTATAATGAAAGAATATATTGTGAATGTTTATAAAAAAGCGTATACTATAACCATCAAATTATTAGGTGAGGAATTTGCATGACAATCAGCTACAACCCTCTTTGGAAATTATTAATTGACAGACAGATGAACAAAACGGAATTACGGGAAAAGACTGGTATTAGCTCCAATGTGATTGCCAGAATGGGGAAAAATCAGTACGTTTCGTTAGAGAGCATTGGAAAGATTTGCAATGCCTTGGAGTGCGAAATTAGCGATGTAGTTGAGATTTCAAGGGGGCCGAAATAATGTTGCTGGATCATGTGATTGAATCTACAAATGACTACATTGCACAAATGCCAAAGTCGGAACGCAAAAAATACGGACAGTTTTTTACGAGTAAGGCAACTGCTGTTTTTATGGCAGGGTTGTTTGACCTACCCGATAGTGCTACCCGAATACGCATTTTAGACCCGGGGGCGGGATCGGGTATTTTATCGTGCGCCCTGCTGGAAAGAATAGAGAAGCATTCTTATATTCAAAGTGTTGAACTTGTTTGTTATGAAACGGACGAAAACATTCTTGATATATTAGGGGCAAATTTGGACTATTACAAAGAAAATTGCAACATTCAATTGGAGTATCAAATTATTACAGAAAACTATATTACAAGCCAATATAAAGAGTTTAACGGAACTTCGGAGTGTGCGGAGAATCCGGCTAAGTATGATATTGTTATAGGAAATCCACCCTATAAGAAAATTCTGAAAGATGCACCAGAAGCAACCGCAATGCCAGAAGTGTGCTACGGCGCCCCCAATCTTTATTTCCTGTTTGCAGCAATGAGCGTATTCAATTTGCGCCCTATGGGTGAGATGGTATATATCATTCCGCGCTCATGGACATCAGGGGCTTATTTCCGGGCTTTCAGAGAATATTTTTTAAACGAGTGCAAGCTAAAGCATATTCATCTTTTTATAAGCAGGGACAAGGTCTTTGATAAAGAAAACGTCCTTCAAGAAACTATGATAGTAAAAGCGCAAAAAGCCGCTGCAGTGCCAGAAAATGTTGTTATTACATCTTCTGCTTCCAGTAGTGATTTTGACTGCTTAACCAGCCTGCGAGTCCCGTATAATCTGATTGTTGCAGGAAAAGAAAAATATGTTTACCTTGTGACAGACAAAGAAGAATTAAATGTGCTAAAGAGAATGCACAAGTGGAATCATACGCTGCCTGATCTGGGCTTAAAGATGAAAACCGGACTAACCGTGGATTTTCGGAATAGAGAGCTGCTGCGTGACACACCAGAAGATGGAGCACTTCCCTTATTTTATTCTCAGCATATCAAAGATGGTGTGGTACAGTTTCCCGTAAACAAAGAGCACGAATATATCGTCACAGATCAAGCGGGTCTGCGACAAGCAAATAAAAACTATCTGTTCGTAAAAAGATTTACAGCCAAGGAAGAGAAACGCAGATTGCAATGCGGTATTTATCTTGCAAAGCGTTTCCCAGATTATTCGCAAATCAGCACTCAAAACAAGATAAACTTTGTTGATGGTGTTCTATCCGACTTATCAGACTGTGCCGTATATGGCCTATATGTGCTGTTGAACTCAACAATCTATGATATGTACTATCGCATTCTGAATGGGTCTACGCAGGTGAATTCCACGGAAGTGAATTCAATGCCTGTGCCAGATTTAGATACCATTCAGAGAATAGGTCGCCACCTGATGAAGAGCAAGGATTTATCCGAAGAAAACTGTAATAAAATTTTGGAGGAATATTGTGGCTAAGATTGATGAAGCAAGGGCTTTTCTTCAAGCTGTAGGAATGCCGCAGGCGCAACAGGCGGATTTGTGTTGTTATGCTCTGTTGGCAATGGCAGCAATTAAACCTGATGCGCCGTGGCAAAAAGCTACAAATGAGTGGATTAGAATTCATGATATTCTTCAATTTACCGGTACAAATTACGGTGTTACCTACGCTGAAAACAGCAGAGAGACATTTCGCAAGCAGGCATTGCATCATTTTCGAAATGCAGCACTGGTTGAGGATAATGGAAAAGCCACAAATAGCCCCAACTATTGCTATCGCTTTACCGAAGAAGCATTGCTGCTGATAAAAAAGATAGGCTCTGCTGAGTGGGAAGCTGCTGTAGAAAAGTTCTTGGCCAGCCATGATAAATTAGTGGACGTTTATGCTTCCAAAAAGAAGATGCAGAAAATGCCCGTAAAGATAAACGATGAACATTTTACCTTTTCACCCGGAAAGCATAATGAGCTGCAAAAAGCAATCATTGAAGAATTTGCCCCACGTTTTGCACCGAACTCCGAATGCCTATATGTAGGCGATACGACTGAAAAGGATCTCGTCAAAAATACGGCCAAGCTCAAAGAACTTGGCTTTGCCATTACGCTCCATGACAAAATGCCGGATGTTGTATTGTACCGGGAAGATAAGAAATGGATTTATTTTGTGGAATCGGTGACCTCTGTTGGACCGATTGATCCAAAGCGAATATTAGAGATTTCGGAAATGACAAAAGATGTTACTGCCGGAAAAGTTTTTGTCACAGCATTTTTAGACTTCAAAACATATAAAAAGTTTTCGGAAACGCTTGCATGGGAAACCGAAGTATGGCTTGCTGAGATGCCGGATCACATGATACATCTCAATGGAGATAAATTTTTGGGGCCGAGATAACTGCTACCCCTAATATGTAAAGGAAGTTGCACTGTGGCTGAAATACAGATTAAAGATTTATACGCAGGAAAGCCAGATGCCAAAGATGAAATAAATTTTGAGGGATTAGACGATTTTGTAAAAACTTTTGTTGTGGCAGATAATTTTAATCTCGACAGCCTCATCAATGGTAGCAATTGTTTTATAACTGGGTTCAAGGGAACAGGAAAAACAGCGCTACTATTCTATTTGGACAGCGTACTTAAGCAAAAAGACGAAAGCAGTTGCACTTCTTTTGTATTTTTTAAGGAAGAGTTTACGGATGCCAAAAGAGACGAACTTGAGGTTATGTCAAGAAGAATATTGTCCTCTATTTCTATTGACAGAGAAACACTGGTTGGCGGCAAGGAATTTGAATATATTTGGCGATGGCTGCTTTTTAAACGCATTGTAGCCGACAATGAAGAATATAATGATCATCTTTTTGTTCAAGATGCAAACTGGGATAAGTTTCAGAAAACCATTGGCTTAATAAAGGCACCAAGTAATAAGAAAAAAACTATTATACCTCGAAAATTTAAAATGGCACTTCCATACACCGACCCAAAGACAATGGCCGTGTTATCTCCTGAGATAGAAGTGGACTTGCAAAATTCGGCGGATGAAAATTATAAGAGATTTACAGCGATTATAGACGAAGCAGAGCGCCTTTTTGTGAATCTAAATAGAACAGATATACCCTATTATGTTTTTGTGGATGAACTTGAAGCGTATTATGGCGAAATAAATATCTTTATGCGTGATTTGTGCTTGATTCGAGATTTGGTCTTTACTGTAAAACGATTTAATTCTGCATTTCGAACTGCAAAAATGCAGAAAACTAAAATGATATGTTCTGTGAGGACAGAAATACTCAATGCGATTTCGCGGTATGTAGTCACGAAAGAAATTAACAAAGTGACCTCCGGATTTTCAGTTCCACTTACATGGAGTTATGGTAATACAAGTTCATACGCGCACCCAATTATTCAAATTTTGTTAAAACGAATTGCAATTTGCGAAAATGCGCAAAAAGTGGATTTCAAAAAGTTATATGAAAAGTGGTTTCCTGAAAAAATTCATGGAATTGAGCCTGCCAATTACATTTTAAATAATAGCTGGTGTAAACCTCGCGATATGGTCAGATTGTTAACAGTTTCAATAAATTGTATCCAGAATAGAAGTACCGCTTTTAAACAAGCTGTGTTTAATAGCTTAAATAGAGACTATGCCGAAGATAGTTTGGTGGAGATAAAAGAAGAACTAAGGGCGCTTTATAATCCGGAGGAAATTGATACTATAATTAGCTGTTTTATGGGATATAAAACATCGTTTTCTACAAAGCAACTTAGAGATCGGGTGTCACTATATTTTGCGCATTCTGTGCTGGATGAGAAGTTTACACAGGTGATTGCAGACTTGTATAGACTCGGCTTTTTGGGTAATTTTTTGCCAGTGTCAAAAGCTTTTCGTTGGCAACACAAGGGTGATGACCGTGTTATTTTATCTGATGAATGGAGATTGGTCGTTCATTATGCTTTACATGGAGCGTTGTCTTTAGGTAGTCAGCAAGATTTTGGCCTAAATCGTGGCGAATTACCGCAGATTGGAGATGTTGCAATAGCAACTGTTCACAAGGTTATTCCGAGTTTCGTATTGGTTGAATTCAAACACTACGGCGCAGCATATGCTGGAAGTATTCATATATCGCAATTTAAGAAGCTTGGATATGGGTATATAAAAAATCTCTGGAATATTGCGCCTATAGGAACAGAATATCAAGTTTCGCTTAGAGCCTATTTAGAAAAACACGAGTGCTGGCAGTTAGAACTGTTACCACAGGAAAATGCTCAGGGATAGTAAAGCGAAATATAGAGGAAGAGGACAGGTGGTACACCTGGCCGCTTCCTCTATACTACTGTCCATATATAACGTTCTATTTTGTTACTTCTATATGTACCGTAGATTTGGAGATCCCGAACTTTCCTGCGGCGGCGCGGACCGTCGCGCGGTTCTCTATGATGTACTGAGCCAGCTGCACAGCCCGCTCCTCCATGTTTCCCTTCAAAAAGCAACACTCCCCGCCTTGCGTTGCTCCATCCTATGCAGTAAATCGGGCGGTTATGTGCGCAACCCCCTTGTCCTATGGAGTTACTGCGCTTTCTACGCGGATCATCCCATTGTTCTGAATTCAGCAATCCGCCTGATCCCGGAATTCGATGATTGTCCCCTCCGGCGCTTTCACCTTAAACAGCTTGCCGCCGTTGACCTGATACACAATCTGTCCATTATGCAAAATGAAAATCCGTAATATTCTTTGCTTGCAGCGCACGGCACGCCGTCTCCACGTTTTCCACCCAAAAGCACAGATGCGCAAGCCCTGCGTGGCCGCTGTTGATCGGGTCAAATGTTTGATCGCCCTTGGGCGTTTGCAGCTCAATCGCAAAGCGGTCTTTTTGCAGCCATGTGTTATAGGCTCTGCCATGAAATCCCGCAGTTTCTTTCACAATTTTCATATCCAGCAGATCACAGTAAAAGCGCAGCGATTCCTCATACGTATTTGTTTGAATGCAAACGTGATGAAAGATGACTTCGGGCATGGCTTCTGTCCTCCAATAAATTGCGATTTTGCGCCCGATTCTTGCCATATAGTGAGGTTTGGTAAAAGAACGGGCGCATCTTTCCAAAAGAAGTGTTTCAATATTATATTGCGCCATACCATGCATGTCAATTCCGTGAAAAGGCAGTATCCCCGTCCCCCATGCCTGCTTTCGATAGAGTCTTTGTTTCCCGCCTCGATATGGTTCTTTTGGCAAGCAGGGGCCGATTGTAGCTGTTCTAGGTTTCAATGGGTGCAGTCGATGCGGCGTCACGTTGAAACCCCGAAGTCTGTATCAAGATCAGGCTCCGGGGTTCATTTTTCTTACTTATTTCCTTTTTCAAACTCGTCTCGCAGCTTGGCAAGCGCCTTGGATTCCAACCTAGATACGTAGCTTCTGGAAATACCAAAGGACGACGCCACCTCCCGCTGCGTTAAAGGCACAGTCCCCCCCAGACCATACCGCAGGCGGATGATCTCCGCCTCCCGGGTAGTCAGTGTCTCCGTCACAAGGCGTCGGATGCGCAGGGCGTTGTCCCGATCATGGATGTCATCCAGCATCGTGTCGTCCGCACCCACCACATCCATGAGCTGCAGGGCATTGCCCTCCTTGTCCGTATCAATGGAGTCGGCCAATGACACCTCACCCTGCAATTTTTTCTGGCTGCGGAAATACATCAGAATCTCATTTTCAATGCATCTGGCCGCATAGGTGGCAAGGCGCGCGCCCTTCGACGCGTCAAAGGTTGATATGCCCTTAATCAGCCCAATCGTTCCAATGGAAAGCAGGTCCTCCTGATTGCTCTGCGAACAATAGTATTTTTTCACCACATGCGCTACCAGCCTCAAATTCCGCTCGATCAGCGTGTCCCGCGCCTTCATGTCCCCCTCCGCCATACGGTTGAGATATTCCCGTTCCTCTTCCGCCGTCAGAGGTTTTGGAAACGAACCGCCTCCATTCAGGCGCAGGGAAAACAGCAGCGTATTGGCGAACAGCAGAAGCGCCGCAGTCAGCATAAAGCCCCCTCCTTCCGCGGCGCATATCCGGGCGCGCCGCAGCTGCCGCTTTCACGGCGAGCGGCCCGCCGATTCAAGAGGCATCGCCCCTCCCGCTATCCTATGCGGCGGCGGTAAGCTCCTATGAGCGCAGATTCTCACCTTGCCAATCACGCTTCACGGATTCCCGCGCAGTAAAAGGCCGCCCATCCCGGTACGGCTGCTTCCCCTTGCCCCCCGCTTTGCAAAGAGGCGCACACTGTTTTTCAAAACAGTGTGCGCCTCGTCCTTTTTAAAGTGTATTCAAAAGCCTTTTCAAGTCTGATTTATTCAGATAGTCGGATTGCTGCCCCGCAGCACCCGGTCTAACCCCCGCCATTCTGCGGCGGAAAATCTTACATGTTCCCGCAGTTCTCGGTTTCCTTGGCCGAAGCACGCGCGCCGCTGCCTGCCAACGACTTGCGTCCCTTCACCTTTGTGGTAATATAATCTGAAACCTGCTCCACCGTTATCTCCAGAGCGGCAGCCAGTTCGCCGTTCAAAAGCTGCTCCGCCTGCTTCATAAAATGCTCATCGACTGCGCCGAACTTCTTTTTCGTCTGCTCCACATATGTTTTCTTTTCATAGATGGACATGACAAGCTCCACCAGATCGGCACAATCATTGGAATCCAGCAGATTCTGATAGTGATTCCGCAAATCCTGCGTACTGCCGCCATAATAAGCCTGCGCCCGGATGGTTGGAATCAGTTCCACCAGCTGCTTTGCCTCTTCCTTCGTCAAAATGGGGCGTATGAATACCCGGGGATTATCCACCAGCGCGTAAATTGTCCCGTCCTGATACAGCGGACTGAGCACGTAATACAGCTTTTTCTTCTCTCCGGGCTTGGCCAGGCAGAAATCAGGCGTGGTAATATCCATCACCTTGCAGACTCCCGTTTTCCCGTAAATTACCAGAGCATCTTTTTGAAACATTTCTCCTCCGCTTCCCGTCGGCAGGCAGCCGTCTGCCGGAACACCCAGAAAAATAACGCCAGTTATTTTTCCGCCGTGCGTAGCGGCCGTCTTTTTGGCGGCAGGCGCACGGCTTGGAAATTGCTTTCCTCATCTCTTAAGAAAAGCGTGCCGGTCCAGCGGCCGAGTCATCGGCTGCTGAACCGTACATCTAACATTTACTATTCTAGCACATTTTTAAGGAAAATGTAAGGGATATTTTTATTTTTTAAAAATTTTACGTCTTATCCTTTCACTTTTCCATAAATGCCGTCTTCCCCCGGCAGAAACCAACCGTCCCGCCGCAGCATTTTGAGCGGCTCCCGGCGGCGGCCGACTCCCCTGCAAAAAAGCAAAAAAGTCCGCCGGGACCCGTAGGTTTCCGGCGAACTCTCAGCTCCTCGTTTTTTAGGCTTGGGAAATCGCGCCCATGCTTTTGTGCCCTTTTTTAGCAGGCTTTTGATTTAAACTG
>ERZ781272.734-NODE-734-length-17258-cov-37.128757_pt1 | contig 17258 bp, 17 predicted proteins | sample MGYA00375850_ERZ781272 | MGnify/ENA primary metagenome ERZ781272 (study PRJEB29790, sample SAMN06051246) | human gut metagenome | host: Homo sapiens | place: USA: Cincinnati, Ohio | collected 2013-06-21 | study: EMG produced TPA metagenomics assembly of the Gut...
CTTTTTCTTATTTTACCATATCTTGAGCGGCAATGGCACTTTGTCAACAGACCCAAACACATGGGAAGGTTCGTTTTTGCCCTACGGGCAAAAATTCCCTCACGAGCCACGCAGAAAGATTCAGCGGGCGCTGCCTCGGCCTCCCGACAGCGCCCAGCGGCGCATAAAGATGCCAATTACGAAACCGATCAGAAACCATGCTTTTTTGTGCACTTTTTTCTTTTCTTAGACGTTATCGACAAGCAATGCCGCCTCTCCTTCAAAGAGAGGCGGTATTGCGAAAACCGTTTTTATTTATATTTCGGTCTGGCCTGATAGGAAGTATGCAGCACCTCATGCGCAAGGTGGCTGCCCGGCTCGCCGAAGAATTCGGTGTAGACCGTTTTGATCGCGTCGCTCTCATGCGATTTGCGCACGGGAAGCTTGCGGTCCGCATCGTACAGCGCAGCCGCACGGCGGTTCTTCAGGTCGACGAAGTTGCGCACCACCGCGTGCTGGATTGGCTGGCCGCCGCCGTTGATGCAGCCGCCGGGGCAGCCCATGATTTCAACGAACTGATAGGGGGAAGTGCCGGCCTTGATCTGCTCCATGAGGGTGTGGGCGTTGGCCGTGCCGCTGGCAACGGCAACCTTCAGTTTCATGCCCGCCACCTCATATTCCGCTTCCTTCACGCCGTCCATGCCGCGCACATCGGTAAAATCGACATTGTCAAGGGGTTTGCCTGTGAGCGTTTCAACGGCCGTGCGAAGAGCCGCTTCCATTACGCCGCCCGTCGTGCCAAAGATGACGGCCGCGCCGGTGCCCTCGCCGAGCGGATTGTCGAATTCCTCATCCGGCAGGTGCTTAAAGTAGATACCTGCGCTCTCGATCATGCGCGCAAGCTCGCGGGTGGTCAGCGCGATATCTACATCCGGATAGCCGGAAGCAGCCTGATCATCACGCTTGGTCTCGAATTTTTTCGCCGTGCAGGGCATGATGCCAACCACGACGATCTTCTCCGGATCAAGGCCCATCTTCTTGGCGTACCAGGTTTTGATCGTCGCGCCGAACATCTGCTGCGGCGATTTGCAGGTGGAGAGATGTGGGATCTGATCCGGATAGTAATGCTCGCAGTATTTGACCCAGCCGGGGGAGCAGGAGGTGATCATCGGCAGCACGCCGCCGTTTTGCACGCGCTCGATGAACTCGTGCGCTTCCTCCATGATCGTCAGGTCCGCGGCAAAATCAGTATCGAATACCTTATCGAAGCCGAGGCGCCTGAGCGCCGCCACCATCTTGCCCTGCACGTTGGTGCCGATGCTCATGCCGAAGCACTCGCCGAGGGTGGCGCGGATGGAGGGGGCCGTCTGGACGATCACATATTTCTCCGGATCGTTGATGGCGGCGAGCGCCTTGTCGGTATCGTCCTTTTCCACCAGAGCGCCGGTCGGGCAGTTGACAATGCACTGGCCACAGGAGATGCAGGAGACGTCCGCCAGATCTTTGTCGAATGCGGAGCTGATGTGCGTATCGAAGCCGCGGGCGTTCGCGCCGATCACGGAGATCTTCTGCATATCGCAGGCAGCGACGCAGCGGCGGCAGAGGATACACTTGTTGTTATCGCGGATCATATGCGCGGCGGAGTCGTCAAACTCATAGTGCGGATTTGCGCCCTCATAGCGCGTTTCGTTATCCACGCCGAACTCCTTGCAGAGCTGCTGGAGCTCGCAGTTGCCGCTGCGCACACAGGATAGGCACTTGCGGTCGTGCGTGGAGAGAATCAGTTCGAGGGTGATCTTGCGGGAAGAACGCACCTTCTCCGTATTCGTGAAGACCTCCATGCCTTCGTTAACCGGATAGACGCAGGCGGTGACAAGGCTTCTCGCGCCCTTGACCTCCACCATGCAGATGCGGCACGCGCCGATTTCATTGATATCCTTGAGGTAGCACAGCGTCGGGATCTCGATCCCGGCATAGCGCGCCGCTTCGAGGATAGAAATGCCGTTGGGCACACTCAAGGGCATGCCGTTGATTTTGATATTGACCATTTCCATTGACAGGCACACTCCTTTCGTTATTTCTTCTTGATGGCCTGCATCTTCTTGCACTTTTCAACACAGGCGCCGCACTTAATGCACTTGCTGGTGTCGATCGTGTGCGGCTTGCGAATTTCGCCGGAGATCGCGCCCACCGGGCAGGTGCGCGCGCACAGGCCGCAGCCGATGCACTTGTCCGCGTCTATGTAGTAGTTGAGCAGTGCCTTGCAGACGCCGGCGGGGCACTTTTTATCGACCACGTGCGCGATGTATTCATCGCGGAAGAATTTCAGTGTTGCAAGCACGGGGTTCGGAGCCGTCTGGCCCAGGCCGCAAAGGGAATTCTGCTTGATATAGTAGGCAAGCTCTTCGAGCTTGTCGATATCCTCAAGCGTACCCTTGCCAGAGGTGATCTTCTCGAGAATTTCCATCATGCGCTTGGTGCCGATCCGGCAGGGGGAGCACTTGCCGCAGGATTCATCGACCGTAAATTCCAGGAAGAATTTCGCGATGTCGACCATGCAGTTATCTTCATCCATGACGATCAGCCCGCCGGAGCCCATCATGCAGCCGATGGCGGTGAGGTTGTCATAGTCGATCTCCGTATCCATCAGGGAAGCGGGGATACAGCCGCCGGAAGGGCCGCCAGTCTGCGCAGCCTTAAACTTCTTGCCATTGGGGATGCCGCCGCCGATCTCCTCGACGATCTCGCGCAGCGTTGTGCCCATCGGGATTTCCACAAGGCCGGTGTTTTTGATCTTGCCGCCCAGGGCAAAGACCTTGGTGCCCTTGGAGCGCTCAGTGCCCATGGAGGCGAACCAATCCGCGCCCTTCAAAATGATCTGCGGGACGTTGGCAAAGGTTTCCACGTTATTCTCCGTTGTGGGCTTGCCAAACAGGCCTTTGACCGCCGGGTAAGGCGGACGCGGGCGGGGCTCGCCGCGGTTGCCCTCAATGGAGGTCATCAGCGCGGTTTCCTCACCGCAGACGAATGCGCCTGCGCCAAGGCGGATGTGAAGGTCAAAATCGAAGCCGGAATCGAAGATGTTTTTGCCCAGCAGGCCGTATTCCTTGGCCTGGCGAATGGCGATTTCCAACCGGTTGACCGCAATCGGGTACTCCGCGCGCACATAAATATAGCCTTCCGTCGCGCCGACAGCATAGCCGCAGATTGCCATAGCTTCCACGATACAGTGCGGATCGCCTTCCAGCACGGAGCGATCCATAAATGCGCCGGGGTCGCCCTCGTCCGCGTTGCAGACGACGTATTTCTGATCCGCCTTGTTCATGGCGGCCAGCTCCCACTTGCGGCCGGTCGGGAATCCGCCGCCGCCGCGCCCGCGCAGCCCGGAATCCTTGATCACTTGGATCACCTGCTCCGGCGTGTATTCTGTCAGGCACTTTGCAAGCGCCTGGTAGCCGTCGTAGGCGATATATTCGTCGATGTTTTCCGGGTCGATCACGCCGCAGTTGCGCAGTGCAACGCGCTTTTGCTTTTTATAGAAATCAGTCGATTCAATGCTCTTTACAACATCCTGATGGACGGTATCATCATACAGCAGGCGCTTGACGATGCGGCCCTTGAGCAGGTGTTCTTCGACGATTTCTGGAACATCCTCCACCTTGACCTCACTGTAGAAGCACCCCTCCGGATAGACGATCATAATCGGGCCAAGTGCGCACAGGCCGTGGCAGCCAGTCTGGACGACCTTGACCTCGTCGGCAAGGCCCTTCTCCGCGATCTGCTCTTCCAGCGCTTTGATGATCGCGGGCACGTTTGCGGAGGTACAGCCGGTACCGCCGCAAACCAGTACATGGGAACGATACATTGCTTTTCCTCCTTACTTATTTGGCAATTGCGCCAACGGTATATTCTGTGACGACGTTGCCGTTCACCAAATGGTCCGTCACAACGCGGGCGGCTTTTTCTGCCGTCATCTTGACATAGGTGACCTTCTCCTTGCCCGGCTCCAGAATCTCGACGATCGGCTCATACTGACACATGCCGATGCAGCCGGTCTGAGCCACGGTAACGTTTTGCAGGTGGCGCTTCTCCACCTCGTCCATGAACGCGTTGAGGACCGGGCGCGCACCCGCGGCAATGCCGCAGGTGGCCATGCCGACTACGACGCGGGTGACGTCGCTCTGATCCTCACGGACGGTCATCTTTTCCTTTGTCTTTTCTTTTATTGCCATCAATTCTTCGAGTGTTTTCATTGAGTAACACCTCCACATATCATTTGGGTCTGTTCGGTGAGATAATCCTGGATCCAAGCGCGTACCTCAGGCGTGTCGAGCGGCACCCCTTCGAGGATTTTGCGCAGCTCGCGCGTATCGATGGTGAATTCCTTCCCGTCCTTTTGCCGGCGATAGCGGAAATCGCGGTCCGTATTCATACAGATGAGCATGGTAACGGTGGAGCAGATATCCCCCAGAGGGATAAAATCCACATGGTCGGTGTGAAACAGCGCCGTAACGACCGTCCCCTTGCCGGGCTCGGAGGTGATCTCGAAGCCGCCGCCCGTCATTTTCGCCGCCATGCGAAACAGGGGGACGCCCATGCCGACCTTGCGGGTCGTGCGAGTGGTATAGAAGGGGTCAGAGACACTTTTGAGCTTTTCCGGCGTCATGCCGCAGCCATCGTCTGCAATCCGGATGGTCAGAAGCTTTTCTGCCGTGTTCTCATCAATTTCGATTTCAATGAGCGTTGCGCCGGCTGAGATGGAATTCTGCGCAATATCCAGAACATTGAGTGACAGTTCACGCATCCGCTTAATCCATATATTTCTGCAGGATGCCTGGAATTTCATCGGCGGTGAGCTTGCCGTAGACATCGTCATTGATCATCATGACGGGGGCAAGACCGCAAGCGCCGATGCAGCGGCAGGCGGTTACAGAGAAGCGACCGTCTTCCGTGCACTCCTCGGGGCCGCAGTTGAGGATTTCGCACACCTTATCGAGTACTTCCTGCGCACCCTTTACATAGCAGGCTGTGCCGAGGCAGACGGAGATGTGATAGGTGCCCTTCGGGGAGAGTGCAAACTGCGCATAAAAGGTGGACACGCCATACACCTTTTCGAGCGGCAGGCCCATGCCGTCTGCGATCATAACCTGCACCTCAAAGGGCAGGTAGCCATAGATCTGCTGCGCCTGCTGCATGACATGCATGAGCATGCTTTTGTCATGCTTGTTTTCCTCAATCACGGCCTTGAGTTGCGCCTCCTGCTCAGCGGTGCCGCGAAAGGGGATACTGCTGACTTTTTTGAGCATTGACTGATTCCTCCTTACGGATATGTGACTGTACCTGCAAATGCGGCCTGTGCCGAATCAAACGGGAGCGCCATGGAAGGTAGGGCGCTCCCAAACGCCGCATTCCTCTGCACCGAAGATGTTAAATTTTTAACAAAATCGCGCATCCATACCGATAAATTATAGCAGAAATAGAATAGAAAATCTACGGTGTTAGCAGAAGATAACAAAAAATTGTTAGAAACACAAAGAAAAAGGGAAAAAGGCAACGAAAAACGGGGAAACACATAGCGGAAAGGGATAAAAGATTCTGGGAAATGGGGAATCATCCAGAAGATGCAATGTGATTTGCTGCTGGCAAGCCGTTCATCTGGCTCTAAAAATTGGCACAGTGGGCCTCTTTGGTGAGGTAGCGAACAGAGCGCTTTGCTTTGTTACTTGTTACGCTTCGGAAACCAGTATCCTGCCCTCACCGTTTTTGTGCAGGGCATTCTCAGCCTCTTTTTTCCTGCGTGCTGCCGTTATGCAGGTTAAATGGTGAAAGTCAACTGAAAAAGCATTTGCGAGCCAGTGATGATGGCTCGCAAATGCTTTTTTCAAGGGCGCGGCAGCTTATTTCATCTGTGCACGCGCCTGGCGGATGTTTTCCACAAAACGGCGGCCGGTTTCCGTGATCTTTTGATAATCGCCTGTCTTCGCGCCGGCGGTTAGCGAGCTTCCCGCACCGACGGCGACCGCGCCCGCCTTGATCCAGTCCGCGACATTATCAACGTCCACGCCGCCGGTCGGCATCATTTTCGCGTAGGGGATCGGGCCACGGATCGCCTTGATGATCTTCGGGCCGAACACGTCGCCGGGGAAGACCTTGAGGATATCAGCGCCAGCCTCCATCGCCATGACTGCCTCGCGCACGGTCATCACGCCGGGCATGATGGGCACGCGGTAGTGATTGCAAAGCTTGACCGTTTCAGGGTCAAAATAGGGGGAGACGACATACTGCGCGCCGTTGAGAATGGCGATGCGCGCCGTCGCCGCATCCATCACGGTGCCCGCGCCAAGGATGATGCCGCCATCCGCATAGCGCTTGGCAAGGTCGGCGATCACTTTATCAGCCTGCGGGACGGTGAAGGTCAGCTCGATTGCCGCCACACCGCCCTCCATGCATGCATCCGCGATGCGGACGGCCTGCTCGCTCGTCTCCGCCCGGACGACGGCGACGATGCCTGCCTCCTGGATGCGGGTCAATACGGTTTCTTTATCCATCTCAAATCAGTCCTTTCTTTCATTAATATAAAAAGCGGGTTATCTCTGAACCCTTGCGCCTGCGCCTTTCATGACGCTTTGAACCTCTTTGAGGCTCGCCATGGAGGTGTCGCCCGGTGTCGTCATAGCAAGTGCGCCGTGCGCAACGCCAAAGTTGACCGCCTGCTGCGCGTCGCCCGTGGTCATCAGGCCATAGATCAGGCCGGAGGCAAAGCTGTCGCCGCCTCCGACGCGGTCGTAGATTTCAAGGCCCGGCAGGTCGAGCCCGCGGTAGAGCTGCTTATCTGCCCAGCAAATGGCGCTCCAGTCGTTAACCGTAGCGGTCTTGACGGCGCGCAGGGTGGTGGCTACCACCTTGAAATTCGGATAGACCTTGACCGCCTCCTCAATCATTTTACCATAGCCCTCGATGCTCAGGGTTTTCAGGTTTGCATCATTGCCTGGCACCTCAAAGCCGAGGCAGGCGGTAAAATCCTCCTCGTTGCCGATCATCACGTCGACATATTTTGCAAGCTCGCGGTTGACCTCCTGCGCCTTTTCCTGCCCGCCGATCTCCTTCCAGAGGGAAGGGCGGTAGTTTAAGTCGTAGGAGACGATTGTGCCCCACTTTTTTGCGGCCTTCACGGCCTCCAGCACGACCTGCGCTGTGGTTTCGGAAAGGGCCGCAAAGATACCGCCCGTGTGCAGCCAGCGCGCGCCAAGGCGGCCGAAGACGAAATCCCAGTCGATATCGCCGGGCCTGAGCTGCGAAGCTGCGGTATGCCCGCGATCCGATACGCCAACCGCGCCGCGAATGCCGAAGCCGCGCTCTGTGAAATTCAGGCCGTTGCGCACATTGCGGCCGATGCCGTCGTAAGGCTTCCATTCGATCAGGGAAGTATCCACCCCGCCCTGTAAAATGAAATCCTCTATGAGACGGCCCACTTCATTGTCGGCAAGAGCGGTCACCACCGCCGTATGCAGGCCGAAGCAGCGCCGGAGCCCACGCGCAACGTTATATTCGCCGCCGCCCTCCCAGGCGCGGAAGGAGCGCGCGGTCTTGATGCGCCCGTCGCCAGGGTCGAGGCGGAGCATGACTTCTCCGAGCGAAATTTCATCAAACAGGCAATCCCGCTTAGCACGAAGATTCAAATCCATTGTCAACCATCCTTTGCCGAAAAAATGTTTGGGTTTATACGCCGGAATAGGCCGAGAAGCCCCCGTCGACGGGGACGATGATACCGGTGACGAAGCCCGCGTATTCCTCGTCACAGAGATAGAGCAGCGTGCCCGTCAAATCGTTTGGTACGCCGAAGCGCCTGAGCGGTGTGTGGGAGAGGATTTTCTCGCTGCGTGGGGTGAGGGAACCATCCTCGTTATAGAGCAGCGTCTTGTTCTGATTGGTGGAAAAAAAGCCGGGCGCGATGGCGTTGACGCGGATGCCCACGTCCGCAAAATGCACGGCCATGAACTGCGTAAAGTTCGATACCGCCGCCTTTGCCGCCGAATAGGCCGGGATTTTGGTCAGGGGCCGGTAGGCATTCATGGAGGAGACGTTGACGATGCATGCATTCTCCCTGCCGACCATGTCCTTTGCAAAGGCCTGCGTCGTCAGGAGTGTGCCGAGGAAATTGAGGTTGAAGACAAATTCGATGCCCTTCGGATCGAGGTCGAAGAAGGTTTTGACCCCTTCCACCTTTTGCTGCAAATCCTCAGGTTCCAACGTCTCCTTCGTCGTCGTGCCGAGCGGGGAGTTGCCACCCGCGCCGTTTAAGAGAATATCGCAGGCGCCGAAGGTATCGTTGACCGTCTGGCGCGCCTGTTCGAGGCTCTCCGCGCTGAGTACATCGCACGCGATGCCGATGGATTCGCCGCCCGCCGCTGTGATCTCGTCGGCGACGGTCTGCGCCGACTCTTTGCGGATATCGAGCACCGCAACCTTTACGCCGGACGCGGCCAGATCCTTTGCAAAGCCGCTGCACAATACTCCGCCACCGCCGGTGACAACCGCCACGCGGCCTTTTAAATTTTCGTGTCTGATCATGAGATTCATCCTTCCTGATTGATTTAATGATGCCCTATCTGCTTTTGGCAACGGCCTCCCACAGGCCGTTGAGATACGCCGCGCCCAATGCCCGGTCATAGAGCCCGTAGCCTGGGCGGGCGACTTCATTCCAGAGCATACGCCCGTGGTCGGGGCGGATATAGCCGTCGAAGCCCGTCTCCTGCAAGGCCCTGACGATTTCATACAGATCGAGTGATCCGTCCGCTGAAAGATGGGAGGTTTCATGGAACCGCCTGCCCTCGACCTTTACATTGCGCAGGTGCGCGAAATAGATGCGGTCCCCCACCTCGCGGATCATGGCGGGCAGGTCGTTGTCTTTACTTGCGCCGAGCGAGCCTGTGCAGAAGGTCAGGCCGTTACAGGGGCTGTCGACGAGCTTTAAAAAGCGGCGCAGCGCCTTGATATCCGTGATGATGCGCGGCAGGCCGAAGATGCCCCATGGCGGATCGTCCGGGTGGATCGCCATTTTGACGCCGCATTCCTCGCAGACGGGGATGATCTCCTCCAGAAAATGCTGGAGATTACGCCACAGGTCCTCGTCAGTAATGCCCTTGTATTTCTGAAACAGCTCTTTGATTTCCCCCATGCGCTCCGTTTCCCAGCCGGGCATGGCGTAGCCGTTGGAATTCTCGTCAATTTCGCGGAACATATCCTCCGGACTTTTGCCCTCGATCTGCGCGCCGTCGTAGGACAGGCAGGTTGCGCCGTCCGTAAGACGCATGGCGAGATCGGTGCGTGTCCAGTCGAAAATGGGCATGAAGTTATAGCAGATCACCTTCACGCCGGCCTTTGCCAGGTTGCGGATGGAGGTCTTGTAGGCTTCGATATACTGCTCGGCGGAAGGCGCGCCCAATTTGATATCCTCATGGACATTGACGCTCTCAATGCATTCCATCGTGAGCCCCGCGGCCTCGATTTCCGCTTTCATCTTCATAATGCGGTCAAGCGGCCAGGGCTCTCCCGCTGGCAGGTCGTGCAGGGCGGGAACAACACCCGTGACGCCCGGCACCTGCCGGATTTGTTCGAGCGTAACGGTGTCTTTTTCCGCGCCGAACCAGCGCATTGTCATTTGCATGCAATCACCTTTTTCTTTCATCTTTACATAATGGCCTCATCCAGATGGATGGCTTCATAATCAAGCCCGTTTTGTGCATACAGGGAAAAAATCAGTTCGCTCGCCCTGGTCCCTTCCCATACGCCGATGGGAAACGGCTTTCCGCCCGGCGCAAGGGCGCGGTAAAAGGCGTCGATCAGCCGCGCGTGGCTTGATCCCCAATAGGCCTTGCCCGGCGCTTTCTCCTCGCCCCTGCATAAGAGCTCAATTTGATTGCCGGAAAGGCGGTAGAGCCTTGCGCCTTCCAGGCGGAGTGTCTCCCGTTCAAAGGCGAGCTCCAGCAGGACGGGTGCGTCGGCCGCATAGGCAGTTGTGGCGTAAAAGACGCCGGTAACCCCGCTATGATACTGCAACAGGGCACAGGCAGTATCCTCCACCTCTATGATGCCCTGCAAATGGTCATTTACGATATGGCCCTGAATCGCTGCGATCTCGCCGCCGAGATACCGCATTAAGTCGAGCGTGTGAATCGCCTGATTGGTCAAAACGCCGCCACCTTCTTTTGATAGCGTACCGCGCCAGCCGCTCTGCGTGTAATACGCTTCCTTCCGGCTCCAGGTGACAAAGGCGCGTATGGCCATGAGCTTACCGCCCACGCCGGAGAGCAGCCGCTCCTTCGCCGCGGTTACGCAGGGGTTAAAGCGGTTTTGAAAGCACACACCGTACTGTGCGGACGATTTTTCAGCCGCATCGATCAGCGCTGTGAGCTGATCCGGCGAGATCGCTGCGGGCTTTTCAGAGAGGACGTGGATTCCTCTTTGCAGCGATGCGATCGCCATCGGGACATGCAGGGAATGCGGCGTGCAAAGATGGATAACGTCCGGCCGCTCCTGGTCCATCAGTTCCAAGAAGCTTTGAAAGGGCTTGCCGCCGAAGCGAGCACAGAATGCTTCTGCCCGCTCCATCCTGCAGTCGGCAGCAGCGGTCAGACGCACATCCTCCCGCCGGCTAAGCGCAAGGCCATGCACCTGCGCGATATTGCCGCAGCCGATGATGGCAGCTTTTCGCATAAGAAACGTCCTTCCCGTCAGGAACCGAAGGTTCCATCCACATTGAATACAACGGCCTTGCCGGGCTCCTTTTTGGCCTTGGAGGAGGCGATGCGCTTTTTCAGCTCCGCATCGAATAAATCCTCATCGAGCGGGAGGGTAACCGTGTCATTCAGCCAGGAGGAGAGGAACATCGCGTTAGAGAGCGTCAGGCCGTTGATGCCCTCCTCCCCGCGCGCGATGAGCGGCTCGCCGCGCAGGATCGCCGCAGCAAAGGCCCGTAGGACGCCGTCGTGCTGCGGGTTTTCACCATCCGTCTCGATATGGATGAAATGACCGTCCATCCGGCCAAAGCCCTCCGGGCAGGTATCGATGAAATGCTGCTGAGCATCCTCCAGCTCATAGACGGAAAGCTTTCCGTCTTCGCACAGGATCGTCGCCCGGTCGAGCACGATTTCAAAGCGGTTCGTGCCGGGATACTCTCCAGTGGTGGAGATAAAAACGCCGGTGGCGCCGTTTTCATATTCCACATAGGCGGTCACGTCGTCCTCCACCTCGATATCGTGGAAATGGCCCTCCTTGCAGAAGGCGCGCACCTTCAGGGGCATGCCGCAGATCCACTGCCACAGGTCAAGGTTATGCGGGCACTGGTTTAAAAGCACGCCGCCGCCCTCACCTGCCCAGGTGGCGCGCCAGCCGCCGGAGTTGTAGTAGGACTGGCAGCGGAACCAGTCGGTGATAATCCAGTTGGTGCGGCGGATCGCTCCGTATTTTCCGCTGGAAACGAGTTCCTTCATCTTGCGGTAAATATGATTCGTGCGCTGGTTGAACATCACGGCGAAGATTTTGTCGCTTCTGGCCGCCACCTCGTTCATTTCGCGCACCTGCTTGGTGTATACGCCCGCAGGTTTTTCCGTGATCACGTGCAGATTGTGCGCGAGCGCCTCCATGACAAGCTGGGGGTGGTCGTAGTGCGGCGTGGCGATGATGACCGCGTCGCATAGCCTGCTCTCAAAAAGCGACGTTGCGGTGGAAAAGGTTTCGATCGGTTGATTCGCCTTCTGCGCCGCCTCCAGAGCTGCCTGAAGCCGCTGGGGATTGATATCCGCCACGGCAGTGACCTTCAGCTCCGGCACGTTGCCGTTGAGGATATGATTCAGATGACCCGAGCCCATATTCCCCACACCGATAATGCCAAAGCGTACCTGTTGCATAGGGTTCCTCCTTTCGAAGTATTGATCTGCTATGCATCCAGGCTGTCGAGCAGCTGGTGCATAGCCTGTGCGGCCGCGTCAAATGCCGCGCGGTTGGTCGGATAGGTATATTGCTCCATCTTCTGCGCCGTCTCATGATCCTTTTCCAGCGCATCAAGCCCATCAAAGACTTTCAGGTGTGGTTCCAGGGAGAGAAAACGTTTGCCCTCCATCTTTTTGAAACGGCGCAGGATTTCTTTGACATGACCGTCTCCTGCGCCCGCCGGAACCACGCTGCCATCCGCCATTTCGGCGTCCTTTATGTGCATATAGAGAATATAGGGCTCGAGCATGTCATAGGCCTCCAGCGGCTGAACGCCGCACTGGATGAAGTTTGCCGGATCGAACACCCCGGCAAGCCGCCCCTCAAAATGCCGGTAAAGGTCAAGGCAGCGTTCCGCCGTGTCGCCGTAGATTTCCTTTTCGTTTTCATGGCAGCACAGCACATGATGTTCAAGCGCGTAATCCGCCATCCGGCTGACACGGGAGTAGACCTCGTCCCGGTAGGCTTCGTAGCTTTGGCCCTCTTCAAAATAAAAGCTGAATATGCGGATCAGGCGGCAGTCGAGGATTTTGGCAACCTCAACCGTATTTTGAAACGCCTCAAAGTGCGGCTCAAAATCATCCGCAATATTGATCTTGCCGTAAGGCGATCCGATTGCGGAGACCTGCATGCCCTCAGAATCGAGCTTTGCCTTGAGCACCCAGGCGTCATCCGTCGTAAGCGTGGAGATATTGCCCTGCGGGAGCCCGCGAAGCTCCATATGCGTGATTCCGTTTGCATGGCACGCGCTGATCTGCTCGTCCAAATCGATTCCCGCCTCGTCTGAAAAGGCGGAGAGAATAAATTCTGCCACTGTTCATCAACTCCTGCTGCCACGTTTCTTCGACCCGCGGCCATTATTTTTCACGCTTCATTTTACCACCTTTTTAAAGGAGAAAAAACGGGTATTTTCAATTTTTTCTCTTTCAAAACGGCTTTTCTGCAGAATACGTCTGTTGTGCCCTCTTCCAGAGGATGTTATAATGGGTCAACGGAAAGAATTGGGCAATCCCTGGGAACGCTTTGGGCCTTTGTGTGAAAAGAAAGGAAGGGTTACGGCTTTGCAAATTGCAATCTGTGATGACGAACCCGCCATGCTGGAATACTTGGATGCACTCGTAAACCAGTGGGGGGAGAGCAGAGGGGAGCCGGTAAACGCACAGTGCTTTCCCAGCGCGCAGGCGCTGTGGTTCACGTGGGAAGAAAGCCCCCGCTTCGACGTGCTGCTGCTCGATATTCAGATGCAGGGGCTCGACGGCGTGTCTCTGGCACATAAAATCCGTGAAAAGGACAGCAGGAGCGTCATTATTTTCATCACGGGCACGGTGGAATTCGCCGCTGAGGGGTATGACGTATCCGCCCTGCATTATCTGTTAAAGCCTGTGGATGAGGAAAAGCTCTTTTTCTGCCTCGACAGGGCGGTTGCCCAGCTGCGCCGCGCGCCCAAGCAGCTTTTGCTGCCTGTCGCGGGCGTGCAGACGCGCTTTTCAGCGGAGGATATTTTTTATGCAGAGGCCTTTGCGCATACGGTATGTATCCATACCGGCGAGGGGCAAGCGGAGGCGCAGATCAGCATCAGCGCATTGGAGCAGGCGCTGGCTAACGAGCCGTTCATCCGCTGCCACCGCTCGTATCTCGTCAATCTGCGGCATATCCGCCGGATTGATAAGACGGAGCTATCGCTGGATGACGGGGCGCAGCTCCCGGTCAGCAGGCGGCTGTATGCGGCGGTGAACGATGCGTTTATCCGCTTTTTCAAAGGGGAAGAATCATGAAAACATGGATTTTGATTACGGCGGCTGTTCTGGCTGCTCTGCTTGTGACAAGTATGGTTTTTCTGATCCGCCATCTCATCGGCCGCAGCGCGGACAAACGGATTGCCGCCTATCAAAACGAGCTGATGGAGCAGCATTATCACGAGGTGGAGAATATGTACCGCCAGATGCGCGGCTGGCGGCACGATTACCACAACCATATCCAGACCATGAAGGCGTATCTCTCCATGGGGCAGGCCGATAAGCTCTCCGATTACCTCGCCTCGCTCGATCAGGATCTGACGAATGTCGATACCGTCGTCAAGACGGGCAACGTCATGATGGACGCGATTTTAAACAGCAAGCTGTCCATGGCGCAGGTAAAGGGGATTGCCGTCAACGCGAAGGCGACGGTCGAGCCGGATGTGCCCATCGCCGAGACGGACCTTTGCGTGATCCTTGGAAATCTGCTCGACAACGCGATAGAGGCCTGTGTGAAGCAGGCGGAGGAAAAGGAGCGGTTTATCCGGGTATATATCGGGAAGTTCAAAGGGCAGTTTTATATCTCAGTCAGCAATTCCGTGGGCGGTGCGCTGAAAAAACAAGGCGGCATTTACCAGACCACCAAATCCGGCAGCCATGGCTTCGGCCTGAAGCGTGTGGACGCGCTGATCGAAAAATACGGCGGCTACCTTAACCGGCAGGACGAGGGCGACGTGTTTGCAACGGAAGTGATGCTGCCCATCGGGTAGACAGGAAATCGGCAATATACCATTCGTGCGCGAGACGCAGCCGTTCGTGCACGATTTTTTTATGGGCGGGCGGCCCATGCTATGATACAAGCATCGGTGCACCCCTGTACACTGATGCAAGCAAAGGGGGAATGCAGAATGCAACAGGAAACGCAAACGCAAAAATACACGACCTGGCAGAATACGATCTATATGCTTAAAAAGGTGTGGGGGTGGAGCAAAAAAGACATTCTCATCTCCCTGCTCCACATTCCGCCGTCGGTCATTTCGCCGCTGATTCTCGTTGTGCTGTCAAAAATCCTCGTGGATTGCCTGACGGGCGGGGTGACACCGGTTCAATTGATCACAACGGTAGGCATTGCGATCCTGATCTACGGTGCGTGCTGTTGGCTGGATAAATTCATCGGCGGGCGGATGATGCTGATCAACCAGCAGGTGCGGTTTCATTTTAAGGCGGAGGGCTTTTTGAAAACCCTGGATACGGATTATGAGAATATTGAGAGCCTGGAGGGCCGGCTCAAACGAAAGCGATGCGAGGCGTTTACCCAATATGAAAACGGCTCCGGCGGCTCCAACGTTTTGACGATGGTGATTGCGCTTTGCGTCAATGTGTGCGGCATCTTCACCTACACGGCGATCCTCTCAATGCTCAGCATCTGGCTGGTGCTCTTCCTGCTGGCAATGTCGGCGGCAAGCTTTTTCGTCCTGCGGTGGAACAATTTTCGTATTTATCGATTTGATAGGAATTTGATGCTGATTAGGCATAAGATTGATTACCTGACGCGCACCGCCCAAAACTTTTCGGCCGGCAAGGATATCCGCCTGTATCACATCGTTCACTGTTTTCGCGGCCTGTTTGAGCGGCTGGGGAATGCGTATGCCGCGCTGCTACGGAAAGGGGTGCGCCAGGAAACAACCTCCGATGGCCTGATCGCCTTTTTCGTGCTTGTGCGCGATAGCGCAGCTTATGCCGTGCTGATCGCGCAGGTGCTGCGGGGGGAGGATCACCCCCTCCGATTTTGTGCTCTATTTCGGGCTGGTCACCGGCTTCTCCGCCTGGACGCTGGGGCTGGCCAAGCAGGTAAACGAGCTGCACCTTGCAAGCCTGGAGTGCAATGATTATCGCGCCTTTCTGGAGCTGCCCGACCAGCTGCGGCGGAAGGATGGGGTGCCGCTGCCGGAGGCGGGGAAGCTTCCGTGCGGTGTTACATTTGACCATGTGACCTTCTCCTATGATGGCGGTGGACAGCCCACGCTGCGGGACCTCAGCTTCCGCGTGCGGCCCGGCGAGAAGATCGCGCTGGTGGGCTTAAACGGCGCAGGCAAGACCACCTGCATGAAGCTCCTGTGCGGGCTTTACCGGCCGGAGAAGGGCGAGATACGGATCAATGGGAGAAAGAGCACGGATTTCAACCGGGATGATTATTACCACCTTTTCACCGCCGTGTTTCAGGATGTCAACTTCCTGCCGGTGAGCATTGCGCAGAATGTGGCGCTGTGTGTGGAGGAACGGATTGATTACGGCAGGGTGGAGCAGTGCCTGACGCAGGCAGGGCTTGGCGAACGCATCGCAAGGCTCCCGGAGGGGGTGCGCACCCTGATGGATAAGCAGATCAACGAGAACGCGGCGGATTTTTCCGGCGGGGAGCGGCAGCGGCTGCTGCTGGCCCGCGCGCTCTATAAGGATGCGCCGGTGATCATCCTCGATGAGCCGACCGCTGCGCTCGACCCGATTGCGGAGAACGAGATGTATCTCCAATACAGCGAGATGACGAAGGGGCGCACCTCCTTTTACATCTCTCACCGGCTTTCGAGCACCCGCTTCTGCGACCGGATTTTATTTTTAGAGGGCGGGCAAATCGTGGAGGAGGGCACGCACGATGCGCTCATGGCGCAAAAGGGGAAATACTACCGGCTCTATGAGCTGCAAAGCCAGTATTATAAATCGAATCCGGAAGGGGGCGAGCAGGATGTATGAGCCCAAAAAGTTTGAGGAGCTCTCCTGGCGAGAAAAATTCACCTTGCTCAGGCGTACGGTTTCGGCCTTGTCTGCCTTTGAAAAATGGACCTTTCCCACCATGATCCTCAGCGATTTGCTGCTATCGCTCGAGCCGCTGGTGAATCTGTGGATGTCCGCCCTGATCCTGGATGAGCTGATCGGCGCGCGGGATATCAAACGGCTCGTTCTGCTCGTGCTGGTGACGGTGGGCCTTAACTTTCTGCTCTATCTCGGCAAAAATGCGCTGGCGAACCGCCATCACATTCTGCACAAAGGAATGGAAATAGTGCAGGAGAATATGGCGGCCAGTGAAAAAATTTTGGATACGGATTATGAAAACCTGGAGAACCCGGATTTTCAAAAAAAGGCGCGGGATTATTGGCAGGTGAGCCGGAACCGCGGCAGCGCGCTCAACGTGTTTTATTACTCGATGGATCTTTTCTTTCAAGGCTTTTTTTCCACGGTGTGTTCCGTTTTGCTGCTGATCCCGTTTCTGAAAATCGTGCTGGTTCGCACGGGGCCCTCCTTCTGGGAATCGCCGTGGCTGGTGCTCGCGCTGCTGGGCGTGATGGTAGCCTGCGCAGCAGCCCTGCTGGTGGTTGGGCATTTTTATCAAAAAACAAATAATCAATATTGCGATTTAAACCTGCAGGTCATGCGGCTGTTTTCTTATTATAGCGATTTAATATCAAATTACCGGCTGGGGAAGGAAATCCGCCTCTTCCGCGAAAAGATTAACTATTAAAAGTCAACCTCAAAATGAATGGTGGAGGTCAAACCCAG
>ERZ781272.736-NODE-736-length-17199-cov-3.118350_pt1 | contig 17199 bp, 17 predicted proteins | sample MGYA00375850_ERZ781272 | MGnify/ENA primary metagenome ERZ781272 (study PRJEB29790, sample SAMN06051246) | human gut metagenome | host: Homo sapiens | place: USA: Cincinnati, Ohio | collected 2013-06-21 | study: EMG produced TPA metagenomics assembly of the Gut...
CATCCATCTTCCTTTATCTGTTGAGCCCATTACAACACAAATATATGTCTTATTATCTATATCAGCAACAGAAACAACACATTTCCCAGCATTTAATGAACTTCCTGTTTTTAAACCCTTTATATCAGAATAATAATATTCACTATAAGGATTTATTAGCTCATTAGTATTTTCATATTTAACTTGACTACCGTTTGGATATTCATCATTCAATTTATATTTTGATACAATTGAACTTAATAGTTTTGACTTCATAAATTCATCACCTATACAAGCTAAATCCTTAGCCGTAGTATATTGTCCACTTACATCATATCCATCTGGTCTGATAAAGTTAGAATTATTAGCTCCAATTGAGACAGCTTTTTTATTAGCATAAATCATAAAATTTGAAATAGCATCTTCCATAGATAGTTTTTCATTAGATATTTTTTCACCTGTATATCTTGCCAAGACGTAGGCTGCATCATTTCCCGAAGGGAGAAGCAGTCCATCTAATAATTGCTTTATAGTTACCACATCACCTTTTTTTAGCCCAGCTTTTGAAGCGTCATTAAATACAAATTTAATCTCATCCCCTACTGTGACTTCTTCATTAATATTACAATAGTCTGCTACAGTAAGGGCAGTAATCATTTTTGTAGTACTTGCAGGTGCAATTTTTTCATCACCACTTTTACTATAAATAATACTTTTATTATCTGCATCAAGTAAACATGCATTTCTAGCTTGAATATTATCTGAGTTTTTATAATTTATATATAATCCACCACATATTACTGTAATAAAAATTAAAACAAAGTAGCAAAGTAAATACTTCATATTATCATATATTTTAAAATCAATACTTTTAATTTTAAATTTATAAATAAGACATAAAAATTTGTATATAAGATAGCCTATATATGTGCCAATAGAAGCTAAAATTATATGATTCACGTCTGTTCCTTTATATAAAAATAATTGAAATGTCTCTATAAAAAAAGATAAAATCATTCCACTTAATATTACTTTTAAACCCGTGTTAATCTTTCCACATAATAAGGGTAATAAAAATCCATAAGGTGAAAACATAATAATATATTTTATTAAAGACTTAGGTCTTTCACATAATATATCAAAAATCCTTAAAGGGTTAATGTTTAAATTTTTACTCCAATTAATCTCAAAAGAAAAACCATATGTTGGTGAAATTAAGTATGATAAAAGTATACTCAAGTATATTGTCATTAAAATGAATATAAACTTATATATATTTCCTGATTTATTATTTTCTAAATTTCTTTTTTCATTTATTTTATTGTATATACTACAAATTAATAACGATGGTATAATGTATATTGTTATATTTTCTATAAAATTCATTTCACAATTTTTCCTTTCTAACATTTACCCCTTGATTATATACAATTTTAAAAAAATTATAACATTTAAATATAATTTTTTTCTTATAAGGCGTAGCCTATTTTAAATTTCAATTCCATATTTACTAAAATAAACCTATATAATTTTATTTAAAGAAGCTTAAAATTCACTTGGCTCAAGCGACGTGCGACGAAACATTTCATATCGTCAGCGATATATCCTAGTTACCACTTTAATACACGTCCTTGCTCAACAAAAAAGGTGTGAAATTTAATTTCACACCTTTTATCATTATTAAACTTCCTCACCAACTAGCGAGAATGTTGTAGCTTCTGTAATTTTTACGTTCATTAATTTTCCAAGTAAATCTGCTTCTGGATTTTTCACTGTGAAGTTAACAAGTTTATTTTGTCTAGTTCTTCCAGTAAATTTACTTTCATCAGTTTTACTTTTTCCTTCTATTAAAACTTCAACAGTTTTTCCAACATACTGAGCATTTAAACCTGCAAGTATTTCATTTACTTTAGCTAATACTCTGTTAAATCTTTCATGTTTAACATCTTCTGGAATTTGGTCTTCCATCTTAGCGGCTGGAGTTCCTTCTCTCTTAGAATATATAAAAGTAAATGCGTTGTCGTATTTAACTTTTTCGACTACATCTATAGTATCTAATAAATCTTCTTGTACAGTATCTCCGTTTATATATCCTAAATAGTCCCAAATATTCCTAAAGTCAACTTCTATAAAGTCATATGGAAGTCTTTGATTTATACCTTCTATTGCATCATTAATAGATTTATATGCTTTTAATAATGCATCTTTATGTCTGGAATTTGTAATAACAACACTTGAGTTATTTTTTATATCTCCCTTGAATACCATAGATTCTATTTTATCGTGAACTTCTTCTATACCTTCGTTCTTTAATGCTGATATTTTTATTATACTATCTTTGTCAACATATTTAGCTATTTCTTCCTCTGATACAACTTGGTTAAGATCATTTTTATTTAATAAAACAATAGTCTTTTTATCTACTGCTTGTTCTAATATTTCTCTATCTTCTTTTGATAATTCCTTTGAACCATCTATCACTATTATTACTAAGTCTGCCGAGCTAAATGACTCTCTTGATTTTTCTACACCTATTTTTTCAACTATATCTTCCGTTTCTCTTATACCAGCTGTATCAACAATTTTTAAAGGAATTCCTTTTATATTAACGAATTCTTCTATTACATCCCTTGTTGTTCCAGCTATTTCAGTAACTATAGCTCTATTTTCTCCTAAAATATAGTTTAGTAATGATGATTTTCCTACATTTGGTTTACCAACTATAACTGTTTTTAGTCCGTCTCTTAAAACTTTTCCACACTCTGCCGAGTCATATAATGCTTTTATTTCATTTCTTAACGATTCTGAACTATCAGTAAGCATTGCATAAGTTATTTCTTCAACATCTTCTTCACTAAAATCTATAGAAACTGTTAAGTGAGCTAAAACTTCCGTTACTTTGAATCTCAATTCTTTTATTTTATTAGCCAATGCACCGCTTAAATGACTTTGAGCTACCTCTTGAGCCTTATCTGTTTTTGCCTTAATTACGTCAATTACAGCTTCCGCCTGAGATAAATCAATTCTTCCATTTAAGAATGCTCTCTTAGTAAATTCACCTTCATCTGCAAGTCTTACATCTTTACTTAATATTAATTCTAATATTTTTTTTACTGAAATAAACCCACCGTGACAATTTATTTCTATTACATCTTCTGCTGTATAAGAATTAGGTCCTTTCATAAAAGCAAGTAATACTTCATCAATCTTATTATCACCATCTACTATATGACCATATATTAATGTACGAGTATTATAATCTGTTATACTTTTTCCTGATACAGATTTAAATATCTCCTCAGCCACTGGAAGTGCTCTACTCCCACTAATTCTTATTATGCCTATTCCACCTTCTCCTGGTGCAGTTGCAATTGCTGCTATAGTATCATCTATAAACATAATATCACCTCTATAATTAATCTATTTTAAATTCTTAACAAATATTTAAAATTATAACCTTAATTTTATCATTATATAAAATAAATTACAAAAATTAAACCCCCTAAATATTAGGAGGTTCTATTTTTACTATTTATCTTTTATACTCAATCACTAATCTTCTATATGGATCTGTTCCTTCACTATATGTAATTACATACTTATCGTTTTGTAAAGCTGAATGAACTATTCTTCTTTCATAAGGATTCATATAGTCTAGTTTTTTTGTTCTTCTAGTCTTAGCTACTTCACGCGCAACTTTTCTAGCATATCTAACTAACGATTCTTCTCTTTTATTTCTATAATTTTCTATATCAACTAATACTCTCATATGTGAATCTTTGTTGATTTTGTTTAAAGCTAGTCCTGTTAAAAATTGTACTGAATCAAGTGTTTCTCCTCTTCTTCCAATTAAGCAAGTAGCTTCTTTTCCTTCAATGCTAATTTTAATTAAATTATCCTTTTGAGTAGCATTAACTTTAGCATTTATCTTAGAGTTTACTAGAATATTTTCTATAAATTCTTTAGCAATTTCTATTTCTTCTTTTTTTATTACAGTTACTTCGTATACTCCATCTTTAGCACCTAAGAATCCTAGGAACCCCTTAGAAGGATTTTGAATAACCTTTACTTCGATGTCTTTTTCTTCAACGCCTAGTTCCAGTAATGCTGATTGAATTGCTTCTTCTTTAGTCTTACTTTTTATTTCTATTCTTTTTTTCTGACACTGCATTTCTGTTAAATTTTCCTGATTTTTCATCATTAACTACTGCCTCCTTAGGATCAGCCAGTTTAGCTTTTAAAGGACTTGTTATTAATTGATATTGAGCTATAGAGAACAAGTTACTTGTTATCCAATATATCGCAAGACCCGCTTGGAAAGTATATCCCCAGAATAATGACATTGCTGCCATTACATATGTCATACTCTTCATCATGTTTGCTGTTTGATCATCGCCTGTAGTCATCATTTTTTGCATGAAGTAAGCACTTACCCCTGAAAGTAATGCTAGAGAAACACTTCCTGTCGCAGAAATATCTTTTATCCATAAGAATCCTGCTTGCGCTGCTTGTGCTGCCACATCTGCATTTTGGAATACGCCATAAAGTACAGGTTCTCTTAACACATTAAATAGACCTATTAATATAGGCATTTGTATTAATAATGGCAAACATCCAGCTAGTGGATTAATCTTTGCTTCTTGATAAATTTTCATTAGCTCTTCTTGCTGTTTTTCTGGCTTATTTTTATATTTTTCTTGAATTTCTTTTATCTTAGGTTGGATGTCTTGCATCGCTTTTTGAGACTTTATTTGTTTTACCATTAAAGGAACTAATAATAATCTTACAAACAGCGTAAATACAACTATAGACAATCCATAATTATTCACAAACTCAAAAATAATTCTAAGTATATGACCTAATAAATTACTTATAATGCTCAATTGTATACCTCCTAAAGTACGCTTATTTTAGAGGATCATATCCTCCTGGATGAAATGGATGACACTTTAAAACCCTTTTTATTGACAAATACATACCTTTAAACATTCCATATTTTTTGAAAGCTTCCATTGCATATTGAGAACAAGTAGGATAAAACCTACAGTGTGGTCCTAACATAGGAGATATATACTTTTGGTAAAATCTTATTAAGTAAATACATAATTTCGATAAGTATGTATTTATTTCCTTCAATATATATACTATTTTATTAAACAATTTTAACCTCCATTAAAAATAGGCGCCATTAATATGTATAGTTTTTAAAATAAATTTGCCTTTTTAATCAAATGCTTCATTGCTTTTTCAATATCTATGTAATTAGCATCCTTTATGGCAATTCTAGCTATAAATACTATGTCGTAGCCAGATTTTATATTACCATCTATATTTAATCTATATGATTCTTTTATTCTTCTTCTAGCTTTATTTCTCACATTGGCCTTACCTACTTTTTTTGAAACAGATATTCCAACACGATTATTTTCTGATTTATTTGGAAGCGTATACATTACTAAGAATCTATTTGCAACAGACTTCCCATGTCTATAAACTCTTCTGAAATCCGAATCTTTTTTTAAGCCTTGTGTTTCTTTAAAGTTCATATTAATATCCTCCGTAAACACAGCTATGTAATAAATTACATAAAAAGGCCACTATAAAGCGGCCTTCCTAATTATTAGTGAGTTAATCTATTTCTTCCTTTAGCTCTTCTTCTTTTTAAAACATTTCTTCCGTTAGAAGTTTTCATTCTTTTTCTGAATCCATGCTCTTTTTTTCTTTGTCTCTTTTTTGGCTGATAAGTTCTTTTCATTATATTGCACCGCCTTTCACAATTTTTTTCCGTTTATAAAAATAATAACTTTACTGTCAAAGTAAACATAACACATATTATTATAAATCCTTTTATATTTGTTGTCAACGTGTTTTATAGCCATTAAATCTTAAATTAGTCTAGGTATATTTATTCTTTTTTAATCTTAAAATCCATATTTTCCAAAAAAGATATATATTATTCCTACTATAATAAGATGATTTTTTTCTATTTTTTTATTGTTGATTAAATTATTCACAGTACGACATAATTGTGGATAATTTGATTATAACATATTGAAGTTTGACATATATTCTGATATTATAAATATACTTGTTGATAATGTTAATAATAAATAATAACATATTAAACTTATTCACAATCTGTGGATTAAATTGTGAATAAGTTTTCATATCTTAGACAATAATTGAGTAAATGAAAAGTTTTTACTATATATTTTGCTATTTATAAGTTTATATACACCCTGTTTATATCTTTTAAATTCTTTTTGATAATTTTATTTATTAATATGTTATCCACATTTTATCCCAAAGTTATATTTTATACTTTTTATTCATTTATCTTTCGTCAATTTTTGTTAATAACTTTGTGGAAAATGTTAATTATTTAGTTCGGAGGTTTATACTTATGGATATAGTTTCTTTATGGGAAAAAACTTTGCAACTAATAAAAGGTGAGGTATCTACTGCAAGCTTTAATGCTTTTTTTAAAGAAATAAAACCTTTAAAACAAATATCTAATGAGCTTATTTTTTTGGCTCCCAACGAATTTATACAAAATATACTTGAAAATAGATACTTAAACTTGATTGAAAGTTGTGTAAGCCAATTATCCCTAAAAAAATATCAGATTAAATTTATTTTAGACGAAAAAGAAATACAAGATACTAACGAAGAAGATAAATCTACTACTATCAAAAAAAGTTATCCAAATTTAAATCCTAAATATACTTTTGATACCTTTGTAATAGGTAATAGTAATAGATTTGCCCATGCAGCTTGTGTAGCAGTAGCTGAATCTCCAGCTAAAGCATATAATCCTTTGTTTTTATACGGAGGAGTAGGTCTTGGAAAGACACATTTAATGCATGCTATCGGACATCATATAATGTGCCAACAAGAAGATCCTAAGGTTGTTTATGTTTCTTCAGAAAAATTTACAAATGAGCTTATTAACTCAATAAAAAATGATAAAAATGAAGAATTTAGAAATAAATATAGAAATGTAGATGTTTTATTAATAGATGATATTCAGTTTATTGCCGGAAAAGAAGGAACTCAAGAGGAGTTTTTCCATACATTTAATGCATTACATGAAGCAAATAAACAAATAATCATATCGAGTGATAGACCACCAAAAGAAATACCTACATTAGAAGATAGATTAAGATCGAGATTCGAAATGGGACTCATAACAGATATTCAACCACCTGATTTCGAAACGAGAATTGCTATACTTAGAAAGAAAGCACAATTAGAGAACATAAATGTTCCAAACGAAGTAATGACTTACATAGCTAAGTACATTAAATCAAACATAAGAGAATTAGAGGGTGCTCTAACTAGAGTTGTTGCCTATTCATCTCTTACAAACAAAAACATTTCACTTGAGCTTGCAACTGAAGCTTTAAAGGATATAATATCAAATCCTAAGAGTGAAGAAATAACAGTAAATAGAATAAAAGAAAAAGTTTCAGAAGCTTTTAACATAAAAATGGACGACTTTAATTCTAAAAAAAGAACAAGAACAATAGCATATCCTAGACAAATAGCAATGTATATCTGTCGTGAACTTACTGATTTATCATTACCTAAAATAGGAAGTGAATTTGGTGGAAGAGATCATACAACAGTAATTCACGCTCATGATAAAGTAACTAAGGATATAGAAGAAAATCAACAAATAAAGGACAAAATAGATAAAATAATTTCAGATTTAAAGGGATAAGTTATTAACATTTTGTCTGTTAACAACTTGTGCCGTAATGTTAATAATTTTTTTGTTAAGATTTTATTCACAATGTAATTAAGAAGGTTTTTATAAGATATTAACATTTTGTATACAAGTTAATATCTTTTGCTTTATTTGGATTCATATGGTTATCCACTTTATCCACAGCACCTACTACTACAACTACTATTGTTTTTATATATATTTTTATTAAAATGATGCAAGGAGGTTATCCACATTGAAAATAATTTGTAATCAAAAACTATTAGCTCATAAGATTGGTATCGTACAAAAAGCTATTAACTCAAAAACAAATTTTGATTTATTAAAAGGGATATTAATTGTAGCTAAAAAAGATCAAATAGTTTTAACTGGATATGATTTAGAAATTGGTATAGAAACTTATGCACAAGCAGAAATAGCTGAAGAAGGAAGCATTGTAATAGATGCTAGACTATTTGGAGATATAATAAGAAAATTACCTGATTCATTTGTAGAAATTGAAACAGATGATGATAACAATGTTTATATAAATTGTTTAAACTCAAAATTTAAAATCAAAGGAGATAGCCCTGAGGAGTACCCTGTCTTACCTAACGTAAGTAAAGATAACTTATATAGTGTTCCACAAGACATACTAAAAAATATGATTAAACAAACTGTATTTGCTATATCTCAAGATCAAACAAAACCTGTTCTGATGGGAGAATTACTAGAAATTGTTAATGGAGAAGTTAGCTTAGTAGCTATAGACGGTTATAGACTTGCAGTAAAAAGTTGTTCTGTGGAAAACTTAAATGCAAATGCAAAAGTTATAATTCCAGGAAAAACTTTAAATGATGTAAACAGTCTTTTATCCACAGAAGAGCAAGTTCAAATTGGATTTGATGATAAAAATGCTATTTTTATGATAAATGAAACAAAAATAATAACAAGATTATTAGATGGAGAATTTATTGAGTATAAAAAATTACTTCCAAGAGAACATAATACTAGGATTAAATTAAATACTAGGAGCTTACTTAATAGTATAGAAAGAGCATCTTTATTATCACAATCAGAAAGAAATAATCTAATAAAACTATCAATTAGAGATAATACATTGGCAATAACATCTAACACTGAAAAAGGAAATGTTTATGAAGAAGTAGATTTAGAATTAGAGGGAGATTACTTAGATATTGCTTTCAACTCGAGATATTTATTAGAAGGATTAAAAAATATAGAAAGTGAAGAAATATTCATTGAATTTACTACTAATGTTAATCCATGTATAATTAAGCCAGTTGATGGTATTAAATATATATATTTATTACTTCCTGTAAGGATAGCTTCAAATATATAAGACAATGAGCCCAACTGCTATTTAGTTGGGTTTTTATCATTTTTATGGTATAATAAATACTTAACTAATAAGAAATAGGAGGAGTCAAGATGATAGAAATAGCTATAGATTCAGAATATATTAAGTTAGATCAATTCTTAAAACTTGCTGATATTGCTTCAACTGGTGGTCATGCTAAATTTTTAATACAAGAAGGCGTAGTAAAAGTAAATGGCGAGGTTGAGACAAGAAGAGGTAAGAAAATTAGACCAGGAGATCTTATTGAAGTTGAAGGAAACTCAATAATGGTAGTGTAAAGAAGGAGTCCCCTTAATGCAGCTTAATAGCTTAAAATTAATAAATTTTAGAAATTATGACAATCTGTATATAGATTTTAATAAAAATGTTAATCTCTTAGTAGGTAAAAACGGACAGGGAAAAACAAATATAGTGGAATCTATTTATATGCTATCTTTTGGCAAATCTTTTAGGACGAACAAAGATAAAGAAATTATTAAATTTGATACGGAAAGTCTGTATATTGGAGGAAGCTACACTAAATATGACACAAATAGTTTAATAGAAGTTGCAATTGGAAAAAATAAAAAGGGAATCAAAGTAAATAAGATACACATCCAAAAAATTCAAGAATTACTTGGAAACTTAAATGTAGTAATTTTTTCTCCAGAGGATTTAAGATTAGTCAAAGATGGACCAAGAGAACGCAGATCATTTATAGATAAAGAAATAAGTCAAATTATGCCCAAATATTATAATTATTTAATAAATTACAATAAAATATTAAGTCAAAAAAATAGAGTTTTAAAAAATAGAAATATAGATACAAACTTGTTGGATGTATATGACGAAAGCTTATCTACTTATGGTAGTTATATTTATGTTATCAGGAGAGATTTTATCAAGAAAATTTCTGATATAGCAAATGCCATGCATACTAAATTAACAAACGGTATTGAAGATTTGCAAATTACTTATAAAAATCAAATGAATATAAGTGATGATGATACTGTTATGGAAGTAAAAGAAAGATTCTATAATAAGTTGATTGAAAGTAGAGAACACGATATGGAAGTAAGAACTACAAGATATGGTGTTCATAAAGATGACTTAAATATATTTGTTAATAAATTGGATGTAAGATTATATGGTTCACAAGGGCAGCAAAGAACAGCTTCTATTTCACTAAAGTTATCAGAAATAGAGCTAATTAAAAATGAAGTTGGAGAGAATCCTATATTAATATTAGATGATGTATTTAGTGAATTAGATGAAACAAGACAAAAATTACTAGTAGATAATTTAGAAGATGTACAAATGTTTATAACTACAGCAGAAGTAGCACATAAAAGTATATTTAATAAAGATAATACTACTATTTTTAATATAGAAAAAGGTAAAGTAATTAGTATACAGAATGGAGGTAACTAAATGAAACAACAAGAGTATGGCGCAAGTCAGATTCAGGTACTAGAAGGTCTAGAGGCAGTTAGAAAAAGACCAGGTATGTATATAGGATCTACTGGACCAAGAGGATTACACCATCTAGTTTATGAAATTGTTGATAATAGTATAGATGAGGCATTACAAGGCTATTGTGACAGAATATATGTTAGTTTAAATGAAGATGGCAGTGTAACTGTAAAGGATGATGGTAGAGGGATACCTGTTGAAACTCATCCTAAGACAGGAAAATCTACTTTAGAAACAGTTTTAACAGTACTACATGCTGGTGGTAAATTCGGTGGAGGAGGATACAAGGTATCTGGTGGACTTCACGGAGTTGGTATATCTGTAGTTAATGCATTATCAAAATGGTTAGTTGCAGATGTTTATAGAGATGGAAAAATATATAGACAAAGTTATGAAAAAGGTATGTCAACTTCAGCACTAGATGTAGTTGGAGAATCTCATCATACAGGAACAATAATAAGCTTCATGCCAGATGAAACTATATTTGATGAAGTTGAATTTAAATATGAAACATTAGAACATAGGCTTAGAGAACTTGCTTTCTTAAATAAGGGAGTAAGAATAGTATTTGAAGATAAAAGAGTAGATAGCGAGCGTAAAAAAGAATTCCATTATGATGGTGGTTTAGTAGAGTTTGTTAAATACTTAAACAAAACAAAAACACCTATACATGAAGATATAGTTCATATAGATAAAAAAATAGGCGATTCTATCGTTGAAATAGCAATGCAATATACTGATGGATATACAGAAAATATATTCTCATTTGCAAATAATATTGACACACACGAAGGTGGAACTCATTTAGCAGGATTTAAAGCAGCATTAACTAAAACTGTAAATGACTATGCTAAGCGTAATAAGTTAATAAAAGAAAATGAGGGAAATTTAACAGGTGAAGATATAAGAGAAGGTCTTACAGCTGTTATATCTGTTAAGCTACCAGAACCTCAATTTGAAGGTCAAACAAAGACTAAACTAGGTAATACATATATGAGAGGTAGCGTAGATAGCGTAACAGTAGAAGAACTAGGAGCATTCTTAGAAGAAAATCCAATAACAGCTAGAACTATAGTTGATAAAGGATTAAGAGCTCAAAGAGCTAGAGAGGCTGCAAAAAGAGCTAGAGAATTAACAAGAAGAAAAAGTGTGTTAGAAAGTACATCATTGCCTGGGAAATTAGCAGACTGTGCAGAGAAAGATCCTGCAAAGAGTGAAATATTCTTAGTCGAAGGGGATTCTGCTGGTGGTTCAGCAAAACAAGGTAGAGATAGACACACACAAGCAATACTACCACTTAGAGGTAAAATACTAAACGTAGAAAAATCAAGATTAGATAAAATATTATCTTCTGATGAAATAAAAAATATGATAACTGCTTATGGTTGTGGCGTAGGAAATGATTTCGATATAGAAAAAGCTAGATACCATAAAATAATAATAATGACCGATGCCGACGTAGATGGTGCTCACATCAGAACATTACTATTAACATTCTTCTTTAGATATATGAGACCGCTTATAGAAAATGGATATGTGTATGCAGCACAACCACCTCTATATAAAGTTAAGAAGCAAAAGAAAGAATACTATGTTTATACAGATAAAGAGCTAGAAGTTTTATTAGAAGAGATAGGCAGAACAGGTGTTGAGCTTCAAAGATACAAAGGTCTTGGAGAAATGAATGCAGAACAATTATGGGATACAACAATGAATCCAGAAACAAGAACATTATTACAAGTAACAATAGAAGATGCTGTAATGGCAGACCAAGTATTCTCTATGTTAATGGGAGATAAGGTTGGGCCTAGAAAAGAATTTATAGAAGAAAATGCAACATATGTTACAAACTTAGATATATAAGAAAGGGGATGAGTATAATATGCAAGAAAATAACAGGATACTCCCTATAGAAATAGCAAGTGAAATGAAAAAATCTTATATTGATTATGCCATGAGTGTTATAGTTGGTCGTGCATTACCTGATGTAAGAGACGGATTAAAGCCAGTTCATAGAAGAATACTTTTCTCTATGAGTGAATTAAACTTAACTCCAGATAAGCCTTATAGAAAATCTGCACGTATTGTTGGGGACGTTCTAGGGAAGTACCATCCACATGGAGATACAGCAGTATATTATGCAATGGTAAGAATGGCCCAAGATTTCTCAACTAGAGGGCTTTTAGTTGATGGTCATGGTAACTTTGGTTCTGTAGATGGTGATTCACCAGCCGCAATGCGTTATACAGAAGCAAAAATGAGTAGACTTGCATTAGAATTACTTAAAGATATAGATAAAGAAACTGTAGATTTTGTACCAAACTTTGATGAATCTTTAAAAGAGCCATCAGTATTACCATCAAGATATCCAAACCTATTAGTAAATGGATCTAATGGTATAGCAGTTGGTATGGCAACATCTATTCCACCACATAATTTGGGTGAAACAATTGATGCAACAGTACATTTAATTGATAACCCAGAATGTAGTGTAGAAGATTTAATGAATTATGTTCAAGGGCCAGACTTCCCAACATCAGCAATCATAATGGGAAAAGAAAATATAGCAGAAGCTTATAGAACTGGTAGAGGTAAAGTTAAAGTTAGATCTAGAGCTATAATAGAAGAATTACCAAAAGGAAGACAACAAATAGTTGTTACAGAAATTCCTTACCAAGTAAATAAAGCTAGATTAGTTGAAAGAATAGCTGAACTAGTTAAAGAAAAGAAATTAGAAGGTATTTCTGATTTAAGAGATGAAAGTAACAGAAATGGTATGAGAATAGTTATAGAATTAAAAAGAGATGCTAATGCTAACATAGTACTTAACAATCTTTATAAACATTCTCAAATGGAAGATACTTTCAGTATCATAATGCTTTCGCTTGTTAATGGCGTACCAAAAGTATTAAATTTAAAAGAAATGATATATTATTATGTTGAACATCAAAAAGATGTTGTTACACGTAGAACAAAATTTGAATTAAATAAAGCTGAAGCTAGAGCTCATATATTAGAAGGACTAAGAATAGCACTAGATAATATAGATGCTGTAATAAGTTTAATTAGAGGATCTAAGACTACTGCAGAAGCTAAAGAAGGATTAATATCTAAATTTGGATTAACAGATATACAAGCTCAAGCCATTTTGGATATGAGATTACAAAGACTTACTGGATTAGAAAGACAAAAAATCGAAGATGAGTACAGTGAGTTAATGAAGAGAATAGAATACTTAAGATCTATATTAGCTGATGAACAATTACTTTTAGGAGTTATTAAAGATGAAATAATAGCTATAAAAGAAAAATATGCAGACGAGAGAAGAACAGAAATCAGACATGCTGAAGGTGAAATCAATATGAGAGATTTAATTGATGATGAAGAAATAGCAATTACTCTTACTCATTTTGGTTACATCAAGAGAGTGCCTCTAGATACTTATAAGAGTCAAAATAGAGGTGGTAAGGGAATCACAGCAATGTCTACTAGAGAAGAAGACTTTGTAAAACATCTAGTTACAACTACTACACATAGTAGATTATTATTCTTCACAAATAAAGGTAGAGTATTTAGAATGGATGCGTTCGAAATTCCAGAAGGAAAGAGAAAAGCAAAAGGAACTGCTATAGTAAACTTATTACAATTAGCTCCAAATGAAAAAATAACTACTCTTATACCTGTTGATGATTCTAGCAATGAAGAATTATACTTATTGCTAGCAACTAAAAAAGGTATAGTTAAGAAGACTAAACGTGAAGAATTTAAAAATATTAATAAATCAGGACTTATAGCAATTGGACTTAGAAGTGATGATGAATTAATAGATGTTAAAATTACAAACGGTAAAAAAGATGTCCTTTTAGTTACTGAAAATGGAATGTCTATAAGATTTAATGAAACAGATATAAGACCTATGGGTAGAACAGCTATGGGTGTAAAAGGTATAACTTTATCAGGAGATGATAGAGTAGTTTCTATGAACTTAACAGATGAAGGTCATGAGCTATTAGTAGTAAGTGAAAAAGGATTTGGTAAGAGAACAGATATTAATGAATATAGAGTTCAAAGTAGAGCAGGTAAAGGAATAAAAACTTATAACATATTTGAAAAGACAGGAAAAATCGTAGGAGCTGAAATGGTTGATGAAAAAGACCAAATGATGTTAATTAACTCTGATGGAATACTTATAAGACTACAAGTTGAAGGAATTTCGATTTATGGTAGAGTAACAAGTGGAGTTAAACTAATGAAGACAGAAGATGAAGTAAATGTAGTTTCAATTGCCAAAATAAATATAGATGAAGAATAGGATTTTATCCTATTCTTTTTCCATATAATTTTGTAAAATATTATTAAAAAGATAAAAAGGAGAAGTTGTTATGAGTTCAAAAAAGGGATTGTACTTAGTAGTAGGAGCATTAGCAGGTTTTGTAGCAGGATTATGTTTAGCACCTAAAGAGGGATCTGAAATAAGAAAAGACGCAAAAGAAAAATTAATGGAAGTAAAGGAAAATCCAAAAGATGTTCTACATGAAACATTTGATGGAGTTAAAGAAAAAATAATATCTATAAAAGATGAAATAATAGAAGATAATAATATAGAAATATCAGAAGAAGATATATTAATAAGCAAGAGCTTTGAAGAGGGAGAGAAATAATGAATGCATTAGGCTGGCAAATAGGGGCAGTTTTATTTGGTGCTAGCTTTTTTATAGTAGCTATATACTTAGCAAAGGTATTAAACAGCGCGAATAAAGTTGTTGAAAGAACAAATAGGTTAATAGACGTTAATGAAAGACATATAACAGATATAGTAGACAATGCAGCACATATAACAAAAAGTGTTAGAGAAATTATGGACATAATAACGAAGATTACTAGCTTATTTAGAGTATTTAAATTCTTCAAAAAGTAATACATTAAATGGGAGGTAGAATAATGTCAATAAAAATAAACTCGATATTAGATGCATCAAATCATTTTTGGAAAGTTTCTCTTGAAGGGGAACTAGATGTATCTACAGCAGATGAACTAAAAAAATACTTACATAAATTAGTTGATGAAAAAAATATAGATATGAGATTGAATCTTGAAGACTTAGACTATATAGATTCAACTGGACTAGGTGTAATGATAGGAATTCTAAAAAGATTAAAGATAGAAGATAAAGAAGTATACATAGAAAAACCTAAGAATAACGTAAGAAAAATATTCAATATAACAGGTTTAGATAAGATTTTTAAATTGGAGGGATAGTTTTGACTTACGAAACAATTAAAATGGAGATTACAGCAAATCCAGAGTATGTAAGTATAATAAGATTAACTACTTCTGGAATTGCAAACAAAGTAGGTTTTTGCATTGATGATATAGAAGATTTAAAGGTAGCTATATCTGAAGCATGTACTAATGCTATAAAACATAGTTCAGATGACCGATTCACAATTATATATTCTATGATAGAAAATGGATTAACTATAGAAATAATAGATAATGGTAAGGGATATGATAGAAGTAGTGTAAGTGAACCGGATATAGATAATCTCAAAGAAAGTGGAATGGGACTATTTATAATAGAATCTCTTATGGACGAGGTAATTGTTGAATCACAAGAAGGAAAGGGAACTAGCATAAAAATGATAAAGTATTTAGGAGTTGATATGTAATGAAGAAGGTAGCTAATGCTACAGATTACCTAAATATGGAAACTAAAGAGCTTTTTAAAATTTACAGTAAAGATAAAAATAAAGAAATAAGAGACATATTAATAGAAAGACATCTATATCTAGTTAATATTCTAGCAAAAAAGTATATTAATAAGGGTGTCGAGTTTGATGATATCTATCAAGTTGCATCTTTAGCATTAATATATGCAATAGAAAGATATGATATAGAAAAAGGATTTGAATTCTCGAGTTTTGCTACTCCTACAATAGTAGGAGAAATAAAAAAGTACTTTAGAGACAAAGTTTGGACCTTAAGAGTTCCTAGGAGGGTTCAAGAACTAAGTAAAAAGGTAAGTGAAGCTAAAGTCGTATTAGAACAACAAAATAAAAAACATCCAAACGTAAAGGAAATTGCTGAGTATTTAGGATGTACAGAAGAAGAGGTACTGGAGTCTCTTGAGGCATCTTATGGATACCAACCGGTATCATTAGATGCTACAACTAATAGTGATTCAGAAGAAAATATATCTTTAATGGATAAAATAGCAGATAAAGAAGAAAGTTTTAATGATATAGAATACAAAGACTTTTTAGAAAAATTTATAGCTACATTAAATGAATTAGAAGTTCGAATCTTTAAAGGCAGGTTCTATTTAGAAAAGACACAATCAGCTCTAGCAAAGGAATTGAATATATCTCAAATGACTATTTCTAGGCTTGAAAGAAAGATAATAGAAAAGCTGAAAAAAGAATATGAAAAAAATATATAAAAAACTATTGACCTATCATCAAATGTGGTGTATATTATTTATTGCGCCAAAGAAATGGAGCAAAAGAAAACTATCACTTAGGTGATAGGTCGATTTTTCTTAAAAAAAGAAAAATAAAAAAACATTTGACAAAATATTTGAAAGATGTTAATATAATACTTGTACTTGAAAAAACAAGTTGAATTTGGTTATTATAGCAAAGAGGATACACCTGTTCCCATTCCGAACACAGAAGTTAAG
>ERZ781272.738-NODE-738-length-17165-cov-43.447984_pt1 | contig 17165 bp, 15 predicted proteins | sample MGYA00375850_ERZ781272 | MGnify/ENA primary metagenome ERZ781272 (study PRJEB29790, sample SAMN06051246) | human gut metagenome | host: Homo sapiens | place: USA: Cincinnati, Ohio | collected 2013-06-21 | study: EMG produced TPA metagenomics assembly of the Gut...
TGATGATATACCAAAACCTTGAGAATAGGGTGTCAACTTTATTTATACAAGATCAGTACAGAGGTAGAGAAGCTGTTTGAAGCGGCGAAGGGAACACGCCTTGAAATCCCTACTTTTCTAGGGGCTTTTTATGGACTGCGCCGTAGTGAGGTGCTTGGCTTAAAATGGAGTGCTATTGATTTCCAGAGCAATACCATTACAATCAAGCACACCGTGACTTCCTGCAATATCGATGGAAAGCACATTCAGGTTGCGCAGGACACTACTAAGACGAAGTCCAGTATGCGAACACTGCCCCTTGTGCCTGTTTTCAAAGACAAGCTGCTGCAGTTGAAAGAAAAGCAGGCGGAATACAGACGGGTATGTGGTAAGTGTTATGACAAACGGTATTTGGAATATATTTGCGTGGATGAGATGGGAACTCTTATATCTCCCCATTATCTCACATCAGCTTTTCCGAAGCTGCTTGCCAAAAACAATCTGCGGCACATTCGCTTCCACGACTTGCGTCACCCGTATGTCAAGCACACGACAAAAATATATCTCTGCAAAAGCAGAAAGCCCGGACTATCAAAGCAAATTTGGTAGTCTGGGCTTTCTGTTTTTATACTATGGGTTTGCTCATTCCTTTTTAGAAGGAGTGTCAATACCGAATCGGAATTTAATTCTACAAATCAACCAAAAATCGTTCTGGTGATTATCCAAGAATTTACTAAATTCGACTTTAGATTGATGCGCATGTTTTAAACGTGGAAAGTGCTTTTCTGGAATTTGGGGCAAGTCATTTAGTGTGCTATAATGATCGTCTAAATAAGATAACATTTCGATATCAGATTGAGGATTAATGGACCATTCAGCAATCTTGGCAGTTAGATCAAGCTTAGATTTAGCATACATTTTCCCTGCAATCTGATGTTTTTCACATAGTTGTTTATGACCCAAGTTTTGCTTAATCAAGGTGAATGCCAAAAGAAAGATTGAGACAAAGCCAATGATCAGGCTGGAGTATTCTGAGGGGATTTGAAGGTACCTCTCGCAGTCCAAAAATGTAACCCCACATAAAATTACAGATATTGCAATTTCTAAAGCGTCTTCAATGTTGGACAGACGTTTATACTCATCGCTCAATTTAAAATGCATAGAAGCACATTGATCAAAGACCTTCTTCTTTTTATTCGCCATGTCAATGATTTTGCTTTCGCTATTCATAAGATTCACCATTAATCGAAAAGTTTTTTTGCATCAGAGGTTGCCCCTAAAAAGCGCCCAGCTATATCTTTAATGTGTCCGGAAAGTTTCTGCCGTGTTATGCTGCGTGCAATGCCCAAATTATCATCAATTATACCTGATTGACCGGTAACGTCACTCATTGGGGTTAATACACGTTTAGTTGAATAGTTGAGAAAGTACATTGTCATATCGTACAGGGTGCATCTTCCGTTGTATGTAGAGAATGCATCTACAGCCAGCGCTTCAACATGATATCCTGATAATTGGTATTTGGAGGGAAGGTTACTAAGCAGGCTTTTAGCGAGTTTGATAACAGGTACGACTTTATTACTATTCATTTTATTAGTTGCTGTCAATTTTTCTGTGAATTTAGCCGAATTAATCGAAGTTGACCAACACGCACCGTCGTTGCTTGCAATTTGTAGCTTTCCGTTATTTCTTAAAGCAGGTAGAAGTTGTATTTCGTAGTCTTTAAATTTAATTGTAACAGCTAAAGAACCACACTTAATTTCAGTTCTAGGAAAACGCTGTTGGAGCATTTTAGCAAACGCATTTTGCAATTCTTTGGGGGTTGCATCTTTATATTTTGCTCTATCAAGGATAACTAAAGCATCTACATCACTAGCTCCTTCGATAAAGGTATTCTTTGAAATTGATCCCCCAAAAAGAATTCGGTCGAGACCCTCAATTTCGCGGCCCAGTACTTTCTCGATTTCATTAAGATGCGTTCGGATTGCATCAACATCTCTTTTATTGTAATCTTTTAACAAATCCTCAAGGAACTCATTCATTTCAATTTCATGTTGAGATGCTTGAGCTCCACTTGTGCTGGATGAAAGCTGCGAACTAGTGCCGATTGAACGGTATCCGCCAAATCCCCCACCACCACTCATATTTGTCCCTCCAATTCACTTATAATTTTGTTTATTGATATTTCGGTACTTTTCAGTAGTTCTTCCAATTGTATCATTTTATTTGTACGATTATCTGCCTCACAGGAGAGATCATTCGATAGATCATGCAGTACAGCAAGGTTATCGATCATCATAAGATATTTGTTCTCAAACTCATTACGGGAAATATTATAAATGAAGGGGTCCCAGAGTGTTGAATTTGTACGATAACGCATTCTTTGCCATGACAATCCGTCGAAAATATCTGCTCCTGCAAAATAATACAATATAGATAGATTCGGTTCCAAACCACCAAAAATATGAATTTTTCCGTTCCAATTTAGAGAAGCCAATAACTTCTTGAGGGAAATCAAGTTTAGTAATCGTTTTTGAACGGTGTCACCTAATTCTTTTTCGGTTAATCCAATAATCGGAATACTGCGAAGAAGTTCGATATTCTCCTTAATGCATTTGAGAAGATGTTCAAACGGAAAAACGGGTTTAATGATAAAGTTTACTAGTGCATTGGGAAATTCCTCAGCAAGTTTGAGCATGGAATTCAATTGATCCTCATATGGTCCTAGTAAATCGTATCCAGATAGTACAATGGTTGAGTTGCTGAATTTAGGGCAAGAAGTAACAGTGTGATACACTTGCTTCATTTTGTCTATATCCCATGGATGAACTTTGTAATTAAATTTATTTCGCTCACTGAGGTCATAAGTGTCGCTTATTTCATATCCGCCGCTGTCAATAAATAAGTAATCCGTATTTGGCCATTCTTTGGGATCTTGTGGCATATATCCGTAAAATATATCATATGCACTTACAAGATAACTGTTGGAGACTCGAACGTCCAATACTTGTAAGAGATCGTAGTTGTCAGATACGTATTTTCCGTCTTGGCAAGGAATCAAAAGGTTTCCCTTACTCGAAAAAGAGGGGATGAGTAAGGGGATTAATGGATTAAATATGTTCATTGAGGAATTCCTTTCTATCCAAACAGGACAGGCAATGTCCACACGGAGGAACATCACCTGTTTCGAAGCTATAAGTAAGGTGCACTGGCAGGAAATTATCTTTACAATATGACACTATTTCTGATTTGAACCAACTCACAAATGGTGCCTCGAGAATAATTGTGCCGTTGGCATAGCAATCAATTACTCTGTTCATCTGATCCACAAACTGCTGTGTACAATCCGCATAACCGGTACCATCATGGATACCCAGTATGATTTTATATGTTCCATAACCTTTATAACAAAGTGCTTGTTGAACAAGAAGGGCATTTCGACCAAATATTTCTCCTCTTTTGGGGACAGAAATGTTAGTTGTTTCAATTGTTCTAAGTGGAATGTGAAAGTGTCCAGCTATCTTTGAAGCAGCTATCGATTCAGGAATTGCTCCAGGTTGGCCGTAATTGCAGAAGATACAATTAATATCATAGCCTTGCTGCAAATAGAAATTGACGCAAGCCATCGAATCAATGCCACCGCTTAATAATACTATTGCCTGCATGAAAAAGGCTCCTTTCCATTCAAAAAAGGTATCCGGAAAATATTCTCTCAAAGTTTCTGCGTGCGTATTATTGCAAATTATTATATACAACTCAATCGCTGGTAATATTTATCGACCTTTCCAACTCAACATATCGGAAGACTCGATTTCTGCTAGAATTCTCATAATGTTCAACGATGCCATACTTTTGCAGCGAACTAATTATTTTTGATACCGTATTAAAAGAAAATCCCAATTTCTCCGTTGCAACCGTTACGGTTGTTATAGGAAAACTCTTGAGATAGTTATAAACCGCCCAGAGACTTTTAGGTAGTGAACCAATATCTTTTAGCTGGCGCTCATCTTCTGAGATAATGTGTTCGTACTGTATCATTAACTTAGCAGATTCCTTTGCAACTTCACCTATAGCATTCACAAAAAACTTAATCCACCGAATATATCCACCACTATACTGCGTAGTCCGAAGCAAGTCGAAATATTCGTTCTTATTGTGATACAAATATTCGGACAAGCACATCAGCGATAATGCTTCCTCAGTAGTTCTGCGTAGTACCATTGGAATAATAATTCGGCCAACAATACCGTTATATTGCTCAAACGGATGGATCATCTCAAATTGATAATGCACCAATGCAGCCTGAATTAATGGATCAGTATCTTTGTCATTGTATAGATAGGCGGAAATATCAGCCAATGCTGGTAAAACTGCGTCAGGAGCTGTAGGGTTGTAAGCTTTGAGGTCCGTCCCAACTCCTAACAAGAAAGTCTGCTTATCCCTTATCTCAAGCGGTTTGCTAGCTGAACCACCATATAGTGCAATTCCGCAAAGCTTACTTAGATCTGGGGCTGAAATTGTCTTATTCCGCGCTACCTTATAAGCCAGTTCGAGATTAGTGATTGACGCAATATCTCCTTTACCGCTCCCTCGACTGACAAGCATATTTGGGAAAGTAGGGCTATCATAGTCAATCATTAGGGAATATGTGCACTCTTTTAATAGCATCAATTCTCTGAACGCATCTTTATTGGGGGCATATTTAAGGAGTCCCTCCAGAAAACCAATATTCCGGTGAGCCTCAATTAACAAAGCGGATAGTTCATTATCTATTTTATACATATCCCCATGCATTAGAGGTCGAGGGATAAATGTGTAATATTTAAACTCGTTTTTGTTGTCGTCAATATGCTCAATATAGTCACCTGTATAGGGAAGCATTTAATATACCTCAATAGCAAAAATCTATTTTCAGTATATCACAAATATTGAAATTAGAAAAGCGCTATTTCTCAAATTTATTTCACAAATTTAAGAAATAGTGCAATATATATTTGAAATCGAGTTTCACGATTTAGACACCCGTATGTCAAGCCCATGACAAAAAATATATTCTGCAAAATCAGAAAACCCAAACTACCAAAGTATTTGATAGTTCGGGTTTTCTGCTTTCTATTTACTGTCTGTCTATATAGGCAGCGCATGATGGGCATAAGCCATACTCAAGAAGATCTACATTTACCATTTCTCCACATCGTTCACATTTCGCTAGTTTGTTTTCGTAGCCACAATAACAGCACCTACCTACAGTCAGAAAGGTTTCATCGATGGATACGCCAAACTTCCCACACTGCTCACAAGGGAAGTCGGCAACGAATTGCACTGCGCCCTTGTTTTCATAGGAAAGCGCGTCCAATTTTTCCGGATAAGGATTCAAAGACTCAATGGCAGCAAGAAGATCGTCTTGAAACCCATCCAGCTCAGAAGTATCATACTCAGAATTATCAGTAGCTTCCATAATTCCTTCTTCACTTTCACAACCATTCCCATTGTGAAAGCGAACTTCTGCTTTGCCGATTTCTCTTCCAGCTCCGTCTTTGGCGACAATATAGCAAACACTATCTTCGCCGAGGCCATCATCAATAGAATATTCCGCAACAATATTTATTTTTGCACTGCCATCCTCAACGGCCGGGCAGGATATTGTGAACGCGACTTCATCTTCATTGGGCGTAGTCAAATCGGAAATATCATAACAAACATCCAAATGGTACTGTTGATAGACCAAATCGAAAAGTTCGTGCAGGACTTCCTCAAACCAGTTTTTTATCTCATTTTCATCCAGGATGTCCATCCCAGTTTCATCTGCTAGCCGATCACGATAGTATTCTTGCTCATATTCATCATTTTCCTGTTCTACTTGCCATGTTTGAATGACTTCATCTGCTGTCTCTTCATGCTCGAACTTGACATCTGCTGACAAAATTAGGGAGTCCATTTTCTCAAAATCTTGAAGAATTACTTGATAGGCACTCCAAGAGAGCACCTTACTATGTGCAACATGATTACGATCTTCAATAAAATTGTGGACAGCAGTTTTGAAAGCGCTTGGATCATCAATATATGGAACAAAAAGATCATCCCAAATTCGTTTATCCACAGTTCTCAGATTTTTAATATACTCAGCTATATTGTTCCCTGTGGTCTTTTGTCTGGCTCCCATCGCTTGAACCTTTGTATAGTCTTGTCGGCTCAGAATAACATCATCCCTGTATGTAACCCCTTTGAACATTACCCCAACCAAAGTCTCGAGGGTCATAGAGAGAAAGTCTGTATTAATGTTGTCAAAATCCGAAACACGCTGGATAAACTTTTCTTTCAGAGTGTCTACCGACTCAGCTTCTTTTTCCAAGCCAGCTTTTTTAATCCAATCTACACCAAGAAAGTGAATTAGTACTTTGCTTGCAAAAGCTCTTAGATTGTTTTCGATTACAAATGTCTTCTCATATGCGTTTTTACACAACGCAGCCGCCTGCTCATCCACAAGCCATGTACATTGGTGCCAATCTGGGAGAAGCCGGTTTTTCAACGCAATTTTCAGTTTTTCGAGTCTATGGTCGTAACCTTCGGTTTCTGGCGCTGTGATGGTAATTTCTAAACGGGCTGCTTCTCGATTATATGTGTTGACGGCAAATGATATATTGTACTCTGAACCAGCAGTTGATGAGAGCATAAATGTCTCATTTGCTATGCGATCACGAGAACCAAGATATTTTTGCCCTGCCCAGTCTGAAGGTGTAAGGGCATTTAACATGTCAGTAATTACATTTTCACAGTAATTATCACCATGATAATGCTCTACATGTCCCTCCCCAAATCCTGGATGATGTTCTGTCGTATAGGTATATAACTGATCCATGCTTCTAATGCCGTCCATTGAAAAAGATATACGCATTTCCACCAGCCTTTCTATTTGTTGATTTTGACTATCAAGATAAATATTTTTGAAAACAAACTGATAAATATGTTAATGCAGATCGTCTTGGCACTAATTCGGCAGTCAGCATGTTTCATACGAACGGTTTAGTTTTCTTAATGTGTAAAATCAAAAAACAAGTGATGCAATGTAATTTCACTTTCATCTGTGGATCTCTTGTGTTGTGAGGCGTACTGCGGTTCTTTGAAACGTAATTCCCGGGACAGATTGCTTATTGGCGCAACTGTTGCGATTTCAGTAATCAGTTCCGTTACAATTTCCGGAATCTTTCCGCTTAATACATACCCGATGATTGAGGATTCTGATGACTGTGATCCATAGCGTCCTGACGTGTAGTTTCTTACTCCTGTATCGACATATCTTTTAATTTTATCATTCTTGTGATTATAGAGATTCTTGCATTCTGCGCCAAAATAACTGTTTGAAGTATCCCAATCACGAAAACAAAAATCAATCGTAGGTTTATATCCACGGCCCTTTTTTAACGTGGGGTCTGGGTACTGATGAACAGGTCCAATGTTGTTTATTCTCAGAGTGGTGGCCCGATTCTCGTTGGCCCAGCGCTGCGATATTTTCCCATACCATTCCAAGGTGATATCATCTTCCTTAGCGGTTTCGGAGAAAGTTATGTTCGTATCTGCTATTAAATCATGATATCCCTGCCACAGGGTCAATAAAATCTCATTAACCCCAGAAGGGCCAAGCCGCTTTGCTAAATCATCCGGAACAGCTGTGGATGCTGTTATATTTCTTATACTGCTCATTGTATCACCTCCACGCCTTGGAAACATCTTCGAATATCTCATCTGCATCCCTGCAAGCAGCGGAATATGTCCAATATTTACGTTGGGACGGCTTAATGATAAATATCCTATTCGGCTGGTAGATTCGGAGATTTCGCCTAATGAATACCATTTTCTGGTTATCGACCAATGCACTGTCCAAGCTCAGGAGTATTTCATTTAACCTATCATTGTTTTTTACAAAATTTAGATCCGTATCGTTTTGTTGTCCAACATTTAAAACAAGCACAGACAGTGGAGCATCGCCAAAATATAGATCTCCAGTTAACCTTGTACTTGTTCCAAATGTGTTCGTCAGTACCTCGCTAATGGAATCATAATACAGTTTGTAAGCATCGGTGTTCGGCCGTTCAAAGGATACTGAATGCTGCTTTTTTTTGAAATAGTCATATACATAATCAATTACATCGTCTATCTGATAGCTATCATATTCTTTTAGCCGATACATATGGCGCACAAATTGTTCTGCCTTTTCCTTTTTCGCTGGTGAGATCGCCAATTCATCAAATATTCCGCATGCTTCAGCAATTTCTGCATCGCTTGGGCTCGGGATAGGTGTTTGCCAGATATCTCCTGCTTCTAACTCATCTCTTTCTACAAGCCATTTCCTATTTGTAAGAATATGATAGTACGAAAAAACTCTCGAGCCAATTATCACGCTCAAGTATTTAAGCTTATTTATGTTGCCGTGTACTCCTAAAAGACTATGGTTAAACACAGCATCATAATCCAGCACTTCTGAAAGAAATGTTCCATTTTTATGACTCTGTTTAATTATCAAGTGTGGGGCTGCAAAAATTTCTCTGGCATTTTTAACAATGCACTCAAAATCATCGAAATCAACTATCGGAAGCTCATCGGATGAAACATAGTATGGTTTAAAGGATTTGGCTTCCACCAATGGAAGACCTTTGAAGTCATAACATTGGTGTTTCCTGTTTCCTCTTTTGAACCCCTCGGCAGTTGTCATGTGATTTTCTTCAATAAATAATGCCATAGGTGCAAAAGTACTTTGCATTTTTCCTATTAATTCAAGATCTCTAGGTGCTCCCCACATTGCAATTTTCCAGATCCTATCGTCATCAATAATGTCACGGGGTATTCTACATATATCGGTAGGATCAATAGAAAACTTCCTGATATCTTCAATTGTGTAAATTGGCTTTGGCGTACAATAAACTATTGGCTGATTGATCTCTTCCTTTTTAGGAGTATAGATAATGGCAGCAGCAGGTCCACTAGCGTGATCAAACAAGAATTTTCTATACACTGATAGATTAATAATCGCTAGGACGTTGTTATCGGAAAACAGATTTGCCCTATACGTCCTGCTTTTATCTGATCTATTAAAAAGCAATCCTTTGCTAGGCATAAGGAGACAAATAATTCCGTTTTGCTTGCACAACTCTGAGCACTTGATAGAAAATGCCTGCGCAATTTGCTTGTCACCTATGACGCGATTTGCTTTTTTCAAGTACTCTTTCGTTTTTCCAGTAATGTTACTCTGCCAAGGCGGATTGCCGACAATGACATCATATCTTCTGTTATTAAAAGATTTATCCTCATCGAAAAAATCACTTGAAATCAAGTTGTTATCTAGTAGACGCGGAAATGAAAGCTTATCCCAGATGCTTCGTGGATCGAGGAAATCACACATAGCTAAGCTAAGGCTAAACGAGGCAACTCGAATAGCTTCTTCATTAATATCTACACCGAAAATACTGTTTTTCAAGAGAAGATTCAGTTGATCACAGTTGATCGTATGAACATCATTTTGGGACATCCATCTGCAAACAAGTCTTCTGTATGCCTCAACTAAGAAAATGCCCGAACCGCATGATGGATCAAAAAAGGATGTATCTTTATACTCGCCTTCCCACGGATACACTTCATCCATGACCAAGTTGACAAGATGGAGAGGTGTATAATACGTGCCCTTCTCATCATCTTCGTCTGACAGGTGAAAAAACAGCTCATAGATACTGCTGATCAATTGAATGGGGATAATGTCAAAACTATAAAATGGCCATAACGCGAGTTGTTTGCTCTCTAATTCGCTATCACCTAGAATAAATGTGCGAAGCTCATCCAAGTCATTTTGAGTAATAATCTCTATTTCAACTTCTGAGACTTGCAGTGTATCACCATTAAACTTCTCTTTAAGTGTTCTAAACAAGCTATAAGTTGCCTCTTTACTGTTTAGCACATCGGTATACTGTTTTGCTGACTCCAAAAAATTGGAATAAAAACCTTGCGGAAATACTGTTTCTCCGTTTGAATCTTTTCGTTCTTCCAGGTACTTAATAAAAATCGACCGACTGAGCAAAGAGTGAACTACGCTCGTGATTGTTTCCTTACTCTTATCACACCTTTTGCTGATTTGATTGATCAGCGTTCTTCGCATTATTCTCAAATTTGACATCAATGTGGCATCCACCCGGCTTTGAGCGTCAAATCTAGTCATGCTTTGCCGCCAATATTCGCCGCTTTCAAGCAATGAGCGATGATACTTCTGTAGTGCAAGTCGCTGTGAAGCCAATCCATTGGTCAAGTTTAATGTTTCAATTATCCCTGCGGTGGGGTCAAGGTTTCCGTTCTCAACGGCTTGAGGTGTCTCGTAGTTGTTATAAATCAAAATCTCATCCGGAGTCACTACAAATAGCAGCGGAGCCTCTCCGAGATTCCACGAAAGACGATGCAACTCTGCAACTTGTTTTGCATCATATTTTTGGATAACGGAAAAATAGATAAGTGGAACTTTGGCAATCCCATTTGTATCGCGAAGAAAATATACGGCGTCAATTCCTATCTTTTCATGAACTTGTGTATAGAATAGTCTTTGAAAGGGGGTCATGCTCTGCAAACTGTCTTCTGTAGCCAAACCAGTACTGCTATTTATATCAAGGCATTCAAATATGCCATTTAGCAACTCACTCATATTTCTGCCCCCACATTAATTATTTTTCAAAACTAATCACATGTTGTTTGATTGATGCTTGGTAATGTAAATATAAAATCAAGACAGGCGTATTTCCATACTCGATTTCTTGTGGCATTGCTTCCTTGCATAATTAGATTGTACTTTTGCAATGTAGCAAATGCTTTAGAAATAGAATTGTATGATAAGTTTAGATGCTTTGCCGCAATAGGAATACTTGTAACAGGGAAAGCCTTAAGGTACTCATACACGCTCCAAAAACTTCTTGTTTGTGGTACTTCAGCCCTTAACCTTTCCTCGTCCAGCTTAATTGTTTCTTCGTATTTCTTGAGCAGTGCCACACTGGTTTGAGCAGCTTCATTGATAATCCGTATGAAATACTTAATCCAACGTACATAACCACCGCTGTATTGTGTTGCGCTGAGTATATCAAAATACTCGTTTTTATTGAAGAACAGGTGTTCAGATAGACACAGTCCAGGCAACGCTTTGCCTGCGATTTTTTGCAGAACCATGAATATCAGGATACGTCCAACAACCCCATTATACTTCTTGAATGGGTGTATCATTTCAAACTGATAGTGTACCAGCGCAGCTTGAATCAGGGGATCATCCTCACTGTCATAGAGATAAGCAGAAATATCGGCCAATGACGGTAAGACAGCTTCTGGAGCCGTTGGGTTATAGGTTTTTAAGTTTGATATTGCATGTTGCAAAAATGTTTGGGTGTCACGGATACCTATTTGTTGCTCTGGTTTATCACCATATAAAGCGATGCCGCATATTTTGCTGTAATCTTGAGCTACAAACTGCATACCAGCTGCTGCTTTATAAGCTGACATCAAATTGTTTATAGGCTCTATATCACCCTTACCGGCGCCTCTTCTAACTAATATATCACTAAAATCTGGTGCATCAAAATCTATCATTCTGGAATAGGTGCATTCCTTTAAGAGCATTAATTCACAAAACGAGTTTTTATTTGGCGCATACTGAAGCAAACCTTCTAACAGCCCAAGGTTGTGATGTGCCTCGACCAAAAGCGCGGCAAGTTCATCATCCATTTTGAAAAGTGTAGCACCTTTCAATGGACGAGGCGTGAAGGTATAGTATGTGAAATTAAATTTTTCATTTTTTCTCTGTTCGGTGTAATCTCCTGTATACGGATGCATCTCTATCCCTCAGTCGCTATTTTGTTTATTTAATTATAGCAGGCAATCGTGAATAAAGGAAGCACTATTCCACAATTAATTTCAATAAATTACGGAATAGTGCAACATAATAGCCGATTCAGCTTCCATGACTTAGACATAGCTGTGCATCGCTGCTGCTTGCTAATGGTGTACCGATGAAACAAATTCAGGAATGGCTTGGTCACAGTGATTTTTCAACGACAGCAAATGTATATGCTCACTTGGACTACAATTCAAAGTTATCCTCTGCTGATGCAATGGTAAACGGTTTAAGCGGAGCGTTGGAAGCTATTTCCTGAAATCATAGCGTATCTTTCAAAGGATGCGCCGGGTACATAGTAAATGAGAGTTCGATTAGAAGCGTTTTTTGCCAAAACCGCCTTGATTTCAGGAGAGAACTAAGGTATTTTAGGAGAGAACTCAATACTTATGGAGCGTGGGAATAAAAAAGCCCTCAAACGGAAAACCGCTTGAGGACTGGATTTTCTGGCGGAGATGGTGGGAGTCGAACCCACGCGCCCTTGCGGACCTATCGCATTTCGAGTGCGACCTCTTACGACCACTTGAGTACATCTCCAGAAATTTATCTACTACATCAGCTCTCAAAACACTCTCAGAAAAAGGAGAGAACTGATGGAGAGAACTAAGGAGTATTCAGTTGTTAATGATACGCTGAAAGCCTTGAAAAATCAAGGATTATCGGAGAGGTACTTCCAAAAAGGTCACTCGTTTTCGAGTCAAGCTCGTTATGACCACTTCGATACGTCTCCAAATAATAAATATAATATGTATGCAATTTTTAAGGTGCGGTCACATGATTGCAAGTGCTGCCCCTTTGACCACTCGGGCAACTCTCCGTGTATGAACTTGTAAAATGCAGCGTCGGAATTTTACGGGAAAACTGCAGAATGAGGTTTCCGGCGTTTGCACAGACCGTACATTAAGAAGCTTCTTCCAGATACGCAAAGATAGCCACTATCACCCATATGACGATTTTTAATTTTATCAAAAAGCGTCTGGATTGTCAATACAAATTCTTCCGATCGGCGTAATTCATTGTGTGGTTTCCAATATGTATTGTACACCTACAGAAAAAGATTCCAAACAGTTGTTTTCTCCGGTTGACAAAAACGGCCTGAAAGCATTATAATATTCTCCGTCATCGTTGTGCCGCTGTGGCGAAATCGGCAGACGCAAGGGACTTAAAATCCCTCGGTGGCAACACCGTACCGGTTCAAGTCCGGTCAGCGGCACCATTTACGGCGGGGCAATCGCGCCTCGCCGTTTTCTTTGTAACTGAAATTGAAACCTGTGGTGGGCTGCTTATGCATACCACAGGTTTTTTTGAGATTTCAAACGATGACCATCTAAAATTCTTCCGTCATCAGATTAGCGATCGGCGGCATAATTGACGGCCTTTCAATTTTTTTCGCTGTCAATGATCAAACTGGAGGTTATCCGATTGAAAGAATTAAAAGGAAAGCAGTTACTCCTGATTGGCTTTACGCTCTTTTCCATGTTTTTCGGTGCTGGGAACCTGATCTTCCCGCCCTTTCTGGGCGCCCAGGCCGGGACAAACACCTGGCTTGCCTTTATCGGCTTCGCACTGTCTGCAATCGGATTGCCGATTCTCGGCGTCATCTCCGTGGCGCGCTCTGGAGGCCTCAAACGGCTTGCAAACCGGGTGCATCCGGCGTTTTCTGCTGTATTTACAATGCTCATCTATCTTTCCATCGGACCGTGCCTTGCAATCCCCCGCACAGCCAGCAGCTCCTTTGAGATGGCGGTTATCCCCTTCCTTCAGTCCGGCGGAATACCGGTCTGGCTGCTTCAGCTAATCTATTCTGCAATCTTTTTTACGGCCGCGTTTTTCCTTGCCCTGCATCCAGAAAAGCTCACAGACCGTCTCGGAAAAATTCTTTGCCCCGCCCTGTTGGTCTTGATCGTCGTCATTTTCATCGGATGCATCGTCCGTCCCGTGGGCGGATACGCCTCCCCGGCAGCCACTTATGCCTCTCATGCGGTTATTCAGGGCTTTTTGGACGGCTATCAGACAATGGATACCATTGCGGCACTCAATTTCGGGATCGTCATTGCACTCAACATCCGCGCCCGCGGCATCAAAGAGGAAAGCGGTGTGGTCAAAAGCACGATCCGGGCTGGCTGGATCGCCGGCGCGATGTTGCTCGCCATTTATGCCATGCTCACGCAGATCGGCGCCATCTCCGGCGGTGCATATCCCGGCGCCGCAAATGGCGCCCAGACGCTGACCAATCTGGTTTCAGCTCTCTATGGGCGGTGGGGTATGCTCATATTGGCTGCGATTTTTGTCATCGCCTGCTTCAACACCTGCGTTGGGCTGCTCAGCTGCTGCAGCGAATACTTCGCGGGCCTGTTCCCCAAAATACCGTACAAGCTTTGTGTGTTCTTCTTTGCGGCAGCAAGCATGTTGATTTCCAATGCGGGGCTGACACGGATTCTGAAGATTTCGCTTCCGGTGCTTTCTGCGCTTTATCCTGTGGCGATCGTGCTGATTCTCCTCTCTTTCTTTCAGAAATGGCTGGAGGGAAAGCGGTTTGTCTATCCGGCTGCAATTCTTTTAACGAGCGTTGCCAGCATCCTCTACGCCGTGTCGGACGCTGGACTTATGCTCCCGGCTGTAACGCGGGTCATCGATAAGGTCCCTTTGGCCGCTGTCGGACTGGGATGGGTTCTTCCTGCGGTAGCAGGCGTCTTACTGGGGTTATTGCTGTCCCGTCTTTCTCAAATCAAGAAAAAACGCATACGGAGCACATAATGCAGCCAGTTTTTACATCAGAAAAATCAAAAATAACATTTCCTCTCCTGTCCCACCGGAAGTCTGCTAAGCTGTGGACAGAAAGGGTGTGAAGGAATATGAAAAAAGCAATCCGAGGCATCTCCCTTCTTTCTCTGATTTGGTCTGCATATATGCTGATATTTTATCTGTTTTTGCTTGTTCTGGATCTTTTTGAGATTCCTTTCTTTCAAAATCTCGGTAATATTGCCTTGTGCTTTTTTGATTTTATGGTGATTCCCGCCCTCTATTTTGGGATACTCGCCGTTCCTTTTCTCCTGCTCCTTCTTGTCATTTTTACGATCTGCCTCCGGGTGAAGGATAAAAATCAAAAAATATTTAAGCAACGGTATTTCCTGTTTACCATCGTATTTTGTATTGCTGTTTTGGGCGTTCTCTATGCGGATATCTGGACCTTCGAACTTCTCTCCTGAAGTAATAACTTAATTTTGCTTGAGAAATCTACTCATATGCATAGACCAACAAAAAGTGAATCAGGTCTCGAAGTTCCGGGTGTTGTTCCAGAGCAGATTTGCGCACACAGCGCTTTCGTCTCTCGAAGTATTGGCAATGCGCATCGATTGGGAGATAAGCTTGTGGTGTTTCTGCATTCTTGTTCCGTTCACAGGATATGGTAGAGGGTGATCTCCTGAGGATTTTGTATAGGGAGCCCAATTTATCAAGGAGATTGCATAATCTTCACTGCTAAACTCATATTTTGGCGAATAAGAATAAATATTTGAAAGGTGAGGTTAGGATGTGTGGAACGAGCCCCGATTTTTAAAAGATTGAAAATCGGAGGTACTTATGAATTATCTTATCAGAGAAATGCAGAAACATGAATATACACTTCTGAATGACTTTTTGTATGAAGCAATTTTTCAAAGAGATGAAAATCATTTAGCGCCTAGAACAATCATCAACAACCCTGCATTACAAGTATATATTAAAGACTTCGGTACAATGAAAGACGATTATTGTCTATGTGCTGAAGTTGAAAAGAAAGGTGGCGTGATACTCATTGAGCAGCTTTGCGATGACGGTGGGGGCTGCCTCCATATGTGCGAGCAGCTCCGTTGCCGTTCCCGACCAATACTGCTTATCCCGCAGGAACGATACCAGCCGAAAAAGGACAGGCGGCACAGTTTCTTCGGCAAGCTGCTGTTGCCCTTTGCGTTCCACCAGTTCCCAGCTGCACTCACGGAAACGGAGGGTAAACTCCTGATATTCAATATCCCTGCCGACACAAAACAGCTTTGCGGTATCGGAAGCCCTTGTTTCCTTTTCCAGAACAAAGGTGGCATCCGCACTTCCTGTCAGCCCTGTTGTGCCAGACACCTGATTGAACACATCGCTGTCGTTCTGCTTGCGGATATGGTGGACAACCACCACCGCAAGAGAGTGCTTATCGGCAAAGGCTTTGATGAGGGATATATCCCCGTAGTCATTGGCATAAGCGTTGTCTTTGGAAGCGGTGCGTACCTTTTGCAGCGTGTCAATAACAATGAGCCTACTGTCGGGATAGGCTTGCAGATACTCCTCAAGCTGTCCCATCAGACCGTCCGACAGCTTGCCACGGCAAAGTGCAGCCGCCCGCTTGCTTCATCGGTCAGCTTAAAGAGCCTGTCCTGTATGCGGTAAAAGGTGTCCTCCAGACAGAGATACAGCACATCGCTTTTCTGCGTCGGCATATCCCAAAAGGACAGCCCCTGCGACACACACAGGCAGAGTTTGAGCATAAGCCAGCTTTTCCCGATTTTCTGTGAGCCGCAGAACAGTATCAGCCCCGTAGGGATAAGACCGTCCACCACAAAGCAGGGCTTTTCAAGCGGCTGGTACAGCAGGGTATCTGCGTCCATAGTTTTCAGCTTCTGCATAACTATCCTCCTTTGGTTTTGGTTTGTGTTTGAATTTGCTCATAGGCATTTCCTCCTTGAAAATATTTATCCCTGCCAAGATGACAGGGATATGTACGCATAGCCACTCCATACCGTTCTACGCTCACTTTGACCGAGTTTTCTCTGTCTGTGCTATGCACGAATGAAGCAACAGGCACGCTCATATCGTGGCATACTGTCTGCTGCGGCAGGTATCTCTCTGGCGGCTGCTATGAAATTTTCAAGGTACAAGGTTTATCCAAAATCCTTAATGGCATAAAAAACGGGTGGGAGGTTTTAACCTCTCACCCCATAGCCCAGGGGAAGTGTATTTTATTAGACCTTATGCTCTGATTTTTTAAAAAAGAAAAACACCTGCATATATCCGCTTTGTTTTCGGATAACAGCAAGTGCTTTCAAGCTGATAATCTGTATTCAGTTGTATATTGTGTTCTCTAACGGAAGTTTACCTCGGTGAAGGAACCACAGGTTTTGACCATGCGGAGTGTCATGAAAGGATCTGAGAATTCTTTCATGATACTCCGCATTTTTATTTTTCAAAAGGTGAGAGCCGGGGGTGCTGACATAATCTTGGACTGTTTAAGCCATAAGACCAAGACTGC
>ERZ781272.740-NODE-740-length-17089-cov-46.764647_pt1 | contig 17089 bp, 15 predicted proteins | sample MGYA00375850_ERZ781272 | MGnify/ENA primary metagenome ERZ781272 (study PRJEB29790, sample SAMN06051246) | human gut metagenome | host: Homo sapiens | place: USA: Cincinnati, Ohio | collected 2013-06-21 | study: EMG produced TPA metagenomics assembly of the Gut...
CAAAACGGCCCCTTTTGCTTCCTTTTCCGGCCGAACGGAAAAGGAAGGGCCCGCGTGGCCTGAGCGCATTCCAATTTTTTCTTCCCTTATCAAAGTAATCAAAAAGGCAAGCGCAACAGAGAAATGTTACGAAATGATATCCCTTTTTCGACAGGCTGAGCATGCTCGGGCTGCGGCATAAACTTTGTTGGCCGGTCTTCTCAACCATATATGGCTGCATACTGGCGCGGCGTTATCCCATAGGCCTTTCGGAAACAGGCGATAAAATAGGTCTGAGAGCAAAAGCCGAGATCATAGGCGATCCTCTTTGGGTCGCATTCGCCGCGCAGCATCGCCTTCGCCGCCTCCAGCCGCTGCTCCATGATATAATCCCGCACCGTTTTCCCCACGTGCTTTTTAAAAAGCTTTGACAGATAGTCCTCGCTCAGGCCCGCCACCTCCGCCAAATCGGCCAGCCGGACCGGCTCATGGAGATGCCTGTCGATATAATCAAGGCATCTTCGTATTTTCATGGGGCAGTTGCCGCGCGCCGCCTCATGGACCAGGGAAGTGATCTCCAGCACGATTCTTTTCAGGTACTCCACAATTTCTTCCCCTGTGGTAAAGGCGTCAACCTGCATGATATAATGGTCGGAAAGGTTAAAGGCCTGCATTTCATTGAGCCCGCCCTGGATCGCATAGCGGATGCCGAGCGTGATGCAGCAAACCGCCCAATATTGCATCTGCCGGATCGAATTGTTGGATAACCGGCCGATGACAATGCCCGACGAAAGATACGCCTCAAGCCGCTGCTTCACCATCTCCACATTCCCCTGCTGCACAAAGGAGAAAAAAGCCGTCTCCTCCTGATAAGACGTATGCGTGACGCCGCTTTCCCGCTGTTCAAACGAAGGGTTGTCGGCATGCGGTAATATCTGAATATTCAGCAATTCACCCTGCTTCATCCTCATCCGCCTCCGAGCATATTATAATATAAAATTCGCATGAATAACAGCGGAATTTTATCATAAAAGGCGAAAAGTCTATAGAATCTGGCTGTTCATCCTGTTATGCTAATGGCAACATCACAATAACAGGCAGGAGGGATACCCGTGATCAGCCGAACGAAATTCAAGATCGACCGCACGACCATCGAAAGCCTCTTTTGCTCCGCAGGCATCGCCGGAGCCCGCGAAATTTCGCCGCTCGGCGCAGGGGAATACAACGCTGTGTTTTCCGCCACGGCTCATGGCAAAGAATACGCGATCAAAATCGCGCCGCCGAAGGACGTGCCGATCCTGACCTATGAGAAGGGCATGATGCGCGCGGAAGTATTCTGGTACCGCCAGATGCGGGAGCACACCTCGATTACCGTTCCGGAAATCTATTTTGAGGATTTTGAGCATCAGCAAATTCCGACGGACTATTTCATTATGGAGAAGCTCTCCGGGCAGCAGTTGGACAAAATGAAATTATCGGACGCTGAGCGGGCGCGGACCGATTCCGTGACAGCCACCATGGCGGCTCAAATCCACAAAATCAAAAATGACCGCTTCGGCTATGTTCAAAACGGTCTGCACGACGATTGGTATCAGGCGATCCGAGCCATGGTACAGGCGCTTCTGGATGACTGCGCGCGCACGGGAAAAAAATCAAAACGCGGCAAAAAGCTGCTGACCTGGATCGACCGCTACCGGGACGTTTTGGAAAAAGCAGAATGCTGCATGGTCAATTTCGACATCTGGTGGCCGAATATCATCTGCAGCCGGGAAAACGGCACAATCAAATACGCCTGGATCGACCCCGAGCGGAGCTTCTGGGGCGACCGGATTGCCGACTTCGTCTGCCTCGAATGGACGAAGCCTCTGGAACAGAAGAAAAAATCTCTTGCGGCTTATAACGCAGCTGCAGATCTCCCCATTCACGTGACGCGGGAGGAGAAGATTCGCTATGCCGTTGCGCAGGGGTACCTGGCTCTGATTCAGGAGGTGGAGAAATATTACCGCTACACACCAGCGCACTTCGGCTGGTGGCGCAATATTCTGTCCTCGGCGTGGTTTTACCGCAGCGCCTTCAGAATCTTGGAGCATCCATGATGGCTATGAAGAAAAACGACGAGATGCAGCCCAAAACAACCGCATTGGGGGAGGAAGCCATCCCCCGTCTAGTGCTCCGCTTTGCGGCGACGACGCTGGCCGCCCTGCTGCTGAATGCCGTCTATACCCTTACAGATGCGCTGTTCATCAGCTGGGGTGTGGGAGAAAACGCCATGGGCGGCGTGTCCGTGGTGTTCCCCTTTGTCATTTTGCAGGGAGCCATCTCTACCGCCCTCGGGGGCGGCGCGGCCTCCATCATCTCCCGGAAGCTGGGGGAGAGAAAAAAGCAGGAGGCGGGCGAAGTCACGCTGAATGCAATGCTCGCCTTTTACAGCTCGGCGATTCTCATCACCATCCTTGGCCTTGCGCTGCTCAATCCGCTGCTGGAAGGGATGGGCGTTACGGGGGAGCTGCTTCCGTATGCAAAGCAATATTTTACCATCCTGCTTTTGGGCAATGTGTTTTCGACCGGCTTTTCCTCGATCATCCGCGCGGAAGGAAAAATGCTGTATGGGCTTCTCATTTGGGTGATCCCGATCTCGATCAACATCGTCCTAGATGCGGTCTTCATCCTGGTGCTGGGCTGGGGCGTCCAGGGCTCTGCGCTGGCAACGGTGATCTGCCAGTTTACGAGCTTTTGTATGTGCGTTTTGTTTTTCCTGCGCTTCACAACGCAAAGCTTTAAGGGCGCAAAGTGCAGCGGCAGGCGCATGCGTGAAATTCTCGCGATCGGGCTTCCCTCCCTGATCCAGATAGGTAGTCTTTCCATCATATCCGTCCTGCTCAACAACCTTCTGCGGGAAACCGGCGGCACGCTGGGCGTCAATACCTACGCCTATCTGAGCAAAATTATCACCTTCGCCGTAATGCCCTTCACGGCAGTGACACAGGCGCTCAGCCCAATTGTCGGGTATAACTACGGCGCGGGCAAGCCGGAGCGCGTCAAAAAAACAGTCCGGTTCTGCGCCATGCTCAGCCTGGGCTACGCCTTGGCGGCTCTCACCCTCATCGAGGCCTTTCCGCATGCATTTCTGCGGGTTTTTACAATCAGTCCTGAAATTCTTTCGCTTGGAATCGGCAGCCTGCGGATTCTCGCCGCGGCGCTTCTTTTCATGCCCCTTCCAATGCTCTCCGGCGCTGCGTTTCAGGCCGTCGGGCAAAAAGGATGGGCATTTGTGATGTACGCTTCCAACCTCATCTTCCTCATCCCGGCGGCATTTTGCATGGCAAGTCGCTTTGGGATCAACGGCATCTGGTGGGCATATGTCGTTGCGAATATTGGGGCATCCTTGCTGGCGCTTTTCAAAATGCGGATGGTGAAGGCGCCGCCAATCCCAAAGGGCTGACTGATAACAATAAAGGGGTGCGTTGCTTGTTGCAACGAGCACCTCTCAGCCTGTCAAAAAAGGAATATCATTTCGTCAAAATGTAAAAGAACAATTTCGCAAAATTCCTCCGTTATGCTTGCCTTTTTGATTGCCTTGACAAGGAAAGAAGAAATTGGAACGCGCTCAGGCCGCGCGGGCCCTTCCTTTTCCGTTCGGCCGGAAAAGGAAGCAAAAGGGGCCGTTTTGCACGGCACTTCGGCAGCAGAAAGATTGAGACACGTTAAAAGCTGTTCGGCGAACCTTCCCAAACTCGACGATTCACATCGTCTCAAACACATGGGAAGGTTCGTTTTTGCCCTGTGGGCAAAAATCCCCTCACGAGCCACGCAGTCAGATTCTGCGGGTGCTGCCTCGGCCTCCCGACAGCGCCCAGCGGCGCATAAAAATGCCGGTTCCGAAAACAATCAGAAACCCTGCTTTTTTGTGCACTCTTCTCTTAGACTCTATCGACAAGCTGAGGGGTGCGTTGCAACAAGCAAAGCACCCCTGATTTTTCATTGCCGAATTCCACCTCAGAAATCAAGCTTTTTCTCGATAAACGCCGTAAGTTCATCAATCGGCAGGCGAACCTGTTCCATCGTATCACGGTCGCGCACCGTGACGCAGCCGTCCGTCTCACTGTCGAAATCGTAGGTCACGCACATCGGCGTGCCGATCTCATCCTGCCTGCGGTACCGCTTGCCGATGGAGCCTGCGTCGTCATACTCCACCATGAAATGCTTCGACAGCAAGTCGTGCACCTTCATCGCGCCCTCATTCAGCTTCTTGGAGAGCGGCAGGACCGCCGCCTTCATCGGCGCGAGCGCCGGATGCAGATGCATCACCACACGGGTGTCGTTCTTCTCCGCGTCCACCACTTCTTCGTCATAAGCGTCGCAGAGGAAGGCGAGCGCCACACGATCCGCGCCGAGTGATGGCTCAATGACGTAGGGCAGGTATTTCTCATTGGTGATCTGGTCAAAATATTCGAGGCTCTTGCCGGAGGTGTTCTGATGCTGCGTCAGGTCGAAATCCGTGCGGCTTGCAACGCCCCACAATTCGCCCCAGCCGAAGGGGAAGAGATATTCAAAGTCCGTCGTCGCGTTGGAGTAATGGGAGAGCTCCTTCTGCTCATGATCGCGTAGGCGGAGGTTTTCATCCCGCATGCCGAGGGAGAGCAGCCACTTGTGGCAGGCATCCTTCCAGTAGGAGAACCATTCGAGCTCCGTGCCGGGCTTGCAGAAGAATTCCAGCTCCATCTGCTCGAATTCGCGCGTGCGGAAGGTGAAGTTGCCGGGCGTGATCTCATTGCGGAAGGATTTTCCAATCTGGCACACGCCGAAGGGAATCTTTCGGCGGGTCGTCCGTTGAATATTCGGGAAGTTGACGAAAATACCCTGTGCCGTCTCCGGGCGGAGGTACAGTTCGTTTTTCGCATCCTCCGTCACACCCTGAAAGGTTTTGAACATGAGGTTAAATTTGCGGATATCGGTAAAGTCGCATGCGCCGCACTCCGGGCAGGCGATCTTATGCTCCTTAATATAATCGGACATCTGCTCAAAGCTCCACCCCGCCGGATTAACGCCCGTGTCCTCAATGAGCTTATCCGCGCGGTGGCGCGTCTTGCAGGCCTTGCAATCCATCAGCGGGTCGGAAAAACCGCCCACATGGCCAGAAGCAACCCAGGTCTGCGGGTTCATCAGGATCGCAGAATCAAGGCCGACATTATAGGGGCTCTCCTGCACAAATTTTTTCCACCAGGCGCGCTTGACGTTATTCTTAAATTCCACGCCCAGCGGGCCGTAATCCCAGGTGTTCGACAGGCCGCCGTAAATCTCGCTGCCGGGATAGACAAAGCCCCTGGCTTTGCACAGCGCGACCACCTTTTCCATCGTCTTTTCCGTATTTGAAAGCATACTCATGGCCCCTTCCAGATTCTTTCCTGTTCTTCCGTAAAATCATAGCGGAAAGGCCCTGAAATGTCAAGGAAAAACCGCGCCGCAGCACCTCCTAGCCGCATGGCCACCCGAAAATGCACAAAGCCCTGACATGCCTTTGACAAGCCCGCCGTTCTGCGATATAATAATACCTCGGTAAACCCGAGTGCGCCGGCTTGACCGGCAATACTTCAAAAATGAAATACAAGGAGTGCTTTCTATGCCATTGGTTACCACCACGGAAATGTTCAAAAAAGCCTATGAGAATGGCTATGCCATCGGCGCCTTCAACGTAAATAACATGGAGATCGTCCAGGGAATCACGAGCGCATGCAAAAAGCTCAACGCGCCCGTCATCCTGCAGGTATCCTCCGGTGCGCGCAAGTATGCGCACCACGAATACCTGGTCAAGCTGGTCGAGGCGGCCGTCGACGAAACCGGCCTTCCAATCGCCCTGCATCTGGATCACGGCCCGGATTTTGAAACCTGCAAGAGCTGCATCGACGGCGGCTTTACCTCGGTCATGATCGACGGTTCCTCAAAGCCCTATGAAGAAAATGTGGAGCTGACCCGCAAAGTCGTTGAGTATGCGCATGCGCATGGGGTCGTGGTAGAGGGCGAGCTTGGCAAGCTTGCCGGCATTGAGGACGACGTTAACGTTTCCGACGACGACGCGAACTTCACGCAGCCGGAGGAGGTTGAGGATTTCGTCTCCCGCACGGGCGTCGACTCCCTCGCCATCGCCATCGGCACGAGCCACGGCGCCTATAAATTCAAGCCCGGCCAGAAGCCGCAGCTGCGGTTCGATATCCTCGCCGAGGTTGCGGAAAAGCTGCCCGGCTTCCCGATCGTCCTGCACGGCGCGAGCTCCGTCATGCCGGAATACGTCAAGATGATCAATGAATTCGGCGGCGAGATGCCCGATGCAATCGGCATTCCGGAGGATATGCTGCGCAAGGCTGCGAGCATGGCTGTCTGCAAGATCAATGTCGACTCCGACATCCGCCTTGCCATGACTGCTTCTATCCGCAAGCATTTAGCGGAGTATCCGAGTCATTTCGATCCCCGCCAGTATCTCACCGATGCGCGCAACGCGATCGAGTCGATCGTCGAGCACAAGATCAACACGGTCCTCGGCTGCGCAGGCCAGGCATAAGCACTTTTTCTTATCTGTTATCTGAAGCGGCGTCCGGTGTTCTGGGCGCCGCTTCTGTTTGGAGGTTTTTCGATGACGCTTCAGCTGCTTCCCGACCGTTTTTCTGTCTGCCAACTTTCTGATGCCTGCGAGGTGAACCTCAAGCATCCGTTTACCTTCCTCTCCATTACGGATGATGAAATTTCCCTGGTCTGCCCGGAACAAGTGCTTCCTGCCTCCACCCTGCGGTCGGAATCCGGCTGGCGCGCATTCCGGATCGTTGTGATGCTCGATTTTTCTTTAACTGGGATTCTCTCCGGAATTTCCGCTGTCCTCTCCGAAGCGAAGCTTAGCCTGTTCGCCATCTCCACATACAATACAGATTATATCCTGATCAAGGAGTCCACGCTCACGAAATCCATCTCTGTTTTGGAAAATGCGGGATATGAGATCAAATTTTTATAATCCCGGCGTAAAAGGCGGCGCAACCGGAGCGCACATCCATATCGCCGTTTTCCATGGCAAACCACAGTCCGCCTACAGCGGCTCTTGGAGCGGCTGCGGCATTTTTACGTTTTTACGACACAAAGGGCTTATTTGTGGGTTGGTTCAAACTGAAAAAATAAAAAACCGTGCAGTTTCAAAAATCCTTGAAACTGCGCGGTTTTTGATGGTGGACACGAACGGACTCGAACCGTTGACCTCTCGCGTGTGAGGCGAGCGCTCTAACCAGCTGAGCTACGCGTCCTGATGTAAGCGCGGGAGCTGAATGCCAGCCCCCGCCTGCATATGGTGACCCGGACGAGAATCGAACTCGTGTTACCGCCGTGAAAGGGCGGTGTCTTAGCCGCTTGACCACCGGGCCGCTTGGTAGCGGCAGTCGGATTTGAACCAACGACACTTCGGGTATGAACCGAATGCTCTAGCCAACTGAGCTATGCCGCCATATGCTCCCCATAACGGGCGAAGTTAATTATAATATAACCGCTGTAGGCTTGTCAACTGTTTTTTCAAAATTCAGACAATTTTTCTTGTGTCGATTTGTTAAAAGCGTGCTCCACAAAATTGCCGGCCGCTTTCAGGCGAATGCTTCCTCCAACTTTTTCTTTTCGCTGAAAAGGGCGGGGTTTTGATTGAGCACCATAATGCTGCAAAACAAAAAGGTGAGGAACATTATGTGGAAGGTCCGGTATCCGGAAGCCCAAACGGTCGGGGAAAAGCCCATCATTATACGGGAGCAGAGCCCCGCAGCGAGCGTTACAAACGCCGTCAGCGTAGCCCGCGTGTTCCCCATCAGCAGACCGATGCTGCAAAGCACGCAGATGCAGATTCCAATAAACAGAAGGTCCCGCAGCGGTGAAAAAGAATACGACGCTTTGGATACCAGGTAGTTGTGCATTCCTCCTGTAAAAAAGGGAAGAAACGGCACAAGCTTTGCGGGAAGCAGGCCCGCTGTCACAAAAAACAGAGTAAATGCCGGCGCAACTGCCGCCGCACAACGAAAGCCGGGCTTTCTCGTCTTCCGGAATACCGCAATCGCCAGGAACAGCGTGAAGGCCAAAAACGCGGCCGAGGCATACGCCGCGTCCATCGTCAGGCAGTAGAGCGTGGAAGAAAAGCCCAGCTCCAGCTTATCCCAAAGGGTCAAATTTAAGAAATCAGGGAAATACCGGGTGATCTCCCGCTCCATGCGGGAACCGTCGCCGACGCAGTTTAAATAATATGTATAGAAAAGGCCGGCAATGCAGAGCAGCGCCTGTATCCCCGCATAGAGGGACGGTCTATTTTTCACGCACAAATAGAGGAAGCCGGACACAAAAAGCACCATCAGGATTGCGCACATCTGCTCCATATTGAGCGCATAGAGCAGGAGCGGAATTCCAAAGACAATCTCATACCAGCGCGCCCTTCCGCCCCGGCACAACCGCTGTAAAGGCAGCAGGCAGATAAGCCCGCAGGTGACCGGCCACAGGTAATTGACCGTTGTGGCGATAAAACCTGCATCCACGATGACCATTGCAGGGTAAAGAATCCCGATGCAAATCACCGTATTCTTCAGCACTGCGTTTTTGCATGTGAGTAGCTGTGAGATGACGATTGCCATCACCGTCAAGACGAGCGGATTACAAAGGCGCCAGATCAAATGGTATCTGGCAAAAAGATAGGTCATCGTATCTGTCAGGAAACGAGAGCTTCCCCGCAGAAAAACCATCAGCGTCATTTCTGAAGCTTCTTTTGCAAAGACTGCATCATCGCTCCACTGTAAGGGCAAAAACAGATGAACCAGCAGCGCACCGGCAAATAGAATCAAAAAGGGGCGATATTCCGCCTTGATCGATTTCAAAAGGTGCATTTATCTCTCCCTCTCTTCCTGTCCCTCCGAATTCATTGATCCAATCCGTTTCGTCAGAGGCAGACTTTGTCAGGAAAAATTCTTTCGCTTTCGGCCCCTTATTTTTTCCCCTTCTTCACCTGCCGGTAACCGCGCACCACACGGATGCGTGTCTTTTTCTTCTTGTAATGATACAGGACGTTGACCAGGATATAAAATGCCACGACCAGCAGCGCCGCCGCCAAGATGATCTTCCCCGTCGTGGACTGGAAGCCCTTTTTCAGAAGGCTGCCCGCATACAGGATCAGACTGCGCCGCACGTCCTTTTCTGCCACGAGGTCTACCGTGCCAATCACTTGCCCCGCGTATAGGATATTGGCCTTCCCAACGGTCTCTCCCTTCTTGACCGGCGCATCGATCGATTTCGGCATATTTTCATCCGGTTCTATCATAACGCCGGAAGCATTCAGTCCCTGTGGCACCAATGCGCGCATTTCCCCTTTGGGAAGCAAACGCACATAATCCGACTGGAAGGAGAGTGCTACTTTCACTTCGGATATGATTTGATCCGGGTCCGCAACCGTCTCCAGCTTCAAATTGTCAAACGCCCAGTCAAACATCTTCCGGCAGTCGACAAAAGCAGAGCCTTCCTTGCCCTTGATGATATTTCCGGCCGCATCCTTATAAGGAGCACGCATGACAATGCCCAAATAACGGTAGCCGTCGCGGGAGGCAACAGAGATGACGCAGCGGCCCGCATTGGTGGTCGTACCGGTTTTGATTCCCTTTGCCCCGGCGTAATAATACGGGCTCGAGGAATCGATCAGCTCGTTCGTCGTGCGCAGCGTCTGTGCCTCGCGCAGATTGCTCTTGGGCAGCGTGAATTTTGCCGTATTTGTGATTTTTTCAAAGACAGGCAGCCGCAGCGCATATTCCACGATCTTGCACATATCTGCCGCCGTGGTATACTGGCCTTCCTCGTCCAGGCCATGCGCATTGACAAAATGCGTATTCTCGCAGCCGAGCTTTTTAACAAAGGAATTCATCAGCTCGATAAAGTGGGGGATACTTCCGCCGCCGATATAGTCCGCGATGATATTGGCCGATTCATTTGCGCTGTGTACCATCATGCAATAAAGGAGATTCAGCATGCTGATCTGCTCTCCCTCCTTGATGCCGACGAGAGAGCTGCCTGTCCCATCCAACGCATGAATCGCATCGTAGGGCGCCGTGACGATCGTGTTTTCAAGATCGTCGCAGTTCTCGATGGCCACAATGGCGGTCGTGATTTTGGTCAGCGAGGCGGGCGCTGTGCGTTTGTCCGCATTTTTATCAAAAATCACCGTACCGTTATCAAGGCTCACGAGCATCGCGATTTCCGCGTCCAGCTTAATTTCGCCGTTATAGGATGCGGCTGCCGGAAAAACAGCGCTCGTAAGAATTGTCAAAATACAACAGAAAAAAATTATTGCCTTTTTCATGGACAGTCTCCCTGTAAATGTTGTATGATAGGATATAATGACGAACAGAATGTGCGGCAAGGTCAATTGTCTCCATTTCCCCTTTGGGAATACATCTGGCTGTCTGCCCCGCCACACACGTTCGCGATATTTATAGTATAACAGTATTGCGGATAAAAGGAAACCATTTTTCCTGCGTTTTTCCGCATAGTAGGACACGGAGGGATTTCTCAATGGTTTATGTAACCGGCGACATGCATGGCGACGCGGACCGTTTCAGCGATCCGCGCTTGAAAAAGCTCAAAAAGGAGGATACGCTGCTCGTCTGTGGGGATTTCGGTTTCCTCTGGAAGGGCGGCAAGGCGGAGCAGAAGCTTCTCAAGCAAATCGGCAGCAAAAAATACAACGTCTGCTTTCTCGACGGGACGCATGAAAATTTCGAACTGCTCAAAAGCTACGATGTCACCGAATGGAACGGAGGCAAGGTCCAGCAGATTTACAAAAACCTGTACCATCTGATGCGCGGCCAGATTTATGAGATTGAAGGCTTGAAGATCTTCACCATGGGTGGGGGCGAAAGCCCGGACATCGATATCCGTTTCGACAATGACACCTGGTCGCGCGATGAAATCCCCACGCAGGCGGAGCTGCTGGAGGGTGCAAACAATCTCGAAAAGGTCGACTGCAAGGTCGATATCATCCTGACGCACGAGCCGCCGGCCACCATCAAGGGCTTTCTGAAGCTCAAGGAAAAGGGGCCGGTGCGCGTCACCGCTTTAAACGCCTATTTTGAGGAGCTCGGCAAATCCGCCACCTTTCAAAAATGGTATTTCGGTAGCATGCATGTCGACAAGTATATCTCCAGCACGCACACCGCGGTCTTTACGCATGTGCTCGACGTCCGCACAGGTGAGCAGATTCGAAAATAGCGGCTTCACCTACCACATATTTTGATAAAAAACCTCCGACCGGCCTTTTGGGCGCCGGTTGGAGGTTTCATTTGATTCGGGCAGCTCCAATCGGAGAAATAAGCCGGTTACGGCATAGCATCGGTTGGCAATTGCTAAAATCGCCTAAATACAGGCAGCTTGCAGCTCATTCTCTATCCTTTCGTTTTTCTTGCACAGCACATCGCGCAGTTCTCCCAGGGCTATTTCAAAATCGCCCAGCGGCACACCAGCGCTTGCAAGCAACAGGCAGGCGCTTCCCCCATCTGCCGATCCCTCCTCAGTCCGCACGGCGATTCCTGCGTCCTGCGCTCTTTTCTGCAGAATTTGAGCCGATTCCTCGCTCCTGATTTCCAGTCGCACCATCAGGCCGGAGGCGCACACCTCCGCCATTGCCCAATCTCCAAACGCCTTGCGCGCCGCCTCGCACAGCGCCCGGCTTTTATTCATATAGAGCTTGCGTGCCTTCCGGATTTGGGATGACAGATGTCCGTCCCGGATAAACTGGCACAGGGCGATCTGCTCCGCCTTTGAAGCCGTCTGGTTATACAGCCCGCCCCTATTTTCATACGCATCCATCAGGGAAGCCGGCAGGACCATAAAGCTCAGGCGCAGGGAGGGCAGAAGGAGCTTTGAAAACGTGCTCATATAGATCACACTCCGACCGCCGTCGAGGCCCTGCAGAGAGGGAACCGGATGGGTAAAATAGCGGAATTCACTGTCGTAGTCGTCCTCCAGCACCAAGCAGCCGATGCGCCGCGCGACCTGCAGGAGCTTTAGCCTCTGTGCAACCGGCATTACGTCTCCCATTGCATCCATATGCGATGGAGAGGTATACAACAGCCTGATCCCATCTTGCTCTAGAATGGAAAAATCATCGACCGTTTGTGTATAGTAGCGGATAGGAAAGCCGTGGTCCTCAAATACAGCACGGCCCTGCACAAAGGAATTGTTCCAGAACCCGACCGGCGCCCGGTCCCCCAGCAGCGCACAGAGGATATGCAGCAGGCTCTGCACGCCTGCGCCAACCACGATCTGATCCGGTGTGCAGACAACATTCCGGCTCTTCGCCACATAGCTACAGAGCGCGGTTCTCAGGTCGGGCTCGCCCTGTGGCTCGCCATAGGAGAGGAGCCGCTCGTCCGCGCGTAACGCGCTTTTGATATACCGCCGCCAAAGGGCAAAATCAAAGCTCTCCGCATCCACAGAGGCAGAAGCAAAATCGAACCGGATCGCAGGCGCAACCTGATGGGAACGTGGCCGCTCCTGCACCCCACCAGCCGTCAGATCGTAATCGAGACTGGATGCGTAAAAGCCGCTCTGCGGCTTTGCGAGGACATACCCTTCCGCCGCTAGCTGCAGATAGGCTGCCTCGACCGTGGTGCGGCTGATCTCCAGCTCCTTGGCACACCGCCGGATCGACGGCAGCTTGGCCCCCGCGGGCAGCTTTCCGGTTGCAATCAAATCCTTATAGTAGCTGTAAACGCGCAGATAAAGCGGCCCGTTTTGGGTATTCTCCTGTAATAAAAACTCGGTTTTTTCCATAACTGTCCTGTTAAAATTAGAATTTTTTAAACGATTTTCATATCCAGTCTCAGTATATCGAATATTTCGCCGTTTTGCAAGTAGACGCACATATTTTTCTGTTTTCTACAGAGACTAAGAAAAACAAAAAGGAGTGATTTTGATGCCAGCTCAATCACAAGACCGCAATATCGAATGCTTGAATAAAATTTATCAGGGTGCGCAGATGGGGTGCGAATCCATCTCCTGCCTGACGGAAAAGGTGACGGATGCAAAGCTTCTCAATGACATGCATGAGCAGCACGACCAATATGCAAAGATTTCCTGCCAAGCCTCACAGGCGCTTTCCCAGCACAAAGCTGTTCCAAAGGATAAAGGCCCGCTCGCGCAGGCGAGCCTCTGGTCGGGCGTACAGCTTAACACCCTGATGGACAAATCCGCGAACCACATTGCAGAAATTATGATTAACGGAAACACGATGGGGCTCATCGAGACAACACGCACGATGAAGCAGTATTCCGACGTTCAGCCGGAAATCCAGTCGCTCGGGCAGGCGCTCATCCAGACGGAAGAAGACGGGATCCAGAAGATGAAGAATTATTTGTCCTGAACCGGGACAAATCATCCATACAAAAATGGCGCGTTGCGCCCTTAAAAAAGCATTTGCGAGCCATAATTGCTGGCTCGCAAATGCTTTTTCCGTCTGGTCTGCATATTGATATGGTTCGCAACCGTTCTTTTTCGTTTTTGTTTAAACGCCCTTTTTCGGGCAAAATTCCGCCATGCAGCAGCTTTCACACATTGCCTTGCGCGCCGTGCAGCAGGCGCGGCCATGCAACACGCAGCGGTGGCAAAAATCATTGCTCTCCTCCGGCGGCAAAAGCTTTCGCATTGCGACCTCAACCTTATACGGGTCCTTTGTATCGACGAACCCCATCCGGTTCGACATCCGGATAAAATGCGTGTCCGCCACAACCGCCGGTTTCCCGTAAACGTCACCCACGATCAGATTCGCCGTTTTGCGCCCCACTCCGGGCAGGGTCGTGAGCGCTTCCACCGTATCGGGCACCACGCCGCCAAATGTATCGCGGATTTTTTGAGACATGCCGATGATATCGCGCGCTTTGCCATGGTAAAAGCCGCAGGAATGGATGATCTCCTCCACATCCTCCACCCTTGCCTCGCAGAAGGCTTCCAGCGTCGGGTATTTTTCAAACAGTACCGGCGTCACCAGGTTCACACGCGCATCCGTGCATTGGGCGGAAAGGCGCGTGGCGATCAGCAACTGCAGCGGCTCTTCCGCGCGCAGGGAGCAGATCGCGTCCGGATATTCTTTTTTCAGCGCCTCCACTGCCAGGCGCGCACGTTCTTTCTTCGTCATGGAACAGCCTTCTTTCTCGACCCAGGCGCATCGATGCCCAGTCAATATATTTCGGCTTTATTATACTGTATTCCGCTAAATCCGCCAACCCTTTCTCCTGTAAATTTCCTCTTCCGCTTTCTGCCTGAATGGCAACCTTTCCGAGCATCTTTGCATTGAATTCTGTTTTTAACTATGGTATGATAACTATAATATTGTTTTTTGGACTGAAAGAGCGAAAGAAAGGACGTCACACGTTATGTACAGTGAAATTCTCGATACCATCGGCTTTGTCTCGCGCTTCGACCCGGAGGTCGGTGAGGCCATGCAGCAGGAGCTTGGCCGCCAGCAGCGCAATATTGAGCTAATTGCCTCTGAAAACTTCGTCTCCCCGGCCGTGATGGCTGCCATGGGCAGCGTACTGACCAACAAATATGCGGAGGGCTATCCGGGCAAGCGCTATTATGGCGGCTGCCAGTATGTCGATATCGTTGAAAAGATTGCCATTGAGCGCGCCAAGGAGCTGTTCGGCGCAGAATGTGCCAATGTCCAGCCGCATTCCGGCGCACAGGCGAACATGGCCGTTTATTTTGCGCTGATCCATCCCGGCGATACGGTCATGGGCATGAATCTTGCGCATGGCGGGCATCTGACGCACGGCTCTCCGGTGAATATGTCCGGCAAATATTTCAACTTCGTCCCCTACGGTGTCAATGCGGACGGCTATATCGACTATGATGCCTTCGCCGAGGAGGCGCTGAAGGTAAAGCCAAAGCTGATCGTAGCAGGTGCGTCCGCCTATCCGCGCATCATCGATTTCAAGCGCATCAGCGAAATTGCGAAGAGCGTCGGCGCTTATCTGATGGTCGACATGGCGCATATCGCCGGTCTCGTCGCAGCGGGTCTGCATCCCTCGCCCGTCCCCTACGCAGACGTTGTCACCACCACGACGCACAAGACCCTGCGCGGCCCGCGCGGCGGCATGATCCTCAGCAAGGAGGAATTCGGCCCCGCGATCAATAAGGCGATCTTCCCCGGCACACAGGGCGGCCCGCTGATGCACACCATCGCGGCAAAGGCTGTCTGCTTTGGCGAAGCGCTCAAGCCGGAATTTAAGGTCTACCAGCAGACGATCCTCGATAATGCAAAGGCGCTTGCGGGCGGCCTTATCTCCCGTGGCGTCGATCTCGTCTCTGGTGGCACGGACAATCACCTCATGCTGGTCGACCTGCGTTCTCTCGGCGTGACCGGCAAGGAGCTTGAGCACCGTCTGGACGAAGTCTATATTACGGCCAATAAAAACGCGATTCCGAATGACCCCGAGAAGCCCTTCGTCACCAGCGGTCTGCGTCTGGGTACGGCTGCCGCCACCACAAGGGGCCTTCAGGCAGAGGATATGGACACAATTGCAGACTGCATCAAGCTTGCAGCGACCGATTTCGAAGCGAAGGCGGACGAAATCCGCGCCCGTGTCACAGCAATCTGCGAAAAATACCCGCTGTACCGCTGAGTAAATTCCGAATGCCGCCGGGTAAATGTAATCCGGCGGCATTTTTCATGTATTCATTTCTTGTGCCGGGGCTGTTTCCGGCGAGGAGGTGCTCCCATGCCTGTCGCGCTTGAACCACTCTGTATTACGCTCCCCCACTTTGATCTGGCCCGCACGTTGGATTGCGGTCAGGCCTTCCGCTGGGAACGTCTTGCCGACGGCGCGTTCCACGGCGTTGCCTTCGGCTGCCCGCTGACCGTCCGGCAGGAGGGAGACAGTGTTTTCTTTTCCTGTGAGGAAGAGCATTTTGCATCCGTCTGGTATACTTACTTTGACCTGGGGCGTGATTATGACGCGCTGCTCAAGGCATTTTGTGAAGACTCGGTGATGCGAAAGGCGATCACTACCTGTCCGGGAATTCGTATCCTGCGTCAGGAGCCCTGGGAAGCGCTGTGCTCCTTTCTCATCTCCCAGAATAATCATATCCCCCGTATCAAAGGAATCATCCGAAGATTGTGCGAAACCTTTGGCGACGCTCTGGGGGGAGGAGACTTCTCCTTTCCCTCCCCTGAACGGCTCGCCGCCCTAAGCGCCGACGATCTTGCTCCCCTGCGCGCTGGGTTCCGTGCGGGCTATCTCCTGGATGCGGCACAAAAGGTCGCGTCCGGTGCAGTCGATCTGTCTGTACTCTGCTACATGCCTATAGAAGAGGCGCGTATCGTTTTGCAGCGCATCCGCGGTGTGGGGCCAAAGGTAGCGGAATGCACCTTACTCTACGGCTGCGGCCGCATGGATGCATTTCCCATGGACGTATGGATGAAGCGCGTGCTGGCGGAATGCTATCCCAATGGGCTCCCCCCTTGTATCCTGGGGGTTCAGGGGATCGCGCAGCAATATTTATTCGACTGGAGACGAACCAGGGGAAAATCCTGAAGGGATCCCACTCTAAAAGCGCTGATGCAGCATTTTTCTGCATCAGCGCTTCAGCTTGTCGATCAAGTCTAAGAGAAGAAAAAGTGAACAAAAAGTATGGTTTCTGATTGTTTTGGGAACCGGCTCCGCTGGGCGCTGACGGAAGGCCAAGGCAGCATATCGCTTTGCTCACTGCGTGACTCGTGAGGGGATTTTTGCCCATAGGGCAAAAACGAACCTTTCCATGTGTCTGAAGCCGCGTGAGCGGCTGAGTTTGGGAAGGTTCGCCGAACAGCTTTTCACGTGGCTCCATCTTCCCGCTGCCGAAGTGCCGTGCAATACGGCCCCTTTTGCTTCCTTTTCCGGCCGAACGGAAAAGGAAGGGCCCGTGCGGCCTGAGCGCGGACCAATTTCTTCTTCCGTTGACAGGCTGCTCTCCTGACGGCGTCAGGGGAAGCTAGTCTAATTACTTTCACTGTGCTGCAGGTTTCGCTGGCGCGACTTCATTCTCTTTGCTCGATGCAAAGAGAATGAAGCAAGAGAAACACGCG
>ERZ781272.741-NODE-741-length-17027-cov-4.961584_pt1 | contig 17027 bp, 16 predicted proteins | sample MGYA00375850_ERZ781272 | MGnify/ENA primary metagenome ERZ781272 (study PRJEB29790, sample SAMN06051246) | human gut metagenome | host: Homo sapiens | place: USA: Cincinnati, Ohio | collected 2013-06-21 | study: EMG produced TPA metagenomics assembly of the Gut...
TATAACCACGAGCGCATCCAGTTAAAAACTGGAGTGGCGCCGCTCTCGCTGCGCCACTCCGATTAAAGCTTAATATTTCCTACTTAGGGGCTTTTTGTGCTGTCTGTACATTCTGGGGTAGTTCACAGTTCACGGCGGGGATGAGGCTTTTTATTTGTTCAGAATCGAGACCGCCTTCTCATAGGTTTTGAGAGTATCGACATTGCAGGCAGCGAGCTCTTTGGAAAATTTCCGTACAAAAGAAGAGAGAGTCTTTCCCGGGCCGAACTCGACAAAAGTATCAATTCCCGCGTCCGTCATATTCTGCATTTCAGTGACAAACTGTACCGGGGAGACAAGATGCTTTTTCAGATAAAGAGCAAGGTCAGTGTCTTTTGGCAGGGCGGTACCGGTCACATTGGAAAACACCGGGATATTCGGCGCGTGAAAAGGAAAATTTTTAATCTGTTCGTAGAACTCTTCCGCGGCCCCCTCCATCAGCTTGGAATGGAATGCCGCATTGACGGCGAGCTTGACCGCCTTCGCACCCATGCCGGAGAGGGTATCCGCGGCAGCCTGCGCCGCTTCAGGTGTTCCAGCGATAACGGTCTGTGCCGGTGTATTGTAGTTGACCGGCATCACAAAGCCGGAGGTCTCCTCACAGACCCTTGCGATGGTGTCGTTGTCGCTGCCGATGATGGCGAACATCGCGCCCGGGTGCTGTTCCGCCGCTTTTTGCATGGCTGCGGAGCGCGCTGCAATAATTTTTAGCCCGGTTTCCAAATTGAAAGCCCCGGCATAGGTCAGCGCCGCATACTCGCCGAGAGAGTGCCCGGCAACCGCATCGGGCCTGCCGCAGGCTTCCTCCAGGCTGTAGACAGCAGCCAGGGAATGTGTGAAGATAAGTGGCTGGGAATAACGGGTTTGATTAATTTTTTCCCCGCTGTCTTCGAAAGAAAGCTCTTTCAAATCGAAGCCCAGTACCTCACAGGCCGTGTCATAGACATGGCGCGCAGGCGCAAAGGAATCGTAGAGTTCCGTTCCCATCCCGTTGTACTGGGAGCCCTGCCCGCAAAAAAGATACGCTTTTTTTGACATACTGCCATCCTCCGTGTTCACAAAAAATTCATTGACAAACCTCTGTATGAAAGTCTAATATAAATAGATATGAAGCTGTATGTTTTTTACAAATTCAATCTTTTAATATATACCATAATCACAACGTGAACGCAAGAGGGAGTTTGAAACATGAAGGGTATTAAGGTACTGGCGACTGGACGGTACGCCCCCGATAACACTGCAAGCAACGAAGATTTTATGAAAATCGTCGACACCTCGGATGAATGGATCACCACCCGTACCGGAATGAAAGTGCGCCACATATCGGATGGGGAACCCACCTGGATGATGGCCTCCAAAGCGGCAAAACGGGCGCTTAACAAGGCGAAGATGACAGCGGATGAAATCGATATGATTCTTATTACGACAGTAACGGGCGACTTTTACAGCCCATCGGTTGCAAGCATGGTACAACGGGAAATTGGAGCATGGAATGCCTTTGGGATGGATGTAAACGCTGCATGCAGCGGCTTTGTCTATGGCATGGATACCGCTTACCGATATCTGATAACCGGGGCTGCAAAAAACGTCCTGCTCGTTTCCTCGGAAACCCTCTCCAAAATCACGGATTACACCGACCGCTCGACCTGCGTATTGTTCGGGGACGGCGCGGCAGCTGCAATCCTGACATTGGGTGATGGGTTATTTTCTTCCTACCTTGCGATGGATGCGCACGACGCGCATGTCCTCTATGCGAGAACGCACGACAATCTCAATCCCTTTTCCACCAAGGGAGCAGAGCATCCGGACGGATTTACCGGGGCAAAGGACCACTATTTATATATGGATGGCAGGGCCGTCTATAAATTTGCAGTTAAGGCAATGCCGGAAGCCGTAGAAAAAGCCGTGGAGCGTGCAGGCCTGACCCTTTCGGATATTGATTTCATCGTGCCGCACCAGGCAAATATCCGGATTGTGCAGACGGCGGCGAAGGCCCTGGGGCTTCCGATGGAAAAATTCCTTGTCAATGTCGCAGAATACGGCAATACCTCCAGTGCCAGTATCCCGCTGTGCCTGGACGAGTACAATGAGCGCGGCACTTTTAGGTCTGGCGATAAAATCGTGGTAGTCGGCTTTGGTGCGGGCCTCACCTATGCCGCCGCAGTTTTTGAGTGGTAAGGAGCCGGCAAATGAAAACAAAAGTGACTGAATTATTACAGATACAGTATCCGGTCATCCAGGGCGGTATGGCTTGGGTGGCGGACGCGACCTTGGCGGCGGCCGTCTCCAATGGGGGAGGCCTTGGGCTGATCGCCGGGGCTTCTCTGCCGGCAGAAGAGGTGCGCGTACAAATAAAGCGCGCAAAGGAGCTCACGGACAAGCCGTTTGGGTTGAATATCATGCTGATGAGCGAGCATTCTCCGGATTTGGTGCAGCTTGTTATCGAGGAACGGCTCGCCGTTGTAGCAACCGGCGCGGGCAACCCTGCAAAATACATTCCCTCTCTCAAAGAGGCGGGGGTCAAGGTGATTCCGGTCATCCCCTCCGTCGCCATTGCCAAGAAAATGGAGAAGGCGGGCGCGGATGCTGTGGTTGCGGAAGGCTGTGAATCCGGCGGGCACATCGGGGAGATGACGACGATGGCGCTGGTTCCCCAGGTTGTAGATGCGGTTAATATCCCGGTCATTGCCGCAGGCGGTATCGCAGACGGCAGGGGAATGGCGGCGTCCCTTATGCTCGGCGCCGAAGGCGTCCAGCTCGGGACACGGTTTCTGACAGCGGAGGAATGCCAGATCAGCGGTACTTATAAGCAAATGGTACTCGATGCAAAGGACTCCGATTCCATCGTGACGGGCAGGACATTCGGGCGCGGTGTGCGCTCTCTGAACAGCCCGCTTGCAAAGAAATTGCTCGAAATGGAGAAAAACGGGGCGTCCTTTGGGGAGGTAGAGGAGCTGACCATGAGGTCGCTCAAAACGGCGGTACAAGAGGACGACCTTCAGCATGGGTCTTTCATGGCCGGACAGATTGCGGGTCTTGTCCACAGCTGCCAGAGTGCGAAGGATATTATCGAAGAGATTGTTTCTGAAGCGCAGGATTTGATAAAAAACTTTTCTCATTTAAGGGGGATTGCACTGTGAGTAAGACAGTACTGGTGACCGGTGCGGAACGCGGAATCGGCGCTTGCATTGCGAAACGCTTTGCAAAAGACGGATACAATGTTGCCATCAACTGCTACAATGTGGCGACGAGGGACTCCGACGGCGTCAAAGTCGCCGAGGAATGCCGCGCACTGGGAGTAGAGGCGGAGTGCTTTTTGGCAGACGTCTCCAAGTTCGACGAATGTGAGCGCATGGTAAAAGAGGTTGTCTCGCATTTTGGCTCCATTGATGTGCTGGTAAACAACGCCGGCATCACCAAGGACGGGCTGATGGCCAGAATGTCCGAAGCACAGTTTGACGCAGTCATGAATGTCAACTATAAGGGCGTGTTCAACATGATGCGTCATGTCTCCGGCGTGATGATAAAGCAACGCCATGGAAAGATGATCAACATCTCCTCCGTAGCCGGGCTCTACGGCAATCCGGGACAGATCAACTATTCCGCCGCGAAGGCGGGCGTCGTGGGGATGACGCTGACCGGCGCGAAGGAGCTTGGACCCAGAAACATCACGGTCAACGCAGTGGCTCCCGGCTTTATCGAGACCCAGATGACCGAAGTGCTCCCGGAAAAGGTAAAGGAAGGCGCGCTTGCCTCCATCCCGCTCAGACGGTTCGGCACGGTTGACGAGGTGGCCGGTACGGTGGCGTTCCTTGCTTCGGATGATGCGAATTACATCAGCGGACAGGTCATCGTCATTGACGGCGCGATGTCGATGTAGCCAAACCAGACAAGGAAAGAATTGGGGCCTACTCCCCTTTGTTTATCAAACAGGAGGAACAGTATGAGAAGAGTAGTGATTACCGGAATCGGGGCAATCACGCCGATTGGAACTGGAACGGATGCTATGTGGGAAAACGTCAAAGCCGGTAAACACGGTTTTAGTTTGATCGATAGGTTTGATACATCCGATTTAAAAGTAAAGGTTGCGGCACAGATCAAGGATTTTGAGCCGACCGACTATATTGAGAAAAAAGAGGCCCGCAAAATGGACCGCTTCTGCCAGCTCGCCGTTGCCGCGGCGGACATGGCGGTCAAGGACTCCGGCAGCGATTTTAAAGACCTAGACCCGTTTCGGGTCGGCGTCATCTTCGGCAGCGGCATCGGCGGCATCGATACCCTGTGTACGGAATATGACAAGTTTAAAACAGCCGGGCCGAGAAGGGTCTCCCCGTTTTTCGTACCGATGATGATTTCCAATATGGCGCCTGGCATGATTTCCATGCGCTACGGCTTCAAGGGCGCAAACCTTGCAACTGTGACGGCCTGCGCCTCCTCCAACCATGCCATCGGCGAGGCGTTCCGCCAGATTAAAGGCGGCTATCTCGACGCAGCGCTGACCGGCGGCTCGGAGGCTGCGATTGTCAAACTGGCAATCGCAGGCTTTGCGAATATGAAAGCCCTCTCTTCCAGCGAGGACCCGGACCGCGCTTCTATCCCGTTTGATAAGGAGCGCGACGGCTTCATCATGGGCGAGGGCGCGGGCGCGCTGATGCTCGAAGAATATGAGCATGCGGTCAGGCGCGGCGCGAAAATCTATGCGGAAGTCGCGGGCTACGGCGCAACGGGCGACGCTTACCACATGACAAGCCCTGCACCGGACGGCATCGCCGCAAGCAAAGCAATGCAGTTTGCCATGGAGGAGGCCGGTGTGGAACCGGCGGATGTGAATTATATCAACGCGCACGGCACTTCCACTCCCATCAACGACTCCTTCGAGACCACTGCGATTAAGCTTGCACTGGGCGACGCGGCATATAAGACGGCAATTAGCTCCACAAAATCCATGACCGGGCATTTGCTGGGTGCGGCCGGCGCGGTCGAGGCGATTCTCACGGCGCTCGCTCTGAAAGAGGGAATTTTGCCGCCGACCGTTGGCTTCAAAGTACCGGATGAGGCCTGCGACCTTGATTATGTAACTGATGGCGCCAGAAAAGCACATCTGCATGCAGCACTTTCCAACTCCCTTGGTTTTGGCGGGCACAATGCAACGCTGTGCCTCAAACGGGTATAAGGGGACCCCTGTAAGAAGGGCGAATGCCCGCATGCGCAAATGAGAATGAGGAGGGCCTTGTAATATGGCAAGATTGGAACTGACAACGGAAAGCATCAAGGATTTGATGCTCAGCTTTTCCCGCTGTGGGCTGACTGGGATGGAAATTGAGGATGAGGGCTTCAAACTGAGCTTTTCCAAGGAACAGACGATTGCGGAGGCGGCTCCCCAACAGGTAGTGGCTTCTGCGGCAGTGGCGACAGTCTCCACATCTGCACCGGCAGAGGAGGAAGAACCAACTCACACCGGCACTCCGGTGACTTCCCCGATTGTCGGGACATTTTATACGGCATCTTCTCCGGAAAAGCCCCCGTTTGTTACGGTCGGATCCCAGGTCAAAAAAGGCGATGTGCTCTTTATTATTGAGTCGATGAAGCTGATGAACGAAATCACCAGCGAAGTCGACGGTACGGTGCGTGAAATCTGCGCACAAAACGGAGAGGCGGTCGAATACGGCCAGCCCATCATGTACATCGGATAAGGGGGGAATCTTTATGCCGCTTTTGAATCAGGAACAGATCAAGGAAATTATCCCGCACCGCGACCCGTTTTTGCTCATCGACGAAGTCGAGGAGCTCGAGCCGGGCGTACGCTGCGTGGCAAAGAAATATCTAAAGCCGGATGAGGACTGGTTTCGCGGTCATTTTCCGGGCCAACCGGTTCAGCCGGGCGTGCTGATGATTGAGATGCTCGCCCAGGCGGGTGCGGTGTGCGCGCTTTCTCTGCCGGAAAACAAGGGTAAGATTGCCGTGTTTGCAGGAATCGACAAGGCACGTTTTCGCGGCAGGGTCAACCCCGGCGATACGCTGACCCTTTCCATTGAAATTATCAAATGGAAAGGACCCATCGGCTTTGGCAAAGCGGTGGCGAGTGTGGACGGGAAAAGAGTCGTGACGGCAGAGCTCTCCTTTGCTCTCTCAAATTAAACCGGACAGAAAGGGCGAAGAACCATGTTTCAGAAGATCCTGATTGCGAATCGCGGGGAAATCGCGGTTCGTATTATCCGTGCCTGCCGGGAGCTTGGTATCCAGACGGTAGCAGTTTACTCGACTGCGGATAAATCCGCCCTGCATGCGCAGATTGCGGATGAGGCAGTCTGTATCGGCCCCGCTCCCACGAAGGAAAGCTACCTCAATATGGGTTCCATCCTCGCGGCCTGCCAGGTAACCGGAGCACAGGCGGTGCATCCGGGCTTTGGATTTTTGTCCGAAAACGCAGATTTTGCCCGCAAATGCGCGCAGTGCGGCCTTGTCTTTATCGGACCGGACCCGTCCGCGATGGACTTGATGGGTGATAAGGCGATGGCGAAGGAGACGATGAAGCGTGTCGGCGTCCCGGTCGTACTCGGCTCGGACGGCGAGGTGCCGGACATTATCGAGGCGCGCGCCGTTGCGAGAGAGATCGGCTACCCCGTCATGATTAAGGCGAGCGCCGGAGGCGGCGGGCGAGGCATCCGGGTCGTTTACAGGGAGGAGGAGCTGGAGGGCGCATATAACGCCGCTCGCCAGGAAGCCCTGCTGTTTTTTGGCAACGACGGGGTTTATATCGAAAAATTTATCGAAAACCCGCGCCATGTAGAAATCCAGATTTTGGCTGACCAGCATGGAAATATCGTGTATCTTGGGGAGCGCGACTGTTCGATTCAGCGCCGCAACCAGAAGGTTATCGAGGAATCCCCTTCCCCGGCAAAGGCCATGACGCCCAAGCTTCGGCAGAGGATGGGCGAGGCGGCCGTCAAGGCGGCGCGAGCGGTCAACTATTATAATGCCGGGACGATTGAGTTTTTGCTCGATAAAACCGGGGAGTTTTACTTCATGGAGATGAATACGCGAATTCAGGTCGAGCATCCGGTGACCGAATGGGTGACAGGGGTGGATTTGGTCAAACACCAAATCCTAATTGCCGCGGGGGAACATCTCCCCTTTGAGCAAAAGGATATCCAGGTGCGCGGGCATGCCATCGAGTGTCGTATTAATGCGGAAAACCCGAAATACAATTTCCGCCCCTCTCCGGGCGTCATCACCTCCCTGCACATGCCGGGTGGACCGGGTATCCGCGTGGATTCCGCCGTGTATCAGGGATATGCAATTACCCCGCACTACGATTCGATGATTGCAAAGCTTATCGTGCACGCGCCGACCAGGATCGAGGCCATCAAAAAAATGCGCTGGGCGCTGGCCGAATTTATTGTTGAAGGCGTTGACACCAATATAGACTTTCAGTTAAACTTATTACGGGATGAGGACTTTGTCTCCGGTAATTTTGACGTGGGGTTTCTCACTCATAAGAATTTGATTTAAATCCCCTGTGACAAGGCAGGGAGAACCTCAGAGAAGGGAAGTTGATCCCCTTGATGGAGGATTTGTTCCAGAAGGTAAAAGAACGGATGAAGGCCGACGTCAAAAAGACGCCGTCGGCGAATAATGTTCATATCCCTTCTAATATGATGTTTAAATGCCCGCGTTGCCAACATGTCGAGTTCATGGAGGATTTTGAGCGGGATAAAAAGGTGTGCGGCAACTGCGGCTATCACGCGCGTATCTCCGCGAAGGAACGCCTCGCAATGACTGCCGACGCAGACAGCTTTGTGGAGTATGACGCCGGGATGGCCAGTCTCAATCCCATCGACTTTCCGGGCTACCGCGAGAAAATAGATAAGTTGCAGCAGGAAACCGGGATGAAAGAGGCTATCGTTACTGGGGAGTGCACCATCCATGGGTATCCCTGCGTCATCGGTATCATGGATTCCCGTTTTATGATGGCGTCGATGGGCTCGGTCGTCGGGGAAAAAGTGACGCGCGCCTTTGAACGGGCGACCGTCCGCGGGCTTCCCGTGATTCTCTTTACCGCTTCCGGGGGCGCCAGGATGCAGGAGGGGATCGTTTCCCTGATGCAGATGGCGAAGACCTCCGCCGCGGCCAAAAAGCACAGCGACGCCGGGCTGCTCTACATCACTGTCTTAACCGACCCGACGACGGGTGGTGTGACCGCCTCCTTTGCTTCGCTCGGCGATATCATCATCGCGGAGCCGAAGGTGCTCGTCGGTTTTGCTGGACGGCGCGTCATCGAGGGCACCATCAAACAGCGTCTGCCGGATGATTTCCAGTCGGCGGAATTCCTACTCGAGCATGGCTTTGTCGATATGATTGTCAAGCGCCCGGTGCTGCGCAAGACGTTATACCGGCTGCTGCGGGCTCACGACGTCAAGCGGATTGGATAAGGCTGATGAGTGTGGGCAAAAGAGTATCCATAGGCTTCCGATACAGGGTTTTGGGGCGGCAACCGATGGTGGGCCGGCGGGCCTTTCGCTGTGTATGGAAAAACGGATTTTCAAACGAAGAGAGGTGCGGTTATGGCGCGTCTGACAGCGTATGAGCGTCTTCAACTGATTCACGATAAGGAGAGGCCCACGATACGAGACTATATCCCAATGATATTCGACGAATACTACGAGATGCACGGCGACCGGCTGTACTCAGACGACCCCGCAATCACCGGCGGCATTGGCGTATTCCAATCCACCCCGGTGACGGTGATTGCCCATGTTCGCGGGCGTAATCTCGAGGAAAATAAAAAATGCAATTTTGCAATGGCGCACCCGGAAGGGTACCGCAAAGCGCTCCGCCTGATTCGCCAGGCGGAAAAATTCCACCGCCCGGTCATCTGCTTTATCGACACCTCAGGTGCGTACTGCGGGATCGGTGCGGAGGAACGCGGACAGGGCGAGGCTATCGCGCGTAACCTCTATGAGCTTATCAACGTGCGTACCCCGATTGTCTCAGTGGTGCTCGGCGAGGGTGGAAGCGGCGGCGCTCTGGCACTCGGTGTCTGCGACGAGCTTGCGATGATGGAAAACGCGCTGTATTCGGTTATATCCCCGCGCGGCTGCGCGAGCATTCTCTGGAAGGACGCCTCCAGAGAAAAGGAAGCTGCCAACATCCTGCACATCACAGCGGAAGATTTGGTGGAGCTTTCGGTGGCGGAGCATATCATTTCCGAGCCCGCGGGCGGGTCGCAGAAAGACCCCGTGGCTAGTGCCAGCAACATTTCTGAGTATTTGGCAGATGTTTTGCCAAGACTTTTACAAGAACCCCTTGATATCTTGTTGGAAAAAAGGTATGATAAGTTTCGCAAGATCGGAACCTTTTCCGAATAAGGCAAATTAAGCGCAGGATGACGCTTTCAATTCATCCGAAATTTCAAGTATCAACGACTTATGAGGAGGAGCCAATTATGGTATTCGAAAAAGTAAGAGACATCCTTTGCGAGCAGCTCGATGTGGATGAAGAGAAAGTAACCATGGAAGCCAACATCACAGACGACTTGGGTGCAGATTCCCTCGATATCGTCGACCTGGTGATGTCTCTGGAAGAAGAGTTTGACGTGGAAGTCCCTGACGAGGAAGTTGAGAACATCAAAACCGTTGGCGACATCGTGAAATTTATCGAGAGCCACGTAGAAGAATAAATTGCAGATTGCAGCACCGGCTGAGCCTTTGGGCCCGGCCGGTTTTTGTTTGCGCTGTATTTCATCGTTAGCCTTTGCAGGCAGAGTTTGATTTTAAAGTTTTCTTTCCTTCTAAAACAGACGGATAGGGCTGTGCCTCGCGAAGGCTTTTATTTGGGGGCGCAAACAATAGAAAACTCGCAGGACGATCGCGCTGCACAAAATTCCGACTGCACGCGCAATAAGAGCAGGGCTTGGGCCTGCTCGGCCCACAGATAAAATTCCGCTTTTGATTCCACAAGAATTTCGGAGGATTCGGGCATTGAAAAAAGCATGGGTTTCTTCTATAATGAAACAATAGCTGAGTTATTAGCTGATTCGGCACAGGCAGAGCTTTCCCAACAGAGGAAGCCCGTTACAGAAAGGGGACAGGCGGATATGCCAATCCTGTTATTAGAAGCCCAGGGGGCGAAAAGCGGCCTTGCCCCGCTTGCACAGAGCATGCTTATGATTGCGGGGATTTTTTTCCTCATCTATCTGCTGGCGGTGCTTGCACCGAAGATTTCAAATTTTCTGGAAAAGATCTTTCCGGCCCTGAAGAAGACAAATGAGCCCAAGCCGATTGAGCCGATGGCTTTCAGCAAAAAAGAAGAACAGCAACCGGACGGGAAATCTGCGCCTGCTTCACCAGTACTGGAGGAAGAACCATCCGGGGATAGACCGGAAAATACAAAACAGAAAGAACAATTAAAATAAAGGGGATTTTCAAGATGGCAAATCAGAAAAAAATGGTCGAGACCATCACCGCGATGGACGTCGACTTTACTAAATGGTATACCGACGTCGTTAAAAAGGCGGAGCTCGTCGACTATTCGAGCGTTAAGGGGTGCATGGTGTTTCGCCCATATGGCTATGCAATCTGGGAGAATATCCAGAAGGATTTGGACGCCCGCTTTAAAAAGACCGGGCATGAAAATGTCTACATGCCGATGCTGATTCCGGAAAGTCTGCTGCAAAAGGAAAAGGACCATGTCGAAGGCTTCGCACCGGAAGTGGCGTGGGTCACGCAGGGCGGCAGCGAGAAGCTTTCCGAGCGCCTGTGCATCCGTCCGACCTCCGAGGTGCTTTTCTGTGAGCACTATTCGAAAGTCATCAACTCCTACCGCGATTTGCCGAAACTCTACAACCAGTGGTGCTCGGTCATGCGCTGGGAAAAGACGACCCGCCCGTTTCTTCGCAACTCCGAATTTCTGTGGCAGGAAGGCCACACCATGCATGAGACTGCGGAGGAAGCGATTGCGGAGACCATGCAGCAGTTAAAAACCTATGAGGATTTCTACCGGGAAACGCTTGCTATCCCCGCGGTGACCGGCCAGAAAACGGAAAAAGAGAAATTCGCAGGCGCGCTCGCTACATATACCATTGAGCCGATGATGCACAACGGCGTTGCCCTGCAGGGCGGCACCTCCCATTATTTTGGGGACGGCTTTGCCAGGAGCTTTGGTATCACCTTTACCGGACGGGACAACACCCTGCAATATCCTCATCAGACCTCATGGGGCGTGTCCACCCGCATGATTGGCGCCATCATCATGGTGCACGGCGACGACAACGGCCTCGTCCTGCCGCCGAAAATCGCGCCGATTCAGGTCGCCATCGTCCCAGTTGCTCAGCACAAGCCGGGCGTCCTCGACACGGCGTATGAGCTGAAAGGTAAACTCGCAGAGCATTTCCGTGTCAAGCTCGACGATTCCGACAACTCCCCAGGCTGGAAATTTAGCGAGTACGAGATGAAAGGCGTTCCTCTGCGTCTGGAAATCGGCCCCAAGGATATCGAAATAAACCAGTGCGTGCTCGTCCGCCGCGACACCAGGGAGAAGATTTTCGTCTCCCTCGACAATGTCCTGGAGGAGATTCCAAAGGCTTTGCAGGCAGTCCACGACGGGTTGTATGAACGGGCGCTCGAAAATCTCAAGGCAAAGACCTATACCGCCCACAACTACGATGAGTTTTTGGATATCGCTAAGAACCATCCGGGCTTTATCAAGGCGATGTGGTGCGGAGATGCGGCCTGCGAGGAGAAGATCAAGGAGGAGACCGGCGGCGTCAAATCCCGCTGCATCCCCTTTGAAGAGGAGCATATCTCCGACGTCTGCGTGTGCTGCGGCAAACCTGCCAAGCATCAGGTTTACTGGGGCAAACAGTATTAATCAGGGTAACAACACAGCGGGGCAGTTGCCCCGCTGTCCGTTTTTCAGGAGGATCACAATGACGAAACAGCAATATCAGGCAATAGAGAGATATATGCAACAGTGCATGAATAACAGCGCCCATGACAAGGTGCATGCCTACCGGGTGCTGTGCATGATTTTGTAGGGCAAATCTACCTCCGCCAAAATTTTGCGGGAAGCTGTTGCTTTTCTGCTGAGTAAAAGAAAATCCCCGCAAATAGCGAAAACGATTTGCGGGGATTGCTATATCGTCGAAGATTAAGAAAACAGCTCCAGGCTATAGCCCTGAGAACGCAGTGCATCGATGGCCTGACCGAGAATTTCAGCGTTGGTCTTGGATACCGCGTGCAGCAGGTAGATAGCGCCGCCATGAGCGTTATCCGTCAGTTTTTTCAGTGCAGTATCCGCTTCCATCTGTTTGTCGGGATCCCAATCCGCATAGGCGTAACTCCAAAAGACGCTCTTGTAATTGAGGCTTTGCAGCAATGCAAGGGTCTGCTCGCTGAATTCCCCCATGGGGAAACGGAACAGGGTCATCTCATACTGGAAATGGTCACGGACGTATTCATGTAGCTTTAGGACTTCCTCTCTGGCCTCTTCTGTTGAGACGGTGGGCATGGAGGGGTGGGACCAGGTATGATTTCCGACGGCATGCCCTTCGGAAATCATCCGCTGGACAAGCTCCGGGTTTCGCTTGGCATAATCATAGGTGATGAAAAAGACTGCTTTAACCTGTTTTTCCTTGAGGGTATCAAGAATCGAAGCCGTATAACCGTTTTCATACCCTTCATCAAAGGTCAGGTAGATGTTTTGCTCATTCTGGTCGATAAAATAGGCGTCGTACTTCCCGTACTTCTCCTGGTAATCGATGCTTCCAACCGGCTGATTTTTCTCGTTTTTGTTTGTTCCTTGTCCCCAGCCAAGTTTTGTGTTGTCCAAAGTGGGAAGTGCGGAGACATTTGCCTCGGCATCGATGTTTGTGGCCAGTTCCGAGGAGGTCAGCGGGACTTCTGAGGCGAGGGAGGGCATCTCGGATTCCGACGGCATCGGCTCAGGTAGGGAGAGCGTTGAGCTTGTATCTTCTGTCGAAGTGTGGGAGGAGTGATCGGCGGAGGAAGAGCTTTCACTGCCGGACCATGGCATGCTGCACGAACTCAACAATACAGCGCAGGCGAGCACCGGCGCCAGTAGTTTACTTGTTTTCATGTTAGTACCTCCAAAGTGTGTGTTCCCTCCTATTTTTCCCGCGGACGGGGATTTCATACACCGGTATATCGCATGGGTTTTCTTCCTACAATAGAGACAGAACCTCTTTTGAAAGAAAGGCAGGAGAAAACTGATGCAAAAGAATTTGAAAATTGAATGTGTCCACGGCAGGGAGATCCTTGATTCCCGTGGGAACCCGACTGTGGAAGCGGAGATTACCCTGTGTGGAGGAGTGAAAGCGTACGCTTCCGTGCCATCCGGCGCATCGACCGGTGCGTTTGAAGCGACTGAAAAACGCGATGGGGAGAAGAACCGCTATCTTGGAAAAGGAGTCAGACAGGCGGTCGGACATGTCAGCGAAGAACTTGCACACGCCGTGACGGGGATGGACGTCTGTGGCCAGATAGCAATCGACCGTACCATGATAAGGCTAGACGGAACGAAGACCAAATCTAAGTTTGGGGCTAATGCCATTCTCGCGGTTTCCCTGGCGTGCGCGAAAGCCGCCGCAAAGGCCCTGAACATGCCGCTCTACCGGTATCTGGGCGGGGCGGGCGCCTGCACACTTCCAGTACCGATGATGAACATCCTAAACGGAGGCGCCCATGCGGCAAATAATGTAGAGATTCAGGAATTTATGGTTATGCCGGTCGGCGCGTCCAGTTTTTCGGAAGGCCTTCGCTGGTGTGCGGAGATTTTCCATACTCTTGGCAAGCTGTTGAGGGAAAAAGGGCTTTCCACCTCGGTAGGTGACGAGGGCGGTTATGCCCCAAACCTTGAGAGCGATGAGCAGGCGATCATCTATATCCTCGACGCAGTGCGTCAGGCCGGATACAAACCGGGAGAGGATATTGTACTTGCCTTGGATGCAGCGTCAAGTGAGTGGTATCAGGGGGATGGATATATCCTTCCCAAACACCGGGAAAATAAGACGGCAGAGGAATTGATTGCTTACTTTGAGGACCTGTGCTCCCGTTATCCGATTGCGTCCGTGGAGGATCCGGTCGCAGAGGATGATATGGACGCATGGAAACAGATTACGGCCCGCCTGGGAGAAAAAGTACAGCTTGTTGGAGATGATTTCTTTGTCACTAACACCGAGCGGCTGGCAAGAGGCATTGAGGAACATGCCGCAAATGCACTGCTTGTAAAATTCAATCAAATCGGTACGCTCAGTGAGACGCTGGACGCAATTGAAACGGCAAAGCGGGCCTCCTATGCAACGATTATCTCTCACCGCTCGGGCGAGACGGAGGACACGACGATTGCAGACCTTGCAGTGGCGACCGGAGCTGGTCAAATTAAGACCGGCGCGCCTTCGAGAAGTGACCGCGTTGCAAAATACAACCGACTGCTTCGCATTGAAGAAGAACTTGGCGCAGCTGCCTACTATCCCGGTAAAAAGATTTTTAAAACGAGATAACTAGGTTCTTTTCCCAATGGGCCGGCAGCTGCCGGCCCATTTTTTTTGACTGGGACTGCTCTTTGATCCGATTTTGCAACAGTGTTACGGCATAGAACAAGCCGTCTCGTAAACCGGAAAAATTTGATACATAAAAAGGAAGTGAAAAACAAGGGTAAGGGAAAGAACTACTTATATGAGCTGCTCAGAAGGAAAACACACAGAGAACATAGGAAGGAAATCATGCTTGTTTCATGCTGAATCATTTGAATCCAGAAAAAATAAGAAAAAGTGTGATAATTTTGGAATGCAATGCTAAGTAAAAAACTCCAGAATTATCAAAAAAAGTAAAATAAGTTGTATATAAAGTATATTTTCAACAGAATTACAAACCATATATTTGGCATTTTACCTGCTTGACAGGTAAATTTTGTGTAAATGCCATTGCGTTTTTTGCGAAAATGAGTATAATAAGGCTTGTGGTTTTTGAAAGCTTGAGACAGGAAGGTAGATCATGAAGGGAGTTGATGCAATGGCTCGCAACCAGAATGAGGAAGCACAGCAGAAACCTGCCAAAGAGCAGGAATCTGACGCGGCATCCCACACTGTGCTCTCTGGAGTTATGAGCAAGACGATGCAGTTCGCTACAACGATTTCAAATAAAATCTACGATTTATCATTATACACAGGAATTAAACTTGTACGCACGGCAAAACGGCTGAAAAAGCTTTACCTCTTCCGTTTTAACAAGTGTAAGGTGGAAGTGTATGCGCGGTTGACCGCTCTGTCGGAAAAACGCGCAGCCAAAAAAGTGGACAAGGCTCCAAAAAGGGAGTATCACCCGCTACAAATGATTGCGCACAAGCGTCAAAATATTGTAGCTGCATTTCAGGATGCCAGGAAACAGGGACCGGGCGCAGTTGCTGGTCAGGTGCTTGCTTATCTTGCTGCAGGAACAAAAAAAGGATTTTCCTACTTTTGCCGGGCACTCAACTATATAGCGCCCGTCGCAGCACTTTGTTTTCTTGCATATACAGTCCAATCCCAGCTGAATGTACAATATGCGTTAGAAGTGGAATATGATGGAACTACCGTGGGTTATGTTCAGAATGAATCTGTATTTGATGAAGCGCAGAGCATGATGAATGACCGCATCATTTACCAGGAAGGCGAGGAAAAAGTGGAAATTGCACCGGTTTACAAAATTGCTGCGGTTTCCGGTGACGAGTCTTTGACGGATGCGGATACCCTTTGCAACACGCTGATCGAATCCTCCGGCAGTGAAATCATGACGGCGAGCGGTCTGTACATTGATGGAGCGTTCGTCGGTGCAGTAACACAAGGCGACGAGCTGGAAAGTGAGCTGAATGCCAAATTAGATGCTTATAAAACCGGTACAGAGGGTGAAGAGGTTTCCTTTATCCAGGATGTGGAAGTCAAAGACGGCCTGTATTCCGTTGAGAGCGTTGTCCCCTACGAGCAGATTGATTCTTTGATTAACTCCAATGTTTCTGAGGAAAAGACTTATGTGGTGCAGGAAGGCGATGCGCCGTCCTCGATCGCAGATAAGGTAGGTGTACCTCTCGTGGAACTTGCGGCAATCAACGGCTTTGAGAATACAGATGCCCTTCAGGATTTGATGTATCCAGGCGTGGAACTGAAAGTCGCAAGCTCTGTTCCGTATCTCAGCGTGCAGGTTGCACGGGTAGAAAGCTGGACAAGGCCAATTGGCTACCAGACGGTAGAAGAGGAATCCGACAGCTATTATGAAGGCGAAACCGAAGTACAAACCGAAGGCGAGCCGGGCGAGCAGCTGGTCGTCGGCAAGGTCACTTATATCAATGGATTGGAAGTTGACCGTACGGAGGAAAGCGCAACTACTACAAAAGAGCCTGTTAATCAGGTGATTTTGGTTGGAACAAAAGAAAAACCGGTGTATACCTCCCGCGGTTCGACATCGGCCGCCACAACTTATACAGGTGCGATTTCCACGACCGGTAGCGGAAGATTTATCTGGCCGGTAAACGGCGGATATTACAGTTGCGGCTATGGTGAATATTATGGACATACGGGAATGGATATCGCGGCAGGCGCCGGAACCGCAGTATATGCGGCTGATTCAGGTACGGTTGTAACGGCGACCAACTACGGGTGGAACTACGGTTACGGCAACTATGTGGTCATTGACCATGGAAACGGCGTGCAAACGCTGTATGCTCACAACAGTGCCGTCTATGTCTCACCGGGCCAGAAGGTCAGCCAGGGCCAGCAGATCGCTGCCGTGGGCCAGACCGGTAATGCTTACGGAAACCACTGCCATTTTGAAATTATCATCAATGGCTACAAAGTAAATCCTGCGGGCTATATCGGCTACGGTAGGTAAGTGCAAAACAAAACGGCTCCCCTGTGTGGGTTACTCCCACACAGGGGAGTTTTTTGTATAACGAAAACCACTCGCTAGGCGAGTGGTTCAGTAAAAGGCTTCAGCCGA
>ERZ781272.743-NODE-743-length-16961-cov-5.490240_pt1 | contig 16961 bp, 20 predicted proteins | sample MGYA00375850_ERZ781272 | MGnify/ENA primary metagenome ERZ781272 (study PRJEB29790, sample SAMN06051246) | human gut metagenome | host: Homo sapiens | place: USA: Cincinnati, Ohio | collected 2013-06-21 | study: EMG produced TPA metagenomics assembly of the Gut...
AGAGCAACCGGCTCATAACCGGTCGGTCCTGGGTTCGAGTCCCCGAAGGTCCATTGCGGGATAGCGGCTGAATAATCTATCCCGAGTCCGGTATAAGTAGGGTATCCGGATAAAGCAAGCATCTCCCTGAACCCACATGAGATGTTACCCGGCGTGGTGCAGGCAAATAGGCCGATAGGAAGAACAGTTACTTATACTCAAAACGAAACGAATAAGAGGTGGTGATGCATGGCCAGAGCGCCAGATAAAAGAATAGAGCAGGCGAAGGCCATGTACCTGAAAGGTTTGAAATTAGTTGAAATTGCAGGCCAGCTAAATCTGCCGGAGGGGACAGTCCGGAGCTGGAAGAATCGTTATAAATGGGATTGCAACGTTGCAAATGAGAAATGCAACGTTGCAAATAAAAAGCGGGGAGGTCAGCCGGGAAATAAAAATGCTGAGGGGCACGGTGGAACCGGACCGCCACAAAATAAGAATGCAGTCAAGACAGGAGAGTTTGAAACTCTCTTTTTTGATACCCTGAATCCTGATGAACAAAATTTGATTAATGCGGTGCAATTGGATAAAGAGCAGTTACTTTTTCAGGAGATAAAGCTCCTTACAGTGCGGGAACACCGGATGCTGAAACGTATTGCATCTTTGCGGCTCTTAGAGGAGGCAGAAAGACAGACAGATGAATCTGACTTAGATAAAGCCCCCTCCGGCATGTCTGTTATAAAATATACTACAGGCATTGAAAAGGGGGAGCGCACTCATTTAAAGGAATATGGAGGCATCCTCGGACAGATTCAGGCTATCGAGGATGCTTTGACCAGAGTACAGGGCAGACGGCAGAAAGCTATTGAAACTCTTCACAGGTTTGGATATGACGATGCCCGCTTAGAGTTGGAAACTATGAAATTCGAACTGGAATTGTTAAAACAGGATGGTTCTGGCAGCGAACAGGAGGATGATGGATTTATTGAGGCCATGAACGCAGCCGCAGCAGAAACCTGGAGTAATGCGGATGAGTGAAAAGTTGAAGCGATTACGGGCAAAACTTGAGAGAATGAAACAGAACCGCCGAACAACGGGAAATGGACAGACCTTTAAATTCTCTGCATTTTCAGAGAAACAAAAGAAAGTTTTGACTTGGTGGTGTCCTGATTCCCCCGTAAAAGGAATGGACGGAATCATTGCAGATGGGGCTATCCGGTCAGGAAAAACAGTAAGCATGTCCTTGTCGTTTGTGATGCGGGCAATGAGCGAATTTGCAGGGCAGAATTTTGCCATGTGTGGGAAGACCATAGGCTCCTTCCGGCGTAATGTGCTGTTTTGGCTGAAACTTATGCTACGATCCAGGGGCTATTCCATTACAGATCATAGGGCGGACAATCTTCTGGTTGTCCGGAAGAATGGAGTAGAAAACTATTTCTATATCTTTGGCGGAAAAGATGAACGATCGCAGGATCTTATACAGGGAATCACCCTGGCAGGGGTATTTTTTGATGAAGTAGCGCTGATGCCAGAATCATTTGTTAATCAGGCTACGGGGCGTTGTTCCGTAAAAGGTTCTAAGTTCTGGTTTAATTGCAATCCTGATGGCCCTTACCACTGGTTTAAAACCAACTGGATAGACAAATGCACTGAAAAACATCTGTTGTATCTTCATTTCACAATGGATGACAACCTGTCTCTGGCGGAGGAAATCAAAACCAGGTACCGCTCTATGTATTCAGGAGTATTTTTCAAGCGTTATATCCTTGGTAAATGGGCCGTGGCGGAGGGGATAATCTACGATATGTTCTCCGAGGGGAAGCATGTGAAGGATATCAAGGATTTCTTTCAAATGCTTGTAAATAGCGGAAGATACGTGAGCTGCGACTATGGAACACAGAATGCAACGGTATTCCTATTATGGAACAAAGGCAGGGACGGGAAATGGTACTGTATCCGGGAATATTACTATTCTGGACGGGATAAGGGAAAGCAGAAGACAGATTCCGAATACGCGGATGATCTGAAAAAGTGGCTGGAGGGAACGAAAATAAAAGCGATAATCGTAGATCCTTCGGCTGCTTCTTTTATTGCTGAGTTGCGGAAACGCGGATATAAAGTTTTAAAAGCGAAGAATGATGTGCTGGATGGCATCAGATTGGTGGGAATGCTTTTGAATCTGGAACGGCTTATATTTAGCTCATCCTGTACAGAAACCATTAAAGAATTTGCTTCCTACATATGGGATGACAAAGCACTGGAGAGAGGAGAAGATAAGCCAGTGAAGCAGCATGATCACGGATGTGATGCTGTCCGCTATTTTGCCAGCACGATATTAGGAAATCAGCTTGCAAAAATGAAACAGATAAGGAGGTGAGAACCATGTATACATTTACCATACCAAGGGAAAAGTTTGATGAACTAAACCCGGATAAACAGATTATCCGGCAGCTTATCACAAAACATATCAGCCTGGTATCGAGACTGAAAGAGAACATGCGGTATTACGAAGGCAAACACAAGATACTGAATGAAACAGACAGGGAAAACAAACTGGTATGCAACCACGCCAAGGACATCGCGGACACGGCGAGCAGCTACTTTATCGGGAACCCAGTCACCTATAAGGCGGAGGTGGATATAAAGCCCCTGACAGACGCAATGGAGGCAGCAGGAGCCGATGAAGCAGACGGAGATAACGGTCTGGACCTGTCTATATACGGCCTTGCCTATGAATATATCTACGTAAAAGAAGAGGATACAAACCTGACGATCCGGAATATTTCAGCCGAGAATACATTTATGGTAAAGGATGACAGCATAGAGGAAAACGAACTCTTTGCTGTCTATTATTATATCCGGAAGGATGACTCCGGACGGAATGCGGATCACTTTATTGCCACGGTAGTGACCAGGAACTATAAGTACGAGCTGGACATCCTGGATGCTGACGGATCGCAGGGACTGATGGAGCGGCCCGTCCCGCATTACCTGGACGAGATCCCTGTCATTGAATACCAGAACAATAAGCTTGCCATAGGCGATTATGAACTGCAGATTCCACTGATCGATGCCTACAACAACCTGATGAGTGACCGTATTACGGACAAGGAACAGTTCATCGATGCCATACTTGCGGTTTATGGAACATTACTGGCAGATGAAAAGGTGATAGACGAAAACGGAAATGAAGTAGACGGAATGGACGAAGCAAAGAAAAAAATGAAAAAGCAAAAAGTATTAGAGCTTCCGGGCGAAGGTGTGAAAGCGGAATATCTGATCCGCACATTCGATGAGTCAGGTGTGGAAATCCTTAAAAAAGCCATAGAGCAGGACATCCATAAGTTTTCTCATATCCCATGCATGTCGGATGAGAGTTTCGGCGGCAATGTGTCAGGCGTGGCAATGGAGTTCAAACTATTGGGAATGGAGAATATCACAAAGATCAAGACCAGGTATTACAAGAAGGGATTAAGGAAGCGCCTCCGGATATTTGCAAACTTTTTAGGTAAAAAAGGGCAGAACATTGATATTACTGGGGTTACTCCCACTTTTACGAGGGCATTGCCTAAAAACCTGTTGGAAATCTCACAGATAATCTCAAACCTATGGGGAAAGGTGAGTAGAAAAACATTGCTTACTCAGATCCCGTTCGTGGAGGATGTGGATGCAGAACTGAAGGTTCTGGATGAAGAGGCGGAAGAAAACGTAAAACGCCAGCAGAAGATGTTTGGAAATATCGAAAATCTGCCGCCTGATGAGGAAAAGCCAAAAGAGGATTTTCCTCCTGAAAAGGATGATGTAAATGAACAGTGAAAAATACTGGCAGAAGCGGGCGGCGTGGCAAATGTACGAAGACATGGAAAATGCGGAGGGGACTGCGAACGACATTGCAAAGGTCTATCTAAAATCCTCCAGATGGCTGCAGCTTGAGATGGAAGGTATCTTTGAAAAGTACCAGACAAAGCATAAGCTTTCTGAGGCAGAGGCAAGAAAACTCTTGGAGTCTATGGACGGCGTTACCGTACAGGAGATGCTACAAAAACTGAAAAATGGAGAATCTGAGAAAAATAAGAAAGAGCTCCTTGCACAATTGGAAGCACCAGCATATCAGACAAGGATTTCCAGACTAGTTGAGTTGCAGAACCAGATAGATGCAGTTATGCAGAACGTGTATCATCAAGAGCAGCAGATCAGTACCGCTTTCTATGAAAGCCTTGCAGAAGACACTTATTATCGTTCCATATTCGAAATCCAGAAACGGACAGGGCTTGCTTTCAGCTTTGCACATATCACCAATAAGCAGATTGACCGTGTACTTTCCATGAACTGGTCAGGAAAGCATTATTCAGACAGGATATGGACAAATACAAAAGAACTGGCACAGACTTTGAAGGAAGAGCTTATGGTCAGCATATTAACAGGCCGCACAGAACGAGAGACTGCCGAACTAATTTCTAATAAATTTGCTTCCGGTGCAATGCAGGCCAGAAGACTGGTACGGACAGAGAGCTGCTTTGTTTCCGGAGAACTGACAGCAAAATCCTATGAAGAGTGCTGGATTGAAAAGTACAGATTTCTGGCTACTTTGGATTTACGAACCAGTGAGAAATGCAGGGGACTTGATGGGAAGATGTTTCCGGTATCTGAGAGGCAGAAGGGAAAAAACCATCCTCCAATGCATCCTTGGTGCAGGTCAACTACTGTCGCTGTAATCGCTGGTGAAGACCTTTCGAGATTAACGCGTTCTGCATATAACCCGAAGACGGGCAGGATAGAGAAGGTTCCGGCATCCATGAATTATGTGGACTGGTATAAGAAATACGTGGAAGGCAACACGAAAGCCCGGGCAGAAGAGAAAGCTGTTCAGAACCGATCTTCCGACAAGAAACAGTACGAGAACTACAAGAAGATTCTGGGAAAAAATATCCCGGATTCTTTTGTAAAATTCCAGGAAATGAAGTATAATGAACCTGAGAAGTGGAAGTATACAAAGCTGGACTACCGCAGGAGGAATGAACTTTTGCAGCATCCGGAATTAAAGCTTCCGAATGCCGACAATGCTGTACTACCGGAAGGAAAGTTTACACGATATCTGCTCGATGGCAATAATGAAAAGGGACTTGCTAAAGGGAGAGCGTTTACGAGTAGACTTGGATATGATAAAGACAATTGGCAGGACTTGCAAAGAGAGATTGCTCAGAGGGCTGCAAAATATCCGGCAAAACAGAAGGGTATGACTGAGTTCGGAATGAAATATGAACAAAAGATGGTTCTGTACGGAAAGAAAGAGACTCCTGCAAATGTAATTGTAGGATGGCTGCAGAAACCCGATGGAAACATGAATATGACAAGTGCATATATAAAAGAGGTGAAATAGATGGTTGTGAAACAATATGATACAGTATTGCTAAAAGACGGAAGGCAAGCTGCAATTGTAGAGGCCTTTGATAACAGGGTTTTTATTGCCGATGTTGGAGATTCTCCAAAAGACTGGGACACGATAGATATTACAATTGATGACATTGAAAGAGTATTACATACGTCTGATGAGTAAAACCGCTGGCTGAAACCAGTGGTTTTTTCATACTCAAAATCGCGCCGGCACAACGGAGGAGGAGGTGAGAGGGATGGAAAAAGAAATGATGAAAGTAAAAGTCATCAAGCGGTACAACGATATGGTTCTGAAGAAGATTCAGAAGGTTGGCACTGAGCTTGAGGTGACCAAAAAGCGCGGTGAATGGCTGATTAGCCAGGGAATGGTTGAAGAGGTCAAGGCACCGCAGGAGACAAAGGGAACTGTAAAAGAAACTGATCCAGTTAAGAACACAGGAAAGGCTTAAAAGGTGATCCAATATCTCCCTATGGGACGCGGGGTGAAGCGTTCTATTTTTATGCCCTGAATTTAGGCAAGAAGAAATATCCCTTATCGGGAAGAAAGGAGCGCAGGATGCGTAAGAAACATTTATTTGGAAATTGCAGGATGCCTATGAACCTGCAGCTATTTGCAGAAGGAGATGGAGGCGATTCGGGAAGTGGGGCAGCAGGAGGCGGAACCGGAGGGGAAGACGCTGGAGAGCCGCCGCTGTTTTTTGATGACTTCCTGGAAGATGAAAACAACCGTGCAGAATTTGATCGCAGGGTAAAGGAAGCAACCTCTGCGGCTGTTAAGGACGCACAGGAGAAATGGAAGCTTTTGACTGACGATAAAGTTTCCGAAGCGGAAAAACTGGCAAAGATGACGAAGGAAGAAAAAGACCAGTATCTCAGAGAGAAAAAAGAGAAGGAACTTACGGACCGGGAAGCAGACATTACCAAAAGGGAGCTGATGGCGGAGGCAAAGAACACCCTTACCGAGAAAAAACTTCCTGTTTCATTAGCAGAAGTGCTGAACTACACAGACGCAGATTCCTGCAATAAATCCATTGCGGCAGTAGAAAAAGCTTTCCAGGAAGCGGTACAGGACGCAGTGGAAGAAAGGCTGAAAGGCGGGAAGCCACCAAAAAAACCTAATGATTCCGGAACTGTTTTCTACTCAAAGGAGGATGTTGAGAAAATGTCTGCTGAGGAAGTAAATAAAAACTGGGATGCCATTGCGAAAAGCATGCCGTCCTGGGAGAAATAAGAAAGAGAGGTAAAAGTTTATGTCAGTAACTAATTTTATTCCAACGATCTGGAGCGCCAGATTATTAAGACACTTGGACAAGAAGCATGTATACGCTCACCTTCTTAACCGGGATTACGAAGGTGAGATTAAGAATTTTGGCGATACGGTAAAGATCAATCAGATCGGAGATGTATCGATCAAGGATTACGAAAAAGGAAAGGATATCGCGGATCCTGATGAGCTGAGCGGTGAACAGCAGACCCTGACCATCGACCAGGCAAAATATTTCAATTTTGCGGTGGATGATGTGGATAATGCCCAGACAAACCCAAAGCTTATGGATAAGGCTATGCAGCGCGCAGGATATGGCATGAACGATGTTACGGACCAGTTTGCAGCCAACCTTTTGTATATAAACGCGGCAGCCGAAAATATGCTCGGTACGGATGAAACGCCTATTATTCCCACAGCCGCAGATGCCTATGATGCACTGGTAGATCTGGGAACACTTCTTACGGAAGCCAATGTACCGATGGACGGCAGATGGGCGGTGATACCTGCATGGTTCCACGGCCTCCTGCTGAAAGATAAGCGTTTTACAGGGAACGGTACGGATTACAACAAGGCGATTCTGGAAGGCGGAGAGGTCGGGGTTGCCGCAGGGTTTTCCATCTGGCTCTCCAATAATGTGCCGCACACGTCAGGAACAAAGTATAAGATCATCTCGGGTACGAATGAAGCCGGGTCGTATGCGGAACAGATTCTGAAGACAGAGGCATACAGACCGGAGAAGAGATTCTCCGATGCGGTAAAAGGACTGCACGTATATGGTGCAAAGGTCCTGCAGCCAAAGTGCCTGGCCGTCATGACCGCAAATAAAAAATAAGGAGGCAGAGGGAAATGTATATTCTGAATAAGAAAACGAAAGTGGTTCAGGAATGCCGAAACAAGGACATTATCAAGATATGTAAAAAAGACACGGATATGTACCAGGTAGCTGCCACAAGGGAGGAACTGAAAGTCCCGGAAGATTCGGGAAAAGCCCCAGGGGAAGCCGGGGAAGAGGACATAAACATTTCCAGCATAAATGTTACAGAACTGAGAAAACTGGCGAAGGAGAAGGGACTGAGCGGATATTCCAGCCTTTCAAAGAGTGAACTGGAAGCCGTGCTTAAGGATGTGATCCGGTGAAGCAGGAAGATATTAAAAGGTGTATCAGAAAGCTGGTAAAATTAACTGGCGAAAAGGATGAAGAGCTTCTGGAAATCCTCGTGGAGGATGCAGAGGCTTTTGTTTTGGCCTATACAAACCGGACACAGCTTGTGGCAGGATTGGAAAAAACTGTCCAGGATATGGCCCTTATCGCGTTTAACCGAATGGGAACCGAAGGAGAGAGCAGCAGGTCTGACGGAGGGGAGTCGTATAGTTTTAACGACGCCCCGAAACAGATTTATGACATCCTGAACCGGTATCGTCTTGCCAGAGTAGGAGGGAAGGTTCATGAGAATAAGACGCAGCAGGCTTGAAACCTACTATTGGAGAAAAAGAATATCCAAAAAAGACAAAGAAGGCAGCTCCTATGAAGAGTGGGAAGCTGCCATTCCATTTGAGGGGGAATCCTGGCCAGCATCCGGAAAGGTACAGGCCCAGCAATACGGAGAACAGCTTTCTTACATTCGGAATCTGAGGATCGAAGGAGATTATGCAATAGTCACAGATGATAAGGGAATGGTGTCTTATGATTTTGGAAATGGGTTAGAAATCCGGGAATCTGACGGTATTTGTCTTTATACGGACCCAGGCAGGGAACCAGACTATAGAATCATATCCATAAAGCCGTATCGGCCTTTGAGAATGGAGTTGAAGAAGATATGAGCGTAGAGGGAGTGGAGGACCTGGAAAGAAAACTGACAGAGTTGTCCAGAGTGGATTTAAAAAAGGAAGTAGCACAGGCCATCCAGATGGTAAGGTCTGATGCGGTATCAAATTGCCACGTGGATGCCGGAGAATTGCGGCAGAGTATCTATACAGATTTATACGAAAATGTTGATTCGATCATTGGAGAATGCTATACAAATAAAGAATATGCCGTTTATGTAGAATTTGGTACAGGTCCTAAGGGACAGGCTGATCATGCTGGGATATCTCCGGACGCAAACCCGGTGTACACCCAAAGCCCCTGGTGGATTCATGAGAGCCAGATAGACCAGGAAACGGCAGAGAAATATGGTTGGTTCCACATAGATACTCCAAAGGGGAAATTTTATCAGTGCTCTGGCCAACCCGCCTATCCTTTTATGTATCCGGCCTTAAAAGATAATGAGGACAAAATACTGAAGGATTTTGAAACAGAATTCAAAGTAGATTTAGAAGGGATTGTAAAATGAAAAATGTAAAAGATGAAGTATACGCAGCACTGCTCAAGGTGACTGAGAATGTTTCGGACACCTACCCAAAGGAATGGGTGGACCTTCCCGCGATCCAATGCACAGAGGAAAATAACAGTGTGGAAGAATGGACGGATAACCGTGAGCAAAAATCGAAGGTTCGTTACCGTATTGATATCTGGCACACTAAAAATACGTCGGAGACAGCTCTTGCAGTAGATAAAGAGATGGCTGCTCTCGGGCTGAGACGTATAGCCTGTGGAGACGTGCCGGATCCGTCCGGATTGAAACATAAACAGATGCGGTATGAAGGAATCATTGATATGCACACTGATTTTGTATATTGGGATTAAGAAAGGATGATGAAAAAATGTTAGCAAATGGTACAAAATTAGAATATAAAGAAAAAGATTCTTTGGGAGAATATAAAAATCTACCGGGATTAAAGGAAATTCCGGAGGTTGGAGTAGATCCGGATAAGGTAGAGAATACCTGCCTGACAGATCCGTACAAAAAGTATGAGAACGGTATCGGGGATCTGCCTGAAATGAAGTATAAATTCAGTTATTATAACACGAGCGCTGATTCACCTTACCGGAAGATGAGAAATGCGCAGGCAGAAGGAAAAGTGCTTTCTTTTAAGGAAACCTTGACAGACGGTACTGTAACAGAATTTGATGCGCAGGTATCTGTAAAACGTACAGGCGGTGGCGTGAATGGCCTTATTGAATTTGAACTGACCATGACCGTACAGAGCGATTTAACATATGTAGATCCAGCATAAGGAGGAAATGAGAGATGAGTAATATTGGTGGATTAGATGACGTAAAAGAAGAGAAAGAGGAAAAAGTTATCAATATGCAGGAAGATAAGAAAGCGCGAAAAGCTTTTCATTACTGGACAGTATCGGGTTACGACTATAAGCTGAAACTTAAAGCGTCTACGATTGAAAGACTGGAAAACAAATACAAAAAAAATATTGGTATTTTGGTTTTGGATGATGAAATGCCTCCGCTTTCTATCATGTTGACAGTGGCTCAGGCAGCAATGCAGCCATGGGAGCATGGAGTGAGCTATGAAGATATCAAGAAATTGTATGATAAGTGGGTAGAAGAAGAGGACGGAAATCAGACTGATTTTTATTCTAAGGTTATTATTCCGGTTATGGCAGTATCCGGTTTTTTTACAGTAAAAGAATCTCAGGAGATTCTGGAGAAGATCGAGGACAACGCTTAATATCAGACTGTCTCAATGAATTGTACCCTATGGCTCTGGATGCAGGGATATCTATAGAGCTTTTCTGGAATTCTTCCCTAAATGAGATCACGGATATGCTGGAAAGCTATGCCAGGAAAGAGAAACGCAGAAGGAAGGAGAAGGTTCTGGATGATTTTATTATTGCAGAGGTAACGGCAGTGAATTTAGCCGCACTTTTTTCTTCGGACAAGAAAGCAGAAACTCCGAAACCTTGGGATTATTACCAGGAGTTATTTGTTGAAGAAAAGAAAGCTTATGAAAAAGAAAAAGCATACAGAGAACTGGAAGAATACAAAGAAGAGCGTAGAGCTTATGTAGCAGAAGTAAACAGACGCAGGCAGCAGGGATTGATGTAGCCTGCTATTTTTATGCGAGGAAGGAGGTGAAAAGTATGAGCAAAAGCATTGACGCTGCCAGACTAAAAGTGACACTTGAAGCTTCATCTGCACCGATGAAAAAAGAAATGGAAAAAGCGAAACAGATTACCAAGGCAGCCACCTCATCCATGAATAAAGAATTAGGTAAGGTAAGGAATCCGTTGAAATCTGCTTTTTCTGGAAATGACGTCATGACTTCCGTAAAAAATATTCGCCAGAAGATGAAGGAAAGCATGAATTCAATAACTCCTAAAAATCTTCAAGACAGTTTTAAGGGCGGCAAAGTGAAGCAATTTCAGCTAGATGCCGGCATCAAGGTGCATACGGATGAATTTAATCAGGTGGAGGCAGATATCACAAAGGTAGAGAATAAGCTGAAAAGGCTTGAATTAGAAGAAAAGGCCCTTCGGGAATTAGGCGCTGATCAGGGTATGTCTGAGAAGTACAGGAAGGTAAAAGTATCTGCGGATGAAGCACAGATAGCCCTTGATAAACTTCTGAAGAAAAAAGAAGAATTAGAGGCATCAGGAGATGCATTCGAATTTACTCCAAAATATCAAGGACTTTATGATTCTTATAATGAGGAGAAAGCGAAGCTTTCAGAAATGAAATCTGAAAGGGGTAACCGAAAAAGCAATGGTATGGGCCAGTGGAGTATAACAGAGAACGGGAAGCTGGTGAATCTGGAGAAGGAGATTGCGAAGACAGAAGCTCATCTCCAAAAGCTTGGTGCAGAGATGGAAGCTATGGAAAATAAGGACAAAATGTTGCAGCCAACAGAAACGATGCAAAAGCTTGGAGAGAATATAGACTCTACCAGAGATAAGCTCGGAAAATACAAAACTGAAATGACTAGTTTAACAGCTTCGGGTTTGGCGGACGGTACAGAAGAATGGATTAAAAATCAGCAGGCAATTGCAGGATGCTCCAGAGAGATGAAGAAATATAATGCCCTGAAGAAGGAGCTTGAAAAGACAAAGACTGATGTTACAAAGCCGGTTTCTTTTGGAGGACAAGCCATTAATTTTGGGAAATCTGTAGCTTCTTTTACTAAAGGTGCTGCTCTCAAAGGCTGGGGAGGTATAACTAAGATATTCGGCGGAATGAAATCAGTCCTTTCTGGCGTGACTTCAACTATTAAAAAGACATCCGGCGTATTCGGGGCGCTCATACAGAAATTTGTATCAGGGATTCCTCTCCTGGGAAGATTTAATTCCGGTTTAAAACAAACCGGTGGGGGCATGGGCAGCAGCCTGAAAAATGTACTTAAATATACATTGGGAATCCGTAGTCTATTTGCCCTTGTGAATAGATTGCGAAGCGCAGCAGTTGAAGGGTTTAAAAATCTTGCACAGTATAGTGACAGCACAAATGGCAGCATTTCTCTTCTAATGTCCTCACTGACACAATTGAAGAATGCTTTTGCAGCAGCCTTTGCCCCGATCCTGAATGTGGTTGCGCCAATACTGAATTCATTTATACAGAAGATCATCTCCGTGGTAAACGCATTCGGTCAGCTTACCAGTGCTTTGACGGGCGGGAATACATACATCAGGGCAAAAAAGCTAAACCAGAATTACGCAGCAAGTCTCAACCAGAACGCTGCCAGCGCAAAAAACGCGAAGAAAGCAAATGAGGACCTGAAACGTACAATCCTTGGTTTTGATCAGATCAACAAAATGGATGATAACGACAACTCCGATACTGGAAGTGATGCAGGTTCTGATATGGGAGGCGGCATTTCTCCGGGAGATATGTTTGAAACTGTTCAGATCGAGAACAAATTCAAGGATTTGGCTAAGAAGCTAAAAGACGCCTGGAAGAATGCTGACTTTACAGAAATTGGGGCTATGGTAGGAAGAAAGCTGAATTCTGCCCTGGAGAGTATTCCGTGGGATAAAATTCAGAGCACCTGCAACCGGATAGCGAAAAGTGTAGCGACATTTTTAAATGGATTTATTGAGACAACCAACTGGGGGCTCGTGGGAAGCACGATCTCACGAGGTATTAATACAGCGTTTGAGATGGCTAATACCTTTGCCACAAACTTTCATTGGGACAGTCTGGGGCTTGCGCTGGGAAATGGCCTGAATGGTGCGCTTGGAATGCTGGACTGGGAGCTAATCCAGGAAACCATACATAATGTTGTTTCAGGTATCATTAGCTCCATTAACAACTTCATTCATACGGCGGACTGGAATCTGGTTGGTTCGACTATAGGAGAATACTGGAATTCGAAGTTGGAAATTTTCCGGACCGCCGTAACGGAATTTGACTGGCCGGGAGCGGGAACAGCCTTTGCGGATGCCGTGAATGGTATCATTAATACAGTCGATTTCACTGGTATCGGAGAGACTTTTTCAACTGGCTTGAAAGGCTTGCTAGATTTTGGGATTACAGCGCTTCAGGGAATTGAATGGAGACAACTCGGTGAAAAAGTCTGGGAAGGATTAAAGGCTATTGACTGGAATGGCATTGCAGATAAAACGTTTGAACTGCTTGGCAGTGCTTTCGGTGGTTTAGCAGCCTTCCTTGGCGGTCTGATCAGTGAAAAAGTCCAGGAGGCAAAAGACTATTTCCAACAGAAGATTGAGGAGTGCGGGGGAAATATTGCACTTGGTATCCTGAAAGGAATCAAAGACGCCATACTTGGTATTGGAGGGTGGATAAAGGAACATATCTTCACACCATTTATAGATGGTTTCAAAAATGCATTCGGTATTCACTCCCCATCTACTGTCATGGCCGAAATGGGCGGTTATCTCATGGACGGGCTGCTCGGAGGAATCAAGGGGCTTGTAGAGGACGTTGTCGGCGTATTTACCGGAATTGGCGACCGCATCGGGGAAACCTGGGAGAACATCACCACAGCGGCGTCTACAGCCTGGGAAGGCATTTCTACAACGGTTGGGGATGCATGGGAAAGCTTAAAAACTACGGCTTCAGAAAAGTTCGGGAATATCAAAGAGTCTGTTTCCGGAGCATGGGATACAGTTAGTACAAAAACAGGCGAAATCTGGGGCAGTGTTAAAAAGACTGCAGGTGGCGTTTGGGATTGGCTGACCGGAAAATCGGAAAAAGACTTTTCTGAAATACAAAAAAATACAGAGGACTCCTTTAACAGCGCAGAGAAGACTACAGGTACTGCCTGGGGTGCGTCTCAAAAATCCGTTACAGATGCATTGAACAGTATGAAAGGTGAATCATCTAAGAGTATGCGCCAGGTATATGCGAACGTCAAAAGCTACACGCAATCCATTTCCAATATTTCCGGTAATACCTGGGAGGGAATCGGCAAGAAAATATCCGCTGTTCTGAAAGATATGAAACAAGAGACATCTTCGGTTTTGGATTCAGTAGCCGCTTCATTTTCCAATCTTGGAAATAAGATTTCGAGACGTTTGAATTTATCGGAAATTGGGAGAAGTGCAGCGCAGTCCTTTGCAAATGGTTTTCAGTCGGTTTACATTAAGACCCCAAGAATGTATGTATCGGGTTATGACAATCATTACTTTGGTAACGGGGGGAATATCCCGACGCCTAGATTTTCTGTCGAGTGGTACGCATCCGGAGGATTTCCAAATGCTGGCGAGATGTTCATTGCACGAGAGAGAGGACCGGAGCTGGTGGGTCGCATGGGAAACCGGAACGCTGTCGCAAACAACAGCCAGATCATAGACGGGATCAGGGCCGGCGTATTTGAAGCTGTTGTAAATGCTTTTGAGAGTATGGGCAATCAGAAGGGCGGAGACAAGGAAATACACATCCATTTGGATGCAGATGCCAAAAAGATGTTTAAGGTTGTGCGGGAGGAAGGAAAAAAATACCAGAATTCCACCGGCCAGCCGGTATTTGATTAAAGAGGGGTGATGGGATATAAGCGTGTTAAGGATTGACGGAGTGGATATGCCCACCCCAAAAATAAACGGGCTGACGATAAAAAAAGAGAAAATATGGTCACCCAAAACAGGACGTGCGGCCAATGGGGAAATGCTTGGTGACCTGATAGCGATCAAGACAACCCTGCAGATTCAGTGGCCGCCGCTGGACCACGAGGAAGCCAGGCGGGTGGATGCTGCGGTATCCCCCGCTTATATTAATGTGTATTTTAAGGATCCGGCCACGGTGCAGTATGTGACAAAGCGTTTTTACGCCGGAACCCCCACATATCCTGTCTACAGCTATGCCAGGGGAGTAAAAACCTATCAGGGGGTAGCTGTGGACCTGATTGAAAAATAGACGCACAATGTAAATGGAGAAAAAATATGGAAGTGACAATGAACATTTCAAAAACATTAAATGCAAATGCAACTATTACCGTAGACGGTATGACCGTGGCTTACTTAAACGCCTCGGTGAGCACGGAAGGAAGCAATGACAACATTTCCCAGAGCATCCAGGACAAGACCCTGTATCAGTCAAACCGTGACGCTGTGCGGGAGCAGATCGCCCGGTTTCAGGAAGAGGTATACCGGCTCCAGGACGCACAGCAGACACAGGTATAGAAAAGGAGAATGGAAGCAATGAAAATAACGTTAAAAAATGCAAAAGTTGCAGCGGCCACACTGACAGGGATGGCAGCAAAAGCATTCCCGGCCAAAATGGGATATGCCCTGGGGGTAAACCAGGAAATCCTTGAGAAGGAAGCGAAACGCCTGGAAGAAGAACGGGTGAAAATCTGCGAAAGATACGCAGAGAAGGACAGTGAAGGAAAACCGGTTACAAACGAGAACGCATATCTCCTTACGGATAAAGAGGCATGCGAAAAAGAATACCAGGAGCTTTTAGACGATGAAGTGGAACTGGATATTCGAACAGTGCCAATGGAACTGGCAGAACGATGCGAAACAGTTGATAAATACGATACATTGACAGTGGGCGAATTTCGGATTCTGGGATTTATGTTCACGGAATGATTTTTTGGAACAGGGGCAGGAGGTGACAAGGGATGCACCAGACATCACAGAGATTCGAGCAGCAGGTGCTGTCAGATTCCCGGACTTTCCGGCCGGAAATCCGGCTGCTGGGAGAGAGCATAGGGGCGGAAATACGGTCCATGAAATATTACGCCGGGTCCAATGCCGGGGACAGCATTACCCTGGGAAGCGCCGTATCTGCCTATGTAGAGGTGACGCTTTATAAGCCGGATATGATCTTGCAGGATAAAGAGCTGGAGATTTTGCTTGGGCTGGAGATTGACAACACGGTTGAGTGGGTGCCCCTTGGCTATTTTACTGCACAGAAGCCCCAGGGGGACGGGGAGGATTCGGTTGTTACGGCATATGACCGCATGAAAAAGCTGGAAAGGCCGTATTTTTCAAAGCTGGCCTATCCATCTGATACCAATACCATGCTTAAGGAGATCAGCCGGTTTACAGGCGTACCGGTGAAGCTTCCTTCCCGGTCTGTCTCCTTTCCCCAAAAACCCGAAGGATATACATGCAGGGAGGTAGTTAGTTACATCGCCCAGATGCTGGGCTGCTTTGCCATCATTAACCGGGACGGCAAACTGGAACTGAAATGGTACAAGGGTATTGATTATCCTCTTGGCACTGACCGCTACTGGGCACCGTTTGACCGGGCTGAGTCGGACTACAGCCTGAATAAACTGGAATGCTCTGTGGGGCATGAGGAGGGCGAGGACGGCACGCAGGAAAAGAAACTGACTATAGGAGGCGGTGTAAGGGGAATTGCTTTCGCAAACCCCTATATGACCAAGGAGGTATTGGGCCAGGTTTATGAGGATGTGAAAGGGTTCCAGTTCCGTCCGGGGAACGTCACTGCATTCGGTGACCCCAGGATAGAATCAGGAGATGTCCTTACGGTCAGTGATGGCGGGAAAGACTATCAGCTTCCGGTAATGAGCCTTACTATAGAGTGGGACGGCGGACTGTCCATGGACATTGAAGCGGTAGGCGACCCGGAAACGGAGGAATCCTTTAACACGAAAGGCCCCACGGCAAAGATGCTTGACCGGGTATATACGGAGCTGTTTCTGGTGGACAAGGTCCTGGCAAACAAGGTAGAGGCAGACTATATAGAAGCTCACTATGTACGGGCAGAAACCTTTGGGGGCCTGAAAGCGGATTTTGAAACAACTAAAACCAGGTACCTGGAATTTGAATCAGCGGCAGGGCAGGACCTAACCCTCATACATGGTACGATTACAAAACTGGACGGGGATTTTGCTGATTTCAAAAGAGTCACAACAGGGAACATCGATGCGGTCACCGGAAATATTACGGCCATTTCCGGAGAACTGTCCCGCTACAAAACACAGGTAGCGGGGCAGCTGATTACTCTTGATGCGGATATCGCCAAACTCAAAGCCAAGGATACGGAGATTGCAAACGCGCT
>ERZ781272.744-NODE-744-length-16959-cov-4.753431_pt1 | contig 16959 bp, 15 predicted proteins | sample MGYA00375850_ERZ781272 | MGnify/ENA primary metagenome ERZ781272 (study PRJEB29790, sample SAMN06051246) | human gut metagenome | host: Homo sapiens | place: USA: Cincinnati, Ohio | collected 2013-06-21 | study: EMG produced TPA metagenomics assembly of the Gut...
ATGATTATCGTGTCTTTACAAAGGTTTTTAAAAGTATTGTAGGGGTTACTCCTTCGCAATTCAGGAAAAATAAAAATTTCAGGCCATCGTAAAAGCATAAGAAAATAAAAAATATAATCAAAAAATGGAGGGAGAATCATGATTTTAAAGTATGATGAATTTATCGATAAGCTGACCGGATGCTGGGTAGGAAAAAATGTAGGCGGCGTGCTGGGTGCACCTTTTGAATGTAAGCGTATGGTTCCGGATGTGGATTTTTATATTCAGGATCTTACCATGGGACCTCCGGCCAATGATGATCTGGATTTGCAGATTGTATGGCTGGCAGCTGTGGAACGATATGGAAGAAATGTAAATGCTTCAATTTTGGGAGAATACTGGCTGTCATATGTAATTCCTAACTGGGTAGAGTACGGAACAGGAAAAGCAAATCTGCGTGCCGGTATGGTACCTCCTATGAGCGGCGAAGTAGATAATACTTATAAAGACAGCAATGGCTGCTGGATCCGTTCGGAGATTTGGGCATGTCTGGCACCGGGGCATCCGGAAATTGCGACGAAATATGCATTTGAAGATGCAATTGTCGACCATGCTGGAGAAGGTATGTACGGAGAAATCTTTACCTCTGCAATTCAAAGTGCTGCGTTTGTGGAAGGTGACAGGGAAAAGCTGGTGGAGATCGGTCTTTCTTATATTCCGGAAGAAAGCATGATGGCAAAGGCTATTCGAAAAGCAGTGGAATGCTATCACAGCGGTGTGGATTATCTGGAAGCCAGAAAACTGATTCACAATACGGCTCCGGGAACCTTCGGAATCCAGGAAGACAAACTCAGCGAAATCCCCAAAGAAAATAATGAAGGTATGGAAATCGGTGCACCGGGATTTGATGCACCGGAGAATGTAGCATTTGTTGTTCTTGGGCTGCTCTATGGAGAAGGTGACTTTGGAAAGAGTCTGATTTATGCGAATAATTGTGGAGAAGATACCGACTGTACCTGTGCAACTCTGGGAGCGCTGCTAGGAATTCTTTATGGGGCATCCGGCCTGCCGGAAAAATGGACCAGCCCACTGAATGATAAGATTGTGACAATGTGCATTGACAAGACCAGTCAGGGAATCTGGGTTCCGGATACAGCGACAGAACTGGCGGAACGTATCCTGCGGGAGGTTCCGGGATTTTTGGGACAGGATATTTGTGATGTGTTTGCTCCGGGCGGGATGGAGATAAAGTGCCATGAGGAAGAAGCGCTGTTCTGCAGTCAGGCAACCGATTATCTGCCATTGATGAATGGTAATGGAAAATCTGAAGAATTACCGATTCATGATCTTTGCGGATTATCTGCTTATGTTGCAAGATATCAGTTCCCGGCTTTCAGCGTTATGGTGGATTATGGTAATTCTGTTTTCTTCAAACGGGGGGAAACAAGAAAAATTAAGGTTAAGGTTGTGAACTCCAGCACGATGCGGGAACAGCAGTGGGTAAAAATGAAGCTGTATCTTCCGGAGGGTGTGGAAGCAGTGGGTGCTGCATCGGCAGAGCTGCCATTGAATAATCTGTATTTATCCTGTGCAGAGAAAGAATTTGAAATTAATACGGAAGTGTTCAAAGAAAGCCGCCTGGAACTGATTGTTGATATTTCCCTGACAGGAAGACATTCTGATGGACCGGTTAAAATTATTTTGTTTGCAGGTAAATAAATTATGAAAAAATATGGTGTGGAAGCATAGATCTGATCTGCATATACCGGAAAGGAAAAAAGAGTGCAGCCCGGATGGAGTGAACTTCAGGCAGTCTTTCGGAATATGGAAGTCACAGAATGTAAGTGGGAAGCACATCATTGAAAGAATGCCCTGCCATAAAAACATTCCGGACAGTTATTTAAACAGAGACGGTGACAATGGCTTGTATTTCATTGGTCATGGGGCATTAAAAGAGATTTGGCATTATATCATAGTGCCAAATCTCTTTTTCTATTTGTTGAAAATTGCAGTCACGATTGGCTATAATAAACACATCAGGAAGAGATTGATTGGCCAATCATACCTCTCAAAAAAGAAAAAGGACGAAGAGGTGTGAAATCAATGAAAGAAAAAGTACAGGTTTTCGGCAGGTTTTTAAGCGGAATGGTAATGCCAAATATCGGAGCATTTATTGCATGGGGGTTAATTACCGCGTTATTTTTGGAAACAGGCTGGTGCCCAAATGAAAAAATTGCAAATCTGATCGGACCGATGTCCTCCATGCTTCTGCCGTTACTGATCGCCTACACAGGCGGTAATGTGGTTGCAGGACAGAGAGGCGGCGTTATTGGAGCGATTGCAACCATGGGTGTTATCGTAGGCTCTGATGTACCGATGTTCATCGGTGCGATGATAGTGGGACCTTTGGCAGCATGGGTGATCAGGAAATTTGATAAGCTTATGGAGAATAAAGTCAAAGCCGGATTTGAAATGCTGGTAAATAACTTTTCCATTGGTATTATCGGTGCAATCCTTGCAATTATCGCAATGCTGGGTATTACTCCGCTGGTAAATATTTTGAACGGCTGGATGGAAGCCGGTGTAGGATTCTTCGTAGAGCACGGTCTGCTTCCTCTGACCAGTATCTTTATTGAGCCTGCAAAGGTATTGTTCTTAAACAACGCAATCAACCATGGTATCCTGTCTCCAATGGGAATCAAGCAGGTAGAGGAGGTTGGAAAATCCGTATTCTTCCTTCTGGAAGCAAATCCGGGGCCGGGGCTTGGCATCCTTCTTGCTTACTGTATTGCGGGTAAGGGTTCCGCAAAAAGCTCTGCACCGGGTGCTGTGATCATTCATTTTTTAGGCGGTATCCATGAGATCTATTTCCCATACATACTGATGAATCCTCTGCTTTTGCTGGCAGTTATAGCAGGCGGTGCAGGCGGTATCTTCGTATTTACGATTATGGGGGTAGGTCTGACAGCTCCGGCATCACCGGGAAGTATTCTGGCACTTCTGATGATGGCAGAACGTCACTGCTACGCGGGCCTGATTCTTGGTGTACTGATTTCAGCAATCATTTCTCTGGCCATTGCAGTTCCGATCCTGAAATTCATGGGTAAGGATGATGCAAGTCTGGAAGAAGCACAGCAGAAAAAAGACAGCATGAAGCGTCAGGCAAAAGGCATTGCAGAGGAAGCGGAGGCTCCGGCACAGGTAAAGGCTTCAAAGATTCATAAAATTGCATTTGCCTGTGACGCAGGTATGGGCTCCAGTGCAATGGGCGCAACTGTTTTGAAAAAGAAGATCGCAGCGGCCGGAATTACAGGAATTGAAGTGATCCATACTCCGGTATCCTCCATTCCGCAGGATGTGCAGGTGGTAGTGACGCATCAGGAATTGGGAGAACGTGCTGCACACAGCAATCCAAATGCAAAACTGATCCTGATTACCAACTTCCTTGCGGCACCGCAGTATGATGAGCTTGTAGAAGAATTGAGGGAAGATTGAGCAAGCCTGTTCTTGCAGTTGATTTCCTGAAATGATAAGATAAAAGAGGCACGCAGATGTATCTGTTATGCATAGCCGGTAGAAGCATGCATGCAGATAAAGGCGTGCCTTATAGTAGTCTGAAATAAGGTTGTTAAATTGCAGGCGGAGAGAAATTCGGCGGACAGAGAGGCGGCTGTGTCCTTCGGAGGCAGCCTGCTGGTGCAAAAGTCTGAGAAGCGGAAGAGGGTATATAAGATACCTTTAGAAGCTGTTAAGGAGCAGGCATTTGTGGAAGAAGCTGTACAGGAAACGAACGGAATGCCGGAGTCTTTTACAGAGCAGCAGGAGCTGCAGAAGGAGGGCGTGAGACAGATGCCTATTCGGAAAATTGGATTTATATGTGATGCCGGTGTTGGCTCAAGCGCCATGGGAGCGGCATTGTTCAGGAGAAAGCTGGCGCAGAATGGTATCGAAGGCGTGCAGGCGGAGTCCTATGCCTGTGATCAGATGCCGGAGGATCTGGATTTGCTGGTGTGCCAGGAGGATTTTTTGAAAATGATGCCGGAAGAAACCGGGGATGTACAGATTTTTGCTGTGGAAAGTCTGCTTGGAGGTGAGGCATTTGAGGAACTGGCAGAGATGATCAGGAAAAGAAGCAGGTGATACGATGGAATTTACACCAAGGACAAAACAGATTTTGAATGCTCTGCTACAGGAAAATCAGACAATGTCTGTGAAGGTATTGGCAGATAAGGTAGGGGTCAGCAGACGGACGGTCCAGAGGGAGCTGGAATATATCAACGGAAGTCTGAAGGACTATGAGATCAGCTTTATGTCCAGGACGGGCGTGGGCGTTTGGCTGGAGGGCAGTGAGGAAGAAAAAAAGCGTCTGCTTTTGGCTATTACCAAAGGTGATACTTATGATGTCAGTAATAAGGAGGAACGGAGAAAGCGTCTGGTTTTGGAGATTCTGAAGGATAAGGGGCTTAAGAAGCTGTTTTATTACAGCAGCAAGTTTAAGGTCAGTGAGGCTACGGTCAGCGGAGACCTGGAGGCGGTGGAGGAATGGCTGAACCGGTATGGCCTTAAGGTGGCGCGTAAGCCCGGAAGCGGAGTGGTGATTGAGGGAAGTGAGGGCAGCTACCGTAAGGCGATCCGTGCATTTATCAATGAGAATATGGATACGCAGGTTCTTCATGAGGCTTATGAGAATGAGGAGAAGCAGGCGGGGATTTATGATGGCTTGCAGCAGAGCAGCATCGGACAGATATTAAACAATGATATTCTGAAAAGAGTGGTGAATTGTATCATAGGCATGGAGGATGACCATGTGATGACGCTTACGGAGAATTCCTATATCGGACTTGTGATCCACATTACGATTGCGATTAACCGGATTCTGAAAAACGAGATCATCGAGGCGGACGCACGTTGGCCGGAGGAAATGCCTGTGGATGAAGACTATGTTCTGGCTGAGAAGATCGTCAGAGTGCTGGAAGAGGAATTTGAGACGGAGATTCCGGCGCTTGAGATTTCTTATATCTGTCTTCATATTAAAGGTGCCAAGCACGAAAAAATCCAATGGGATGGACAGAAGACCGTGGAAATGGAAAACTGTGAGCTTCAGCAGCTTGTCAATGAGATGATCGATGTGTTTGATCCTCAGAACGGGTTTCTTCTGAAGCAGGATGAGGAATTTATTCAGGGACTGCTTGCGCATTTGCAACCGACCTTTATCAGGATTCTGCATGATATGCAGATTACGAATCCTGTGCTGGAGGAAATTAAGCGGGACTATCCGGATATATTCAGGAGATGTGTTCAGGTGGCGCAGGTGTTGGAGCAGTGGATCAAAAAGCCTGTGCCTGAGGCAGAGACGGGGTTTCTCACCGTTCATTTTGGTGCTGCCATGGTACGTATGGAGGGTAAGAAGGAAGATATCCGGCCTGTTCGTATGGGCGTGGTATGTTCCAGCGGGATTGGTATTTCACGATTGATGTCCTCCAAGCTGGAGAAGGCGTTTAAGGAAAGGGTGAGCATCACCACCTACGGCAAAAAGGATATTACACCTTATATTGCCGGAAAGCTGGATTTCTTTGTGTCCAGTATTCCTATGGAGAATGTGGATGCTCCGGTCATTTATGTGAATCCTCTTTTAAGTGAAGCGGATATGGAGCAGGTACGGAAAATGGTGTATCAGTATGAGCGTACGCCGGAAAGAGAAAAGGAGGAGACCAGCTTTTCCGCACAGTTGGAAGAGATCAACCTGGTTGCCGCACAGATCAATGCCGTTATTAAGTATATGGAATTCTTTAAAGTGGATCACTATATCACCTTTGATGAGCTTTTGATTGCCATTGGGGAAAAGCTGTCTCCGTATCGGGACAGGGGTGAGATGATTCAGGCGGACATTCGGCGGAGAGAAAAAATTGCTTCACAGATTTTTGCAGAATTCGGCTTCGCACTGCTTCATACCAGGACAAAAGGGGTCATCCGTCCAAGCTTCACAGTCTGCATGACCAAAGACCTTAAGCCGTTTCGGGACCCCTATTTCAAAAACATTCAGGCTGTATTTATCATGCTGCTGCCAGTAGATGACAATATAAAGCTCAACAGTGAGATTCTGGGGCAGATCAGTACGCTTCTCATAGAAGACTATACCTTTATGGATACGGTTCTTGGAGGGGATAAGGAAGCTATCCGGGACGCACTGTCCGTACACCTGAAGAAATTCTTTAATAAATATCTGTCACGGATTTCGTAGAGAAGTACATCGGGAAAAGATAATATAAGCTTGTATGAGCTGTAAAAGGATTGCTTTTGAAAAAGGGCAGTCCTTTTTTCATTATGAAAGGACTTGTCCTCTTTGTTTCATGGAATTTGGCACTATTGGATGGCGCCAAATCCGGGGGTCTTTCAGTTGAAAATGTGGTGGGAATGCCCGTATAATAAAACCATAAAGAACAACGGATATCAATATAACGATAAGGAGAATACAAAATGTTTTTCAGAAGTAAAAAGAAAGAGGCAGAAAAAAAAGAAGTAGATAAGAAAGAACTGCTGTATCCTGAGAACATCAGAGTAGGATGCGGGGCAGACACACAGGAGAACGTCATCCGTAAAGTCGGACAGATGCTTGTAGACACCGGGTATGTTGATCAGCCGTACGTAGAGGCAATGCTGGAAAGAGAAAAATCATTTTCTACATATATGGGCAATGAACTGGCTCTTCCTCATGGCGTAGAAGCGGCGAAGAAGGATATCAGGGCATCCGGAATTGCAGTTATGGTATTCCCGGAGGGAACTCAGTGGGGAAATGAAAAGGTTAAGATTGTTATAGGAATTGCGGGGGTTGGAGAAGAACACCTTCAGATACTCTCGGTAATCGCAGACAAGATGCTGGCACCGGAAGCGGCAGAGGAGCTTGTAAAGGGTGATGTGGATACCGTATACAGAATCCTGTCTGGAAAATAAAGACCCGGCAAAAGCCGTAAAAAGGAAAGGAGCAGGACATGATTGTTACAGTAACCATGAACCCGGCTATTGATAAGACCGTAGAGATTGATGCATTGCAGCACGGAGGACTGAACCGGATCAAAAGAGTAGAGTACGATGCCGGGGGAAAGGGCATCAACGTATCCAAGACCATCCGGGAATTGGGAGGAAGCACGGTGGCAACCGGATTTCTCGGCGGAAATAACGGACGCACAATCGCAAATGTATTAAAGGAAAAAGAGATCGACTGTGATTTTATCTGGGTCGATGGTGAAACAAGAACCAATACCAAGGTTTTTGAGGAAAACGGAGCATTGACCGAATTGAATGAGCCGGGCCCCACCATTTCGGAGGCGCAGATGGAAGAACTGATGAAAAAGCTGGAGGGCTATGCAGGAGAGGAAACCCTGTTTGTCCTTTCCGGAAGCATTCCGGCAGGTGTGGATAAGGACATTTATGCAAGTATTATCCGCCTGGTGCATCAAAAAGGCGCCAGGGTATTTCTGGATGCAGACGGAGAACTGTTTCGCAAAGCCCTGGGCGCGGGACCGGATATCATCAAGCCGAATCGTGTGGAGCTGGAAGAATACGCAGAAATGGATTACCGTGCATCTGAAGGGGAGCTTCTTGGTATCGCAAAGAAGCTTGCAGAGGATGGCATCGGAACCATTGCAGTATCTATGGGACAGAGCGGCGCAATGTTTGTGATTGGTGACACGCAGGTAAGATGTCCGGCACTTTCTGTGAAAGCACACTCAACGGTAGGCGCGGGAGATGCCATGGTGGCAGCGTTTTCCTATGCATGGGACAAAAAGCTTCCGGTTGAGGAAATGATCCGTCTGGGTATGGCAGTATCAGCAGGTGCAGTTACGACCATTGGCACGAAGCCCCCGGCAAGGGAACTGGTAGAGACTTTAAAAGAGCAGGTAGTGATTGAGAGAATAGGAGAATAACAGCATGAAAACAAAGGCAGTCAGATTATATGGAACAAGAGATTTGAGATTAGAGGAGTTTGAATTACCGGAGATTAAGGATGATGAAATTCTGGTAAAGGTTATGAGCGACAGTATCTGCATGTCTACCTATAAGCTGGCAGAGCAGGGCAAAAAACATAAAAGAGCGCCGCAGAACATTGATACCAATCCGGTTATCATCGGTCATGAATTCGCAGGAGTGATCGTAGAGGTTGGAGAAAAATGGAGGGATCAGTTCAGGCCTGGCCAGAAATTTGCACAGCAGCCTGCATTGAACTACAAAGGCAGTCTGGCATCTCCCGGATATTCCTATGAGTTCTTCGGCGGAGCCTGCACGTACTGTATCATTCCTCATGAGGTCATGGAGCTTGGCTGCCTGATGCCGTATGACGGAGACAGCTTCTTTGAAGCATCCCTTGGAGAGCCGATGAGCTGCTGCATCGGCGGATATCACGGAAATTATCATACAAATAAGAGGAACCATGATCTTGCAGGCGGTACAAGGACAGGCGGAAATATCCTGGTTGCCGGAGGCTGCGGGCCGATGGGACTTGGTATGATTACCTATGGTATCCAGATTGAAAACCGTCCGAAGCGAATCGTTGTTACAGACATTGATGATGCAAAGCTGACACGTGCGGCAGAGGTGATCTCCCCTGAGAAAGCAGCAGAGAACGGTGTGGAGCTGCTTTATGTAAATACGGCTAAAATGGAAGACCCGGTTGCCGGCCTTATGGAAATTACCGATGGACATGGCTATGATGATGTTTTTGTAATGCTTCCAATCAGGTCTGTTGTAGAAATGTGCGATAAACTTCTGGCTTTTGATGGCTGCATGAACTTCTTTGCAGGTCCGACAGACAATCAGTTTAAGTCAGAAATCAATATGTACAACGTTCATTACACCAGCGCTCATATTCTCGGCACCACAGGCGGAAACAACGAGGACCTGATTGAGGCAAATACTCTGGCAGCAGCAGGAAGAATTGAGCCGGCAGTTATGGTAACCCATGTCGGCGGTATCGACAGCATCGCAGAGGCAACTCTGGGCCTGCCGGAAATTCCGGGCGGTAAGAAGCTGACCTATACACAGTTTGACATGCCTTTGACAGCCATCGGAGACTTTGAGGAATTGGGAAAGACAGACCCGTTATTCAGGAAGCTGGATGAGGTCTGCAAAAAGAACAGGGGCTTATGGAGCGCGGAAGCGGAGAAAATCTTATTTGAGCATTTCAAGGTGGAAGTATAACATAGAAGCATAAAGGAGGAAATCACAATGGTATCAAAAAAACTTACGGTTACAAACGCATCAGGACTTCATGCAAGACCGGCAGGGGTTCTTGCACAGGCTGCAGGGAAATGCAGGTCCAGTGTCACCATTAAGGCCGGAGAAAAAACAATCATAGCGAAAAGCATTCTGAACATCATGGCAGCAGCAATCAAATGCGGTACTGAAATCGAGCTGTGCTGTGACGGTGAAACAGAAGAAGCGGACCTGAATACACTGGCTGCGTTGATTGAGAGCGGATTGGGAGAATAATTATGGAAATAATACAGGTGGATAAGACAGCATCCGGAGGAATTGCCGCTGCACCCGTGTATGATTATCAGGAACCGGACCTGACACCGGATTCCCAGGGCATCTGTGAGGAGCAGGTGCCTGCGGAAACGGAAAAATTTGAGATTGCCAGAATGACAGTTATTGAGGAACTGCAGGCATTGGCAGAAAAAAGTGACATATTTGCAGCACATCGGGAGATCGCAGGTGACTTTATGCTTCAGGAGGGTGTTATATCCAGGATTCAGAAAGAACTGAAAAATGCACAGACTGCTCTGTATGAAACTGTGGAGGAAATTACAACTGTTTTTGCCGGCATGGATGATGCCTATATGAAAGAACGTGCTGCGGATGTGAAGGATGTGGGTAAACGTCTTATGGCAAGAATAAAGGGGATGAAGCTTCCGGATTTGGGGAATATGGACAGTGAGGCAATCGTGGTGGCAAGGGATTTGTATCCTTCTGATACCGTGAAAATGAATCCCGTATTTGTAAAGGGAATTCTCACGGAGGAAGGCGGCATCACCAGCCATGTTTCTATTATGGCCAAGAGCATGAATATCCCGATTCTCGTGGGAGTGAAAGGGATTCTCTCAAAGGTGAAGGACGGGGTTCTGGTCTGTATGGATGCGGAAAAAGGAGAAATCGTCGTCGAACCGGATGAAGCTGTAAAGGAACGGTATGCCGCTCAGAAAGAAGCATATGAAAAGGAGCGTGAAATGCTGGTACAGCTTCGAGGCAGGGAGCCGGTGACGAAATCCGGAAAGAGAGTATTCCTGTGCGCAAACGTGGGAAATCCGGAGGATATCAGACATGCCCTGGAAATGAAGATTGACGGAGTAGGGTTGTTCAGAAGTGAATTTCTGTATATGGAAAACAATCATTTTCCAACGGAGGAGGAGCAGTTTGAGGTTTATCGTGACGCTGCGGTTATGTGTCCCCGGGAGCTGACGATCCGTACCCTGGATATCGGCGGCGATAAAGAGCTTTCTTACTTTGAGTTTGAAAAAGAGGAAAACCCGTTCCTTGGCTGGAGAGCCATCCGCATTTCCCTTGAAATGAAGGAGATGTTTAAAGAGCAGCTCCGTGCCATCTTAAGAGCAAGTGCCTTCGGTCATGTGCGGATCATGTTCCCGATGATCATTTCTCTTTCTGAGCTATTGGATGCAAAGGCACTGGTAGAAGAGTGCAAAGGAGAATTGTGCGCAGAGGGCAAAGAATTCGATGAGAATATTGAAACCGGCATGATGATGGAAACACCCGCAAGTGTTCTGCTGGCAGAGGAATTTGCAAAGGAGGCAGATTTCTTCAGTATTGGTACCAATGATCTGACTCAGTATCTGCTGGCTGTCGACCGTGGAAACAAAAAGATTTCTGACAGGTATGATTTCATGCATCCGGCAGTATTAAAAGCGGTCCGCCACATTATTGAAGCCGGTCACAAAGAACATATCAAGGTTGGTATGTGCGGCGAAATGGCAGGAAATGCAGAGGCAGTTCCGGTGCTTCTGGAAATGGGACTGGACGAATTCAGCATGTCTGCAGGAAGCATTGACTATGTCCGCAGACTGGTACTGGAATTTTAATATTTTTTATTTGTTTTAGAGAGAGCTTATCAACAGCTCTCTCTTTCTGCAAGAATGGTATCAAACATCAGGTGCTGCACAGGAGGCTTTTCCGAAGAGGGTGCCCTGATTTCATCAATCAGCATCCTGGTTGCCTTTTTGCCCATTTCGAATGAGGGGATTTCCATTGAGGTTAGCGTAGTCTCCAGCATGCCGCTGATGATATGTCCGGTAAGACTGATCAGCCGCATATCATCCGGAACCGTGATTCCCCGTTCTTTTAATACACGGAGTACCCCAATTCCCTGTACATCCACCGCAGCAATCATTGCATCCAGTTCATAATGATAATCCAGAAGTTCTTCCGCACATTGAAAGCCATACTCAAAACTATTGAGAGGTTTGCTGGATTCCGAACAGATTTCCTGAAGCTTCAATTCTCTGACAGCTTTCTGGTACCCTTTATAGCGCTCCTGATAGGGGGCGAGGGTCATTGGGCCGTTGATAAGGCCGATGTTTTTGCAGCCCTTTTGTGCAAGATATTTGACGGCCTGATATCCGCTGTTTTCATAATCTGCAATAACACTGCTGATCGTTTTGTCCTGTTTCCGGATGATCTGGATTATGGGTATTCCACTTGTTTTGATATCACGCAGCAAGCGGTTGCATTTACCGGTGCTGGCAATGATGATTCCGTCTACAAATCCATTCCGAAGACGGTTCAGGCATTCCTTTTCTACTTCAGGACTGTCCTCTGTGCTGCAGAGAAGTGTGCAGTATCCCAAATATCTTGCAGCTTCTTCGATTCCCTGTACGATTTCTGCAAAAACCGTTAAATATAATCTTGGAACGACAACACCGATGGTATGCCGTTTTCCCTGTCTCAATCCCTGTGCGAGAACATTTGGCTGATAGCTTAGCTCTTTGACGGCAGCCAGGACTCTTGCCTTTGTGTCCGGATGAACGTAGGAAGTATTATTTAATGCTCTGGATACGGTGCTGACATCGACATTCGCCAGCTTAGCGACATCTTTTAGGGTAGCCATACGAAAATCCTCCTGCTTCAAACAATCGTTTGCATTTATAGATTATTATATCTGTAAGTATTTTTCAAGTCTCATTTTCCATAACAATTTTTGTGAATACTGCATAATGGAAAACCGTTTTTATGCAAATTATTGCAGTGGATATGCAAGGTATTGCAGAGAAAGCCTCTTTTATTGACTGCAAAATGCAGGTATGGTATAAAGGATACATCAGATATACAAACGTTTGTATCCTAGAAAAACAAGTCAGAAGCGGATGCGCAACACTTCTGAATTACGCAAAATATAAAAAATAGAGAAGAGGATTACAATCATGGCAAAAGTAAAGAATTTTAAAACCATCTTTCCGGCAGTTTCCGTACCTTTAAATGAAGATTTTTCAATCAATGAAGAGGAGTTCCGTGTTTATCTTCGCTGGATCAAATCCTTCTGTGGAAAAGGAATCGAAGGACTTGTCTGCAACGGGCATACAGGAGAGATCACAGGACTGACCCGTGCTGAACGTAAGCGGGTTGTTGAAATTTGTGCAGAGGAATGCGGCGATGTTATGACAATCATTTCCGGTGTAAACTGTGAGAATACGCAGGAAAGCATCGAAATGGCGGCAGAAGCAAAGGCGGCGGGCGCAGACGGTATCCTGTTAATGCCTCCTCATATGTGGCTCCGCTTTGGTATGAACCCGAATGCACCATTCCAGTATGTGAAGGATGTTGCAGAAGGTGCTGACATTGATATTATCATTCATCTGTATCCTGCAACCAGCAAGGCATTCTATCCGGTTGAAACACTGATCAGGATGTGCAAAGAAATCGACCATGTAAAATGCATCAAGATGGGAACCCGTGTGACTTCCGTTTATGAGCATGACGTTCGCCTTCTCCGTCAGGAATGCCCGGATATCTCTCTGACCACCTGCCATGATGAAACCTTGTGCGTAAGCTGGTTCCCGGGAATGGACGGTGCCCTGATCGGCTTTGCAGGATGTGTTCCGGAACTGATCTGTCCGGCTCGTGAGGTATTTGCGAATCCTGACAAGCATACCTTAAAAGAGGCGCAGGACTGGTCTGACCGCATTTACCACATCTCCCAGGCAATTTACGGCGGCGGACAGCCCTCCGGTGAGGCACATGCCCGCTTGAAAGAGGCTCTCTGCCAGAGGGGTATCTTCTCCAGCGCACTCATGAGAAAACCGGTTCTTCCGCTGAACCAGGAGGAAAAAGACTGGGTTGCGGCAGGTTTGAGGAACAGTCGGCTTCCGGAAGTGGATATGGAGCAGTTTAAATAAATGATGCATAAAAAGCAAGACAATTGATTTTACTGCCTTAGGAGGGATGTTGCCCTGCGCAGCATTCCTCCTTATTATCTGGAGTAACTATCAGCTGCGGCTTGCACAAAAAGAATGGTAGATGGTATCGGAGGGGTAGATACATGGGTACAGAAGAAAAAAATGGAGAAGTGTTTGGTACGGATATGAAACGCCTGCCGCTGAAGGACCTCTTAAAAAGGATAGGCCCTGGGCTGATCGCAACGGGTATCGTGATAGGTCCCGGAGCAATTACGACAGCGGCTATGCTGGGAAGCAACTATGGATATTCACTGATCTGGCTGATGTTTCCCGTTATTTTTATGGGTATCACATTTATGATGGTGACCAACCGTCTTGCGATCATTACCGGAATGCCGACGATACACGCGATTCGGAAATATTATGGACCGGCAGCGGCAGGCTTTGTTGGAATCGCATTGTTTTTGGCGTGTTTGTTCTTTACAATGGGGAATATATCCGGGACGGGAGCCGGGGTGAACCTGATTACCGGGATAAACTGGAAACCTGGTTCTGCGTTTATGCTGGCGATTGTCATTTACTGTTATTTTACAAAAAATGTTTATTCAAAGGTGGAAAAGATTATCACAGCCTGTATTTTGGGTATGATTCTTGCTTTTTATGCCACTCTCATCGGAGTCGGCGGTCCTGACATGGGCAGTTTTGGCGCCGGCCTTTTTGGATTCAGGGTACCGGAAGGCAGTCTTGCAACTGCTTTGGCGTTTATCTCTACGAATGCGGCTGTAACAACAGGAATCTACGGTACCTATCTGGGAAAAGAAAAGAACTGGAAAAAGGAAGATTTATTTAACGGCGTTATGTTTACGGACGCCCTGGTTCATGTGATCAGTGTTGTTCTGATAACAGGGGCAATCATCCTGGTAGGTGCCATTGTACTGCATCCTACAGGGGAAAAGATCACAGCGCCTGCTCAGTTGGCAGATATGCTTGTGCCTATCATGGGAAAGGCAGCAAGATATATCATGGGTGTCGCACTCCTTGGCGCCGGATTTTCCTCTTTGCTTGGAAATACCCAGAGAGGTATGGTGCTCTTGAGTGCCGGGTTTGATAAAGAGGTAGGTCTGGAAAGCAAATTAATCAGGATTGGCTGTCTGTGCTGTCTGATCTTTGCCATGGCCGTATGTTACAGTTACGGAGGTTCACCGACGCAGCTGATTCTTATGGCAAATGTAGCGACTTCTATAGCGACGCCTGTGGCAGGCCTTTTCATTCTGCTGCTTTTGTGGAGAGAGGATGTAAATGAAGGATATAAGAAGCCCACAGTGTTGAGAATCTGCATGACGATCAGTTACTTGTTTGTACTATTTATGACGTTTTCTGCATTAAAGACACAGATTCCCAATCTGTTTCATTCCTTAAAAGGTCTGTTTTAATCTGTTTCATATGTGAGACTGTCAGGAAACCGATGATCGAATTAAGGGGAGCTATGATCTGTATGAGTCATAACTCCCCTTTGAATTTATTGCCGGAAAATGTTTTGGTTATGCATCCCCGGATAAAAAATATTCCCTGACCAGCTTAACTACTGTTCCGGAAAGCAGGAACAGGGCGATTAGGTTTGGAATGGACATCAGTCCGTTGAAGGTTTCCGCAATGCTCCACAAAAGACCCAGATCAGCCGTAGCACCCAAAATTGCAACCAGAGAGTATACCACCATAAATGGTTTGATGATCTTTGTTGAAAATAAGAATTCGATACAGCGTGCGCCGTATAATCCCCAGCCGATAATAGTGGAAAAAGCAAAGCAGCACATGGCAATGGCCGTAAAAACAGATACCCAGTTGCCGTAGGTGGCAGTGAAGCCGGAGATAGTAAGCTCTGCTCCTGCCGCACTTCCGTAGGCAACCGGAACGCCGCTGCACAGGATGACGAGCGCAGTTAGTGTACAGATGACAATCGTGTCAGCGAATACCTCAAAGATGCCGAAGAAGCCCTGTTTAACAGGCTTCCTTGTGTCAGCACAGGCATGTGCGATTGAACCGGTACCAAGACCTGCCTCGTTGGAGAAGATGCCGCGGGACACACCCTTTTTCATGCTTAAGAAAAAGCTTCCCACAACACCGCCTGTCACGGAGGAGGGGTTGCATGCACCTTCAAAAATCTGGCGGAATACCATTGGAACCTTTCCGGCGTTCAGGAGAACAACTCCCAGGGCCAGAATGATGTACAGGACTGCCATAAAGGGCACCAGCTTCTCGGTTACGCTTCCGATTCGTTTGATACCGCCCAGAAGTACCAGTCCTACCAGGATTGTGATGAGAATACCGATGATCAGATTGCACAGACCAACCTGGGAATCCGGAATAACCTGGTAATTCAAAAGTGCGGAATTGATCGCTGTGGTAATGGTATTGACCTGTGTGGCATTTCCTGTACCGAATACGGTCAGTACACCGAAGGCAGAGAAGGCGGCGGCAAGCCAATGCCAGCTTTTGCTGAGTCCGTTCTTTATGTAATACATCGGTCCGCCGACCAGGTCCCCGTGTTCATTGCGTTCCCGGTAATAGACGGCAAGAGTTACCTCAGAGAACTTTGTACACATTCCGAGAAAAGCGGAAACCCACATCCAGAAAACTGCGCCGGGACCGCCAATGGCAATCGCACCGGCGACTCCGGCGATATTTCCGGTACCGACGGTTGCCGCAAGTGCGGTACAGACCGCCTGAAACGGTGTCATAGAGCCGTCGGCGGCTTCTTTTTTACGGAAAATTCTTCCGATAGTTGTTTGGATCGCATAGGGGAATTTGCGGAGCTGTATAAAATGTGTACGCAGACTCAAATAAAGCCCTACACCGATAATACAGACCATGGCCGGAACACCCCAGATAAAATTGTTCACGGCTGTGTTAATGGTTTCAATTGTCTGTAGCATAAAAAATCCTTCCTTTTTAGTATGGCATTACCCATAAGTTTATCATAATCTGCTCAAAAAGTATAGAAAGAAAGTTTCCTCTCCGGGTTTTTGCATGGTTCGGAATTATCTGTTTTACAGAAATCGTTTTACCATATATAATAAAAAAGATAAGAAAGCGGGACGAATTTCTGTTTTAAGGAGGAGTGCATATGCATGCGGGATATAAAAAAGTTTTGAAATGTTATGAGAGTATCAGGGAATGTCTGCCTTTTCAGCCGAAGGCTGCGCTGGTTCTCGGTTCCGGACTCGGGGATTATGCGGATGCTGTCCGGGTCGTACGGACTCTGGATTATTGCAGGATCGAAGACTTTCCGGTGTCGACGGTACCGGGACATAAGGGAAGGTTTGTGTTTGGATATGTTGGGAAGGTTCCTGTGGTGATCATGCAGGGAAGAGTCCACTATTATGAAGGATATTCCATGGAAGAGGTGGTGCTTCCGATTCGTCTGATGAAGATGATGGGGGCAGAGATTTTGTTTCTGACAAATGCGGCAGGCGGGGGGGATGGGTGGTTTTGGTCCATTTCAGGCGGGCGCGCCCCGCAGGAGGGGGGGCGCGCCTGCCGGTGTTTTCCGCGCGCTTCAATCCAGTTCCAGCGCGCCGGT
>ERZ781272.745-NODE-745-length-16957-cov-3.879778_pt1 | contig 16957 bp, 16 predicted proteins | sample MGYA00375850_ERZ781272 | MGnify/ENA primary metagenome ERZ781272 (study PRJEB29790, sample SAMN06051246) | human gut metagenome | host: Homo sapiens | place: USA: Cincinnati, Ohio | collected 2013-06-21 | study: EMG produced TPA metagenomics assembly of the Gut...
ACACCTTGTAGTCCTTCAACATCTGTTTTATTCGCCTTTTCGTTCAATTGCGTAGCATTATCTGTTATCTGTTCTTGCAAATTATTTATATCTTCTTTAGTAGCAATGATAACACTTGGATTGATGTTTAAAGTAACATTTTCCGCATTACTTACCTCAAATATTGTCCTTACATTTAAATCCTTACTAGCTCCATTTGCTACAACTGGCTTATATGTTTCTGGATATTTTCCAACTGCAATCATATCACCCTCAGTATCAAAAAGACCTATTTCTCTTATTATAAATCCCCCAACACTTCCTGGAATAATTGTTTCTACTACAACCCAATTAGGATTCTTTTTATCAATAGATATAGAACCCACTTGGCAAGTATGAACCACATTTTTTAAATCTGTTTGCTCTTCTGTTGGATTATAATAAGCACCATTACCATCACCAACTTTTAATGTTGTTAAAGTTACATTACTATTTAATAATGTTGCATTTGCTATTTTCGCCTTACCTTTATTCGTAAGTATTGTGTAAAATTGTTCATCTGCCATCTTTTAAACCTCCTTTGGATATACTGTTACTATTTCATATTGTGCATCAAGCGCATTTTCCATTTCTATTTTTACATTGCTCTCAATATCTTTAGTTTGATATGGATAAACTGTTATTGTTTCACCACAAAGTGTTGCTGTTCCTATATTTAATTTTTCTTTTGTCTGTGATGTAATTAAATAGCTTACATTTAAATGTGCTGGTTTTAATTCTTCTATTGAATTATATAAAGAATCTAATTTATATGGATATCCCTGTTCACTTAATAAACTTAAAGTAAATGCATAGTGTGAATTATCTTCTATAACATCAACTTCATCAGCAAAACTTTTAGCAACACTTTTTATCATCTCAATGGTTGCAGTACCTTGTCCTCGATTCTTAGGAAGTAATCTATACCTACGTTCAAATAATGATAAAGTTCTATCAATTTTAACACCAAATTCCTTTTCTTTATGTTCTAATTCAGTATCCAGAGTTAATATAAAAGATTGATTATATATATTTTCTAACTTTTTAGCTAATGCATTAATTTGATCTGCACTTGCTTCATCTAAATTTTTAATTACTTCACTATTTTTATAATAATCTGGCTTATAATTTAAAAGTGTATCTGCATTAATCAAGGGTAACCCCTCCTAACACGCACACTTCTTCGTTTGCAACTGTTATATTATTAGATGAATTGTTAATTAATAGATTTGAATAATCTTCTACTCCTTCACAACCTAATATTATTGCTCCAATTTTGGCATAACTTATATAATTTTTCTTAAATGCTACTGTTGCAAGGAATGTTTCAATGTCTGATTCAATATTTTCTTTTACAAAATCTTTTGAATAACCCGATTCAATACTTACATTAACTTTTATATCTATTGTCTTTTCTATAACTGATGTTACTGTAACAGTAGCTCCTATAGGTCTGTTTTCTTCTATATGTGCTTTAACTGAATTTATTAAAGTTTCATCTGCTGTTTTCTTATTTGAATTCATAATTACACATTTAACAGTTCCGTTTCCATTCCAAAGGGGAAATATTTTGCATCCTCCTACTCCAGCAACTTCTAAACACCATTGTTGATAGTGATATATGTTTCCACTTGTAGCTGGCGTTCTGACTTTTATATAGTATCTTTCTCTTAATTCTTCATCATTTTCTTCATCATATCCATTTGTAAATGCTTCATTATTTACAACACTTTGAAGTCCTTGAAGTGTTTTTGGAAAATACTTAATTGAATTTGCTGGAACATTTCCAATAGCTCCATAACTTTCACATTCTACTAATACATCTACACTATCGCCTTCAATAGTTTTGTTTTCTATACAAGTAAAATTCATCTCATCAGATGATACTTGATCTCCAATAAATACTTTACTTCCGTCTGCACCAGTTATTGTGACATATCCAGTGGCTTTTTGTGCTTGCTTTCTACTTATTCCAAATTGTTCAACTATTTTTTCTAAGTCTTTGCCTGTTGCAGTATCAGCAAATGCTTTTTTAGAAATATCATCTCCATATTGATAAAGCTTTTCTAATTCAATTGCTACTGGCATTAATGCATCATAGAAAAATGTTCCTTCTGATGTATCATACTTGTTATCTATATTTAAAAGTAGATTTAACATTATATTTTCTTTTGTTTCGGACATTATAAAATCACCTCGCGTTCTATAGTTCCATAAATTGTAGAACAATTAAAACTTACTGTTAGCAACTTTTTGTTACGTTCAAATTTAAAATTTTCTACAGATTCAATTGAATTATTTTTTAATAAAACTTCTTTTATATTTCTTTCAATTTCAGCTTTCACAAATTCAAATGGAAAATCACTTGTTATCAATTCCTTGAAATTAGTTACTCCATAATCTGTATTATCATATATTTTAAATTTAAATTTATCAGTTTTTAATATTTTCTCTATCCATAACTTTAAAGCTTCAATTGTATCTATCTCTTGTAATTTCCCATCTATAACATTAAAATCTCCCTTAAAAAAGTCAAAAGAAAAAGACTTCCCTCTGTTAGTCTTTTTACTATTCCAAGTATCATTTTGTATTGTATTGTCCTGTGTAGGAAACATCATTTCACCACCTTATCTATAATAAAGTAAGCTTGTCCATTACTTGAAGGTATACATAAAACCTCATCTCCTGACTTTAAACTTCTATCTATTGTGCAAGTGCCTGTTTTCCCATCTACTGTACACATTCCCTTTAATATGCCTAAATTAGAACACACATAAGAATTACTATTATTTAAAATTACACTTCCATTAAATAATCTTACGCTTAAAGGACTATTACTTATTACTGTTCCAATAACAGGCTCGTCTATATCCTTATTGTCTCTTTTTTTAAATTCACCTGCTAAATCATACGCCCAGCTCATTAAGGATTCACCTTCCATTCTAATTCTACTGTAACCTTATGCAATCTATCTTGTAAGGTATGGTTAGTACTTTTAACTTTATAATAACCAACAAAATTTCCTTGGTTAAGATAAATCAATCTATTGCTTTTAATTATATTATTTACATCTTCATTTATTACAAGCAAAGGTATACTCGCACTTTTTACAATTTTATTAAGTTCTTCTAGTTTATTATTTGCGATATTTTGTGCCTTAGCTACATTATCTGTATCAATTTCAATTAAATCACTTAATTTTCCGTACCAATCATATTTAGTAGGATCTTCTGCAGTTGCATATTTTTTTGTGTTATCTTCACTGTTATCTACAACGGTAATACTATTTTTCATATCTTCAGTGCTACTTTTTATTTCTACATCACTTTGTATAACAATATTAGGTCTTATTTTTAAATCGCTTAATCTTCTAATATATAATATATTAGCTTCAAGCTCCTTAACATATTCTAGTCCCTGGTCATCTGTTGCTTTTTCTAATATATCATCTATTATTTCATTTATAGAGTCTTTATAAATTTGGGTAATTAAAGTTGGTATAGTTGTTATTTCACCTGTTATATACGCTTCACTTAACAAAGAATTTATAGCTTTATCCGCTTGCATATTATTAAATTGTTTTATAACTTTATTATTCATATAATAACTATAATCTTGAACTACATAATTATAAGATATACCATCATATTTTTCAGTTTTATCTATAACTACACCTCTAAAAATTTCTTTATCAAATAAATAAAGACTTACTACTTGTTGCATATATAGGTTCTTAATAGTATCAAAGCTTAATTGAGTACCTAAACTATCACTTGTATCTCCCCAGCTTAGATTATTAGAGTTGTATAATATATCAATTCCATCCGTTATTAATTTATACATATTATTCCCTCCAACTTCCATCAGTGCCTATAACATATCCGTCTATAGTTGTATTGCTGGCCATAATCCCATTAGCATAAAAGTAGTACCATTTGCCACTAATTTTTAACCATTTACCAGCAACCATTTTACAATTTTCATCTAAGTAATACCATTTATTTTGCCATAATAACCATTGTGAATATAAAGCATAGCCATTAGCATTGAAGTAGTACCAAACATTATCTATATTCTGCCACCCATTAGAATACCAAGTATATTCTTCTACACTTGTGCAGTACCACCATCCAGTAGCATCTTTATTCCAACCTAGTTTATAATTATTACTACTATATTCTCTATACTGTTTAAAACCTAAACTATAAGAATAATCTCCATTACGCTTTACTCCATAATTCCAATTTTCTATGCTAAATTTATCATTTATATAGCTCTTTCCATTTGCTATTATTGCAACATATACGTACTGCTTATTATTAATAACATAATTTATAAAATCAATAAATTCATTTGCCAAAACATCACTCTTGGCAAATGAATATTTTTTAGTAGGAAGCCAGCTTTCTAACGTAAAATTATCTAATCCTGCTGCTTTTATATTATTATATGTCCCATTACTATAAGTTTTAAATTCTTCATTTTCTATAACTTTATTTAATACAGGAAATTCAGTTGGAACAATAGGCATTTTAAAAACTTGTCTTTTATTTTTATCACTTATATAAATGTTGTATTCCGCCACCTTAAAACCTCCTATTTATTAGCTAATGCTAACCTAACTTGATTCCAAACTGCATTTCCTAATTGATCTATAAAACTTTCATTTCCTATTACATTCCCTTTAATTGTTATTTGTATTGGTGGAAGATTAGAATTACTAGCAATTTCATTACTTTGAGAATTAGTTTTAATTTGTGTTCCACTTCTTAATTTCATAAGTTCAGGTCCATGTTCACCTACCCACGTATAGCCACCTTTAAAATAGTTTGTTCCTAAAGCATTCTTAGCAACACTTGTACCTTCTCCACTATCTCCATCTCCACCAAAAACTTTTTTTGTAATATTTATTGCAGCTTTTATTGGAGTCGATAAGAAATTTATTAAGCCCTCCCAAATACCTTTTATGCCTTCTATAATTCCACTAAAGATTTCCTTTATTCCATTCCATGCTTTTTCCCAGTTTCCAGTAAATGCCCCTGTAAGAAATTCTATTATTCCATGTATTATTTTTAATCCACCTTGTATTACTTGTCCTATAGAACTAAATGCACCAGTAACATATTGTACTAATGTTTGCCATATACCAGCAAATACTGGTTGTAATACACCAAGTAGCCATGTTAAAAATGGTACTAAAACACTATTCCAGAATTCATTTACTGATTGCATTATTTGTTTAATAAGAGGAACTATCGTACTGTTTACCCATGCCATTAACTGTGTCCCTAATTCTTTTATTTTAATCCATAAATTATTGATCATATTTCTAAATGTAGCTGACTTTTGATATGCTAATACAAATGCACCTACTAATGCTGTAATTCCTATAATAATCCATCCTATAGGTGTTAATGCAATTGTTCCGTTTAACAATGCCCATACAAGTTGAAATCCTTTTGTTGCAATAGATAATCCTCTTATAGCCTTATTTACAACAGTAAAAGCAACTGCCATGCCGGCAATGGTTATAATTATATCTTTATGTTGTACTACGAAATTAAAAACTTTACTGATAACATTATATATAGTATTGAATACTTGAGTGGCTTTACTTGCTATATTGTCAAGTGTTCCATCGCTTTGCCACTTTGTGAGCTTATCTCCAAGTAATTGCATCTTTTCTCTAATTTTATCTATAAGAGTCCCGCTTTTTACAGTTCCATCATCTTGTATACCAACAATTTTGGCTAGTGCATTCTTTGTAACGCCTGTGATTGTACTCCACATCCCCTTAGTTGTTTTACTAAGTTTCTCTGCTCCACCAGTATACCTATCTTCCATTATTGCTAATAATGCTTTATTAAAATTTTCTTGATTGGTTATCTGACCTTTATTATTTATTGTTTCTTGTCCTGCAAACATTTCATTTGCTTTAGCCTGTACATCTGCCTTCTTTATTCCAAACTCTTTAAGTCTTTCTAATTCTCCTGTTTGAGCATCAATAAAAGCTTCTGTCGCTTGGTCTAGTGGTTTATTGGTTGCGGCAGCCATATCTACTATATTGGTGAGATAACTTTTTGCACTTAATCCCATACTCTCAAGTTTAGATGATGCTTCAACCATTTCTCCACCCTCAAACGGTGTTTTATTAGCAAGGTCAATAGAAAATTTCATTATTTCTGCTGCTTTTTGAGTAGACTTTGTTGCAGTTTCAAGCTGTGTTCTATAACCTTCTAGATCCATAGCTTCACTCAATCCTGTTCCTATCCCTAATGCTCCTAAAACTGTTCCTATCTTTGCTACCTTGCTTGCTGCATTAGTCACTGTTTTTTCAATTCCTTTTCCTAAATTATTTAATGACTTTTGTGCTGAAAGTGTAGCTTTTTGTGCTTCCTTAGATAAGTTCTTAAAATTTTTAGATACTCCAACAAGTTTTTTACTAGTATTGTCTTGAAGTGAAAGAATAGTATTTAATGTTTTGCTAGCCATTCTCTTTACCTCCTTCCCCAAACACTGCTTTTATTTTTGATTTCTCAAATTCAATTTTTGTTTCAATGTTATAATTCATGCTTTCGATAAAAAATAATTTTTCTAGTTCTGTTAGATTCAATAAATAATCTAACTTAAACCCTTTATCTAAATAGTAAGCAACATAATTTAATTCTCCCGGGGCGTTATTATTGCCCCTTATGAGTTTTTTACATCTTCTTGTATATCTCCCGTATCAAATGCATTAGATATTTTTTCAGCTGCATCTATATCCATATATTCATTTCTAGGAACTACAACTTCTCCATTTTCTGGGTTTATAACATCTTCAGCAGTATATCTACCAATTAGTCTTTCTTTTAATTCCTCAATAACTTCATTTCCTTCTTTGATTTCTGTAACATAAAGACCTTCAGAAGTTCCACAGTCTTCTTCTCTAACAATTACATCTTGAGAAACATCAACAAGCCTTCTTGTTAAATACCCTGAATCCGCTGTTTTTAATGCAGTATCAGCATTACCTTTTCTAGCACCATGTGTAGATAAGAAATATTCTAATACATCCAAACCTTCTTTGAATGATGCTTTGATTGGCAATTCTATGATTTTACCAGATGGACTCGCCATAAGTCCTCTCATACCAGCTAATTGCTTAATTTGTGACTTAGAACCTCTCGCTCCTGAGTCTGCCATCATATATATTGGATTAAACTTATCAAGACTGTCCATTAAAGCATTCGCAATGTCCTCAGTTGTTTGAGTCCACTTTTCAATAACTCTTTCATATCTTTCGTCATCAGATATGAATCCTCTCTTATACATTTTTTCAATTTTTTCAACTGTTTCATCAGCTTCTTTAAGTAATTCATATTTAGCATCTGGAACTATAATATCCGATGTCGCAACTGTTACCGCTCCAATTGATGAATAATGATATCCTAGCGCTTTTATATTATCAAGCATCACTGATGTCTTTATTGGACCATGCTTCATATAGCAATTATCTATAATTCTACCTAATGATTTTTTAGTTACTAAGAAATCAACTTCCAAATCAAATTTTGTTTCTTCATTGCTTCTATCGACTAATCCTAGATTTTGAGGTATTGATTCATTGAAAATTATTTTACCAACTGTAGTTTTAATTATTCTTGATTGTTTTACTCCATCAAATTCTCTACTTACTTTTACATTAATCTTTGCATGGATATTAATAGCCTTTGTCTCATATGCCATTATAGCTTCATCTACACTAGAGAAAGTCATTCCTTCTCCTTTAGCACCATCTCTATCCATTGTTAAGTAATATGATCCAAGAACCATATCTTGTGTAGGAACACAAACCGGTTTACCATCTGATGGCTTTAATATATTGCTTGCACCTAGCATTAAAAACCTTGCTTCCGCTTGTGCTTCAACAGATAATGGAAGATGGACAGCCATTTGGTCACCATCAAAGTCAGCATTGTATGCTGTACAAGATAATGGATGAAGTTTTATTGCCTTACCTTCTACTAAGACTGGTTGAAATGCTTGAATCCCAAGTCTATGCAGTGTAGGAGCACGATTAAGTAATACTGGATGATCAGCAATAACCTCTTCTAGTACATCCCAGACTTGTGGTTGAACTCTTTCAACCATTCTCTTAGCACTTTTAATATTATGAGCAATTCCATCTTGAACTAGTTTCTTCATAACAAATGGTTTAAATAACTCTATAGCCATTTCTTTTGGAAGACCGCATTGATACATTTTTAATTCTGGACCAACAACAATAACTGATCTTCCCGAATAGTCAACTCTCTTACCAAGTAAGTTTTGTCTAAATCTTCCTTGTTTACCTTTTAACATATCAGAAAGAGATTTTAAAGGTCTATTTCCCGGACCTGTTACAGGCCTACCTCTTCTACCATTATCAATAAGTGCATCTACAGCCTCTTGAAGCATTCTTTTTTCATTTCTAACAATTATATCAGGAGCTCCTAAATCTAATAACTTCTTTAATCTGTTATTTCTATTTATAACTCTTCTATATAAATCATTTAAATCAGAAGTAGCAAATCTTCCACCATCTAGTTGAACCATTGGTCTTAAATCTGGCGGTATTACTGGTATAACACTTATAACCATCCATCCTGGTTTATTTCCAGATTTTCTAAATGATTCTACCACTTCTAATCTTCTAATTATTCTTACTTTTTTTTGACCAGTACTCTGTTTTAATTCTTCTTTTAGTTCCTTTGACGCTGATTCTAAGTCAATCTCATTTAATAATTCTTGGATTGCTTCTGCACCCATACTAGCTTCAAAGCTTTCATCACCATATTTTTCAACAGCTTCTCTATACTCTTTTTCATTAAGAAGTTGTTTCTTTAATAGTGGTGTTTCTTTTGGATCTGTAACTATATAAGAAGCAAAATATAATACTTTTTCTAAAGATCTTGGTGACATATCTAGTAACAATCCCATTCTTGATGGGATTCCTTTAAAGTACCAAATGTGAGATACAGGGGCAGCCAATTCAATGTGCCCCATTCTTTCTCTTCTTACCTTAGCCTTAGTAACTTCTACTCCACATCTATCACAAACTATTCCCTTATATCTAACTCTCTTATATTTTCCACAATGACATTCCCAATCTTTCATTGGTCCAAATATTCTTTCACAGAATAAACCATCTCTTTCTGGCTTTAAAGTTCTGTAATTAATTGTTTCTGGTTTTTTAACTTCTCCTCTTGACCACTCTCTTATTTGTTCTGGAGATGCTAAACCAATTTGTATTGCATCAAAATTATTTAATTCAAACAAGGGTAAATCCTCCCTTCAAAATTAGTGTTCATCATTAAATCCATCTAAATCTAACTGATCTAGTTCTTCGATATCTGCATTTTCGTCATAATCAATATCATCAAGGTCATCTTCCCTAGTCTCATCATAGCCATCATTTATAATTTCCGGTTCTGGAGTAATACTTTCTTCAGTTCCCTCTATATTAACTTCCAAATCTGCCATGTCATCATCAGCAAACTCTTTTAATTTAACTTCTTCATGCGAGTCATTTAGAACCTTTATATCAAGACATAAAGCTTGAAGTTCCTTTATAAGAACTTTAAATGATTCCGGAACACCTGGTTCTGGTATATTTTCACCTTTAACTATAGCCTCATATGTTTTAACTCTACCTACAACATCATCTGATTTAACTGTTAAAATTTCTTGTAATGTATGTGCTGCGCCGTATGCTTCAAGTGCCCAAACTTCCATTTCTCCAAATCTTTGCCCACCAAATTGAGCTTTACCTCCAAGTGGTTGTTGCGTAACTAAAGAGTATGGTCCAGTTGATCTAGCATGTATCTTATCATCAACTAAGTGATGAAGCTTTAAGATATACATTATTCCAACAGTTACTTCATTATCAAACGGCTCTCCTGTTCTTCCGTCATATAATATAGTCTTAGCATTAGCATTAAATCCAGCCTTTTCTAAGCATTCTGTAATTTCACTTTCTGTTGCTCCATCAAATACTGGTGTTGCTATGTGCCAACCTAAATGGCTTGCTGCCCATCCTAAATGAACTTCAAGCACCTGCCCTATATTCATACGTGAAGGAACTCCTAGCGGATTTAAGCAAATTTGAAGTGGTCTTCCATCTGGTAAAAACGGCATATCTTCTTCCGGTAAAACTCTTGATATAACCCCTTTATTACCATGACGTCCTGCCATCTTATCACCAACTGATATTTTTCTTTTTTGTGCGATATAGCATCTTACAAGTTCATTAACTCCTGGATTTAATTCATCTCCATTTTCTCTTGTAAATACTTTAATATCAACAATTATACCAGCTTCTCCATGTGGCACTCTTAATGAAGTATCTCTTACTTCTCTAGCTTTTTCTCCAAATATTGCTCTCAGCAATCTTTCTTCTGCTGTTAATTCTGTTTCGCCCTTTGGTGTAACCTTACCTACTAATATATCTCCGGATCTTACTTCAGCACCTATTCTGATTATTCCTCTTTCATCCACATCTTTAAGCGCATCATCGCTTACATTTGGAATATCTCTTGTTATTTCTTCTGGGCCTAGCTTCGTATCTCTCGCTTCGCATTCATATTCTTCAATATGCATAGAAGTAAAGATATCTTCTCTAACTAATTCTTCAGAAATCAGCATAGCATCTTCGTAGTTATATCCTTCCCATGTTATGAATCCCATTCTGATATTTCTACCTAATGCAATTTCACCTAAATCTGTTGATGGACCGTCTGCAATAACCTGATTCTTATATACAACTTCTCCTGTATCTACTATTGGCCTTTGATTAATACAAGTACCTGAGTTACTTCTCTTAAACTTTAATAGTTTATATACATCTATACCACCATCTGAATCTCTTTTAATTTTTATTTCAGAACCAGATACATATGTAACAATTCCTGCATTTTTCGCTTTAGGAAGTACTCCTGAATCTACAGCTGCTTTATACTCAATACCAGTACCCACTATTGGTGCTTGTGGCTTTAATAATGGAACTGCTTGACGTTGCATGTTTGATCCCATAAGTGCTCTTGTAGCATCATCATTTTCAAGGAACGGAATCATAGCTGTTGCAACTGATACCATCTGTCTTGCAGATACATCAATCAAATCTACATCTGTAGCCGGAACTACGAACACGTCTTCTAAGTGTCTTACTGTAACCTTTTTATCGATAAAATGTCCTTCTTCATCTAGCGGTTCTTTTGCTTGAGCTATTAAAAACTGATCTTCTTCATCTGCAGTAAAGTATCTAATTTCATCTGTAGCTCTACCGTGTTCTTTATCAACTATTCTATATGGTGTTTCTATAAAACCATATTCATTGACTTTAGCAAAAGTAGCTAATGAATTAATAAGACCTATATTCGGACCTTCTGGTGTTTCTATAGGACACATTCTTCCATAATGTGAATGGTGAACGTCTCTAACTTCAAACCCTGCTCTTTCTCTTGAAAGTCCCCCTGGTCCTAATGCTGATAATCTTCTTTTATGAGTTAATTCCGATAATGGATTTGTTTGATCCATGAATTGTGATAATTGTGAGCTTCCAAAGAATTCTTTTATAGCTGCTGCCACCGGTCTTATATTTATTAACATCTGTGGAGTTATTGCTTCTTGATCTTGAATAGTCATTCTTTCTTTAACTACTCTTTCCATCCTTGATAAACCAATTCTAAATTGATTTTGTAATAATTCTCCAACTGATCTTAATCTTCTATTTCCTAAATGGTCTATATCATCAACATAGCCTATTCCATATGCTAATCCTAGTTCATAACTAATAGTTGCGAAAATATCGTCTCTTATAATATGTTTTGGAATAAGTCTTGAAATATTCTTCTTTATCTCTTCTTTAATAGTTGATTCATCAGAAAAGTTATCTAATATTTCTCTTAATGTTGGATAGTGTACTAATTCTTTAATTCCTAAATCTGAAATATCAAATGAAACTTGTTTATTTATATCAACAAAATGGTTACTTATTACCCTAACCACCTTATCTTCTATTAATAGATCAACAGATTTAACACCAGCATTTTGTATTTCTTCAGCCATCAACCTACTAATTTTTTGATTTTTCTCAACCATTATTTCTCCAGTTTGTGGATTAACAATATCCCCTGCAGATACTTGGTTTGCTATTCTTAAATTTAATGCTAGCTTTCTATTAAATTTATATCTACCTACTCTAGATAAATCATATCTTTTTGCATCAAAAAATAGAGTATCAATTAAAGATATAGCACTATCAACTGTTGGTGGCTCTCCTGGTCTTAATCTTTTATATATTTCAAGCAATGCCTCTTCTTTAGTCTTAGTATTATCTTTTTCTATTGAAGCTCTAAGTCTTTCTTCTTCTCCAAAAAAGTCTAATAATTCTTGATCACTGCCAAAACCCATAGCTCTCGCTAATATAGTGATTGGTAGCTTTCTTGTCTTATCTATTCTTACATAGATTATATCATTTGAATCTGTTTCATACTCTAACCATGCACCCCTATTAGGAATTACAGTAGCAGAATATAATTTTTTACCACTCTTGTCTATAGAGTAATTATAATATACGCCTGGTGATCTTACTAATTGACTTACTATAACTCTTTCTGCACCATTGATTACAAAAGTACCTTGTTCAGTCATTAAAGGAAAATCTCCCATGAACACTTCTTGTTCTTTTATTTCACCAGTTTCATTATTTTGAAGTCTTACTGAAACTTTCAGTGGAGCTGCATATGTTGCATCTCTTTCTTTACATTCTTCAACTGAGTATTTGATATTTTCCATATCAAGTTTATAATCAACAAATTCTAAAACTAAATTACCCGTAAAATTTGTTATCGGATTGATATCCTCAAAAACTTCGTGTAATCCTTCATCTAGAAACCATTGATATGAATCTAATTGAACCTCAATTAGATTTGGCATTTCAGTAACATCTTTAACCTTACCGAAACTCATTCTTGTTCTTTTCCCAACTTGGACAGGATGTACCATGAACTTTCACCCCTTGTATAAACTAAAATAACCAAAAGCATACTTTCCCTAAGGACTTTGCTTTCGGACAGCGTCTTTTTATAGTATAACCATTAATAACCAAATTATACTCTGTTTTTCCACTAAGAATATATATTATTCCATAGTGAATAATACATTATATTATAATATCATATGATTTTTTTATTGTCAACACAATTTAAAATGTAATATTTAGTCATAAAGCTATATATAATATTTACTATGAATTTGTATAATAAACATTATATATAGCTTTATACAACCAACAAAAAAGGTGCATAAAGCACCTTTTTATTATTTAAATTCTACAGTAGCTCCAACTTCAGCTAATTTAGCTTTCATTTCTTCTGCTTCTTCTTTAGCAACGCCTTCTTTTAATGTCTTAGGAGCTCCATCAACTATTTCTTTAGCTTCTTTTAATCCTAATCCAGTTATTTCTCTTACAACTTTGATAACCTTTATTTTGTTATCTCCAGCGCTAGCTAATACTACATCAAATTCTGATTTTTCTTCAGCAGCAGCTCCACCAGCAGCACCAGCAACCATTACTGGAGCAGAAGCAGATACACCGAATTTTTCTTCTGCAGCTTTTACTAATTCATTTAATTCTGTAACTTTCATTTGTTCTATAGCTTCTAATATTTGTTCTATTGTCATTTTTCGCACCTCCGAAATTATTTTCTTATTTTATTATCTTTTTATAATTTAATTTAAATTAAGCGACAATTAAGCTTCTTGTCCTTCTTTTTCTTTCACTAAAGCGTCTAATAAGTAAACGAAGTTAGACATTGGAGCTTTTAAGCTACCAAGTAATTTAGCAAGAAGAACTTCTCTTGGTGGTATGTTAGCAAACTCAACGATTTGAGCTTCGTTGTAGAATTCACCTTCAACAACACCCATTTTTAATTTCATTTTTGGATGAGACTCCATAAATTCTTTTATAACTCTAGCTGGAGCTATTGGATCTTCGTAACCAAATGCTATAGCATTAGTTCCTACTAATAATTCATCATTGAACTCAGATATTCCAACTTCTTGAGCTGCTCTTCTTACTAAAGTATTTTTGTATACTTTGTATTCAACACCAGCTTCTCTCATTTTCTTTCTAAGTTCTGTAACTTCTTCAACTGTAAGTCCTTTGTAATCAACAACTATAGTAGAAGATGATTTTTGTAATTTTTCAACTATCTCTGCAACAACTTGTGATTTTATTTGTAAAGCTTCTCTCATCTAGATGTGCACCTCCTTCACCATGTAGGTTATAATTCGCCGCGATTCATATAAAAAGCTTTTATATTATCTATTGCATAGACGACATAAAAGCTTTAGTTTATCATTTATCTAAAACCTCGGTAGGATATTTAAGCTAAAGCACCTACTGTCTACGGCAAATCTATTCTTTTTTATATCAACAATTGTTATATTAACATTTTTGTTAGCTTGTGTCAACTGGAATAATTAATCAATAATTAGTCAGTTATCTTAGCTGCATTTATTTTTACTCCAGGTCCCATTGTAGAAGCAACAGTAACTGTTCTTAAGTAAGTTCCTTTTGCTGAAGCTGGCTTAGCTTTTACTATAGCAGACATTAATGTTGCGAAGTTTTCAGCTAATTTTTCTCCACCGAAAGATACTTTTCCTACTGGAACGTGAACTATATTGTTTTTGTCTAATCTGTATTCAACTTTACCAGCTTTTATTTCTTCTATAGCTTTAGTAACATCAAATGTAACTGTTCCTGATTTTGGGTTTGGCATTAAACCTTTTGGTCCTAATACTCTACCTAATCTACCAACTACACCCATCATATCTGGAGTAGCAACAACTACATCAAAGTCAAACCAGTTTTCTTTTTGTATTTTTTGTACTAAATCTTCAGCACCTACGAAGTCTGCTCCTGCAGCTTGAGCTTCAGCAGCTTTTTCTCCTTTAGCGAAAACTAAAACTTTTTTAGTTTTCCCAGTTCCGTGAGGTAATACTATAGCACCTCTAACTTGTTGGTCAGCGTGACGTCCGTCAACACCTAATTTTATATGAGCTTCTACAGTCTCATCAAATTTAGCTGTAGCTATTTCAGCAACTAAATCTAAAGCTTCTTTAGAATCATATAATTTAGTTCTATCTATTTTAGCTACTGCTTGAGTATATTTTTTACTTTTTTTAGCCATTTTATTTTCCTCCTGTGGTTAATTTACGGTTTTAAAACCTCCCACTTCTAATGAAGTGTCTAATCTAAAATTAGTCTTCTACTACGATACCCATACTTCTTGCAGTACCAGCTATCATTCTCATAGCAGCTTCTACTGAAGCAGCATTTAAGTCAGGCATTTTTAATTCAGCTATTTCTCTAACTTGAGCTGAAGTTAAAGTTGCAACTTTCTTTTTATTTGGTTCTCCAGACGCAGTGTCTAAACCAGCAGCTTTCTTTAATAATACTGCAGCTGGTGGAGTTTTAGTTATAAAACTGAAAGATCTATCTTGATATACAGTTATAACAACTGGTATTATCATTCCAGCTTGATCTGCAGTTTTAGCATTGAATTCTTTAGTGAATCCCATTATGTTAACTCCGTGTTGCCCTAATGCTGGACCAACTGGTGGAGCTGGAGTAGCCTTTCCTGCAGGTATTTGTAATTTTATTTGACCTATAACTTTTTTAGCCATTACGAGCGCACCTCCTCAGATTTTCTATTCTGTTATTATATTCTTTCTATGTTTTTAAGACTCATTTCAAGTGGTGTTTCTTTTCCACCAAATGCGTCTATACATATTCTTGCTGTGTCATTATTTGTGTCAACATGTTTAACAGTCCCAGTTTGACCTACAAATGGACCACTTGTAATTTTTACAACTTCGCCAACTTCTAAGTCTTCTGGACCACTTACTTTAAATACAGTTAAATCAATTCCCATTGCTTCAACTTCGGCATCACTTAATGGAACTGGTTTAGACCCAGGACCTACAAATCCTGTAACACCTTTTGTATTTCTTACTATATACCAAGATTCATCAGTTATAATCATTTTGATTAAAACATAACTTGGATATATTTTTCTTTGTCTAACTTTTTCTTTTCCTGTTTTTGTAGTTTCTACTACATCTTCAGTTGGTACAACCACATCTGTTATGAATTGTTCCATGCCTCTTGTTTTTACGGCTTTTTCTATGGTAGCTTTAACTTTATTTTCATGTCCTGAATAAGTATGAACTACATACCATCTTGCTTCTTGTAACTCTGACATTTGCTTTCTCCTTTTAATCTATTTTAGTATTAATCCTAGTGCACCAGATAATACAGTGTCTAATCCCCATACTAATATAGTAAACGAAATAATTGTAGCTAAAACTATACCTGTGTTTTTTAGCAATTCTGTTTTGGTTGACCATGTAACTCTTGCAAGCTCTTGTTTAGTGCCTTTTAAATATCCCACTAAACCAGACTTCTTTTTAACCTTTTGGTTTTCTTGAGTTGCCATCTACACTCACATCCTTAAAATAAGACTATTTTGTTTCTTTATGAGTAGTATGTTTTTTACAGAATTTACAGTATTTATTTAACTCAATTCTGTCTGGATTGTTCTTTTTGTTTTTTGTAGTGTTGTAGTTTCTTTGCTTACATTCTGAACAAGCTAAAGTTACTTTTACTCTCATCTGCTACACCTCCAAATTTGTAAATACAATAATATATATTGTTAAATAATACCTTAGACATTTACTTTAAAAATTAAATGTTAGATATTATCACCTTCCTTAATCATTACTTTGTATAAGTTATCACAAATTTATATTGATGTCAATGTTTTTGTAAGTTTACTGCTAAAAAAAGAGAGGTCGTAACCCCTCTTTCTTTATATATATAAATAATCTATTTTTTAGATTATTCTATTATTCC
>ERZ781272.749-NODE-749-length-16877-cov-37.798003_pt1 | contig 16877 bp, 16 predicted proteins | sample MGYA00375850_ERZ781272 | MGnify/ENA primary metagenome ERZ781272 (study PRJEB29790, sample SAMN06051246) | human gut metagenome | host: Homo sapiens | place: USA: Cincinnati, Ohio | collected 2013-06-21 | study: EMG produced TPA metagenomics assembly of the Gut...
CGGAAAAGGATGGGCCCGCGCGGCCTGAGCGCGTTCCAATTTCTTCTTCCGTTGTTAAGGCAATCAAAAAAGCAAGTGTAACGGGGAAATTTTACGAAATGGTTCTGACTAACAATATCCCTTTTTCGGTAGGCTAGACGCCGGGAAAGCTTTTCCCGTCGTTTTCATTTTCTCCCGCTTTGGAAGAAGGGCTGGATTGGGTAGAGAGAGATCAAGGAGATTGAAACCGCTTCTCTTGAAAAACGGCACTTTTCTAACTGACTTCGCGGATTTGCTCTATATGTGGAGGGGGGAGCCGCTGGAAAATCCTGTTCTTTGCCGGATAAAGGCTTGCTTTTTCATCTGAGAGACGGTACGATAAAGATAATCTGAAGGGGGGGACGTGATCAATGCCAAACAGCTACGAGCGGATTTATGCCGTCGTCCGGCAGATTCCCTATGGCAGAGTCGCAACCTATGGGCAGGTAGCTGCGCTCGCAGGCAATCCCCGCTGGTCGCGCGTGGTCGGTTATGCGCTGCATGTCAATCCGGATCCGGTGCATATTCCATGCTTTCGCGTGGTCAACCGGTTCGGCGAGGTATCCAGTGCCTTTGCCTTTGGCGGGGAAAATGAACAGATCGCGCTTCTAAAACGGGAGGGAGTGCGCTTTTTACCGGACGGGCGTGTGGATCTTGCGCATTTCTGTTGGAACGGAGACATGCAGGCAGACATCATTTCTGAATAAGAGAGGTTTTGAGTTATGGACAATTTTTTTGACCTAATTGCGCGGCGAGAGAGCTGCCGTAATTATGATCCGCAAAAAAGGGTAGAAACGGAAAAGCTGATCAAATGCATCGAGGCGGCGCGCATCGCACCGTCCGCGTGTAACAGCCAGCCTTGGAGCTTTGTCGTTGTCAACAGCCCGGAGGTATCCCCGAAGGTCGCAAAATGCGTGCAGGGGATGGGGATGAACCGGTTTACGGACGCTTGCCCATCCTTTATCGTCGTGATCGAGGAAAAGGCGAATATGACAGCGAAGCTCGGCGGAGCGTTTAAGGACCAGCAGTTTGCGCAGATCGATATCGGGATCGCTACCACGCACATTTGTCTTGCCGCCGTGGAGCAGGGGCTCTCGGCCTGCGTCATGGGCTGGCTGGAGGAAAAAAAGCTCAAGGAACTGCTTAATATCCCGAAATCGAAGCGGATCCGCCTGGTGCTGAGCGTTGGATATGCGGCGAATGAAAGCCTGCGGGAGAAAAAACGCAAGAAACTGGACGAAATTATGCGAATTGTCGACTAAATCATTGCTTTTCTGCCGCTGGAAAGTGCTACCGGGCTTTTCGAGAGGCCGATTTGCTTGACGGAACCTGCGCGTATTTGGTATAATTATGCTAATTCTATCAGGTATTCCGTCCGGAGGAAAAGGCCGGGGCATTCCCCGGCATCACGTGAAAAGGAGAAAACCAATGGATAAAAAGAAAACCAAGATCATTGTGGTCGTGGCGGCTGTCTGTGTGGTGATCGCCGTTGCTGTGGGCATTGTGTTCGCGGTACGCGGCAGCAAAAAGCCGGATACTACAGAGCCGGTGAGCAACAGCGCCGCCGCAGATGTGTACGCACCGACGGAATCAGTTGGCGAAGTGTCTACCGACGAGCCGTCCACCGAGGCGGAGAGCACGGAGCCTTCCACGCAGGAAGAAGCGTCGGTTTCCAAAACAACCACGACAAAGCCGCGTACGGCCACTCCTGCGAAGAAGCCGGTTACAACAAAGCCTTCCATAACCAAGGCGACCGGCCCGGTTACCAACGGTGAAAACCCGTTTGTGGAGTATGATGAAAACGGCAATCCCGTCCCGATCGGCGCAACAGACTTCCGCCGCAGCCTCGGTTACTGTGAGCTGTATGACAGGATGGCGCCAGCGGCTGCGATGGATTTCGATACGGTGCGCGTGAAATTCCGCTATAACAATCTTGACTGGATGATCCAGATGTGGAAGGGGCAGTACGGCCCCTCAATCGGCTGTGAGATCGGTGTTTATCATAAACCGACCACGCGTGCGGTCGAATTTTATGACTGTGCGACGGACGAGAATTCGCTCTGCATGGAAGCGACGCTCTACCGAAAGGGAAAGTTTATCTTCCACATGCCATATCGTCTCTATTGGTGGGCCGCGGCGTTTGATCCTGGTATGCTTGACAGCGTTGCCGACCGTTCGGAGCTGAATGTTGTTGGCCGGATTACGCTGAAAGATAAAGAGATGTGCACTGCCTTTGCGAATTCCCTGCAGAAGCAGAAGGATGGGCAGGGCCGTACCTTCAAGAATGTGGGCAGCAGTTATAACAAGAATCAGCCGACTGTAACGCCGGTTTTCCAGGTAGTTGGCAATGATGTCTATTTTACTTGGTAATGAAATTAATCGGTTACACAAATTATAGTTGACTTTATGCTATTTTAGTGGCATAATAACGAAGTAATACAGTGGCAATAGCCGTTGTAAATAATTAAAGAGAAGGGAATGTCAACCATGAAAAAAGTTCTCAGCGTAGCGCTTGCTCTGGTTCTCTGCCTTGCTATGTGCGTTCCGGCGTTTGCAGCCGACACGAAGGATCCGGTCGATCAGATCGCTGGCGCTCTGAAAGGAGCAGGCATTGATCTCGATGCGATTACAGAGAAACTGTCCAGCCTTGGCAACTTTGATATCGGCTCCCTGACTGGTGGCAACTTCGACATCAGTTCTATCACGGACGCTCTGTCCGGCCTGAGTAATTTCGATATTGCCAGCCTGAAGGACACGCTCATTGGTGCGCTTGGCAACATTGGTGGTGGCGATTTCGACATCGCTGGTATTCTCAATGGCCTGAAAGACAATGAGCTTGCTCAGCTGATCGCGAAGATTTATTCCATCGCTCCGGCGGAGAAAGAGACCACCACAGAGGCGACCACCACGGAAGAAATCACAGAAGCTCCGACCGAGCCGGAAGAAATCCCGGAGACCGGTGATTCCGCTATCGGCATCGCGGTGCTTGGCGTTGTTTCCGTTGCGGCTGCTGCGGCGTTTGTCTGCACCCGCAAGAAGGAAGCGTAAGCAATCCTTTTTGGCAATTAAAAACACCTTCCGGGTTACCGGGTACTGGTAAAACAGTAAAATTTTAGGAACAGGTATGATTTCGGTCATGCCTGTTCCGCTTTTATCAGTTCATCCACGGGAATAAAGCCCGCAAGGTCGTACTCAATGTGGATTTTCTGCTTCCGCTTGCCGGCGCTTCCACATAGACAGCCCTTACGAGTTCTCTGAGCGTAGGGAGTAAGCTTCTTCAGTTCAGTATGGCTCTGCACCCGCCGGATAAGCTGTTCAAGGTTCTCTATCTGTCGTTCCGGTACTTCAATTTCCTGCTGCAAACCTTTGGATTCAGACTGGAGCTGTTTCTGTTCGTCCTCGTAGGTTTTGCTCTTTGCTCATCATGGCAAAAGCGTTCATCGCTCAGTTTGCCAGTGGCGTTGTCCCCTGATGCTCATCCTATTCTCTTTTCAAAAACAGGGAGAAGGTCGTTCCGTTTTCGTCGGATGCCACTTTGACATACCCGTTTTGCTTGCTGATAATATCACGGGTAAGATATAAGCCGATACCTACGCCGTCAACCCCTGCTGACTGTTTTCCACGGTAAAACCTGCCGAAGATTTTAGCCTGTTCTTCTTCGGGAATACCGATACCGTTGTCAGATATATCAAGCCGCAGATAGGACGGATATTCCATGATTTGCAGGCGGACAAGCCCGCCGTTTGGCGTGTATTTTACGGCGTTGTCGAGCACATTCGTGATCGCCTCCGTCGTCCAGTTAAAATCGAGCAGAGCTTCAAAGCTCTGTTCACAGTCAAAGGTAATGGTGATGTTTTTGCTCTTTGCTTTCGCATAGACGGTTTTTACCGCTTGCAGAACAATATCGTTTAAGCCGTTCCTTTCGGGTTTCAGACTGATAATGCCGCTTTCCAGACGGGACATTTTAATCAGGCTGTTTGTCAAAAAGGTCAGCTTTTCAAGGGACATTTGCAGGGTGGCAATATATTCACTCCGTTCTTTGTCGGATAATTCTTTATCGCCGAGTAGCTGGGCAAAGGTATTTGCCGCCGCTACGGGCGTTTTGATTTGGTGTGAAATATCGGAAATCAACGTCTTGATTTGTTCCTTTTCCTGCGCCAGCATTTTATTTTGCGCTCTTAAAATATTGCGGAGCTTCAAAAGCTGGTGTTGCAGGCGGGCGGTCAGGGTGTCCTCGGCTTCCGAAAAGACAGTCCGTTCCTGTTGCTCCACCAAAGCCTCGATCAGCAGCGTAATCTGTTCCAGCAGATTATCATTATAGCGGTTGTGCAGAAAGTCGAGCAGGAACAGCAAACCGCATAAAATCACAAAGGCAGAAACGACAAAAAGTATAAGGAGAGGGCTATTCTCCATAAAAAACAACGCACCAATAGATACCGCCGCTGTGACAGTACCTACAATTAAAATCAATTTTCTGTAAATCCCAAAATGCTTCATCGTCATTCTCCAAAGGTATAGCCCATACCAAAAACAGTCACAATGTATTCCTGCTTTTCATCGTTCAGTTTCTGCCTTAATCTCTTAATATTCACACGCACCGTATTGTCGTCCACAAAGTTCCCGTCTATGTCCCAAAGCTGTTCTAAAAGCATTGCCTTTGTAACAACCCTGCCTTTGTTTTCCATTAAATAGAGAAGCAGCTTGTATTCCGTTGAGGTCAGGTGTATTTCCTGCCTGTTCAGAAGAACAACACATTTATCTGTATCGACCTTTAAATCTCTGTATTTGATACGGGCAGTTCCGCCGCCTGTTCGTTTTAAAACTGCCAGCACTTTTTTTCGTAAAACCTCAAGAGGAAAAGGCTTGGAGATATAATCATCACATCCCACCGAAAATCCCCCTAACATATCCTCCTCGGTATCGTTAGCGGTTAAAAATAAAACGGGCGTTTCGGAGGTTTCACGGATTCTTTTGCAAAGCTCCAGACCGCTGCCGTCGGGCAGGTTAATATCGAGCAGGAACAAATCATACTTTTGCTTTTGGTATTGCTGCAAGGCTTCCAGATAGCCATATACCGCTGTAACCGTATGCTCGTCCTTTTTTAAGGCAATGGAAATTCCCTTGCTCAAAATCTTATCATCTTCAAGGAGAAAAATATTCGCCATAGCCGCAAAACGCACCACCTTTCCTCACATTTTAGAATTGCAGGAACAGACGCAGCAGTGCTGCGTCCGTCCCGCAAACTCACTTAGTTATTAAAATTGTGCAGCCGTTCAATGACCGTTTCATCAGAAGTCGCCTTATAGACAATCGCCGGAACGCTCAGGCAAATCACAAAGATTGCCGCAATCAAAGCGATTACAAGCGCAACAGGGTATTCAAATACCGCATAATTTGCTAAATGCGGTACTGCGTTTGCTACCAGCATTAGGAACGCATTGCCGAAAGTCATAATCAGCAGAGTAGAGATCAGGGCATAAATACCGCCTTCTAAAGTCAGTATCTTCATAATCTGCTTTTTCGTTGTGCCGATACTTTCCATAATGGCAAATTCGTTTTTCCTTGCAACCACGCCGGTCAGCATAACATTGACAAAGTTAATCAAGCCGATCACAATGAGCAGAATTGCCGCACCGTTCCCTAACAGGTTGATGGAGTAGAACATCTGGTCAAATTCTTCCATTTTATTAACAGGAGAATTAAACTGCCACTCCGATGAGGTCAATGTGCTATTGATTGCTTTCAGTTCGTTATCAATCCGTTCTAATTGGCTCATATCCTTAATATCTACACCGATACCAGAAATAATAGCCTCTTTCGTCAGGCGTTCCATACCTGTTTCACTTACATAAATAATATTAGGTACAATTTCAATGAACTTACGCCTATCTATTCCTTTTGAAAGATTATTCTTATAATCGCCATAGTGAAAAGCTCCGCCGATTAAGAAATCTATTGCCTTGCCGTCTGCACTGTCAGCAGTCAGCGTCAGCGTTTTTCCGACCAAAGCGGCATTGGGAGCAAACAGCTCGGTATCTATTCCTGCAATCGCTGTTTCGCCACGCTTGAATGCTTCAATATCAATCGGCGTATCATAATGCTCTGCATTGTATTCTTCCAAAGCCTTTTCATCAGTAAGAGTCGTGATATAACAGCCATATTCGCCAGCATTGGCGTAGTCCTTTAATGTATCAACCATTTGTTCATAAGACTTACCATTAGCTTTATAGTCGCTATCCTCATATTTGATTTTCGTAAAATCTTCTAATACAGCTTCATTAAAAGCAATGCCAGCCCAGACCGATTTTCCTATGGTTACACTGTCAACACCGTCGATTTGCTTAATCTGTTCTACAAAATGTTCATCAAACTGCGGCACCTCTTTATTGGGCTGCTCAGGCTGCGTAAATTGAATATCGTTGTATTCAAAATCGTAATCATAATATTGTTTTATATAGTTTTCCCCTTTGATACTTCCGACAATTCCATTTACACCTAAAATCATTGTGATACCCATAAAAAGGGACATAAACACAAGGATTGCACGCTTCTTATCACGGAAAACATTGTGAAACGCCATTATATGCAGCTTGCCACCGTTGGTAGAATTTCTGCTTTTTGTTTTCTTCGGTGCAAAGTTCTGAAATTTCAGAGCTTCTACAGGAGAAATCTTTGCAGCCGCTTTGGCAGGTGCGTTGCAGGCAATCCAAACTGTTACCGCCGAAAAGAGGATCGACAGAATGTAGATCGACGGGTGGAAGAACACCTCGGCGTCCATCATCGACTTGCCCTGTTCAAAGCCCTCGTTCAAAACAAGGGGAACAATCCCAAATGAAACCGCCGTAGCTAACAAAATACCAATTGGGATACCGATACAGGCAAACTTAAATGCCTGACTCTTTACCAGCGATTTAATCTGCGCCTGCGTTGTTCCGAGGGTTTTCATCAAGCCGTAAAAACGGGTGTCTTTTGAAATGGAGATATACAGGACATTGTAAATGAGCAGATAACCGCTGCCAATGATAAACAATACCAACAGGATCACCATTGCAATGACCGAGCCGTTTGATGATTTCATCGAAACCGAACCGCTGAAAGACTGATTTTCGTTCAGCTCCACATCTCTTTGAATACGGAGAAAGTCGTCGGGCATTTTCTTTAAAGATAAAGACAGAACGCCGTCGTCCTGCATGGTATATCCTGCGTTTTTGCAATAGCTCTCCGACACAAAGCCCATTCCTACGCCAGTATAAGAGCGAAACCAGCCGCTTAATGTGAAAGTCTTTTGCTGCTGACCGTTCTTGTCGTAATAAGACAAGGGGATCTCCATATTCAGCGCCGGTTTTGTAATGCCGAGTTGTGACAGGGCGTCCTCGGACAGCATAATTTCGTTGTCCTGTGCAGGGTATTTGCCGTTTACTTCGCTGATCGCTTCTTTATAATGTTTATCCCATTCGGTTTCATCATAATATTGAAGCGCAATCGAGAGTTCACGCCCCTCGTCGTTCTTCTCGGCAACAGAGCCGACCATATACTGCGTACCAACGGTCTTGACATAATCCAAAGCCTGAATCTGCTGTTCCTGTTCCGCCGTCGGCATCGCAAGGGAAACATCGGCGGTTGTGCCTGCGGTACGCACCTGCATTAACTCCATATTTTCCATATAGTTAATGCCTAAACTGAACACCGTGGTAATCATAAAGGTAGTGAGGACGATTGCAAACACTGCAAACAGGTTGCGGGTTCGGTTTGCTTTCATCATTCCTTTTTCCACGCGCTTGACTGCGCTTTTATTTCGGTTAGCGTGCATATCTGACACCTCCCGAAACGACCTTGCCGTCCTCAATGCGGATAGTACGGTCTGCCATTTGCGCAATTTCCTCATTGTGCGTAATCATAATCGTGGTCTGATGAAATTGCTTACTGATCGACTGCATCAGCAGAATCACATCCATACTCGTCTTGGAGTCCAGATTTCCCGTCGGCTCATCGGCAAGGATAATCGCAGGCTTGGTAGCCAATGCACGGGCAATCGCCACTCTCTGCTGCTGGCCGCCGGAGAGATTATTCGGCATATTTTTGAGCTTCTTTTCCAAACCGAGCGTATGGATAATCTGCTTTACAAACTCCGTATCGGTTTTGCCGCCGTCGATCTCAATGGGGTACACAATGTTTTCGTACACATTGAGAACAGGAAGTAGGTTGTAATTCTGAAAAACAAAGCCGATGTTCCTGCGGCGAAAAATCGTCAGCTCCTCGTCTTTCATTTTCAAAAGCTCTTTTCCCCGAATCGTGACGCTGCCAGAAGTGGGGCGGTCCAAGCCGCCGATCATATTCAGCAGCGTGGATTTGCCGCTGCCCGAAGTGCCTACAACTGCAACAAATTCTCCCTCATCTACGGTAATGGATACGCCGTCCAAAGCATGGACTTCGCTTTCTCCGCTGCCGTATCTCTTTCGTAAATCGTTTGTTTCAAGTATTGCCATATCTAAAACCTCCAAATTCTTTTTTGCAACTTTAGTATAGCGAACACTTCTTACAATCTCATTACAGTCCGTACTAAAAGTAAAAAATTATGGTTACAAGATTACCATCTTTGTTTTTCTCCCTTTTCACTGGGCTTCTTACTTATTATTTTATTTTTTCGTCATCTCAACGTTAAAAACAAAATTACAAATCGGCAAGCAATACAAACGCTAAAACTTTAAAACAAAATAAATTGGTAAAAAAGAAAATGCTATGCAATCGGCGAACCTTTTGCATAGCATTCTTATTTTTTCTCGTTTACCTGGCTTAAGTCATAAGTTTTTCAATGTTTCCTTATGGCTCTCCGCCTTACCGGGAGGTGCTTTTTCATATCCCTGAGAGATGTGCAATTAAAGCGTCCCTTCCTCAAACGCCGTGCGGAACCACACGTCCCGCACGGTGAATGTTTTGCCGTTGAGGTATCCCAGATGTTCCGCCTGCGTCTGAAAATCAAACTGAAGCTGATAGGAATAGAGGCACTGCTTCTTGTAACCGCCGTATTTTTTGTTCTGCGCATTGGTGCCATATTTCCCATCGCCGAGCAGGGGGTGGCCGATGGAGGCGAAATGGGCGCGAATCTGGTGCGTGCGTCCAGTTAGAAGCTCCACCTCGACCAGACTCAGCCCGTTGCGGTATCCGAGCACATGGTAGCGTGTACGGATGGTTTTGGCGCCTGGGCACATCTTGTCACGCACGTAAACCCGGTTTTTCTTCTCGTCCTTGAACAGGTAACCCTCCAGCGTAGCCTCCTCTCTGTCCAGTTTGCCGAGCACAAGGCAGAGATAGCGTTTATGCAACTCGCGGTTTTTCATCTTGGCATTCAATACGCGCAGGGTCGCCGCGTTTTTGGCGGCGATGACAATACCGCCCGTGTTGCGGTCGATGCGGTTGACGAGTGCGGGGGTAAACGATTGCTCGCCGGAGGGATCATATTCCCCTTTTTCATAGAGATACCGTTTGACGCGGGTGATGAGGGTATCAACGTATTCGTGCTCGTCCGGATGGCAGAGAAGCCCTGCTTTTTTGTCGAGCAGCAGCAGGTTTTCATCCTCATAGACAATATCAAGGCAGGTGGAAGCACCCATGAAATCATAGCGCTTTTCCGGCTGTACGAAAAACTCATCGTTGATATAAAGGTCAACAATATCTCCCTCCTGCAGACGGGTCGAGATTTCTGCGCGCTTTGCGTTTACCTTGATCCGTTTTTTGCGGATGTATTTATAGAGCAAGGACTGTGGCAGGCTGGGAAGGGACTTCGTAAGGTATTTATCAAGGCGCTGGTCTGCATCGTTATTGGTTATGGTAAAACTTTTCAAATATAGCCATCCTTCCGCAAAAGATATCCTCAAATTATCTTAGTATAGCATATTTCACGGCTTTTCAAAAGGCAAAAAATAAGGTATAATAACCTCACCAATCAAAGTGCGGAGGTATTACCGAATGATTAGCAGAGACCGTGTAACAGAGATTCTCAAGGAGGCGGGCGTGCTGCTCGAGGGTCATTTTCTTCTGACTTCCGGCCGCCACAGCAACCGCTATTTACAGTGCGCAAAGATTTTCCGCAATACCAAATACAGCGAGGAGCTCTGCGGTGCGCTTGCCGAACAATTCAAGGATGACGATATCCAGCTGGTCATTGGTCCCGCCATGGGCGCTGTGCAGATGGCGTATGAGGTAAGCCGCCATATCGGCTGCGAGAATTTCTTCGCAGAGCGCGATGAAAATGGCGAAATGGTGCTGCGCCGCGGCTTTGCCGTGGAGGAAGGCCAGCGCGTGCTCATCGTGGAGGATGTTGTCACCACAGGCGGCTCCGTGCGCGAGGTGATGGAGCTCGTGCGCCGCGCGGGTGGCGTGGTGGCGGGCGTTGGCTCGATTGTCGACCGCACCGGAGGGAAGATCGATTTTGGCGTGCCGTTCCGCGCGGTCTATGTGGCGGACGTCACCTCCTGGGAAGCGGATGAATGCCCGCTGTGCAAGGAAGGCGCGGGCGCGCCGGTCAAGCCCGGCAGCCGGAAGAAGTAAGCCCCCGCGATGGAGAAGGGGATGCATGTGGGCCACCGCGAGCGGCTGAGGAAACGATTCCTGCGGGAGGGCCTGGAGCAGTTTGAGTCGCATAACGTATTGGAGCTTTTGCTTTTTTATTCCATTCCGCGGCAGGACACCAATGAGACAGCGCACCGCCTGATCGATACGTTTGGTTCCCTTTCCGCCGTGTTTGAGGCGTCGGTCGAGGACCTGGTCAAGGTGGAGGGCGTTGGGCTGAATACGGCCGCCCTGATCAAGCTGATTCCAGCGGTCAACCGCCGTTATCTGGAGGACCGCGTACGCAGAGGCATCGATGTGACCTCATCGCAAACCTGTGGGGAACTGCTGGTTTCCAAATTTAATGGGGTCACCGTGGAGCGGGTCCTGCTTTTATGCATGGATAATAGGGGCAGAGTGCAGCATTGCGCGGTTATTTCCGAGGGGACGCAGTCGATGGTGGATATCAGCAACCGCAGGATTGTCGAAACGGCGCTGCGGCATAACGCTTCCTGCGTCATCCTGGGGCATAACCACCCCAACGGCATCCCCGTTCCGTCCCAGTCAGACGTGGAGACGACGCGCGCGCTGGCGCGGCTGCTGCGTTCGATGGACATCAAGCTTTACGACCATATCATTGTGGCAGACGGAGAGTATTTTTCAATGGCGGACTGCGAAAAATTTGCGCCGATTTTTTCTTGAGGATCCATATACACTGAAAGAAGGGATAGGGGAGTGCGCTGTGAAACATATCCGCTCAATACGCTGGGTGCCTATCGATATGTTGTGGTTTTATCGGTCTATGGCGGCAGGCTGATGCTGAGCCGCCATAAGGCGCGCGCCACATGGGAAACGCAGGGCGGTCATATCGAGAGCGGAGAAACGCCGCTGGAGGCCGCTGGAAGGGAGCTGTATGAGGAATCGGGCGCTGTGAAATATCGGATTCATCCGGCCTTCGACTACCGGGCAGGCGATGCGAATGCCTGGGGGAACGGGGTTGTATTCATCGCTGAGATCGATGAGATCGGCGCACTGCCGGAAAGCGAAATGAAAGAGATTGCCTTTTTTGAGCAGCTGCCGCCGGAGCTTACATACCCGGAGATCACCCCGGTTTTGATGCAAACGGCAAAGGCCGAAGGCCTGCTGTGACCGGAACCGCGCCCACCGTGCCACCAGTGGAAACCACACGTCAAAATCCCCGCACCGGTTTTCCGGTGCGGGGATTCCTGCGTGTATCGAAAAGGGGCCTATAGCTTCGAATACCCGAAGCTGTTGACCATTGCGTCGATCGGCCGGTGGGCCTTGCAGTCCGGGCAGTCCCCAGTGGAATGGGATTCATAGTCCGGCAGATTCTTCGCCGTAAAGAGTGCCTGGATCTCAATATTTTCAACTGATGGGATAGCGCTGAAAACTGCGGCGATTCCGCACGTGCGCCCACCAAAATAGCGGATGCAGTCAAGCGCGCGCCGGATGGTCTTGCCGGTCGATACAGTGGAAATTAGCAGCAGGACGCTTTTATCCGCAACCATGGGCTGAAGATTCTCGCGAAAAAACATCTGCCCGTTGGCATCGTATTCCGGGGAGATGACAAACAAGCTACTGCCCTGATTAATGGAGCGCATGCCGGATTTCGTAAGCTCCCTAGCTAGGAAAGCGCCAAGAACCTCGCTGCCCTCCATACAGACAATCGTGTCAATGATTTCGAAATGGAGATAGGGAGCGGCGAGCAGCGCCGCCGCGTCGCGTGCCATCGCATGCTCATGCTTGACTTTCGTGATATTCAGATAATAATTGATGTGGGAATGGCCGGTGACAAAATGACCTGGAACTGCTTTGATCTCAATGCGCGGATTGGATTCCGATTTGACGACAAATGCTCTGCTTTCCATATTGTCCATGTGCAATTCCTCCTTTTCAACTGGAAAGGGCGGGTTTGGCCCGTGCTTTCCAGTTTATTATAAAAGAATTCTTTTGTTTTTGCAATCGAATTCCGATAAAGATTCAAAATTTTACGGTAGAATGATGCTTTACAGGGCATGAAAAAAAGGTATAATAGAAATACTAAAAGAGGTGGCATTTACGAATGCAGTGCCTATCATAGAATAAACCAGACAGGAGATTATCGCAATGAAGGAATGCAGGTTCCAGCTCACCTATATCGCCGATGGTCAACTGCACCGCACGTGCGGAAAAGCTCAAGCGCAGCAACCCTTTGAAACGGAGTATTTTTCCCTCATGACACAATATGACAAGGGGCGCGTCCATGTCCGGATTTTACCGAAGGAGCCCGTATCCTTTACGCAGTTTGAAATGGTATTTCATTATCCGTATCAGGCGGACAGCCGCGTCTTTGTCAATGGCTATCAGTCCTGGACAGACAGCAAGGAGTATTTCGTGACGGACCGGATGGCACACCTGAGCCCGCTGAGCAGGCAGTGGATCAAGGAGATGAGCCTTGACAAGTCCGGCGACTACACCTTCCACGAGTATCCGAAGGGAAGCGGCGTTTTCCATGGATATTCCTATTCCTATGTGCGCAATGGGGAGATTGTCGACCTGTTCGGCTCTATGAGCGAGCGCAGCGGCTACACGGTTTTCAATTTCGACTGCAACCGCAATCTGCTCATCGTAGAAAAGGATCTGGAAGGCGTCGTAATGGAGCAGCCGTATGACGCGGTCGATATCGTCCACCTGCGCGGCGGTTTCGATGAGGTCTTTGACCGTTATTTCCAGCTCATGGAGATTCCAAAGCCTAAAGTGCAGCATAAGTGCGGCTATACCACATGGTATCATTATTATCAGAATATCAATGAAACAGTCGTCATGGACGATTTGGAGGCGCTGGCCAAGGTGCCGGAGCAGATTGATCTTTTCCAGATCGACGACGGCTATCAGACTGCTGTGGGCGACTGGCTGAGCACAGATCCGGAGAAATTCCCGAATGGCATGAAGGATATTGCCGACAGAATCCACGAAAAGGGGATGCTCGCGGGCCTCTGGCTTGCGCCGTTCAGCTGCGAATACCATTCGACCATTGCCGAGAAGCATCCGGAATGGCTGATCAAAAATGAAAAAGGCAAGCCAGTGGTCGCGGGCCGCAACTGGGGCGGTTTCTATGCCATCGATTTTAACAATCCGGAAGCGGCCCAGTATATCCGCAATTGTTTCAACGTGATCCTCAATGACTGGGGATACGATATGGTCAAGCTCGATTTTCTTTATGCCGCATGCATCCTGCCGCAGTATAACAAATCCCGCGGGCAGCTCATGTGCGAGGCGATGGATTTTATCCGCGACTGTGTGGGCGATAAGCTCATCTTGGGCTGCGGCGTACCGCTCGCTCCGTGCTATGGCAAGGTGGATTTCTGCCGCATCGGCGCGGACGTCTGCCTCGACTGGAAGCCCACCCTGCACGGCTATCTGACCCACCGTGAGGACGCGACAACAAAGAACGCGGTCAATAATACAATTTTCCGCCGTCAGCTCGGCGGGCGCGCTTTCTGCAACGACCCTGATGTTTTCCTGCTGCGCGACTACAATATCTATCTCAACATGACCCAGCGGAAAATGATCGCGAAGGTCAACAAGATTTTCGGCAATCTCCTCTTTACCTCCGACAATGTTGATCGCTATGATGCGGAGCAGATGGAGGTCTTCCGGGATACTCTGAAGGAGAGTGAGACCCAAGTGCTCAGCGCGGAATATGTGAAAAAGGACATCATCGATATCCGTTTCCTGGAGGACGGGACAGAGAAGCACTTGCGGTTCAATATTACAGACGGTGAGCTCCTTGAGGGTGAATTCTGAGAAAACGCTTTTTATAAAGGATTGACGATCAAAATGCGCTATCAAACGGTTGTTTTTGACATGGACGGGACGCTGCTCGATACCCTCGACGATCTGGCGGACAGTACAAACGCTGCCCTGCGTGATTGTGGGTATCCGGAGCGCTCCCGTGAGGAGGTGCGCCGTTTCGTGGGAAACGGAGTGCATTTGCTCATTGAGCGGGCCGTCCCTGCGGGGACGGATGAAGCGGCGATTGAGCGCTGCTTTGTATTATTCAAGGAGTATTATGGGAAGCTGATGTGCTGCAAAACGCGGCCGTATGAGGGGATCTTGCCGCTTTTGGAAGCCCTACATAAAAACGGCGTGCAGTGCGCCGTCGTTTCGAATAAATACGACGGCGCGGTCAAACAGCTTTCTGATGCACATTTTGGTGCTTGGATGGATGTTGCCATCGGAGAGCGTGCAGGCGTACGCCGCAAGCCCGCTCCAGACAGTGTGCTGGAAGCGCTGCGCTTTCTCGGTTCAGACGCAAAAACGGCGCTGTATATCGGGGATTCGGATGTGGACGTGCAGACGGCCCACAATGCGGGTCTGCCCTGCGCGGGCGTTACCTGGGGCTTTCGTGACCGCTGCGTGCTGGAGGAGGCTGGGGCGGACTTTATGGTGGATACCCCGGAGCAGCTTTTAAACATTGTGATGGGATTGGATGGAGGAGACTTTCCCTTGAATGAATACGGGGAGAAGAGATGAAATGTTATCTGATGATTCGGCGCATCATTGCGCTGGTGGTATGCGCCGTTCAGTTTATACTGGGCCTGTTCGGCGTGAGCGTCAACCCGATGAAGAATGTGATCGCAGAGCCGAATCTCGCGCCCCAGGCCATTGTCGCGGATCAGAGCGGCTCTAAGATTGCGGATGCGAAATTTTTGACGGACGGCAAGGTCGAAACCTACTGGTCCTCGGGTCAGCAGAAGGGCGCCTATGTGGAATTGCGCTTCCTGGAGCCGGTCACCTTTAATACGGTGGTCCTGCGGGAACTCACCACGAGCGTGAAGGCTTTTGCCCTACAGAAGTATGAAAACGGCCAGTGGGTCGATTTCTTCAAGAGTGACCGCATCGAAACTTATCGCTTCTGTACCTTTGACCCTGTCACTACGCAACGGGTGCGTCTTGTCGTGCGCGGGCAAGTGGGGACCTTCCGCCTGCAGGAGATGGAGATCTACAATATTGCGCCTAAGGAGCTTGACGAGCCTCTGCGCGTCGCGGCCTATAAACGCATTGATTTCAATAAGACCTGGAAGATCACCGACAAGGTTCGGCATATGAAAGAGGCCTATGGTGAGGACAGCGCGCAGTACAGGGAAGCTTATCAGGAAATGAAAACCTATTCCCGCTATTTCGAGGTCATCAACGAGGTGATTCTCTTCAATGGCGTGGACTGGACGACGGATGGCGGCATCCACATCCGTGACGGTGCGGACGATCTCCGGCGTGAAATCGCGGCGCTGCACGAGGTATTCGACGCGCGCGATATCAAAACGGATGTGCGCATCACGGCTACGATCCTTTGCCCGGGCAATAACGAGATCACGGCAAAGTCCCTTGAGGAGCATATGGATACGCTGGTTGAGAATATCGTTGCTTTTGTGAAGGAATTTGGCCTGGATGGCGTGGATTTCGACTGGGAATACCCGGATCAGAATGCACAGTGGAGGCTTTACAGCGAGTTCATCAAAAAGCTCGACAAGGCCTTTGACCGCGCATTTGGCGACAGCGTAACCATCGGCGTGGCGCTGGCAAACTGGGGCGTAGGCTTTAGCCGCAGCGCGATGCGTGCCATCGATGAGGTGCATGTGATGGCCTATGACCTGCTTGACGACGATGGCTGCCATTCCACCTTCATGACCGGCGCATACAACCCGATGCGCTATTTCAACGGTCTACAATACCCCCGCGAGCTGTTCAACCTCGGCCTGCCCTATTATGGCCGCCCGACGGATGGTGCTGCATACTGGCCCTCCTGGAGCCAGGTTGGCAACGAGCCGGACGCGTACTGGCTCAATGCCTTCCCTGGCGCTTATACGGATGAGGCGGGCAATCCGGTGACGATTGACGATTATTACAACAGCCCTTCCATGATTGCGGATAAAACGGCGTATGCCGTCAGCCTCGGCATCGGCGGCCTGATGATTTTCCATATGGACTGCGATCTGCCAATGGACCATCCGAATTCCCTGACGCTGGCGATAGAGAAAACGCTGGAGCAGCGCGTAGCGAATTACAGGGCGGAGGCAAAATAAAAAGATCGAAAACAAACAGGGCCGGCTATTTCGCCGACCCTTCAGCTTGTCGATAAAGTTTAAGAGAAAAAAGTGCATAAAAAGCATGGTTTCTGATCGTTTTCGTAACCAGCATTTTTATGCGCCGCTGGGCGCTGACGGAAGGCCAAGGCAGCGCACGCAGCAATTATCTGCGTGGCTCGTGAGGGGATTTTTGTCCTCTGGACAAAAACGAAAATGCTTCAT
>ERZ781272.753-NODE-753-length-16747-cov-4.203690_pt1 | contig 16747 bp, 13 predicted proteins | sample MGYA00375850_ERZ781272 | MGnify/ENA primary metagenome ERZ781272 (study PRJEB29790, sample SAMN06051246) | human gut metagenome | host: Homo sapiens | place: USA: Cincinnati, Ohio | collected 2013-06-21 | study: EMG produced TPA metagenomics assembly of the Gut...
AATATTTCCTACTTAGGGGCTTTTTTGTGCTGTCTGTACATTCTGGGGCAGTTCAGTTCAATCCGCTTTCCGGGGATTTTATTCTCAATACAATACGATTTCTTCCTATCGGATGTCAAAAGCATCCTCTTCTGCTCAGCAGCAATCCCAGTTGTAGAGGACGCGGGAGAAATCCCGGTCTCCTAAATCCTTGCGGCATTCTTTTCCTGCCTCCCTGAACAAGTCCGACACAGTTCTGTCCTACGACTAAAACCGGCAAAAAATGCGCAATCCAGGTCCGCAAGTACCTGCTCCTGAAACGTCCGCTCCTCTTCCACCATCATTGTGAATTCTACGGCTCCCAGGAGAGAAACCGGCTTTGTATCCGATTTCCTCAACAATTCAAACATCGTCTGTGCATTCTCCAGCACAGGCGGGCGGAGGACGACTGTCTCCCCGTTTTTCAGCTTAAACTCTGTCAGAAATCCCCTCCTTTTCCTGGTAGAAAACCGGATATAGCTTGGAATATCCGCGCCATATCCGGTTTTTTGCTACTCTCCCGCCTGCAAATGGGGCCTATGGCTTTCCACCTTGCACAGAAAATCATAAAAGGGTTTGAGCGTCTTAAAATCCTCTATCAACTTATTCGCCAGATTATTGGAAAAGATGAGTGGAAAGTCCTTATTTAAGCACTCGGCATCCACGTTTTTCCGATTCAGCCAGTATTGAAGTTCTTCCGGCTGGGTCAGGGAACTTCCTGCGTTTGTATAAATCCCCTTCCAAAGTGAAAACCTTGGATTTCTTCAGGCATTTCTTTGCCTTTTGAAAGGCGGGGTCATGGTGCAAAATCAAATCCCGGTAACTTTCCAGGGACTGGCTGCTCATCTTGTAGTAGCCGCAGCCATAGGAGAGGCCATGCTCGGAGATATCCACAAAGAATCCCGGCAGCCCATCATACAGCTTTTTGTCCCGCATGAAAATGAGCCACATGTTGGCACGGTACAGCATCTTATCCTTGGAAAACCGGGTATCCCGGTACACTCGGGAGATGGTCTTGCCGGTCTTCGGCTCGGTGATAATCATCGGGTCAATTTCCCGCATCGTCTCTGAAAGCGCAATGCTCAGCTCGACAAGCGGACGCTGGACCAACTCGTCAAAATCCGCACGGTGTTCGTGAAACCACTCCCGGCTGTTGTGCATTCTGTTTTCAAAAAGAAAATCCAGTGATTTAGATGAAAATGGCATTACTCTCCCGCTTTCTGAAAGTTTTCCTGGCGAATCTGTGCGCGGCGGATTTTGCCGCTGATGGTCTTGGGAAGTTCGGAGACGAACTCCACGATTCTCGGATATTTATAGGGTGCTGTCTGCTTTTTGACGTAATTCTGTAACTCTTTCTTTAGTTCCTCGGACGGCTGGTGGTCTTTCGTGAGCACAATCGTCGCTTTAACGACCTGTCCGCGCACCGGGTCCGGTGCGCCGGTCACCGCGCACTCGAGCACGCTTGGATGCTCCATCAGCACACTTTCAATCTCAAACGGCCCGATTCGGTAGCCAGACGCCTTGATGACGTCGTCCGTACGCCCGACATACCAGAAATAGCCGTCCTCGTCCTTCCACGCGGTGTCTCCGGTGTGGTACAACCCGTCGTGCCATACGGCTTTGGTCTTTTCCTCATCCCGGTAGTATCCCATGAACAATCCGACCTGCTTTTTGTTTTCCTCGGTGTGCACGACGATTTCCCCGACGACGCCTGGGGCGACGCTGTTGCCATCCTCATCCACCAAGTCGACATTGTACATCGGAGAGGGCTTGCCCATGGAGCCGGGCTTTGGCTCCATGCCCTTGAGATTTGCGAGCAGTAGAGTGGTTTCGGTCTGGCCGAAGCCCTCCATCAGCTTGAGGCCGGTGTAGTCCCTAAACCGGTCGTAAACCTCCGGATTGAGTGCTTCGCCCGCAATGTTCGCATAGCGGACGCTGGAAAAATCGTATCCTTCAATCCCCTCTTTAATAAAGAAGCGGAAGATGGTCGGCGGCGCACAGAAGGTGGAAATCTTGTACTTTTCAATTAGATGCAGCAAATCCGCCGCCACAAATTTGTCGAAGTCGTAGACAAAGATGGTGGAACCCACAATCCACTGCCCATAGAGTTTTCCCCATGCCGCCTTACCCCAGCCGGTTTCGGACACGGTCAGGTGAAGCTCGCCCGGTTCCTCGGTATGCCAGTGGCGCGCCGTGATGATGTGCCCGAGGGAATAAGTGTGGTCATGCATGACCATCTTCGGGTAGCCGGTGGTGCCAGAAGTGAAGTAGAGCAGGAAGGGGTCGGTCGCCTTGGTATCCCGGCGCTCAAACGTCTCTGGGTACTCCTTGATTTTCTCATCGAAGTTGACCCATCCGTCCCGGTCACCGCCGCGCACCAAAAACTTGGTGGCAAAGGTAGGGCAATCCGGCTGTGCCTGCTCGGCGTGCTCGGAGACCTCTCCCTCAGCGGTGCACACGATGGCGACTGCATCCGCCGCGTGGAAGCGGTAGACAAAATCCTTTTTGGTCAGCAGATGAGTCGCGGGGATAGCCACCGCGCCGATTTTGTTGAGTGCCACAAGCGTGTACCAGTACTGATAGTGGCGTTTGAGCACTACAATGACCTTGTCGCCCTTTTTGATACCGTAATCCGTGAACAAGTTTGCCGCCTGATTGCTCAACCTGCTCATCTGCTCAAAGGTAAACTCCGCAGTCTCCCCTTCGACATTGCACCAGACCAGTGCCTTGTCGTTCGGAGTCTCCTTTGCCCTGGCGTCTACGACATCATAGCCGAAATTATAGTTTTCCGGATAGTGGAGTTCAAAACGGTTGAGGACTCCGTTCTCGTCGAACCCCTCCGTACAAAAGTGCTGATAAAATTCACTCATTCCCTTTGTCCTCCTGTTTGTCCTGTGGCTTGAGTACGATTGCCATAAAGATACACGGCTTGCCTCCGGTGGCAATCATGCCATGGCCGTGGCCGGAATCATAATAGATGCAGTCCCCCTCGTTCAAAATCTCAGTGTGGTCCTCCATCACGACCTTGAGTTGTCCTTCGAGGATGTAATCGAATTCCTGCCCCTCATGGCGGGGAAGATGAATCGACTTTTCCTGCTCCTCTTCCATGTAAGGAGCTGTTACGATAAAGGGTTCCGCAGTTTTTTCCTTGAACAGATGAGCGATATGTAAGTACTCAAAGCCTGCACGGCGCTTGATGGGGATTCCCTATCCAAGGAAAGTTTCGGTGGCTCGCCGGTCAGTAGCTCGACGAGATCGACCCCAAAGCGTTCTGCGCATTTGTAAAGAAAGGTGAAGGAAAAATCGCTCTTCCCTGCTTCCATCGTCCGGTATTCCTCGACGGTGTGATCGGTAACAGTGGCCATCTCCTCCTCGGAAATTTCCATGATTTCCCGCAGCGTCCTAATTCGTTCAGCAATCTCAGCTATTTTTACATTCACAGCAGATTCCTCCTAATCATCGATAAAATACAAAAACCCGTCCCACACTTTTCAAGTATGGGACGGGTTATGAATTCTCATTCCCGTGGTACCACCCAAATTGCACTTCTTCAAGTGCCGCTCAAGACTCCAGCAAGCCTGTGGCCTTAACGCGGCCGCACGGGGGCACTTACTAAAAGCAGTTTCGTTCAGTCCCCGGCTGTAGAGGGATTCGAAAAGGAGCGTTTTTACCGGTTCACACCAAACCCCGGCTCTCTGAAAAAACGTAAATTCCAGTTCCTGTCTCTGTCATCGCCATTTTGTGGGCTATCGTTTTTTAAATCTTAACGCGGGAGAAGAAAAAAGTCAAGCGGTCTGAATGATTTTTTTTAGTTCTTTTGCATGGTGGGCAATGTAATCCGCCCCATTTTCGACAAGTTCCCTCTCTTCTCGAAAGCCCCAGGTCACTCCTACACCCGCCACGCCGAGATTTTTCGCAGTGAGCATGTCCACCCCGGAATCCCCGACAAACAGGCAGTTTGATTTGTTTGCCTGCATCTGCGAGATTGCATAATTCGCCTGGGCCGGGTCAGGCTTGGTTGGAAATTCGGCCCGGTTGCCGAGCACGACGGAAAATTCATGTTCTGCAAACAGGCGCTCCACAATCTGCACAACGAACTCATGCGGCTTGTTGGAGAGCACCGCCGTCTGGATTCCCTGCTCTTTGAGCCACTGAAGCAATTCGGGAATTCCCTCATATGCATGTGTCTTGTCAAAACAATGGGCGTCGTAGTAGGCGTTAAAGCCCGCCTTGACTGTGGCAAAGTTCTCCGGTGTATTGTAATTTCCAAGTGCGCGTTCAATGAGCTTGTTCGCCCCATTGCCGACAAAATAACGGTATTTTTCCAGTGGATGCGTCTCAAAACCCTCCTGTGCGAGCGCATGGTTGGTCGCATTTGCCAAATCCTCCAGAGAATTTATCAGTGTTCCGTCCAAGTCAAAGATTACTGTTTTTATCATGTCAATCCCTCTTTTTTAACAATGTGGCTTTATAAAATACGCTGTATCTCCTGCTGAGCGCACTCGTGTAATCCCTTAACATGTGTGGTAGGTACGCCTGCATGCCGGCCGTCAAACCATCCCAAGACAGTTCTTTGTCCCCCGTGCACGACAGCGGGGACTATTCCCCATTTCCCAGCGGGGATACCGCCAAAATAGTGCGGGTTTCCCCGAGCTGTGCTAGTCCTTAGAAAAAGGTCATCTGGCTGCTTTTAGGCAAATCGCCGAACACGTCTGCGTCCTCGAGAATCTGGATAACGCCCTTACCAACACCGGAACGGGTGCTCACCTCGTCGCAGGAGATGTATTCTCCCTGCTTGCCGGCCTCTGCCAGGCTTTGTGCTGCGGCAAGACCGAGCCCCTTAAGGGCGTTGAACGGCAGGCGGATTTTCCCATCCTCAATCTGATAGACAGAGGCGTCCGACTTATAGAGATCAACCGGCAAAAACTCAAACCCGCGGCAGAGCATCTCGTTAATAATCTGTAAGGTCGTGTACTGATCCTCTTCCTTGGCGGTACGCTCGTTGCCCTTGGCTTTGAGCGCGTCCATTTTCATGCGGACATTTGCCTTGCCGCGAACCGCGGCCTCCGCATCCAAATCTTCCCCGCGCACAGTGAAGAACGCCGCATAGTATTCGAGTGGCTGATGTACCTTGTACCAGCCCAGCCGAATCGCCGCAATAACATAGGCCGCCGCATGCGCTTTTGGGAACATGTACTTGATTTTCAGACAGCTGTCGATGTACCACTGCGGCACGTCGTGCTCCTTCATCGCCTGAATATGCTCTTCTGTAAGAAGCTTGGGCGCCTTTCCCTTACGAGTAATCTCCATGATTTTAAACGCCATACTCGGGTCAAGCCCCTTGTGCATCAATGTGGTCATGATGCTGTCACGCGTTCCGATGACATGCCCGATGTCACAGGTGCCTGCCTTAATTAAATCCTGCGCGTTGCCAAGCCAGACATCCGTGCCGTGGGACAATCCCGAAATCTGGAGCAGGTCGGAGAAGCACTTCGGCTGGCAGTCGACGAGCATCTGGCGGACAAAGTTGGTGCCCATCTCCGGCAGGGAGAGGGTTCCCGTCTGACTTCCGATTTCCTCCGGGGTCACGCCAAGTGCTTCGGTGCTCGTAAACAGGCTCATGACCTCGGGGTCGCTCATCGAAACCGAGGTGACTGGAATCCCGGTCATATTCTCCAGATGCTTATACAGGGTCGGTACATCGTGTCCGAGTATGTCGAGCTTTAAAATTGTATCGTGCAGGGAGTGGAAGTCGAAGTGAGTCGTCACAATATCCGATCCGACCGAGTCGGCCGGATGCTGTACCGGTGTGAAATCATATACCTCGTAGTCGCTCGGAACGACGACCATACCGCCCGGATGCTGGCCCGTCGTCCTCTTGACGCCGGTGCAGCCGATGGTCAGGCGGTTTTCCTCCGCCCGATGCACCACCTTGCCTCGTTCCTCCAGGTATTTCTTGACATATCCATAGGCCGTCTTGTCCGCGACACTCGCGATGGTTCCGGCCTTGAACACGTGGTCGGAGCCGAACAGTTCTTCCGTGTACTTGTGGGCAGTCGCCTGGTAGTCGCCGGAGAAGTTCAGGTCAATATCCGGCGACTTATCGCCGTGGAAGCCCAAGAAGGTTTCAAACGGGATGTCATGCCCGTCCCGGTTCATCGGAGTTCCGCACGAGGGACAGTCCTTCGGGGGCAGGTCAAAGCCGGAACCGACACTGCCGTCCATGATGAATTCACTGTGCTTGCAGTTTGGGCAGACATAGTGAGGTGCGAGTGGGTTTACTTCCGAAATGCCGGCCATGATGGCGACAAAGGAGGAGCCGACAGAACCACGGGAACCGACCAGATACCCGTCGCTCTCCGATTTTGCCACCAGCTTCTGCGCAATGATGTAGAGTACCGCAAACCCGTGCTTGATAATGGAGTCAAGCTCCTTTTGCAGGCGGTTTGCCACATATTCCGGCACTGGATCCCCGTAAATTTCTTTCGCCTTGTTCCAAGTGATGCGCTGCAGCTCTTCCTCCGAGCCCTCAATCGTCGGGGTATAGGTTCCCATCGGGAACGGGCGAATGTCCTCAATCTGATCAGCAATTTTGTTGGTGTTAGTGATGACGATTTCGCGTGCCTTTTCCTCCCCTAGGTAAGAAAACTCCGCAAGCATTTCATCCGTGGTGCGGAAAAACAGCGGAGGCTGGTTCGCCGCATCCTTGAAGCCCTGGCCGGACATTAGGATTTCGCGGAAAATCGCGTCTTTCTCATCCATAAAATGTACGTCGCAGGTCGCGACGACCGGGATGCCAAGCTTCTCGCCCAGGCGGACGATGGTGCGGTTCATCTCCTGAATTGCGCGTTCATCCGGGACAAGCCCTTCGCGCACCATGAACAGGTTATTGGCGACCGGCTGGATTTCCAGAAAATCATAGAACTTCGCAATTGCACACAAATCCCCCCAGCTTTTACCGTTTAAGACTGCACGGTATAGCTCGCCGCTTTCGCAGGCCGAGCCGATAAGCAGCCCTTCCCGCAGGTTTTCCAGCTCACTGCGGGGGATTCTGGGCTTTTTGTAGAAGTATTTCAGATGGGAATAGGAGATAAGTTTATAGAGGTTTTTCAGCCCCTTCTGGTTTTTGACGAGCAAAATCATATGGTAGGGGCGCTGGCTCTTGAAGTCCCCGCTTGACAATGCCTTGTTGATACCGTCTACCGAAGTGATACCCTTCTCTTTCAGCCGTTTTAGCATGTCGAGGAATACCTTCGCCGTTACCTCTGCATCATCGCAGGCACGGTGATGGTGAAACGGTCCAACCTTCAGGTGATTGACCAAGGTGTCAAGCTTATAGTTGCGAAGCCCCGGATACAGCGCCTTCGCCGCGACCAGTGTGTCAACCGAGCTGTAGGGATAGTTCATCCCGCAGCGGGTCGCTGCAGCACGGATAAACCCGGTGTCAAAGTCCGCGTTGTGTGCGACGAGTACCGCATCCGGCCCGATAAACTCATGGAACTGCCGGAGGGCCTCCGCCTCCTTGGGTGCGTCCTTGACCATCTCGTCCGTAATGCCGGTCAAATCCACGATTTTGGCGGGAATCATCTTCTCCGGGGTGACAAAGATGTTGAACCGATCAAGGATTTCCCCGTTTTTCAATCGCATCGCACCAATTTCTGTAATGCGTTCTGACGCGGCGTTTAAGCCCGTCGTCTCAATATCAAAGACCACGAATTCCCCATCAATCGACATCGTACTCGTCCCCTTGAAGGAGGGAACCATGTCATTGACATAATACGCTTCCACACCGTAGAGGACTTTGAATTCCCCGCCCTTTTTACGGATGTCGTCGACCGCGTTCATCGCCTCCGGAAAAGCCTGAACCACACCATGGTCAGTGATGGCAACTGCCTTGTGCCCAAAGGAATATGCTCGTTTGACGAGCTTTTCGGCTGGGGTCATTGCGTCGAGCGCGGACATGTTGGTATGCATGTGAAGTTCCACCCGCTTCTGATCGCTGGTGTCTTTTCGCTCCACCTTTTTGACCATGCAGATGTCATAGGGACGGATGGAGATTTCCCGGTCGTACTTGTCATAGGAGACATCTCCCCGTACAACCAGCGTATCCCCCTTGGACAGCTCGTCGTACACATCCGCCTCGTCCTTGTTGCAGATCACCTTGAGATGATTGGAATTGGTATAGTCCGTGATGGAAAAGGTGAAGATGACCTTGGATTCATCCCTCGTCACCCGGCGTTCGATGGCGAACAAGTCTCCCCACACCACGATGCGCCCGCTCATCTCGTTTATCAGGGACAACGGGGTCGGTTTTTCTTTGATTGAGCGGCCGGTCAGTACGGACAGGGAATCCGGCTCAAACGGCAAATCGCTGATATCGAACATGATTTTGCCAATCTTACTTTCCCGCTTGGAAGGCTTCACCTTTGAAACCGGGGAAGAAACCACGACCGGAGGCTCTGCTTTTGGCGCAGAGGAAAGAATCTCCTTGTACTTTTCCTCATCCGGGTTGAGCGCACGTACCCCGTCAAAAGAGACGGAGACATTGGTGCTGAATTCCTCACGCAAAATCGCCTCGATTTCCCGGTCACAGCCGTGCTGGGTCAAAATCTCATAGCCGCCGTGGGAAAGCCCGATGGTCACCGTGTCCCCGTTAAGGGTAATCGACGCGTCCTCCAAGAATCCGTTCACGATTTTATTGCGGTCTTTTAGCTCACAGAACACCTCGCTGAAATACCCTTCACAGAGCTGGTCGGGCCGGTATTTCGGAAAAATGCGCAGCACGGAGATACCGAGCGCGCCGGATAACATGCGCTCGAGCTGCTTGAGCTTTTCCTTTTCAAGCAGGGATGGGAACACGGCTACAACTTCCATTTTCCCGTTTTCCTGTTCATATGTAATCGATAGTATCTGCGCGCCCTCCGCGCAGGAGCTTAGCTCCTGGGAGTCGAGGTATACGCCGAACAGCTCCAAAAAATCTTTTTTGTGCAAAGAGTATCCCCGCCTTATAACTTTTCTATTTCCATCATCAGTTCATCGAGCAGCCTTTCCTCCGGCACCTTGCGGAGAACCTGGCCTTTCTTAAATAAAAGCCCTTCCCCGTTTCCGCCGGCAATGCCGATATCCGCTTCCCTCGCCTCGCCCGGGCCGTTGACGACACAACCCATGACTGCGACTTTGATATGCTTGTCCACATTCCTCAGGCGTTCCTCTACCTGGTTTGCCAGGGAAATTAAATTCACCTTGGTTCTCCCGCAAGTTGGGCAGGAAACCAGTTCCACACCCTTGGGGTACATCCCAATGCTCTTTAAAATATCCTGCGCGGCATAGACTTCCCGCACCGGGTCTGCGGTCAGGGAGACGCGGATGGTATCCCCAATGCCATCGAGCAGCAGCGAACCCAGTCCTACCGCGGACTTGAGGATTCCCATGCGTTCAGTTCCCGCTTCGGTCACACCTAAATGCAGCGGATACTCGCACCGCTGCGCCATCAGGCGGTAAGCCTCGATCATCTCACCGACATTGGAGGATTTGATGGAGATGACGATATCGGTAAAGTCAAACTTTTCAAGCAGGCGGACATGGTACATTGCGCTCTCGACCATGGCCTCAGCACAGGGTTTGCCGTACTTCGCCAGAATCTGTTTTTCCACCGAGCCGGAGTTGACTCCGATGCGGATGGGGATTCCCTTATGTAGGCAGGTATCCACCACCTGCTTGACTCTCGCGTCGTCCCCAATGTTGCCGGGGTTGATGCGGATTTTATCCACACCCGCCGCTGCGGATTCGAGTGCCAGGCGGTAATCAAAGTGGATATCCGCGACAAGCGGGATGCTCACCGCACTTTTGATCGCCTCGACAGTCTTCACTGCTCCCATCTCCGGTACGGCAACGCGGAGTATTTGGCAGCCCGCTTCTTCCAATCGCTTCGCCTGCTCTACGTTGCCCTGTATATCGAGCGCCGGGACACTGAGCATCGACTGGATGGCAATACCGTGATTCCCGCCGATCGTGACGTTCCCGATTTTCACTTCTCTTGTTTTTCTACGCGTCATATTCTATTTTCTCCATTTGAAGCTTCCGTCACCGGAAGAGCTTGACAATATCATTGAACGAAACGACTACCATCAGCAAAATCAGCAGGGCAAAACCCACCATATGCACATAAGCCTCGTGTTTGACCGGCTTTCTCCGGATTCCCTCGATAATCAAAAACAGCAGCCGCCCGCCGTCGAGTGCCGGAATCGGCAGAAGGTTGAACACACCTAAGTTGACGGTGATAAACACCACGAGCAGCAGCAGAGAACGCAGCCCCATGGAAGACGCCTCCCCGATGGCGGATGCAACACCCACCGGCCCGGAGAGCTGATTTAATCCATACTGACCGGTAATCAGGTCGATGAGGGAACTCCATACCAGCTTGACAACGGATAACGTCCAGCAGGCGGACTGCTTGATGACTCCGAAAAAGGTCTTTTCCGCGCTATAGACTTTAAAGTCGATATTCGTCCCGGTCACGCCGTCTCCCAAATCCTCGGTCTGGAAGGTAACATTTGTCAGCTTAACCTTCTCCCCGTTCCTCTTGACAACCATGTCGACAACGCCGTCCCTATCCCGAAGCAGCCCATAGACAATGTCGTTGTCGATAAACACATGGGAACCGTTGATGGAGACGATCTCATCCCCGACTTGGAGATCTTGATTACTGACTGCCCCGTCGTTGAACTTAGCGATTGTCGTTGTTCCCACCAGGTTCATCGTGGACACGAGGATAATCAACAGGATAAAGCCGAGCAACAAGTTCATGAACGCGCCTGCAACGGTTACCAAAAGCCGCCTCCACACGGGCTTGTTGCAAAACGCGCGGTTGTCTGAACTCGTTTCATCCTCTCCCTCCATCGCGCAAAAGCCGCCAATGGGAAACAGGCGCAGGGAGTATTTCGTCTCCCCCTTGCCAAAGCTTATCAGCTTCGGCCCCATGCCGAGCGCAAACTCGTTGACCCTGATTCCCATGGCCTTTGCCACGAGGAAGTGGCCGAGCTCATGAATGAAAATCAGGATGCCGAACACCAGTACTGTGATTAAAATTGTAAGTAATGTATTCAAAGGTACCTTCACAACCCATCTGTCAGGATTTTTTTGCCGCATGGGCGCGCACATATTCGCGCGCCGACCGATCCGCTTCCAGGACCTCCTCCAGGGTATACTCCTCCGCCGGTTTTTGCCGCCTCATGGCCTCGTCTACCAGAGTGAAAATATCGACAAAGCTAATTTTGTCCTGCAAAAACAGGCGTACTGCCTCCTCATTTGCCCCATTTGCCGCACAGGGGTACAGCCCGCCTCTTGAGACAGCCTCCCGGCAGGTCTTTATCAGCGGGAAAGTCTTTTCATCCGGTGGATAAAAGGTGAGAGAGCCATACTCCGTCAGGCTCAGCCGCCCGACCGGGCAGGTAGTCCGGTGAGGATAGGTCAGCGCGTATTGGATCGGGATTTTCATGTCCGGAACGCCGAGCTGTCCGATGACCGAGTAATCCTCGAACTCCACCAGAGAGTGTACGACGCTTTCCCTGTGGACAACAATCTCAATCTGCTCCGGGCGCACGCCGAACAGCCAGACCGCCTCTATGAGCTCAAGCCCTTTGTTCATCATGCTCGCGGAGTCGATGGTGATCTTCGCGCCCATATCCCAGTTCGGATGCTTGAGCGCATCCTCTTTTCTGACCTTGGAAAGTTGCTCCGGAGTATAGCCGAAAAATGGGCCACCCGATGCAGTCAGTATGATTTTATTCACACGGTTAATGGAATTATACCCGCCCAGCGACTGGAATATCGCAGAATGCTCACTGTCAACCGGTAAAATTTTTACGCCGTTTATTCTGGCGGTATCCATAACAAGCTTTCCGCCTGCGACGAGCGTCTCCTTATTGGCAAGCGCCAGCTCCTTTTTTGCCTTTAGCGCGGCAAGGGTCGGGCGAAGCCCCACTATGCCGATAACGGAATTGAGCACAATATCAGCCTGTGCAAGCTGAGCGAGCTCACAAAGGCCCTGTTCCCCGCTCAGCACGCGAATGTCCGTATCCGCAAGCCGCTGTTTCAAGTCAAGCGCTGCCCTCTCCTCCACCATGCAGACGGCAGACGGGGAAAACTCCCTTGCCTGCTGTTCCACTAGCTTCACATTCGAGTACGCGGACAGCCCAGCCACCCGAAAGCCATGCTTTCGCACCACATCGAGCGCCTGCGTCCCAATCGAGCCGGTCGAACCCAAAATTACAAGTTGTTTCATAAGCCTAATCTCTCACACCAGTAAAGTTTCAGACAACCCGGCGGCAATATGTTGCGTTCAGGTTGTCTGTTCATCCAAAATCAAAGAATGTCGCAGAAGCCAGCGCCAACCAAGGCCCCTACGCCATTATACACCATTTAGGCTGCAATCGGAAAGTATTTTACCACCAAAAAGACATAGGGGGCCACAAACATCAGGCTGTCGAACCGGTCGAGGATCCCCCCGTGTCCCGGCATGATGGAGCCGAAATCCTTAATCCCGCACTGCCGTTTGATGCAGGAAGCGGACAAATCGCCCAGTTCCCCGATAATCGAAGCGGTCAAGCCGGTGGCCGCGAGCAGCAGAAAGTTTATGTCCACAGTGCCTCCTCCGGTAAAACCGGCAATCGCCTGATAGATAAAGCCCGCAACTACTGCACCGATGGTGCTGAACAACACGCCGCCGACAGCACCTTCCCAGGTCTTATGCGGACTGATGTAGGGCGCCATCTTGTGCTTGCCGAAAAACCTACCGGTAAAGTAAGCGCCGGTGTCGGTAATCCATGCCGCAATAAACATGATAAAGCAATAGAACATGCTGTGCTGCGGATGCACGACCTTCATATAGGCGATCGTGCTGAAAGCAAAGGACGCCACAAAGGTGGTAAAAAACATCGTTGACACCTGGGACACCTGCACCTGCTTGGAATTGGCAATCACCACGATAAACTGCGCGAGCACATAGACAAAAGTAATCGGCATGACATACCGGCTGAACACCGGCGTCATGAAGAAGGGAACCAGCGCAGAGAAGGTGAAATTAACGATGGAGAGGGGTAGGTTTTTCAGCAGACCATAGGCATGCAGAATCTCATAGCTCGCCATCATGCAGATGATACTGACAATGACGTTAAATACCGGCGTATAGTAAAAAAACAGGGCGGCAAACAAGATGAGAACCAGAACCGCCGCTGTGATGATACGCTGCTTCATGCCCTTAAATTCCCCCAAATCTTCTGTTTCGGCCCTGATATTCCTCAATTGCTGCATCGAGATGTTTCTCTTTGAAATCCGGCCAAAGCACATTCATGTCGATAAATTCCGAGTACGCGCACTGCCAGGTCAGGAAATTGGAAATGCGGTGTTCCCCGCTCGGACGGATAATCATATCCGGGTCGGGCTGCCCGCCTGTGTACAGGCAGGAAGAAAAGAGTTCCTCATCAATTTCATCCGGGGAGAGCTCTCCTCTCGCCGTGCGCTCCGCCAGGGTACGCGCCGCCATGACGATTTCCGCACGCCCGCCGTAGTTGTCGGCGACGTTTATAATCATTCCCTTGGAATCCCTGGTGCGATTTTCCGCATCCGCCATCAGGCGGCGAATGTCCTCCGCCAGCGGTGTACGGTCGCCGATAAAGCGCACAATAATATCTTTTCTTGTCTGCTGAAAGGAATTTTTCAGATAACTGCGCAGTAAATCCATAATCGTGTCGACTTCCTGCTGCGGCCTTGACCAGTTTTCCGTGGAAAAGGCATACACCGTCAGTAGTTCTACTCCGATTTTCGCGCAGTAATTCGTAATTTTCTGAAACGTGTCGGCGCCGACCTTGTGGCCGGCCGTTCTCGGCAGGCCGCGCTGTTTGGCCCAGCGCCCGTTTCCGTCCATGATAATGCCGATATGGCGCGGCACGCCCTGATTTTTCTTTAGTTCACGGCCCATCTGCCCGTGCCTCCCCAGAACGTATTGCAAGCGCAGCCCAAACCGGAATCCTCCGCCGGGCTGCGCTTATCCTTTTGAAATCCTTAGATTTCCATAATCTCTTTCTGTTTCTTCGCGATGACCTCGTCGACCAGCTTGCAGTACTTGTCAGTCAGGTTCTGGAAATCCTTCTCTGCCTCTTTCAAATCGTCTTCTGTGATTTCTGAGTTCTTTTTCATCGTCTTGAACTTATCGATGCCATCCCGGCGAATGGAGCGAATGGCAACCTTGCCTTCTTCCCCATATTTGGAAATCTGCTTAGTCAGTTCTTTTCTGCGCTCTTCTGTCAGCTGCGGGAATGCGATACGGATGACACGGCCGTCATTGGTTGGATTGATGCCGATGTCGGACGCCAGAATTGCCTTTTCAATCGCCTTGAGGGAGGACATGTCCCACGGCTGGATCACCAGAATCCGTGCGTCCGAAACCGAGACTGCCGCCATCTGGTTGATGGGGGTTGGAGCACCGTAGTAATCCACAACGACTTTATCGAGAACCGCAGGGTTCGCGCGGCCCGCGCGGATGGTAGCGAGTTCCTTCTCCAGAGCGTTTACACTCTTTTGCATTTTCTCTTCAAATGGTTTGTACTGTTCCTTCATGGGGGTATTCCTCCTGTATCTCGATTATTTTACGAGAGTCCCGATAGACTCCCCTTTCACAGCTTGGACAAGGTTTTCCGGCTGTTCGATATTGAACACCAAAATGGGAAGATTGTTGTCCCTGCACATGGAAGCCGCCGTACTGTCCATGACGGCTAGTTCCTTGTTGAGGACCTCGCTGAAAGACAGCTCATCGTACTTGACTGCATCCGCATATTTATGCGGATCTTTGTCATAGACGCCGTCGACCATCGTCGCTTTAAAGATAATATCCGCGTCGATTTCCGCCGCGCGAAGGGCAGAAGCCGTATCGGTCGAGAAAAACGGGTTGCCGGTTCCGCAGCCAAAGATGACGACGCGCCCTTTTTCCAGATGGCGTACCGCACGGTTGCGGATATATGGTTCTGCGACCTGCTGCATCGCAATAGCCGTCTGTACGCGGACCGGAACATCAAGCTGCTCGAGTGCGTCGCCCAAGGCAAGCGCATTCATGACCGTACCGAGCATTCCAATATGGTCGGCTCTGGTCCGATCCATCTTCCCGCTGGAGCGGCCTCTCCAGAAATTGCCGCCGCCCACAACAATGCCGATTTCCACACCGAGCTCGGAGCACTCTTTAATGTATTTGCAAATATTCAAAATCACATCGAAATCGAGCCCAAACTTTTTCTCACCCGCGAGCACTTCCCCGCTGAGCTTAATCAGGATCCGTTTGTATTTCAGAGACATCACAATCACTCCCTTGTTTTCTCTCTTTGTATTTTACAATAACCAATGTTTGATGTAAAGAGAAAAAATAAATCCTTGAGCTTCACGTTAAAGTTAATTTTCTATCTTGTAACGGATCCATTCCTAACGGTAAAAGGAATGGATACAAAAAAATATCTTCCAGAGAGCAGTTGTCCTCCAGAAGATAATTTTCCTACTTGCCAACTAAGCATTTTCTTTTAGAAAAATACCGGTTTTATTATCTAACTGTCTGCAAAATTCCTCCAATGTTATTCTTCCCTTTTCATAGTCCTCATAATAAGGGGCGAACACCTGATTAAAATATTCCATATTATAGGTAATAGTACCGCATCCTGTCGTATGGTCTAACATCTCATAATACTTTCCGATAAAATTCAGCAACGCGGGGTCATTTTCTGCAAACTTTTCCCACAGTTCCTTATTTTGACGCCTGGCATCCAGATTGACTGGTTCGCCATAGATTAGGATATTGCTCTCCCCCATTGTGGACTGGACAGAATCCGAAAGCAGATACTCCACAAACTTCCATGCCTTTTGCTTATCCTTACAGGTTTCGTTGACGGCAACCATCTGCATTATATGGCTGGTAAAGCTGTTTTCATCGGAAAAATCCCGCATTGGATAAATTTCAAATTCTTCCCGTTCTGGAGAATGTTTTTGAAAATTCTCAATCGCCGTCTGCAATTCCCTTGCCCCTTGATAGAAACTGTGGCCAAAAAGCAGTTTTTTTAGGTGGAGCATTTCGAAATCCGTTGTATATTCTTCTCCATCTTGACATGCTTTGAAGTAGGCATCCTCTTCTTTTTTCACAGTTTCCAGGTTTTGCAATGCTGTACGGAACTTCTCACTATCAAAATGGCTTTCCAGATTCTCCGTATCGATAAAACTCGTTGCTAATGGATACAAAAAAGAACTGACTTCAGAAAACCAAAAAACGTCTCCCCTTGTGCCCGTTGGTTCAAGGAGATCAAAATAATTCTGATAGCTCAGTTTTTCTCCTATTGCCGCAAGGCCGTACTGTTCACTCAACGACTTCGTCGTTACACAAAAAGACACGGTAATGCCTAATGGAAGAAAACGCTGCTTTCCATTGATCTGTCCATATTGTAAAGCATTCTGGTCATATTTTTCCCTGGAAAAACCCGTTTTCTCCGTGAGTGGGGTCAAGTCGGCGAAAACTCCCTTTTCCGCATAGGACAGAAACCGGGGAAGCTCACCCTTGCCCCCTTTCCCGAATTGATGGACAGAAAAACATTCGTTATAATGGAATGCCCCCTTTCCCGAATTGATGGACAGAAAAACATTCGTTATAATGGAAAGGAAAGGGGACAAAGGAAATGGAAAACAAACGCAAAAAAGGAAT